>Ga0185299_10005451_pt1 | contig 14332 bp, 10 predicted proteins | sample PaiPotPPA55metaG_FD_128002 | JGI IMG/M metagenome (GOLD analysis project Ga0185299, IMG submission 128002) | Iron sulfur acid spring bacterial and archeal communities from Banff, Canada, to study Microbial Dark Matter (Phase II) - Paint Pots PPA... ...
CCGCCCTGGGCTTTGCCCTCGCGCGGCTGATCTGGACCAGGGACGCTTCGCGGGTGATCGCACTTGCCGCAAGTCTTACCCTGAGCGAATGGCTGCGCGGCCACGCGCTCACCGGCTTTCCATGGAATGCGTTCGGCTACGCCCTGACCGAGCCGTTGGCGCTGGCGCAGACGGCGTCGCTGATCGGCCTGTGGGGTCTGACATTCCTTGCCGTGGCGATCTTCGCAAGCCCGGGCGTGCTGATCGATGGAAGTTCGCGCGGTCGCAAGCCGTGGCTCGCGCCGGTCATGGCCCTGGTGCTGCTCGCCGCCATGGCAGTTTTCGGCGCCGTTCGCTTGAGCCTGCAGCCGACCGCAATGGTTGCAAACGTCAAGCTGCGGATCATGCAGCCCAACCTGCAGCAGGATGTCAGATTCAACTACTCCGCCAAGGCGGAGGTGATGCAGAAATACCTGACGCTGTCTGATCGCGCATCCGGACCGCAATCCACCGGGGTGCGCGACGTCAACATCCTGATCTGGCCGGAATCGGCGTTCCCGTTTTTCCTGACGCGCGAAGCCGATGCGATGGCGCAGATCGCCGACCTCCTGCCCAAGGGAACCGTCCTGATCACCGGATCGGTGCGCGCGCCGGACGTTCCGCCGGGCACGCGAATCACGCGCGCCTACAATTCGATCTATGTCATCGATCACGATGGCAGCGTGCTGTCGGTTTACGACAAGCTGCATCTGGTGCCGTTCGGCGAATTTCTGCCGTTCCAGGACTGGATGGAAAAAATCGGTTTGGTCCAGCTTACCAAGGTTCAGGGCGGATTTATTCCGGGCAGGCGGCGGCGCACCATGGAGATCCCGAATGCGCCGCGCGCGCTACCGCTGATCTGTTACGAGGCCATCTTTCCCGGCGACGTTGCCGAACGCGATGACCGTCCGGGCTGGATCGTCAACCTTACCAATGACGGCTGGTTTGGCATTTCGACCGGCCCCTATCAGCACCTGCAACAAGCGCGCCTGCGCGCGGTCGAACAAGGGCTGCCGGTGGTTCGTGCGGCAAACACCGGCATATCTGCGGTGATTGATCCGTTGGGACGGACGGTCGCGCGGCTGGGTCTCGGGCTCGAAGGCGTGCTGGATTCCGGCCTGCCTTCTGCCATTCCACCGACGATCTATGCGCGCGCCGGCGATATTCCCCTCGCCATCATGATCGCCTCCGCCCTGATTTTCGTAACCAGGCGCCGCGCCGCGAAGTGAAATTCCCCACGGTGATTCACCCTTGGTTTCGAATGTTGTCAGAAAGGCTGACCTACGGAAATCCGCCAGTTGACAGACCGGCTGCGCCATTCGCATTCTGCGCCGCGAAACCATCCAAGATCAGACCCGTCGGTACATTGCTCAAATTTTCTGCACTGGTTGGCACCAACCTCCACGCAGGATTTGACGGTACTGGCGCCCGAGACGAATCCCGTTACGCCTTCCTTCGACCGACCGGCGTAATCCCAAGGAGTGTTGGCGATGTCGACCAAAGCGCCCAACCCTGTTGACAAATATGTCGGCAGTCGTGTGCGCATGCGCCGCATCATGCTGGGCATGAGCCAGGAAAAGCTCGGCGATGCGCTGGGGCTCACATTCCAGCAGGTTCAAAAATACGAGAAGGGCACCAACCGCGTCGGCGCGAGCCGCATTCAGCAGATCTCCGAAATACTTCAGGTGCCGGTATCGTTCTTGTTTGAGGGAGGACCCAGCGGCACCGCGAGCGCCGCGGGGTTCACCGAAGGAACCTCGCCGGCCTACGTGTCCGACTTCCTGGCGACATCAGAGGGATTGGCGCTGACCCGCGCATTCACGCGCATCACCGACGCCAAGCTTCGGCGCAGCATTGTGGATCTGGTCGAACAGATCGCCGCGCACGAAGCTTCCGACAAGCCCTGAAATCAAGTCGTCACTTTCGCAAGCGTTCACGATCGCAATCGGGCAATGTCGGGATGTCCGAGCTGCCGTTGCGCATCCGGGGCTCACGCGCCTGCTTGCGCCCGGGAATGACGATGATTGAACTCCTCTGAAGGCAGCGGCATACATTGACGGCCATGACCTCCACCGCTTTCGATTCGAACATCATCCTCGGCGGCTGCCGCGATCTACCGGCCACTGTCGGGCCGGGAACGCGGCGCATGCTTCGGGCGCTGCGATGAGTGCCGCCATCCGGGATCCCGGAAATCGCGGTGCGTCGTCCGGCGATGCTGACGCCGTCCATCCCCAGGGCTCGTTCTTTGGCCGGCGCAAGGGCCACAGGCTGCGCGCGCACCAGGCCGACCTGATCGAGCACTTGCTGCCACGGCTTTCGCTGCAAATTGGCGGCCCGCAACCGCCAGATCTCGCCGGGCTGTTCAACGCGCCGGTCGAGGAGGTCAGGCTCGAAATCGGATTTGGTGGCGGCGAGCACCTGGTCGCGGAAGCCCGCGCCTTTCCGAACACCGGTTTCATCGGCTGCGAGCCTTACGTCAACGGCATGGCGAAAATCCTGGCGCAGATCGAGGCCCATACCATCGGCAATATCCGGCTGTTCGCAGGCGACGCCGCTGAATTGCTGGGGTGGGTGCCGGAGCATTCGCTGGCCCGGATCGATCTGATCCATCCCGACCCCTGGCCGAAGCGGCGGCACTGGAAGCGGCGCTTCGTGCAGGACGCAACCATCGCGGCGATGGCGCGGGTGCTAAAGGCAGCGGGCGAATTTCGCTTCGTCAGCGACATCAGCGACTATTGCGCATGGACGCTGGTGCATTTTTCTCGATCGCCCGATTTCGTCTGGACCGCGGAATCCGCGTCCGACTGGCGGGCGCCATGGCCCGATTACACGATGACGCGATATGGCCGCAAAGCCGAACGCGAAGGCCGCCAGGCGGCTTATTTGCGGTTCAGGAAAACCGGCTAGAGCGCTTTCCAGCGAAGTGGCGACCGGTTCGCGTCAAGAAAACGCGTCAAACGAAGCAGGCGCTAGACGGGACGGAGGTGTAATGACGGCTTCATGTCACGCCGATTGCCGGGTCCGCCAAAAGCCCACCACCCGCTCCGCCGTCGAAGGCATCAGGCGCACGAAGTTCGATCGCACCTTCTCGATATCCGTTGGAGACGGCACCCGCGCCGGACCGAGCCGGAGCAGGATCAGGGCGCGCGCGGTCGCCCATTCCAGTCCGACCGCCTTGGCGATGATCAGCACGGGATCGTGACGGTCGCCGGCCATCAGGCGGTCGAGGGTTGCGATCTTCACGCCCGACATCGCCGATAGAGCGGCAACCGATTCCTCGTAGTTGTGGGTCTTGGCAAAGCCGAGCAGCGCGGATTCGTTCAGTTCCCCGGCGCGATGCAGCGCGAGGATCGCGCGTTGCGCCGAGGCAAAATCCCGCCGGCTCTCGACCCGCTCGGCACCGCCGGAAATCTGGCTCATCGCGCGGCCGATCGCCGCCTGCCGGCCGGGCTTGGCCACGTCGAACAGGCGGCGGCGGACGATATCGATCGATCCCGCCAGAAGTTCCTTCAGCAGTTGATCCGACAGATCCTCGCGCTGGCCGACCGCGAGCGTCAGGACGCCATCCTTGGCGGCGCGCTTGATCATCGCGGAATAGCCGGCCTGCGAGAAAAGCGCCCCCGCATTTGCGGCGGTGCGCCTGACGACATCGCGATCGCCGCGGCGCAGGATGACGTCGGTGAGGTCAGGTGAAAGCTTCGGCCGCTCCGACATCGCCAGCAGATGACCCTGGCCCTTGCTGCGCGCGATTTCGATCAAGGCGCCCTCATCGATGACAGGCGATCGACGCAGCAGCGGACCCGCGATCGATATCTCGTCCTCGCGCGCGAGGTGCCCGACCAGCGCGCGGGGCGCATTGTCAAGAACGGACAACCGCTCGGCCAGATCGGCACGGGCAGGAATCTCGGTGTGCGGAACGAGATCGATGAGGACGCGGTCGAACAGATCGACGTGATCGGATCCGAAGTTCGCGGCCCCCTGCAGGAACAGTCCGGCGATCCGGCGGGCCACCTCGGTGAGGCGTTTGGGATCGCCCTGTCTGACGATCTCATCGAGCCCGGGGATCAACGATGTAGCGACAGACATGAAACCCACTCAAACCCGGCACGGCGGCGGGTTTTTCCGGCAATTTAGGCGGCCCAGGTGAAGGAAGGGTTAGGTTCGAAACATCCCTCTTAAAGGGGCGCAAAATCGCAACGCCGGGGGCTCACGGGCCTTGCCGGATCGGGGGAAAACCGCTATATCAGCCGCGACTTATGGTTCTCATACGATCGCGTATTGAGAGTGGGCCCTCCCGGACCCGCTCTTTTTTATTACCTGAACGGGCCCGCCGCATATGACACCGGGCCCGGCTCGGGCAAACCGGCCGGACCGCGCTTGAGGCCCGGCCCAACCCAACGCAAGTCAGACCGCTCCGGGCAAGACCGCTCGAAGCAAGACCGCTCCAAGTAAGACCGCTCGAAGTAAGACCGCCCAAAGGCAAATTTTGACACTGGACATGACCGATCCGACCGCTGGTTCCGTGGACACCGATCTGCTTGCCGAGCCGCGCCTTGTCGTCGAGCCGGGCGTGGCGGCGCGGGTATCGGCGGTTGCTGGTCCGGTGTTGCAGGGAATGGGCTACCGGCTGGTGCGGATCAAGATATCCGGAGAGTCCGGCTGCACGGTCCAGATCATGGCGGAACGGCCGGACGGATCGATGCTGATCGAGGATTGTGAGGCGATCTCGAAGGCGCTGTCGCCGGTGCTCGATGTCGCCGACCCGATCGACCGGGCCTACCGGCTGGAGGTTTCCTCGCCCGGGATCGACCGGCCGCTGGTGCGCCGCTCTGATTTCGAGCGCTTTAGCGGCCATCTGGTGAAGATCGAGATGGCGGTCGCCCATCAGGGCCGCAAGCGGTTCCGCGGCACGCTTGGTGGCGTCGAGGGCGACGCCGTGCGCTTACATCGCGATGACACACGCGCGGGCGAAGATGCCGATGCTATGCTGGTCATGGAGGATATCGCAGACGCGAGGCTAGTTCTGACCGACGAGCTGATCGCCGAATCGATGCGCCGCGGCAAGGCCGCCGAGCGCGAGTTGCGGCAGAATCTCGGGCTGGAACCGGCTCCCCCGCCGCATGCGAAAAAAAGCGACCCGGCGAAAAGCAACAAACCGAAGCCGAAATTGAAGCCGAACAAGAACGCCCCGAAGAATACCAAGGAACACCGCCTCGCCGCAGAACGACTGCGAAGAGGCGAAATCGATCCCACCGAAGGAGACTAAAGCCATGGCAGCTGTCAGCGCCAATAAACTCGAACTGCTGCAGATCGCAGACGCGGTTGCGCGCGAAAAATCGATCGACCGCGGTATCGTGATCGCGGCGATGGAAGACGCCATCGCCAAGGCGGCGCGGGCCCGCTACGGCAGCGAGACCGACGTTCACGCCGAGATCGACGCCAAGAAGGGCGAATTGCGGCTGTCGCGCCACATGCTGGTGGTCGACCAGGTCGAGAATTCGGCGAACCAGATTTCTCTGGTCGACGCGCAACGCGCCAATCCCGGCGCGCAGGTCGGCGACACCATCGCCGACACGCTGCCGCCGCTGGAATACGGCCGCATCGCCGCGCAGTCGGCCAAGCAGGTGATCGTGCAGAAAGTGCGCGAGGCCGAGCGCGACCGGCAGTATCAGGAGTTCAAGGACCGCATCGGCGACATCGTCAACGGCATCGTCAAGCGCGTCGAATATGGCAGCGTCATCGTCGATCTGGGCCGCGGCGAAGCCATTGTACGCCGCGACGAAATGCTGCCGCGCGAAGTGTTCCGCAACGGCGACCGCGTCCGCGCCTATATTTTCGACGTGCGGCGCGAAACGCGCGGCCCGCAGATCTTCCTTTCCCGCACCCATCCGCAATTCATGGCGAAACTGTTCGCGCAGGAAGTGCCGGAAATCTATGACGGCATCGTCGAGATCAAGGCGGTCGCCCGCGACCCCGGGTCGCGCGCGAAAATCGGCGTGATCTCAAGGGATTCGTCGGTCGATCCGGTCGGCGCCTGCGTCGGCATGCGCGGCTCGCGCGTGCAGGCCGTGGTCAATGAATTGCAGGGCGAAAAGATCGACATCATTCCATGGTCGCCCGATATCGCGACCTTTGTCGTCAACGCGCTGGCCCCCGCCGAAGTCGCCAAGGTGGTGATCGACGAGGACCGCGAACGGATCGAGGTCGTGGTGCCCGACACCAATAACCAGCTGTCGCTGGCAATCGGCCGGCGCGGGCAGAACGTACGCCTCGCCTCGCAGCTGACCGGCTGGGACATCGACATCCTGACCGAACAGGAGGAATCCGAACGGCGCCAGGCCGACTTCGAGAACTCGACGCGGGTGTTCATGGAAGCGCTGAACGTCGACGAAGTGGTCGGCCAATTGCTGGCGTCGGAAGGCTTCACGTCGGTGGAGGAACTGGCGCTGGTCGACGTCAAGGAATTGGCGGGCATCGAAGGCTTTGACGACGAGACGGCCAACGAGTTGCAGAATCGCGCCAAGGAATATCTGGAACAGCTCGAAAGCGAGCTCGAAAACAAACGTAAGGAGCTCGGTGTGGAAGATGCGTTGAAGACGGTGCCCGGCGTGACCTCGAAAATGCTGGTCAAATTCGGCGAGAACGACATCAAGACCGTCGAGGATCTGGCCGGTTGCGCCACCGACGATTTGATCGGCTGGACCGAGCGCAAGGAAGGCGGCGAGCCGACCAAGCACCCCGGCATCCTCGACGCCAACGAAACCTCGCGCGACGACGCCGAGAACATCATCATGCAGGCGCGCGTCATCGCCGGCTGGATCACGCAGGCCGATCTGGTCAAGAAGCCCGAGGAGGCCGAGGCCCCCGAAGGCCAGCCGGCTTAACGCGGGTGTTCTGCAAATGGCCGCCCTCGGACCTGATCCGGGGGTGGATAGCGGTATTGCGCGACCGTAACGCGCAAATGTATGGAGCCATGTCGCCTGAATGCTTGCCCTTGCTGACCCCGATCTCGACAACGGACCGCGGACCGACAGGTCCGCGACGATGCGGATGTGCGCGGTCACGCGCGAGGTGCGGCCGATCGACGAGCTGATCCGGTTTGTGGTCGCGCCGTCCGGCGAGGTGGTGGCGGATCTGAAACGCAAGCTTCCCGGCCGGGGCCTCTGGATTTCGGCCTCGCGTCAAACGGTTGCGGAAGCCGTCCGGCGTCACCAATTCGGCAAAGGTTTCAAGCGCGAGGTGCGCGTGGCCCCGACCCTTGCCGCGGACACCGAAACCCTGCTGGTACGTTTCGTGACCGAAGCCCTGGCCATGGCCGCCAAGGCGGGCCAGGTCGTGTCCGGCTTCGGCAAGGTCGCGGACGCCCTGGAACGGCGCCAGGTCCAGGCCCCGACAAGAGCCCCGATCAAAGCCCTGATCCATGCTTCCGACGGCGCGGCGGACGGAATCCGCAAATTGGACGCCATGGTCAGGCAAAATGCCGGGAATGACGATAAATCCTCCGAAATCCCGGTGATCGCGCCGCTAACCTCGGAACAATTGGATTTGGCACTTGGCCGGTCAAATGTGATACATGCTGCCCTGCTCGCGGGCCCGGCGAGCAAGACGTTCCTGTCGCGCAGCCATGTCCTGGTCCGATACCGGATGGCGGATGACGACAGAACCGCCGGCCATGCGGCCAAGAATTCGCCGATACAGACTGTGCGGACACGCACGACGTAAACAAGATTAGGACTGCTGAATGGTTGATACGAAAACTCCTGGCGACAAGACACTCAGTGTCCCGACCAAGACCTTGACGCTCAAGCCACGCGTCGAGACGGGCACCGTGCGCCAGAGCTTCAGCCACGGCCGGACCAAGCAGGTCGTGGTCGAAAAGCGCGGCAAGCGCCGGCTCGGCGGCGACGCCCCCGCGGCCGAAACGCATGCGCCGGAGCCGCCGGTCGCCAAGGCGGCCGCGCCGGCCAAGGCGCCGATCGCCCGTGCCGCGCCTGCTTCGGCTTCGCCGCGCAGCAATTCCGGCGTGGTGCTGCGAACCCTGACCGAGGACGAACGCAGCGCACGCGCCAGCGCGCTCGCCGACGCGAAAGTCCGCGATGTCGAAGAACGGCGCCTGGCGGAAGAAGAAGCCAAGCGGCGCAACAGCAAGGAGGGCATCGAGCAGGCCGAGCGCGAAGCCGCCGAAGCCCGCCGCAAGGCCGAAGAAGAGCGTCACCGTCAGGACGAGGAAGCCAAGCGCAAGGCCGAGCTCGAAGCCAAGAAGCGTTTTGGCGAAGCCGAGGCCAAGACCGCAGCCGCGGCCCGCCCCGCGGTACCCGTCGCGCGGGCACCCGGAATCGCCGCCGACATCACCGACGAGGATGAAGGTCCGCGCCAGATCCGCCGTGGCCCAGGCGGCGTTGCCCGTCCCGCGGCCGCCCCAAAAACAACCGCCAAGCCGGCGCCTGCGAAGCAGCGCGGCCGCCTGACGCTGGTCACCGCGCTCAATGCCGATGACGTGCGCGAGCGCTCGATCGCGTCGTTCCGTCGCCGCACCCAGCGGCTCAAGGGACATCAGTCGAACGAACCGAAGGAAAAGCTGGTTCGCGAGGTCATCATCCCGGAAGCCATCAATATCCAGGAACTCGCCAACCGCATGTCGGAGCGCGCCGTCGACGTCATCCGATTGCTGATGAAGCAGGGCGCGATGCACAAGATCACCGACGTGATCGACGCCGACACCGCGCAGCTGATCGCCGAGGAATTGGGTCACACCGTCAAGCGCGTGGCCGCGGCCGACGTCGAGGAAGGCCTGTTCGACATCGTCGACGATTCCACCGATACCGAGCCGCGTTCCCCCGTGGTGACGGTGATGGGCCATGTCGACCACGGCAAGACCTCGCTGCTCGATGCGCTTCGCCACGCCAATGTGGTCTCCGGCGAAGCCGGCGGCATCACCCAGCATATCGGCGCCTATCAGGTGACCTCGCCGGAAAGCGGCAAGAAGATCACGTTCATCGACACCCCGGGCCACGCCGCGTTCACCGCGATGCGCGCGCGCGGCGCCAAGGTGACCGATATCGTGGTGCTGGTGGTGGCGGCCGATGACGGCGTCATGCCGCAGACGGTGGAAGCGATCAATCACGCCAAGGCGGCGAAGGTGCCGATGATCGTCGCCATCAACAAGATCGACAAGCCCGACGCGAAACCCGAGCGGGTGCGTACCGAACTCCTGCAACACGAGGTTCAGGTCGAATCGCTCGGCGGCGACGTCGTCGATGTCGAGGTCTCCGCCAAGAACAAGACCAATCTCGACAAATTGCTGGAGATGATCGCGCTGCAGGCCGAATTGCTCGACCTCAAGACCAATGCGGAGCGCCCGGCCGAAGGCACCGTGATCGAGGCCAAGCTTGATCGCGGCCGCGGCCCGGTCGCGACCGTGCTGGTGCAGCGCGGAACGCTGCGTGTCGGCGACATCGTCGTGGCCGGCGCCGAAATGGGCCGCGTGCGCGCGCTGATCTCGGATCAGGGCGATACCATCGACGAAGCGGGTCCTTCGGTGCCGGTCGAGGTGCTCGGCTTCAACGGCCCGCCGGAAGCCGGCGATCGCCTCGCGGTCGTGGAGAACGAAGCCCGTGCCCGCCAGGTAACGAGCTACCGCGCCCACCAGAAGCGCGAGAATGCCGCCGCCAGCATTTCCGGCATGCGCGGCTCGCTCGAACAGATGATGTCGCAGCTCAAGACCTCGGGCCGCAAGGATTTCCCGCTGATCATCAAGGCCGACGTGCAGGGCTCGCTGGAAGCCATTCTCGGTTCGCTCGACAAGCTTGGCACCGAGGAAGTCGCCGCGCGCATCCTGCATGCGGGCGTCGGCGGCATCAGCGAATCCGACGTAACGCTGGCGGAAGGCTTCAACGCCGCGATCATCGGATTCAACGTTCGCGCCCACAAGGAAGCCGCCGCCGCCGCCAAGCGCAACGGCATCGAAATCCGCTACTACAACATCATCTACGATCTGGTGGATGACGTGAAGAAGGCGATGTCCGGTCTGCTGGCGCCGACGTTGCGCGAGACCATGCTGGGCAATGCGCTGATCCTGGAAGTGTTCAACATTTCCAAGGTCGGCAAGGTCGCGGGCTGCCGCGTCACCGACGGGTCCGTGGAACGCGGCGCCAATGTCCGACTGATTCGCGACAACGTCGTCGTGCATGAAGGCAAGCTGTCGACGCTGAAGCGCTTCAAGGATGAAGTGAAGGAAGTGCAGTCCGGCCAGGAATGCGGCATGGCGTTCGAGAATTACGGCGACATGCGTGCCGGCGACGTCATCGAGTGTTATCGTGTGGAGACGATCCAGCGCTCGCTGTAAGTTCAAATCTTGCAAAGCGCGCTGATTTAAAACTGAAACTGCGGCGTCATGGCCGGATTCGTTCCGGCCATCCGCGCCTTGGCTAATTCAACAATAAAACGTGGGTGCCCGCGAGGAGCGCGGGCATGACGACGTTGAGAGACGGCAATGCCCCATCATCACAAGAAGAGTTCCGCCCCCGGCGGCTCGCAGCGTCAGCTGCGGGTCGGCGAAATCGTGCGCCATGCGATCGCCGAGATTCTTTCGCACGGCGGCGTGCACGATCCGGAACTCGAGGGCCATATCGTCACCGTGCCCGAGGTGCGGATGTCGCCGGACCTGAAGCTTGCGACCATCTATGTGATGCCGCTCGGCGGCCGCGATACCGACAAGGTGATCGCGGCGCTGGAGCGCAACAAGAAGTTTCTCCGTGGCGAAGTGGCGCGGCGCGTTAACCTAAAATTTGCGCCTGATGTCCGCTTCCGGGCAGACGACCGATTCGACGAAGCGGAACGAATAGAGAAATTACTGCGAACACCAGCGGTGCAAAGAGACCTCGCGCCGGATTCGCCAGATTCGGAAGAGTGACCTGATGATCGTGACCCGCGCAAACACACTGATCGAACCGGGAATCGGTGATTCGGACGAGCTTGAAAAAAATATTTCTTCGGATGCGAATCGCGATGAAAATCACGTGCGCGCCGGCAAGCAGCCGCGACAGAATAACCAGCCGCGGCGCGACAAGCGCGACGTGCACGGCTGGGTGGTCCTCGACAAGCCGATCGGCATGACCTCCACCCATGCGGTCGCGGTTGTGAAGCGGCTGTTTCAGGCCAAGCGCGCCGGCCACGCCGGCACGCTCGATCCGCTCGCCTCCGGCGGACTGCCGATCGCGTTGGGAGAAGCCACCAAGACGGTTCCGTTCGTGATGGACGGCCGCAAGCGCTATCGTTTCACGGTCGCCTGGGGCGAGGAACGCGATACCGACGATACCGAGGGCCGGGTCACCAGGACCAGCGAGATCAGACCCTCAGCCGAGGCGATCTCCGACCTGCTGCCGCGGTTCACCGGCCTGATCGAGCAGATCCCGCCGCAATATTCCGCCATCAAGGTCCAGGGCGAGCGAGCCTATGACCTGGCGCGGGACGGCGAGACCGTCGAATTGAAGCCGCGGCCGGTCGAGATTCACCAATTAACCTTGGTAGAACAATTAGATAGCCGACATTCTGCGTTCGAGGCCGAGTGCGGCAAAGGAACCTATGTGCGGGCATTGGCCCGCGATCTGGGGCGGATTCTCGGCTGTTTCGGCCATATCTGCGCGCTGCGGCGGACCCTGGTCGGTCCGTTCGGCGAAGCCAACATGATTCCGCTGGAACAGTTGGAGGCTTTATGCGATAGAGCCGCGTCTGGCGAGGGCAGCCTCGCCGACGCGCTGATGCCCGTTGAGACCGCGCTGGACGACATCCCGGCACTGGCCGTCACACGGGCTGACGCGGCGAGGCTCCATAGGGGCCAAGCCGTTTTGTTGCGCGGACGGGATGCGCCCAATTGTAGCGGCACAGTCTATGTCACGGTGGCAGGCCGGCTTCTGGCCCTCGCCGAAATTGGCAATGGCGAACTCATCCCCAAGCGCGTGTTCAACCTGAACGGACTGACTGCCAGTCCGGCTCGCAACAACGAAAGTGCTTGACGATGTCGATTACCGCCGAACGCAAAGCGGAAGTCATTAAGACGAATGCCAACAAGGCCGGCGATACCGGCTCGCCCGAGGTCCAGGTCGCGATCCTGTCGGAACGCATCAACAACCTCACCGGGCATTTCAAATCCCACGTGAAAGACAACCATTCACGCCGCGGACTTTTGAAAATGGTCGCAACGCGCCGTTCACTTCTCGATTACATCAAGAGGAAGGACGAGGCGCGTTACCAGGCGCTGCTCGAAAAGCACAACATTCGGCGTTGAGTTCTTAGGCTTCACGCGCGCATGTCGCGCGCGTTCTTGCGCGTGGTTTTGGAAAGCGGGTTTCGGCTTTTCGACCAGGACCATGCGTCTATCGTGTGCGAGCCATCGGTGGCTCGCATCAGGGCACGATCTTCGAAACGGTTTTTCGAAAAAAAACGTGCCCAGACAGAAGTTCGTCCAGCAGCACTCCGGCGGCTGGACGATGACGGGCAAGGTGCCCGTCGCGCGGGTCGAAGGCCAGCCGCCTTTGCCCCGTACCAAATCGGAAGGATGAATGCCATCCCGCACATCGAGACCATGGCAGGATCGCCGGACGCTGATCTCGTATCGCGATCAGCGTCCCGCAATCTTGCGCATGGTTTTTGTGTGCCGGACTTTCATGCCTTGCGTGAACCCATGAAAGAAGACCGCAATGTTCAATATTCATTCAGTCGAGATCGACTGGGGTGGCCGTCCCCTCAGGCTTGAAACCGGAAAGATCGCCCGTCAGGCCGACGGCGCCGTCCTGGCAACCTATGGCGAGACCGTCGTGCTCGCCACCGTCGTCGCCGCCAAGACCCCCCGCGAAGGCGTCGACTTCCTGCCGCTCACCGTCGACTACATCGAAAAAACCTATGCCGCAGGCCGCATTCCCGGCGGCTATTTCAAGCGCGAAGGCCGCCCCACCGAGAAGGAGACGCTGGTCTCCCGCCTGATCGATCGGCCGGTCCGCCCGTTGTTCGTCGACGGCTGGCGCAACGAAACCCAGGTCATCGTCACCGTGCTGTCGCATGATATGGAGAACGATCCCGACGTTCTGGCGGTCGTGGCCGCCTCGGCGGCGCTGACCATCTCCGGCGCCCCCTTCAAGGGCCCGATTGGTGCCGCGCGCGTCGGCTTCATCAATGACGAATATGTGCTCAACCCGACGCTCGACGAAATGGTCGAAACCCAGCTCGATCTCGTCGTCGCCGGCACCGCCGACGCCGTGCTGATGGTGGAATCGGAAGCCAAGGAACTCAACGAAGACATCATGCTCGGCGCGGTGATGTTCGGACACCGGCACTTCCAGCCGGTCGTCAACGCGATCATCGAACTCGCCGAGAAGGCCGCGAAAGAACCGCGCGAGGTTCAGGTCGTCGACGAAAGCGCCCTGGAAAAGGAAATGCTCGGGCTGATCGAAGCCGATCTGCGCGCCGCCTACGCCATCCCGGTCAAGCAGGACCGCTACGCCGCGGTCGGCAAGACCAAGGAAAAGGTGATGGCGCACTATTTCCCGGAAGGCCAGGAGCCGAAATACGACAAGCTGCGCATCGCCGGCGTGTTCAAGGAACTGGAAGCCAAGATCGTTCGCTGGAACATTCTCGACACCGGCAAGCGCATCGACGGCCGCGATTCCAAGACTGTCCGCAACATCATCGCCGAAGTCGGCGTGTTGCCCCGCGCCCATGGCTCGGCGCTGTTCACCCGCGGCGAAACCCAGGCGATGGTGGTGACCACGCTCGGCACCGGCGAAGACGAGCAGTACATCGATTCCTTGTCGGGCACCTACAAGGAGCAGTTCCTGCTGCACTACAATTTCCCTCCCTATTCGGTCGGTGAAACCGGGCGCATGGGCGGCACCAAGCGGCGTGAAATCGGCCACGGCAAGCTGGCCTGGCGCGCGATCCACCCGGTATTGCCGCCGCATCACGAATTCCCGTACACGGTCCGCGTGGTTTCCGAGATCACCGAGTCGAATGGATCGTCCTCGATGGCCTCGGTCTGCGGCGCTTCGCTCTCGCTGATGGATGCGGGCGTTCCCTTGAAACGGCCGACCGCAGGCATCGCCATGGGTCTTATTCTGGAAGGCTCGCGCTTTGCCGTGCTGTCGGACATCCTCGGCGACGAGGATCATCTCGGCGACATGGACTTCAAGGTGGCCGGTACTGAAACGGGCATCACCTCGCTGCAGATGGACATCAAGATCGCCGGCATTACCGAGGAGATCATGAAGGTCGCGCTCGGCCAGGCCAAGGAAGGACGCATCCACATCCTCGGCGAGATGTC
>Ga0185299_10005452_pt1 | contig 14331 bp, 11 predicted proteins | sample PaiPotPPA55metaG_FD_128002 | JGI IMG/M metagenome (GOLD analysis project Ga0185299, IMG submission 128002) | Iron sulfur acid spring bacterial and archeal communities from Banff, Canada, to study Microbial Dark Matter (Phase II) - Paint Pots PPA... ...
CCCGCGAAAGGTGAACAGCTTCGTAATCTTCGTCGGCTGAATCGTTCCGTTCAATTTCGCGATGCCCACTTCCGTGCCGCGTTTCAGCGTCCCCTCGAAAACCCGCGCAATCGCGACGCGCCCCAGAAAATCACTGTAATCAAGGTTCGTCACCTGAATCTGCAGCGTCGCCGCCGGATCTCCGGTGGGCGCCGGAATAGAAGTTACAATCTGTTCGAATAACGGCTGCAGCGTCGTCGAATCATCGCCCACTTGGCGATGCGCCACGCCCGTCTTCGCATTCGTATAGATCACCGGGAAATCGAGCTGATCCTCGCTCGCATCGAGATCGATGAACAAATCGTAAATTTCGTCCAGCACTTCGGCAGGCCGCGCGTCGGGACGGTCAATTTTATTCAGCACCATAATCGGAGGCAGCTTGGCAGCCAGCGCTTTCTGCAAAACGTAGCGCGTCTGTGGCAGCGGCCCTTCGCTCGCATCAACGAGCACCAGCACGCCATCCACCATGCGCAACGCGCGCTCCACTTCGCCGCCGAAGTCGCTGTGACCCGGCGTATCCACAATATTGATTTTCGTGCCGTGGTAATCGATCTCCGTGTTTTTCGCCAGGATCGTGATGCCGCGCTCGCGCTCCAGATCGTTCGAGTCCATTACGCGCTCTATCACCGTCTCGTTCGCGCGAAAAATTCCGCTCTGCCGCAGCATGGCGTCGACGAGCGTCGTCTTACCGTGGTCCACGTGCGCGATGATGGCGATATTGCGTATCGGTTTCGTCATGTTTGATAAGCCAAATCTCGTACAGCCAAGCCTCGCTCCGTCAAATTTGCACAGCCAAACAAAAAAGGCCGCAATCGCTGTCTTGCAGCCCCGATGTATTGCCGAGAGGGTCCTTCGGACAAATGAGCAGGAGCAACAAACGCACCCTATTCTACCATGCGACTCGCGTTTCGTTACTCTGCGAATGCCAGTAGCGTGCGCCTGTTTCCGGTAGCCCGCTAGCTGGAGTAACCCAGGGTCCCTGCCGAGAAATGGAGTTTCCGGGCCGAAAAATACTAGTACGGCATCGAGGTTAGTGCCGGGAAATGAGTCTCGCCATTCAAGACCGCGTCCACCGTGGACAGCAATTCCGTCCCCAGCCAAAGCTTATCAACGAAGCCTTTGACGCCAATTTTCTTCAAGTTCCCGACAAATAAATTCATATCGTGAACGCTGTCGCTCACGATAATTGCGTTAGGACAGTGCCTGAGTATTTCCTTCGCAGCGTCGAGGCCATTTAACCGCGGCATTTGAATATCCAAGATGGCGACGTCGGGGCACAGGATTTTTGCGAACTCAACCGCTTCCTGACCGTCAGTCGCTACGGCGCACAACTCCCATTCCGGCCTCTGCGAGATCAGGCTGGCTAAAATGCGGCGGATGGGTTCCTGATCGTCCGCAATCAATATTTGTATGCGCTTGGGCATCTTAACCGAAGGTGGCTGAACGTCGCAGTTAACGCCATCGGACTGCTAACGCGCTTTTCTCAATTCGAGGTTGGTATGTCGCCCAAGCCTGGCCGGAAAATCACTTTATCTCCCGTCACTTGGTTCAGCAGGAGATACTCGCCGGGCGAGCGTCCTGCGATTTGTTCGACCCGTGCCTTGGCGCTCTCAAGCGTTGTTGCTGATTCAAGCCAGAGAACGCCTTCAGTTTCTGTCCGGAAAATATCGAATCGTGGCAATGGCTCAAATTTCGAGGTGCTCACGGTTCCTCCTTTCGAGGGCCTGCAAATCTCGTTGCTTTTGGGCTGACTGAGTGTAGAGACCGGCGCCCACAATTGATGTTCACTTTTGAACACCCTGGACCTCTAGGCGGTGTATCTCGCAACTGTTCGAAATGGGACTGCACCGTTTCCATATCCCTGTCACAGTGGCTTTATGAGGCGTAAAAATCGTAAGAAAGTAACCAACAGCGCGATACATGCCAGCGTCAAGCAGGAGATGTCGAAGCCGCGCACAGCCAGATCCGCAAGAATAAAGGCGCTGAAGCTCGATACCGCTCGAATCCCAGAGCAGCCAAGCACAACCATGCCGGGAACCGTTAAGAAAATAATCCCGGCTTCCCGTCCGAAACGGCTGGAAAAGGCGCAGATCGCAGTTAAGCGGGCCGACCACGGGTATCGAAATCTCCGCATTGAAAATGCGTTAACTGACGAACATGGCGATGATGTGAAGCTCAAGAAGGGCGCGCGTGTCGAGGTTACCGTCACTGCTGAACCGAAAACGTAAGATTCTTCCTCTTGCCACTTCTGCGTGGTACAAGATAGCTTGCAGGTAGCTCCAGCGACGGCGCCCGCGTAATTTGAAGAAGCACGAAAATGCAAGACGAAGAGTGGATCAAAACGCTCGCAGATGGCAGGCGGGTAAAATTCATCTACCAGGAATTACTGGCGGATGGTGCGTTTATCACCGCGCAGATCGCAGGAAATGAGGTCGTCTATTCGGTCGTATTAGCCAAAGCCGGAAACCCGCTCAGCCGTGAAAACGTGGAAAGCCATTTCGCAGCCGAGCTTTCGAAGAAGTAGCCTTCCCTCCATCCCGAAGCATCAACGTCGATCCTAGAGCTAACGACAGCAGTCACAGTTAATTTCCCAAGCGTGCGGCATCGCACTGCGGAGAGCCTCTCTTAGTAATTACTTGCATACCGCGAAGCGCCGTGGTTCTTCTGCATTTCTCTGAATTTGCTAGCCTAATAAGACCGGTTAATGAGTTCTCCTTTTAATCGCCATGGCATTGCGGAAATTAATCGGGAAGCGTGCCTCCAGCGCAGGCACGAAGGGGTGGGACGTGAAAAAGGCTTGGGCTTTTCTTGCGGTCCTCGGGGTTTTGGCGATTCCGGCGCCGCCGGCGCTCGGTCAGGCGCAGGCGCCTTCGACGCAGGCAGCGTCCCAACAAACGACATCGCAGCAGACGACAACCTCGCAAGCCGACGCGCCCAAGCAGGAATCCACTCCGCTCTATCGCGTCACCGTCGTCGCCCGCACCACCAAGGCCATCAACTATCGCCATCTCAGCGGCGCCACTAAAATCGATTTCCGCGGCACCATCCTTCTGCCCTTCGCGAAGGGCGAAGCAAAAGTCGAAGGACGGAAAGGCGCAATTCGCATCCAGGCGCAATTCGAAAAGCTCGACTCGGCCACTCGCTTCGGTCCCGAATTCCTCACCTACGTCCTCTGGGCCGTTTCGCCCGAAGGCCGCGCCGACAATCTCGGTGAAATCCAGATCGAAGGCTCAAAAAGCAAGCTCGACGTCACCGCGCAACTCCAAGCCTTCGCGCTGATCGTCACTGCCGAGCCGTATTTCGCCGTCACGCAGCCCAGCGAAGTTGTCGTGCTCGAAAATATCGTTCGCCCGGACACCATGGGCAGCGTCGAAGAAATCGACGCTAAATTCGATCTCCTCCAGCGCAGCCAGTACACCTACGTGCAGGCGAACGCGCAGCCCATCGCCGATCCGCGCATTCCGCTCGGACTTCAGGAAGCGCGCAACGCCATGGCCATCGCCAAGGCCTCTGGAGCCGAACACTACGCCGCCGAAAGCTACCAGAAGGCCTCGCAGCTCATCGCGCAGGCCGAAAACTACCACGAGCACAAAGGCGACAAAAAGCAGCTCGAAATGACCGCTCGCGAAGCCGTCCAGACCGCCGAGGATGCGCGCGCCATTACCGTCAAGCGCCACGAAGAAGAACGTCTCGCGCAGGAACGCCAGGCGGCCGCCGATCGCGAAGCACGCGCCAAAGCCATGGCGGAACAAGCCGAAAAGGCCCGTCTCGAAGCGCAACTTGCCGCTGAACGCGCCGCACGCGAAAAGGCGGAGGCGGAAGCAGCGCGTCTAGCCGCGCAAGCGCAACAACAAGCGGCGCAGGCCGACGCCGAAAAATCGCGCATCGCCGCGGATCTGGCAGCGCGAGAAAGGGCCGAAGCCGAAGTAGCGAAGTCCGCCGCTCAAGTCCAGCAGCAAGCCGCGCAAGCTGATGCTGAGAGGTCACGCCTCGCCGCAGCGCAGGCGGCAGCCGCAACGGCGCAAGCCGAAGCCGACGCGGAAAAGGCGCGCAAATCCGTCCGAGACGCCGAAGCCGAAAAAGCCGCACTCCGCGCGCAACTACTCAATCAGTTGAACTCGATCTTGCAGACGCAAGACACCGCCCGCGGCCTCATCGTGAATATGTCCGACGTCCTCTTCGACACTGGCAGCTACACGCTGAAGCCCGGCGCGCGCGAAAAACTCGCAAAAATCTCCGGCGTCCTTCTTTCGCATCCCGGCCTAAGCATGCAGATCGAAGGACACACCGACAGCGTCGGCACTGACGAATTTAATCAGCAGCTCTCCGAGCGCCGCTCCGGAATGGTCCGCGATTTCCTGGTCGACCAAGGCGTCGCCGCCTCCACCATCACTGCCCGCGGCTTCGGCAAAACGCAGCCCGTCGCCACCAACGACACGGCCGAAGGCCGCCAGCGAAACCGCCGCGTCGACCTGGTCGTAAACGGCGCCGACATCGACGCCGACGCAACCCCGGGCAACTCCAAGTCCCAGTAACCTCCGTTAATTGGTCAGCGTCCGGTAGTCCGACTAATCCGGAGTAGCCCGCCCCTCCCGGAGCGATCACTGGTGGGGAAGCGGATATCAACATCGACGATCCGGGTGAAATCGTTTCCCCTTGATGCCCTCAATAGCGGCAAACCGCCGGACTACATGCAGTTCTGAACGCCGGCCAGCATCAAAACCGGCCACCTACACCCCTAGCCTGCCGGTACTATTGTTCCCGGATAGGTGTTGATTTAAGTTCGGCCTAGCATGAATGCACAGAAGCGACCGGGCAGACAACTCCGAAGAAGCAAGCGGCTGGTATTGTCAATCCCCGTGCATGTTTTTGGACAGGACGTGTTCCGTGAATCCTTCAACGAGTTCACGTGCATGGTTTCGGTAAGCGCTCACGGCGGAGCGTTCGCATTAGCCGCTAGGGTAGAGAAGGGCCAGGGGATTCTACTCGTAAACAAGAGCACGGGCGAAGAGCGAGAATGCAGGGTCGTGCACGCAGGCTCTATGCAGAACGGCAGATGGACCGTGGGAATTGAATTCGCCGAACCCGTGGAAAATTTCTGGAAAATAAACTTTCCGGCATGCACTCTGGGACAAAGATCGAACGCACGAAGTTAGGACCTATCGCGCGTATCCGAAGTAATGTTCGTCCTTTCCCTTAAGGATTGCTGTAGAATGCGCCCCCGTGCGAATCCTTGTGCTTACGATTCTTTTTGTCTCCCCCGCCGCCGCTCAGTCCTGGACCATCGAGACCAGCTTGATGGAGGGCAGCCGGTGGAACTCAAATCTTCGCGCCGTCTCCGCCACTCACGCCCGCAATCCGGAGCGCCACCCCGCCCCGGTCATCTGGGCTTCTGGTTCGGATAGCCGCCTGCTCAGATCAAATGACGGCGGCAAACACTATACGCGCCTCCTCATCGATATCGGCCGGGCGCTCGATCTCCGCGGAATCCAAGCCTTCAACGAGAAGCTCGCCTACGTCATGTCCAGCGGCCCGGGAAAAATGTCACGCATCTACAAGACCCACACCGGCGGCCACACCTGGAAGCTTCAATTTTCTGGCTCGCGCCCGCAGTTCTTCCTCGACGCGCTCGTCTGCATCTCCGAAAACGAATGCTTCGCGCTCAGCGATCCCGTCGACGGAAAATTCGTACTCATCAGCACGACCGATGGCGAGCATTGGAAAGAACTCCCTGGTGACACGATGCCTCCAGCCCTCCCCGACGAAGGAGCCTTCGCCGCGAGCGGTTCCTGCCTCGCCATTTACGACAATCGCGAAATCTACTTCGTCACAGGCCAAGGCGCCGCGCGAATCTTTCATTCACCCGATCTCGGCCGCACCTGGACGGTCACGAACACGCCCATCGCAAAAGGCAATCAGTCCTGGGGAGCGTTCTCGATCGCCCGCTTGGGAAGCATCCTGGTTGTCGTCGGCGGGGATTACAACGACGACGCTGGCCCAGAACTCACGGTGGCATACTCGCTCGACCAGGGCGCCACGTGGAATCTCGCCGCGGGACCGCCCGGAGGATTCCGCTCAGCGGTCGCGTTCCTCAATCGCAACACGCTTCTGACCGTCGGCACGGGCGGCGAAGACGTGAGCACCGACCAGGGCGCACACTGGACGCGAACCGGCGACATCGACCTCAACGCCCTCGCCGTCCTCGATGGCGCCGCCTGGGCCGTCGGCCCCAACGCCACCATCGCGCGCTGGAGCGATCACAACCGCTGAGACTCTTAGTGATGAGCGGCGACGAATGCTCTGGTATTGACACTGTCGCCGAGGCGTGCTGACTGGCATGCGTTTCCCCGACCATAAAACCTTCTCTACCGACAACCACGGCCTGAATCGGATCGCTTGGCGCATGAGAAGTTGCCTGTCTGCAATTGTGTGACAGCAAATCCTTCATTATCATCATCGTTTTATGACAGATTTCTCGAGGAGATCGGCCATCTCACACCCCTCCAGCCGCATCGAAGTTGGGCCATGTTACGCGGAGGCTGGAGTCTTCTAACGAAATCCAGACCGCAACCTACAGTTTTTTTAATAGCGAAATTCTGCCAATTAGAAACACCTCTAAGTTCCTCAAAACAAAGAAAAGCACCCCGTCCTAATAGCAAAAAAATCGCACTCTCGCAGGATTCAGTCGTGCGCTCGATATGGTTTTGCGTATCTGCCTCCGCAACGATGCTTCGCTCGTCGATTGTGCTATGCTCCCGCCGCTTGGGCCCCTCAACGGGAGCGAATCCATGAGCGCAACGCCGACAAAACGCGCAATGCCAACAAAACAAATGTTCCTCGCGGCAGTCGCCATTACGCTGCTTTGCGTAGCGGTTCCGCGCGCGCAACAGACTCCCCAATTGCCCGATCTCAGCGCGCTCTTCGACAAGACCGACGTTATGATCGCCATGCGCGACGGCGTCAAGCTTCACACTGAAATCTACGCGCCCAAGAACGCCGGCGAAAAATTGCCGCTCTTCATCACGCGGACTCCTTACGGCCTGAGCGAAGACGATCGCGGCTACTCCCGCCTTCTCTTCCTCTACCGCGAGATGTTTGCCGACGGCTACATCTTCGTCGTCCAGGATATTCGCGGGCGATTCGGCTCTGAGGGAACATTCGTGATGCAGCGCCCGCCGCGCGATCGCGGCAAGCCCGGCTCAATCGACGAAGGCACCGACACGTACGACACAGTTGACTGGCTCGTGAAAAATGTTCCCAATAACAACGGCCGCGCTGGTGAAGCGGGAATCTCCTACGGCGGCTGGCTCACCGCGATGGCATTGCTCGAGCCGCATCCGGCGCTGAAGGCTGTCTCGGAACAGGCCTCGCCGGCAGACATGTTTCTCGGCGACGATTTTCATCACAATGGCGCGTTTCGCTTGAGCTACGGTTTCGAGTACGCCGCGCTGCTCGAAACCGGTAAAACGAATTTTCAATTCCAGTTCGACAAGTACGACACCTACGATTGGTATCTCGCCCTCGGTCCCCTGTCGAACGCGAACGATCTCTACTTTCACAAGACCCTGCCCACCTGGAACGATTTCGCGGCGCATCCGAACTACGACGAATTTTGGAAAAAGCAGGCGTTCCTGCGCTATTTCAAGAATTTCACGCTTACGGTGCCGAATCTCAACGTCGCCGGCTGGTGGGATCAGGAAGATTTCTACGGCCCCGTCACGATCTACGAATTGCTCGAGCCACAGGACGCGAAGCACAACAATTATTTGGCTGTCGGTCCCTGGAACCATGGCGGATGGGCGCGCAGCACAGGCAACAAGCTCGGAGAAATCGACTTCGGCAGCGACACCAGCCGCCACTTCCGCGAAAAGATTCAGGCGCCATGGTTCGCTTACTGCCTGAAGGACAAAGGCAGCCTGCCGGTCAAGGAAGCGCTGACGTTTGAAACCGGCTCGAACAAATGGAAATCGTGGGACGCCTGGCCGCCGCGCGACGGAATCACGAAACGGAAGCTCTATTTTCGCGCAGACGGCAAGCTGTCGTTTGACGCTCCTTCGGAAGCGGCGGAAACCTTCGATAGTTACATTTCCGATCCCGCGAATCCGGTTCCCTACCGCCATCGTCCCATCGAAGAAACTTATTCCGAGGGCAGCCGCTGGTATACGTGGCTCGTCGAAGATCAGCGGTTCGTCGAACACCGGCCCGACACGCTCTCCTGGGAAACCGACCCGCTCGCCGATGACGTCACACTGGCGGGCGATATCGTCGCGCATCTTTTCGCTTCCACCACCGGCACCGACAGCGACTGGGTCGTGAAGCTGATCGATGTGTATCCGGAAAAATACGAGCCCGATCGCAAAATGGGCGGCTTCGAGCTGATGGTTGCCGACGAAGTATTGCGTGGCCGCTTTCGCAACAGTTTCGAAAAGCCTGAACCGATGGCCGCAGGTCAAATCACTCCTGTAACGATTGGCCTGCACACGAACAACCACGTTTTCCTGAAGGGCCATCGCATCATGGTCCAGACGCAGAGCACCTGGTTCCCGATCATCGACCGCAACCCGCAGAGATACGTGGCTAATATTTTTGAAGCGCAAGCTTCTGATTATCAGAAGGCCACGCAGAAAATTTACCGCTCGCTGCGTCATCCCTCGAATGTGGAGATCAGCGTCGTAGAAGTGCCGCAGAAGAATGACGATCGACCGGAGAAAAAACAGAGCGCTCTCCGCGGCGCGAGCAAACCAAATTAGAGAGGTGCAACGATGAACGTCGCGGTAACCTTAAACATGGTGACGACGGCATTCGATCTGCCGGGCTACCGGATCGTGCGGAACCTGGGACTGGTTCGCGGCGTTACCGTGCGCTCGCGCAGCATTCTGGGAAATCTCGGCGCTTCGCTACAGACGATTGTCGGCGGGAACATCACGCTGTTCGAGGAAATGTGCGAGAAGACCCGCGAAGAGTCGCTAGAGCTGATGCTTCAGCATGCCGCGCAGCACGGCGCCAACGCCGTGATCGGCGTCCGCTACGACGCCACCGAAGTGATGCAGGGTGTAACCGAGGTGCTCGCCTACGGCACAGCCGTACAGGTGCAGCCCGCGACTTCGTAAGATACCCTAGGATCAACGATAGCGCGCGCGACGGCGACGGACTAAAATGGCGGTTCGAAATTGGAAGGAGCGAATGATGAGGTTGAAGCTGATGCTCAAAGCAGTCTCGGGAATTCTTGCGGTCGCGGTGCTCGCGACGGCTTTCGCCGCTGGCGCCGGCGCGCCCCACACTCGCGCGGCGCAGCCCTCGAGCGATAAAGTAAAGACTCAAACGGTGCAGTATCCGAGCGGCAAAGAAACCGTCGATGGATTCCTCGTCACTCCCAATTCGCCGGGACGCCATCCGGCAATCATCGTGATCCACGAATGGTGGGGGCTCAACGACTGGGTGAAAGAACAAGCCGAAAAGCTCGCGGAACAAGGCTACGTCGCGCTCGCGGTTGATCTCTATCGCGGCAAAAGCACCGCCGATCCCGGCGAAGCGCACGAACTGATGCGTGGGCTACCGCAGGACCGCGGCATTCGCGACCTCATGGCTGCCTACGACTATCTCGGCACGCGTGCGGACGTCACTCGAGACCGCATCGGCTCAATCGGGTGGTGCATGGGCGGAGGATTTTCAATCGAGCTGGCGATGCATCAGCCGCGCTTGGCGGCCTGCGTGGTCAACTACGGCTCTTTGCCCACCGATCCCACGGATCTAGGACAGATTGTTGCGCCGGTGCTCGGAAATTTCGGCGGCGAAGACCACGGCATCACGCCTGCCGACGTGCATTCGTTTGAGAAAACTCTGCGCAACGAAGGAAAGCGCGTCGACGTAAAAATCTACGAAGGCGCCGGCCACGCCTTCGAAAATCCGAACAACACGAAAGGCTATCGCCCGGACGACGCCCAGGACGCGTGGAAGCGGACCATCGATTTCCTGAGCCACACGATGAAATAAATAATATGGATATGCGCTACCCGCGGATAACGCCTCTTCGCGCGGCGACGTTACTTCTACGCCAACAAAGTCTTCTTTAGCTATATGTACCATTGCCCGCTGCGGCGCATCTCAATAAGCTGATTCGAAGCATTGATAGCTGGAAATTAGGCCGGAATTGGGAGTGAGTGTGGACGAGCGGTTCGAGAACGATAGGCCGATTGACGAGCACCTTCCCGCTGGCGAACGCAGCTTGCGCTTCGCGGTAATTTCCGCGTTCATCGCGCTCGCGTTGATGCTTTTTCTGGCGTTGAAACCTGCCTCGGCGCGCGCTGCCTGGGAAAAAATCGCGCGGATCGTCGAGCTCAAAAGCGGTCCTGTACCCGCATCCCCGGCAAAATTCTCGGAGCATTTGAGCGAACGCCTCGCGAGGATGAAGCCACAGGAGCAATCGGAACTGCTTCTGGAAGGAACGATCAATCATTACTCGGGAGCGATCGAGCAGCTTTCCGAACACACCGATGGTTGGCGCGGGCATTTGAACATGGATCCGCGGCTTTCGGGACTTCTCAACACTGCGCTGAATTCGAACGATCTTCGCGTGCGCGCCGCGGGAATCGACCTGGAACTTGCGGCATACAATCTCGCGAAGACGCCGCGCGACGCACAGCGGCTGATGGATCGCATAGCCAGCGACCCGGCGGCGCGGCCATGGGCTTTGTGGATGCTGGGCGCAATGGGAAATCGCGGCGTGGAACCGGAACGCGCGCTGGAGCTCTTAAAAACCTACTCGCACGATGTGAATGAAAAAACGCGCTTCTGGGCCGTCGAGGGGATGTCGCTGCTCGGGAGCGACGCTTCGATTGAGCCCATGCTCGAAGCTTTCCGCAACGATTCTTCGCGGGAAGTACGCGAAGGCGCCGGCTGCGGAATCGCGCAGTCGGGAATGCTGACGAAAGAGCAGCGAATGAAGGCCGTGCCCACACTTATAAAGTTCGCGGAAGATCCGGCGATCGATGCGAGCACGCGCTCGTGGGTATTTCAGGCGCTGCGCGACATCTCCGGCGAAAATTTTGGCAGCGATCCTTCCGTCTGGCGCACTTGGTGGGTTGAAAACGCTCCCCGCTGAATGCGTCTGCTTGATTTCGGAATCTTCGAACTGATTTCCAGGTGCTTCTATTGATGGCTGGGGATCGCGTTGAACTTTCACGAGCACTGACCGGATGCGCAATACGGATTTCTTGGTACTGTAGCCGTGTGTGGTTTATCTTTCGAAGCGATGCACGCTGTTAGAGTACGCCACGACAGAGGTTGGGTGGCGACAAGTGATACCGGAGCGAGGTAGCCGATGGCATTCGTAGAATTGATTCGAATCCTCCCTGACGCCAAAAAAGTTAGGTGCTCTCTCAATGCAACTAACATCGTGTATTTTCAGCAGCCGATCGACTCAAGCACGAACTCTGGCTGCACCCTCGTAGACTCAACCGGCAGGGATATCGATGTCGTCGAGTCCTACCAGGATGTGGCGGCAAAGTTCAAAAACGCCGAAGCTTAACGAGTCGCTCGTCAGGACATCGAGAATAGGCTGACGGATCGATCGGCGATTTCGACGGTTTCGCCGGGCCGGAGCATTCGATCAGCGGCCGAGCTATCGGAGGTAGAAAGGTGCAATCGCCAGCCCTCTCCCTCGACGGCCGCGGGCATAACGAAATTCACGCGTTCATGGTGAGTGTTGAAAACGAGCAGCAGTGTCGCGTCACTTCCACGCTCGTGAATGCCTGTGGGTTGTGAACGTCCATCGATCAACATGCCCACGCAGCGCTGGCCGCCATCGTTCCACGCCTCCTGGCTCATTTCGGATCCGGAGGGGTGAATCCAAGTTACGTCCTTGACGCCCAGCGCTTCGTCGTAAGCGCCCGTGAGAAAACGGTTGCGCCGCAGGACGGGATATCGATTCCGAAGCGATATCAAGTTCCGAACAAACTCTACCGTCGGTTTGTGTGCTTCCGCCAGGGACCAATCCACCCAACTGATATCGTTATCCTGGCAGTAGGCGTTGTTGTTTCCGCGCTGCGTTCTGTGAAATTCATCCCCGGCCAGAATCATGGGAGTGCCCTGCGCCCAAAGCAAACTAGCGAGAATATTGCGCATCTGCCGCTCGCGCAGACGATTGATTTCGGGATCGCCGGTTGGCCCTTCCGTGCCGCAATTCCACGAGCGATTGCCGGATGTGCCGTCCTGATTGTTTTCACCGTTGGCTTCGTTATGTTTGTCGTTATAGCTGACCAGGTCGTTCAAGGTGAAGCCGTCATGCGCGGTGACGAAGTTGACCGAGGCCCACGGCTTGCGTCCCTGGCGATTGAAGATGTCTGCTGAAGCGCAAAGACGCTTCACGAGTTCGCCGATCGATGTGTCGCCTTTCCAAAAGTCGCGAATCGTGTCGCGGAACTTGTCGTTCCACTCCGCCCAGCCAGGGGGAAATTCGCCGACCTGGTATCCGCCGGGACCGCAGTCCCACGGCTCGGCGATACGCTTCACGGGGCCGAGGACGGGATCCTGACTGCAAACTTTCAAGAAACCGCTCTGGTGATCGAACCCTTCGGGTTCGCGAGCGAGGATGGTTCCCAGATCAAAACGGAATCCGTCAACCTGTGTTTCCTCGACCCAATAGCGGAGGCTGTCCGCAACCATTTGAATGACGCGCGGATGCGAAAGGTTCAGCGTGTTTCCGGTGCCAGTGTCGTTAATGTAGAAGCGGCGTTTGTCGGGAATAAGACGGTAGTAACTCGCGTTGTCGATGCCCTTAAAAGAGAGCGTAGGACCGAGCTCATTGCCTTCGGCGGTGTGGTTGTAGACAACATCCAGAATCACTTCGATTCCCGCGTCGTGGAATCGCGAAATCATTTCCTTGAACTCGTGCAAGCAGTTCCGCGGATCGGATGCGTACTGCGGATCGGGCGCAAAAAATCCAATGGTGTTGTATCCCCAGTAGTTGGTGAGGTGCTTGTCCTCGAGCGGACGATCCCTTAGATAGGTAAAAACCGGCAAGAGCTCAATTGCGGTCACGCCTAGAGACTTGATGTATTGAACCACGTGCTTTTGGCTCAGGCCCGCGAAGGTGCCCTGCTTTTTTTTTGGCACAGCGGGATGCCGTTTGGTGAAACCACGCACGTGGAGTTCGTAGATGAGGGTTTGGTTCCATGGCACCGCGGAACGGCTCTTTGTTGTCTGGCGCCAGCGGAATTCGGGATCAACGACGACGCATTTTGGCACAAACGGTGCGCTGTCTCGTTCGTCAAAAGAAAGATCCGCGTTCTCGGCGCCGATCGTGTATCCGAAACACGCGTCGTTCCACTGAAGAGAGCCCACGTGGGAGCGAGCGTAGGGATCGAGTAAGAGCTTGTTTGGGTTGAAGCGATGGCCATCCTCCGGAGCATACGGGCCGTGAACTCGAAAACCGTAGACCGATCCCGGGCGAAGACCAGGAACGTAGCCATGCCAGATTTCGTCGGTGAATTCGGGCAACGGTAGTCGCTGTAGCTCTTCCTTGCCCGCGTCGTCAAAAAGGCACAGTTCTACTTTCGTGGCGTGAGCGGAAAAAAGAGCGAAATTGACGCCTTGTCCATCCCATGTGGCGCCGCGCGGGTGGGGAAGGCCTTCGCGGATGCGTACGCCGGAGCGCTGAGGTTCGGAGGAGGGCTGAACGTCGAGTGCGCTACTTCCGCCAGTCGTTGGATTCGCCATCTTTACCAGGACCGTCCTTCTTTCTTACGCAGGAGCCGGTAATGCTGAGGGATTATGGAGCAGATGTCCATAAATATGAAAATGTACGGAGGGCGGCGAAAAACTGTAGGTACCGGAAATCGTCTGAAACGGATGCTTACAACTTTTCGTCGGCGCCCGGCTTGGGACCGACGGGCCCGAGAAGTGCTTCGATAATTCCAACCATGGGAAATGCATCTGTCTTCGACACAACTGACCGAATGCCGGCTTCCATTGCACGCTTTTCCAGCTCTGCGTTTGCGTGCTGGGTAAACATTACAATGGGCACGGCCGGCGAAATCTTCAACATGCAGCGCGCCGCCTCAATGCCATTCATTCCGGGCATTTGAAAATCCACAATTACAACGGTAGGGCGAACTTCCTTAAAGATTTCCACGGCAGCCAAACCATCCGTTGCCTCGCCACATATTTCCCATTCAGGGTTTGCTTGCAATACCGTTCGCAGGCCTTGCCGAACAAGGTCGCTGTCGTCCACGATTAGAAATCGAGTGCGCATTTTGAGTAATGCTTCGTGGCTTTCGCCAAAATTCCAATAGG
>Ga0185299_10005453_pt1 | contig 14331 bp, 15 predicted proteins | sample PaiPotPPA55metaG_FD_128002 | JGI IMG/M metagenome (GOLD analysis project Ga0185299, IMG submission 128002) | Iron sulfur acid spring bacterial and archeal communities from Banff, Canada, to study Microbial Dark Matter (Phase II) - Paint Pots PPA... ...
TTCAATGAGGTCGAACCGGTTGGGATTCTCCGCTGCCAGAGCCGCCGAGTAGATCTTGCCGTTATTCAGCTTTACCCACAGCGTTCCGAAATAATCCACCGAGTACGTACCCGGCCCCGAAGTCCATACTTGCGAAGCACTAGGTTGCGAAGGACTCGTGGAGGTCACTAGTGTCTTGTCCGGACGAAACTCGATGCGCCAGGGCTTGCCGGGGGCTTGCCATTCCCCGACGAGCGGGATGTCGACTACTTTGATTCTTTCGCCGAGATGCCGAACCCCTAAGTAGACGAGGCCGGGGAACGCGACGACACTGAGGATGATGAGTATCCGGCCAAGGGGCACCCCGTTGTCTGACCGTTTCATCGGTGAACTCATCGCAACCTCTCAAAAAGCTGGGCGGGAGGATCTGCATATATAGATAAAGGGCAAGGTAAGCTCAAGGGGGCCGATGCGGGCTGCTGTCTCATTCTAAAATTACGATGATTTCAGCTTCTGGCAACTTCCGCCGCGGGGCGACTTTTGGCTCTCGGTCGCGGACACGGCGAGAAGAACTCTATACTTGCGCCGCACACTGGCGTGGTATGCATCAGTCTGAAGCCAAGCGCTCTGGTACTGGTAAAGATTGGGGAATTACGCACTTGACAAGTGATGGCTGATTGGCCTCATCGTAGGCAGATGAGAATGGTGCTTTTTATGTTGCCATTTGTCCTTTTGACCGCCTGCGAACGGGATGATCCTGTGAAGCGCTGCCAACGGGAATTTGGCACACAAGGCCAACGTGTCGTCGATGACTGCGTGCGCTGGTCTGTCGCGCCGCCGTCAGGTCAACCTGAAAAAGGTCAACCTCGAGATTGATGGCACCTCGCAAGAGCAAGACGAAGGCTCCAGTCCGGTAGCTGGCGTGCCCGTCCGTGGTTTTGGGCGTATCCCCTCGCGGCGGAAAACGACACATGTTCCCTGACGCATTTTTGAGCCGTGCGGCGGACCTCATTGCATCCTGCCGCACCAGGGGGCTTACCGTGGCAACCGCCGAGTCATGTACGGGAGGTCTCTTGGCGGCCTTGATCACCGCCATACCTGGGTCATCCGAAGTTTTCGAGCGCGGCTTCGTCACCTACTCCAATGCCGCGAAAATCGAATGTCTCGGGGTCTCGCCGCGGATTTTGGAAGACTTCGGCGCGGTCAGCGGGGAGGCCGCACGGGCCATGGCTGAAGGCGCGCTGGCTCATTCCTCAGCCGGCATGGCGCTTTCGATCACCGGCATCGCTGGGCCCGGCGGGGGTTCGCCCGGAAAGCCAGTCGGCCTCGTGCATTTTGGCCTCGCATATAGAGGCGGCGCCCTCGCCGGCGTCGAAAAACGTTTCGGCGACCTTGGCCGCGACGGCGTGCGTTCCGCCGCGATCGCCATGGCGATCGAGCTGCTCCTCGAAACGGCCGGTTGAGGCATAAGGGCCGGAGGGTTCGGATTGCTCACGCGAACGTCAGGGGGCCTTGCCATAGACAATATCTGCGCGATCTTCGAAAGCTTCGGCGAATTTTCGAAAAGCCGCGTCGAATATTCCGCCCATGATAAGACCCAGCGCGCGGCTCTTGAATTCATAGGCGATGCGGAAATCGACGAGGCAGGCCCTGCCTTCGTCGCGATCGTGAAAGACCCAGCGGTTTTCGAGATGCTTGAACGGTCCGTCGATATATTCGACGAGAATTTTGGACGCTGAGCGCTCGCAGGTCACGCGGCTCGTGAAGGTCTCGCGGATTGCCTTGTAGCCGACCTCCATATCGGCGATGAGCGTTAGTATCCCATCGTTTTCGCAACGCCGGCGGACCCACAAAGCGCGGCAAAGCGGCACGAATCGCGGATAGGATTCAATGTCGGCGACGAGCTCGAACATTTCGGACGCGCCATGACGGACCAGGCGGGTAGTATGGAACGAAGGCATGCCCGCTCACAGCATGGGATTTGGTAAAAAATGGCGTCGCGCGGTTAAAAGCTGCTTCTGTTGGAGTCCGCATGCTCTAGCCGCTCAGAGGTGCTCCCGCAAGGCCGTCCGCCGCGCCTTCAGCCTGGCGAAATCCTCGCCAGCGTGATGCGAGGATCGGGTCAAGGGTGACGCCGAGACCAACAAAAACCCCTTGGCGAGCGCGACCTCGGCGTAAGAGGCAAATTCGTCCGGGGGCACGAAGCGCGCGACCGGATGATGTTTCCTTGTCGGCTGTAGATATTGGCCCATCGTCAGGAAATCGACGTCCGCGGTGCGCAAATCGTCCATCAGTTGCAGCACTTCATGACGCTCCTCGCCGAGCCCCAGCATCATTCCGGATTTGGTGAAGTTTCCGGGATCGATTTCCTTGACGCGCTGCAGAAGCCTGATCGAGTGGAAATAACGCGCGCCAGGCCGAACCGCGAGATATTTGGACGCGACAGTCTCGAGGTTATGATTGAACACGTCGGGCTTGGCCGCGACGACCGTCTCAAGCGCGCCCTGTTTGCGCAAAAAGTCCGGGGTCAAGACCTCGATCGTGGTGTTTGGGCTCGCCGCGCGGATCGCCGCGACCACTTTCGCGAAATGCCCTGCCCCGCCGTCGTCAAGATCGTCGCGATCGACGGAAGTGACGACGGCATGGGCGAGCCCGAGTTTTTTGACCGCTTCGCCGACACGGACGGGCTCGGACGGATCGAGCACGCGCGGAAGGCCGGTCTTGACATTGCAGAAGGCGCAGGCGCGCGTGCAGGTGTCGCCCATGATCATGAAGGTCGCGTGTTTTTTTTCCCAGCACTCGCCGATGTTGGGGCAGCCGGCCTCCTCGCAGACGGTTACGAGCCCATGTTCCTTGACGATTTTTTGCGTCGCGGCCCATTGCGGCGAGCCCGGCGCCTTGACTCTGATCCATTCGGGTTTTCGCGCCACCGGCTGGTCGGGCCGATGCACCTTTTCCGGGTGACGCGGCCCGTTTCTGGAGTCACCGTTGCTGTACAGGAGGTCTGTAACGTGGGACATTCGAAACAGAATCCTTCACGTGCGCAGATAAGCCGGCAAGATTGTTGTTTCATCAATAATAGCTTTGTCGAGCTGCTCGCGCGTAAGATTACGGGCATCCGAAAGGTCCGCACCTTTTAAATTCCGTTCCCTCAAGGTTGGCGTTTTTAAAGTTTACGCGGCGGAAAATGGCGTTTTGGCAATCCGCATAACTTAAGTTGGCCCCTTTTAAATTGGCATCACTCAAATCAGTCCGGCGGATAAAAGGTCCGGCTGAGATCAATCCGTAACGGCCGTGGTTCAGTCTTGTCGAGGCGATTCATCAGTCCCCTCCAGAGAATTTTGTGACATCAGGGCTATAATATGGATTATTTCTCCGATGTCGGCGGGTGCGTCGATCTCACCATATTCTACTTTTTCTTGTTTTAGATAGGTAGTCAGCCGCTGAATGACAGGATCCGACAAATCCCGAAAATCCGTACAGATCTGCCCGAGGGTCAGAATGGCACCTAGCCGAATTTCGAGTTTCTCGTCCTTCAGCTGGCCAACGGCCCTGTTGAATAGTTCGGCTACATGATTGCGGCGAGACACCTCCGCCTGGCGCAACTGTGCGTCAGCCTGCTTGTTGGAAGCAACTACGCGCTTCCAGGCGAGATAAATGCCGAGTGACGCGGCAGCTACAAGCCCGATATTTCGAATAATTTCCGAAAGCGTGACCCAAAAGGCCATTATTGACTCATAAATGAATTACGCGGCGATAGGCGTCCAGCGCGCTCTCATGCATCATCTCCGACAAGGTCGGATGCGGGAAAATTGAATTTATAAGTTCCCCTTCGGTGGTCTCGCAATTCATGGCTATGACAAAGCCTTGGATCAGCTCGGTGACTTCGGCCCCGGCCATATGCGCGCCAAGAAGCTTTCCGGTTTTGGCATCGAAGATCGTTTTTACGAGTCCCTCGGGTTCGCCGAGCGCGATCGCCTTGCCATTGCCGATGAAGGGAAAGCGGCCGATCCTGACTTCAAAACCCAACTCTTTGGCTTTTGCCTCGGTGAGGCCGACAGACGCGATTTGCGGATTGCAATAGGTGCAACTGGGAATCATCGTCTTCTCCATCGGATGCGGATCGAGACCCTTGATCGCCTCGACGCAGATTACCCCTTCATGCTCGGCCTTATGCGCGAGCATGGGCGGGCCGGCGACATCGCCGATCGCGTAAATCCCCGGCACATTGGTGCGCCCCATTCCATCCGCAACAATAATTCCCCGCTCAATCTTCACGCCGAGCGTCTCAAGCCCAAGGTTCTCGGCATTGCCGGTAACACCGGCCGCGGAAATCAAGCGCTCGGCTTCCAAGGCCTGCGTCGCGCCCCTGCTGTCTTCGATGGCGGCAACGACGCAATCCGGCTTTTTCTCGGCCCTCGTCACTGTGGTCGAGATCAAAATTTCGATGCCTTGCTTTTCAAAGTGTTTGCGGGCATGCGCGGCGATCTCCACATCCTCGGCGGGGAGAATTTGCGGTAATATTTCAACGACGATTACTTGCGTGCCCATGGTCCGATAAAATGAGGCGAATTCGATCCCAATCGCGCCAGAACCGACAACAATTAGGGATTTAGGAAATTTTTCCGGCACCATGGCCTCGAAGTAGGTCCAGATGAGTTTTCCGTCCGGCTCGACGCCCGGTATGACGCGCGGCCTCGCGCCGGTCGCGACAATGATATTCTTGGCCAGATAAGTGCCCGGGCCCAAAATGCCCTTGGGGACCGGGTTTGGCGGCTGCATCGCCGGCTTTTTTGAGGTGGAAACCAAAACCTCGCCGGGTTTCGCGATTCTTGCTTCGCCCCAGATCACATCGACCTTGTTCTTCTTGAGCAAAAAGCCGACGCCATTGTTCAACTGCGCCGAAACCGCGCGCGATCTTTTCACTACGACGGCGGGGTCAAAGCCGATCTTGCCATCAACCTTGAGACCATAATCCTTTGCGTGGTTGAGGTAGTGAAAAATTTCCGCCGAGCGCAACAAAGCCTTGGTGGGAATGCAGCCCCAGTTGAGGCAGATGCCGCCCAAATGCTCGCGCTCGACGACGGCTGTCTTGAAGCCGAGTTGCGCCGCGCGGATCGCCGCGACATAGCCGCCGGGCCCGCCGCCGATAATGAGAATATCGTAAGGCTCAGCCATGGTTGCCGGCCTCTTATGGGAGGGCACAGGAATGCGGCGTCACGCCAGCATCCCCGCCGGTTGTTCGAGCAAATCCTTGAACGCGGCGAGAAGTTTTGCGCCCAAAACGCCATCGACCGCGCGGTGATCGCAGGACAGTGTCACGCTCAACAAGGTTGCAACGACGGACGCGCCACCCTTCACGACAACGCGCGGCTCCGCGGCGCCAACCGCGAGGATTGTCGCTTGCGGCGGATTGATGATGGCGGAAAAGCTTTTTGTTCCGAACATGCCGAGATTGGACACCGCCGAGGAGCCCCCTTGGTATTCCTCGGGCCTCAGCTTGCGGGCGCGGGCGCGGGAGGAAAAATCCTTCATTTCGCTCGAGATCACGGACAAGCTCTTGGTCTCGGCGGCGCGGACAATGGGCGTGATAAGGCCGCCAGGGATCGCCACCGCCACGCCGATGTCGGCGTGCTTATGTTTCAGCATGGCGGTCTCGGTCCAGGTCACATTGGCGTCCGGGATGCGGATCAGCGCCAGCGCCAGCGCCTTGACGATAAAATCGTTGACCGAGATTTTATAAGCTGGCTTGCCTTCCTTGTCCTTCGGCGCGGCGGCGTTGATCGCCTCGCGCAGACTCATGAGAGCGTCGAGATTGCCGTCGGCGGTCAAATAGAAATGCGGTATCGTCCGGCTTGCCTCGACGAGCCGGCGCGCGATGGTCTTGCGCATCGAATCGTGCGGGATTTCCTCGAAAGAGTCCGGCGCGAAATTTTTTCTGGTGAGTTCGTCCGGCGGCGTGGGCAAAGGAACAGATGGCGCCTTGGTGTCTTGCGCTGGAACAGCGGCCGGGCCGTGCGCGAGCGCCGCCTTCACATCGCGCTCAATAATGCGGCCGTGCGGACCCGAGCCTGTGATCGATGCAAGGTCGAGCCCCGATTCCATGGCGATCCGGCGCGCGAGCGGCGAGGCGAAGATGCGTGGGCCACTTTCCCCATTGGGAGTGCGAGGTGCGACCGCTGGAGTGTTTGGCGCGGCGGGCGGCGCGTCCAGCGTTTTCTCCCTCACAGGAGAAGGCCTGCTTGCGACGGATTTCGCGTCTTCCCCCTCGCCCGTGATCAACCCGATGACATCGTCGACCGGCACATCCGCGGTCCCCTCCGGAACCACGATTTTGACGAGCACGCCTTCGACGACCGCTTCGACTTCCATGGTCGCCTTGTCGGTCTCGATCTCGGCGAGGACATCGCCCGGCTTGATTTTGTCACCCTCTTTCTTCAGCCAGCGGGCAAGGTTGCCTTTTTCCATGGTCGGTGAGAGTGCGGGCATGAGAATGTCTATCGGCATGGCAAGGCTCACATCTATTGGGGCTCAACGGTAGAGCACCGCTTTCGCCGCCGCGACAACCTCTCCGGCATTCGGCAGAGCAAGCTTTTCGAGGTTCGCGGCATAAGGCATCGGCACATCCTTGCCGCAAATCCGTATCACCGGCGCATCGAGATAGTCGAAGGCGCCTTCCATGATTTTCGCGATGATCTCGGCGCCGACGCCGCTCTGCGGCCAGCCTTCCTCGACGGTAATGCAGCGGCCGGTTTTCTTGACCGATTGGATGATCGTTTCGCTGTCCATCGGGCGAATCGTGCGAAGATCGATGACCTCGGCGCCGATGCCGTCGTGTTCCAGTTCCTCCGCCGCGTGCAAGGCGTGTAGCATGCCTATTCCGAAAGAAACGATGGTCAAGTCCTTGCCCTCGCGGGCGATCCGCGCCTTGCCAATCGGAATGAGAAAATCGTCGCGCGCGGGCACTTCGAATTTGCGCCCATAAAGGATTTCGTTTTCAAGAAAGATGACCGGGTTAGGATCGCGGATCGCGCTCTTCAAGAGCCCCTTGGCGTCGGCCGCCGTATAGGGCATGACGACTTTGAGCCCCGGAATATGCGAATACCACGCGGCATAATCCTGGCTGTGTTGTGCCGCCACCCGCGCGGCCGCGCCATTGGGGCCGCGAAACACGATCGGACAGTCCATCTGGCCGCCGGACATATACCGCGTCTTGGCGGCGGAATTGATGATCTGGTCCATGGCTTGCATCGCGAAATTGAAGGTCATGAACTCGACGATCGGGCGGAGGCCGGCGAAGGCCGCGCCGATACCGAGCCCAGCAAAGCCATGTTCGGTGATCGGCGTATCGACCACCCGGCGGGCGCCGAATTCCTGCAACAGCCCCTGGGTGACTTTATAGGCGCCTTCGTATTCGGCTACCTCTTCACCGATGATGAAAACGCTGTCGTCGCGGCGCATCTCCTCGGCCATCGCGTCGCGCAAGGCTTCGCGTACGCTGAGTGTAACCATAGCCGTGTCTTTGGGAATTGCAGGGCCGGATCCTTTCGCGGGTTCGCTTAACGCGGCGGCTGGCGCGGGCGGGGGCTCCGTCCCGGCGCGCGTCACCGGCTTCGCGCCGCTTGCGGGCGGCGCGAGGGCCTGCACGTCTTCGCCGTCCGCCGCGATCACCGCAATTGGCGTATTAACCGCGACATTGTCGGTCCCGTCCGGCACCAGAATTTTCGCAAGCGTGCCATCGTCGATAGCCTCTACCTCCATGGTCGCCTTGTCGGTTTCGATCTCGGCGAGGACATCGCCCGGGCGCACCGCGTCACCTTCCTTTTTCAGCCACTTTGCAAGCCTGCCTTGCTCCATCGTCGGCGAAAGCGCGGGCATGAGAATGTTCGTCGCCATCTGGTGTCCTTAAATGGTTTTGCCCGATTCTTTCTTTACCAATCATCCCAAAACATCGGTCCATAACTCAGCCGCGTCCGGCTCCGTTTCGCGCGAGGCAAATTCCGCGGCCTCGGCAACGACGGCACGGATCGCCGCATCGATCTTCTTGAGATCGTCTTCGCTGGCCTGCTTGCTCGTCAACAAGCGGGCGCGGACCTGTTCGATCGGATCACGTTCTTCGCGCATTTTTTGCACCTCGTCCTTCGACCGGTATTTTGCCGGATCCGACATCGAATGGCCGCGATAGCGGTAGGTCTGCATTTCGAGGATCATCGGGCCATGGCCTGTCCGGCACCATTCAGCGGCGCGAGCGGCGGCGGACTTCACCACGCGCACATCCATGCCGTCGACCTGCTCGCCCGGAATGTTGAAGGATTGGCCGCGTTTGGAAAAATCGGTCAGCGCCGAAGACCTCGTGACGGACGTGCCCATCGCGTAGCGGTTATTTTCGATAATATAGACGACAGGCAGTTTCCAGAGTTCCGCCATGTTGAAACTCTCGTAGACTTGACCTTGGTTCGCCGCGCCGTCGCCGAAATAAGTGAAGCAAATGTTGTCATTGCCGCGATAACGGTTGGCGAACGCCAGCCCGCTGCCGAGCGGCACCTGTGCCGCCACGATGCCATGGCCCCCGTAAAAATGTTTTGCCTTCGAAAACATGTGCATGGAGCCGCCCTTCCCTTTCGAGGCGCCACTACGCCGCCCGGTCAGTTCCGCTACCACGGCCTTGGGGTCCATGCCGCAAGCGAGCATATGGCCGTGATCGCGATAGCCGGTGATGGTCTGATCGCCTTGCGCCGCCGCCATTTTGACTCCGGTGACGACCGCCTCTTGACCAATGTAGAGATGACAAAAGCCGCCGATGAGACCCATGCCATACATCTGCCCCGCTTTTTCCTCGAACCGGCGAATGAGGAGCATGGTGCGAAAGGCGGTGAGTTCCTCGACCTTGCTGAAAGCGGCGCCGTTCGCGCGCGCGTGTTGTGCTTTCGAAGGCGCGGTTTTGCCGCGGTTAGTGGAAGTTGCGGCGGCCATGAAAAACCCTTTTGCGACGCCGGCTACGGCGAGAACAACAAAAATAGCTCAGCTCCAAGGGGAAAGCGAGCCCCTGCGACGGCTCGATGCCAGCATGAGTCGCGGAGTTGAGGCAAAGATATAAAATCCGTGGCAGCACCTTTCGCGAACGACTTACCGTCACTCGTGACCCCGCGTTTCTTGCGCGTTCCGCGATGTCAGAACCGAAAGACGAGGATAATGCCGGCCGCCATGAGAAGGCCACCAATAGCGCGCCCAGCGTTCAGGGTGTGCACCGGCATGTTCATCAAGCCGACGTGGTCGATGGCAAGCGAGGCGAGAAGGTTCGCCGCGATAATCAGCCCGTTAACCGGTCCGGCCCCGAGTTTGTCAACGAGGGCGAGCCCGGCGAAGACCGCGACCGCGCCAGTGAGCCCAGCCAGCGGCGCCCACCATGGCATGGCGCTAACTCCTTCCATCGTTGGCAGCGGGCGGGGTGAAACGGCGAAGAGGCCAGCAAAGAAGAAGGCATTCAGCGAAGAGAACGGTTAAGGCGAGCCATGGATTCGAGAGCGACACGCGCAATTGTGCGCTCATCACGGCACCGAGCGCCTGTAGCGCCCCGGCGACGATGATAAACGGGGTAAACCAGATTGGACTCATGAGACCGCTCCTTCTCGCGTGCGTGATTGATTCCGGTTCACAGCCACCAGACGCCGAACAAGATCGTCAGGACTGTCAGCGGCGCGCCGACCTTGAAATAAGCCCAGAACCCAATGGTGACTCCGCCACTGCGCGCGCGTTGCGCGACGATCAGATTGGCGGCCGATCCGACCAGCGTGAAGTTGCCGGCAAGTGTTGAGGCCATGGCGACGACGAGCCACGCATGTTGCGGATCGGACAAGCTGGTGATGAAGGGCTTCAAAACCAGAACGGCGGGAACATTGCTGACGAGATTCGACAGCAAGGCCGTGACTGCTGAGAGGACGGGCACGGCTTCAAGGTGGAGCTCACCGACCCCCGCGATCAGCTTCGGTGACAGCACGCCGTTTCCAGCCCGGTGACAACGATGAAGAGCCCAACGAACATGAGGAGGAGCGGCCAATCGATCTCATGATAGACCTTGCCGGGTTTGAGCTTGCGGGTGAGGAGCAACAACGCGCCCCCCGTGATTGCCACCTTGGCGACGGGCTGACCCGCGAAGAACAAGATCACCATCGCGAGCGTGACAAGAACCGACTTGATAACGAGAGGCCGGTGGTAACGCGGCGCACTCCCGACGACGGCCGGGAAGCGCTCGCGGCTCAGAAACTCACTACGGTAGATGAGGGCGATGAGCAGCACCGTGAGGATGAGGCCGACGGCAGCCACCGGCCACAATGTCGCGGCGAACGTCCCGTACGGGATATGCGAGAGGCCGCCGATGATCATATTTTGGGGGTTACCGGTGATCGTTGCCGTGCTGCCGACGTTAGACGCCAATGGAATCGCCAAGAGGTATGGGACCGGATCACGCTTGAGCCGGGTGGCAAGACCGAGCACGAGCGGCGTCACGGCCAGGCAGACCGTATCGTTGACGAGGAAGGCCGAGAACGAGCCCGCGACCATCACGATTGCCGTGAGCAAGATAAATGGGTGACGGGCGCGCGTCACGACCCAATTGTTCACCAACCTGAAGAAGCCCGAGAGACGCAGGTTGGCGACGACTATCATCATGCCGAGCAGGAGCGTGATGGTGTCGAAGTCGATCGCGCGGTAAGCCTGGTCGAGCGAGACGACGCCTACTGCGGCCATGAGGCTCGCGCCCAGCAACGCAGCGCCGGCGCGGTCGAGCCGATAGCCAGGCAGCTTGCCGATGGCGATGACCAGATAAGTTCCTGCAAAGATTGTGATGGCAGCGATTGCCTTCCCGTCGCCCAACGTCAGTGGTTTCACCATGACGGGGAAGTCGATGTTTCGTGCGGCATCTATTCCCAGGGGGATAACCGCTACGATCACCATCACGACGAGCACCGTAGCGGCGAACGCAGTCGTGACACGCCCACTTGAAGGGGGTCTGCATTCGGATTCGCAAGAGTCCTGCTTACCGGCTGGATTTTGGCAGCTCAGCGTTTCAACCGATGGCATGACGTCACCCCGCGTTACAGCACGGTTGGACACTGCCGAGCGCTGGCGCCCCTCGGTCTCGGCTTCGACCAATCCGCTCCGCTCACCGGCTTCCGGTCGGTTGCTCATGGCGTTCCGGTCGTGGTTTAACATCGTAAGGAGTTAACTCATAAAAACCTGAAACGCGCAATTGGCTAACAATGATCATCATGCCAAGGAAAAGCGCGATGGCGTCGAGATCGATGGCTTTGAGCGCTTCAGAGAGACTCAAAGACCCGAGACCGATCATCAGGCTTGCGCCAACGAGCGCTATGCCGGCGCGGTCGATCCGCAACCCGGGCGCGCGGCCGAGCGCCACGCCTACATAGGTCAAAACGAAGACAGCAACCGTGGCGGTCGTCCCCTCGTTGGAAGCAGGGCTCATGGGAAGAGTGCTCGTTTGGCGATCGAGCTTGGCGCGGCCGCATCGAGGCCCCGTGTTTCCGGCATGGTAAAGAAATAAAGCAGAAATCCTGAAGCCGCTATGCCAGCCAAAACGAGAAACGCAGCGGAAAAGCTCGCGTGAACGAGGATGAGCCCGGCCAAAGACGTGCTAAGCGCCGCGCCAATGCCTTGCGCGGTGATCACGGCTCCTTGGGCCAGATTGAAATGGCCGGTGCCGCGCGTCAGATCGGCGACAATGAGAGGAAAAGCGCGCCATAAAGGCCGGCGGCGACAATGATCGCCCGCTTGGCGTGGCTCGCATCGGTCAGCGCGCCCGCCGGAGTCTGCACGATAAGGCCGCAGACGGTGGCAATCGTCATCACGATGCCGATCTGATCCTCCGCCCAGTGTCGCTCCGTCAAGAGGTAAATCGCGAGATAGGGTCCACCCCTGGCGAACATCGGCCAGGAAGAAGTTCAAGGCATCCAGCGAATGTTCGTGGCGCATGGATCAGTCCGTGAGACAAAAGCGTCACTCGCCTAAAGTCTCGCCATGCACCGAAAGTTCCCGGACCGGCTATATGGGGCAGCTCCAGCGGTCCGTGGCATGGCTTGCAAGGCGGGCCAGGGCTCACTCGCGCGGTTCACTTATGCGTTCGCGGCAGGAATACGACAAGATCGTTCCGGTTGACTCGGTCCAGCAGCGCGCGCGCCTCTTCGTCGAGAAGATCGCGATCGATCGCGCGCCCGGACAACAATGCGATTCGGTGATTCCACAAGGCATGCTCCGATTTGAGGCCATCCAACTCGCCGCGCAGCGCCGCGATCTTATGTTCGTATTCGTCCTTGGTTTTAAGACCGCGCTCGCCGTTCACCGCGTGCCAGACGAAATAGCCGCCGATCAAGCCGGAGACGCAATAAAGAGCCAAGGGATAGAGAGTCGCGCGCGCACGCCTGTATATGACCATGCCGCAAGGTTAACGGATCCCGGTAAGCGATCCGTTAATTCGTGCTTGCCGCATCCATTTTCCCCGATCACTCGCCCTCGGGCGAGCAGCCAACCGCCCTCAAACCGGGATGCCTTTGGCTTTCGCGAACTTGCGCAATTTGTCGCGCAAGGACTGGCCCCCGGTCGCCTCTTTCATGAGGGTCGCGACAAAATCTTCCACCTCACCGAGATTGGTCGCGAGCACCATGGCTTTAACCGGTCCGATTGACGCGGGTGACATCGCCAGGCCGCGATAGCCTAACGCAAGCAAGACCATGGCTTCGAGCGGCTTGCCGCCTATTTCGCCGCAAAGGGTCAACGGCGTGGCGGCCGCGCGGGCCTTGCCGGCAATCAGCTTCAAGGCGTGCAGGACCGGCGCCGATAGGGGATCGAATCGTTTGGCGACCCGCTTGTTGTCGCGGTCGGCGGCATAAAGATATTGCACGAGATCGTTCGAGCCGACCGAAAGAAAATCGACCTGCCGGCAGATTTCGTCGAGCTGCCAAAGCACCGACGGCACCTCGACCATGATGCCAAGCTTGAGATCGGAGGGGGGCGCCCGGCCGTGCTGCCGCAAATGGACGAGTTCATTCTCGACAAAAGATTTCGCGGTTTCGAATTCCTCGAGCGTTGCGATCATCGGAAACATGATGCGCATTTCGCGTCCCGAGCCGGCCCGCAGCAAGCCGCGCAATTGCGAACGCAAAAGACCTGGCCGGTCGAGACCGATGCGGATGGCGCGCCATCCCAGCGCCGGATTTTCCTCCTCGACCTTCGTCATGTAAGGCAGAACCTTGTCGGAGCCGATATCGAGGGTGCGGAAAGTAATCTGCTTGCCAGCAACAAAATCGAGGGCGGTCCGGTAAAAAGCCTCCTGCTCGCTCATCCTTGGCAATCGCGACGCCAGCATGAACTGGATTTCGGTCCGGAAAAGCCCGACCGACACAGCCCCGGTCTCCGCGACGTGCTGGAGATCGACCAGCATTCCGGCGTTCATATGGAGATCGATCGCGACGCCGTCCTTGGTCACCGCCGACACGTCGCGCAATTTGTGATATTGCTCTTGCTTGCGTGCGCGCAGCCGCGCCTTTTCGGCATACGAGTGTTCGACGTCGGGGGGCGGGCGCAGATGAACATCGCCGGCGATGCCATCGACGATCACCGCGTCGCCGGGTTCAACCAAATCGGCAATATTGGGGACGTCACCGACGGCCGCGATGCCGAGCGCGCGGGCAACAATCGCGACATGGCTCGAGGCGCCGGATTGCTCGAGGACAAGGCCGCGAATCTTGGCGCGATCATATTCGAGCAGCGCGGCTGGCCCCATGGCGCGTGCGACGATCACCGAATTATAGGGCAAATCCTTGTGCGCGCTCACAAAACCCTGCCCGGTGAGCTGATGCAGCAACCGGTTGGCGAGTTCGTCGAAATCGTGCAGCCATTCGCGCAAAAAAGGCTCGGTCCGCCGTTGTAATTTAGCGCGCGCGACGTTTTGCACGCGTTCGACCGCGGCCTCGGCGGTGAGCCCGGTCGCCACCGCCTCGTGCAGTCGACGCAACCAGCCGCGGTCATGCGCGATACGCCGGAACGTTTCAAGAACATCGCGATGTTCGCCGGGACCCATGTTGCCGCGTTCGATCAGAAGATCGAGCGATTTACGCATCGCGCCAATGGCGGTATCGAGCCGCTCCATCTCTACCTTGATATCTTCGGCAATGAGCTGTTTGACGACGACGCGCGGCTCATGCAGGACAACATGGCCAAGCCCGACGCCGTCGGCGATCGGAGTGCCCTTCAAGGCAAGCGGCCGGCGGAGCGCAATATCCCGGCCAGGCAGAACCAGCGATTCCAATTCGCCCGAGGCGATCATTTCGGCGAGCAGCA
>Ga0185299_10005455_pt1 | contig 14328 bp, 11 predicted proteins | sample PaiPotPPA55metaG_FD_128002 | JGI IMG/M metagenome (GOLD analysis project Ga0185299, IMG submission 128002) | Iron sulfur acid spring bacterial and archeal communities from Banff, Canada, to study Microbial Dark Matter (Phase II) - Paint Pots PPA... ...
TTCGATGGCTGCGCGCGCCGCAGGAAACGAGGCAGGCTAAAGCTCGGTCCAACCCCTGCACCCCATTCGTGAGCGCACATCTTGTGCACTTGGAGCCTAAACCCCCACGATATAGGCCTTCAGAGGTACGCTGCAATACCCAAACATTCGCACAGGTTCAGCATTCGACGCCGAAACGATGCTCGCGTGGATTGGGAGGAATGATGGCCAGTTAGGGGTCAGTTTGTAGGTCATGCAGCAGGTAAATTATTGACCGCGGTAGGGTGTCGTGCGTTGCTGCGCAAAAGGCCCCACGAGGACTGTGCGGCCGACCCATTGACAGGACACAAACAGGACACCAAACATTTCGATTTCAGCTATCATGTTGTTTATATTGGCGCTCCCTAGGGGACTCGAACCCCTGTTTTCGCCGTGAGAGGGCGACGTCCTGGGCCGCTAGACGAAGGGAGCCTAAAGCAGCCGAACCGAGTTCTATATCGCGGCAGGCGGAGCCGCAAGCTCCCCGCGCGCTTCCAGCTGCCCATGCTATCGCGCAATGCAAGCATTTTTTAGATTTACCGGCTCCGCATCGAGGCTTCGGCTTCCAATGCGGCAACACCAACGATACCATAAGGGCCATGACAGATCACCTCATCGAACTGCCGCGTCCGCCTACGCCTCGGCCACACGATGCGCCTCTTGGCCCTTTTTCGACGATGCTAGCCTTGCGGCGGAATCCCATCGAGACCTGGACCAAGGCGCATTTCGAATTGCCGATTCTTGTTGGCCCGACCATCCTCGGCACGACCGCAGTCGTCAACGATCCGGCGGCGATCCGCCGTGTGTTTGTCGACAACGCCGCCAATTATCGTAAGGATGCATTGCAAAAGCGTCTGCTCGGTCCGGCCTTGAGGGATGGGTTGGTGGTAGTCGAGGGCGAGGATTGGCGGGTCCAGCGGCGGACGCTGGCCCCCTTGCTCACGCCCAAGACCGTCGCCTCCTTCGCGCACGCCGTCAACGCCGCGGCGGAAGATTTCGTCGGGCGTTTGCTGCGCCTGCGCGAGGGGCTCGTGGTGGACATTCAGCTGGAAATGGCGCGGGTTACGCTCGATGTCCTCGGGCGCACGATCTTTTCGGATGGGCTCGGGCGGGACTCGGATGAGATCGCCTCCGCGATCTCCCGTCTTCTCGCGACCGTTGGTCGCTTCGACCCCTTTGATCTTCTTGATTTTCCGGAATGGCTGCCACGCCTGGGCAAGCTCGGGGGACGTTCGGCGGAAGCCTTTTTCGTGTCCATGATCGAATCGCTTATCGCCAGGCGCAAACGCCTCCTTGCCAAGGACAAAGCCAACGCGCCGCGCGATATACTTACGCTCCTCCTCGAAGCCCAGGATCCACAAACCGGCGCCAGATTAAGCGATACCCAAATCAAGGCAAATATCCAGACCTTTATCGCGGCGGGGCACGAGACTACCGCTAACGCCTTGACCTGGTCGCTTTTTCTTCTCTCGCTATCGCAGGAGTGGCGGGCGAGACTCGTGGAGGAAGCTAACGTGGTTCTATCCGGTCCCGTCGAGGAGTTTGCCGCGCGGCTCGTCGCGACGAAGGCCGTGATCGAGGAAGCGATGCGTCTCTATCCGCCCGTCGCCAGCATGAGCCGGCAGGCGATTGGTCCAGACGATCTCGCCGGCAAGCATATCCGGAAAGGCGCCTTGGTCATGGTGTCGCAATGGGTCTTGCACCGGCATCGCTTGCATTGGGACAAGCCAGATTGCTTCGATCCGCGACGGTTTCTGCCAGGGCCGCGTGAAAAAATCGATCGATTCGTCTATCTGCCTTTTGGCGCCGGTCCGCGGGTTTGCATCGGCGCGTCCTTCTCGCTCCAGGAGGCGGTAATCATCCTCGCCCACATCATGCGGTCGTTTTCCTTTGAACTTAAGAAAAACTATAAGGTGTTACCGGTGCAGCGCATCACCTTGCGGCCGAAGGGCGGTCTCCCGATGATCTTGCGGCGGCGGGGCCGCCATCCGGCCGAGACGCGTGTGGTGCGCTTTTTCAAAGCGGATAGGCTGCCGTCATGACATAGGGGCCGCCGCCGGACCCCGGCCTCCCGCGACAGCCCGTGGGGCGTTCGGCTCGCGGCGAGGGACCATTGTGCTCGCGTTCCTCACTGCGGAACGGGGCCCGAGAGGCGGCATCGAAGTAAGTAAGGCCAATTGCAAGCGGCCTGTTTCAACAAGCCTGTTTCGCTGGAGTTGCTCCTCAGCTTACCGGCTTATCAAACACCATCACCTTGGAGACGAAAGCGTTAATGTCGCGAGCATGGGTCAGACCGAAAGTTCCACCGATTGCCCCAAAGTCCTCCTCGATATAACTCGTATAATACGGCTCGTGAATGATCTGTGGGAAGAGTTCGAGGAGGCCGTCATAAGCTGCCTCATCGCCGCGCTGAAGCGAATCCACGAGGACGAGGCGCCCGCCGGGCTTTAGCACTCGGGCAAATTCGCGGAAGACGATGCGGCGCACGTTGGGCGGCAGTTCATGGAACATGAAGATGCTCGTCACCGCGTCCTGGCTGTCGTCCGGCACGGGAATCGATTCGCCATTCCCGACGACGAGGTTGATCCACGACCAGCGCTTCAATTGCTGCTTCGCCTCCCTCGCGTAAGCTTCCGACAGATCGATGCCGACGGCGGCAAGTCGGGGCCAGGCCTGCTTGACGAAATCCAGAAAGCGCCCCGTGCCGCAGCCGACGTCCAGAAGTCTCAGCCGACGCTGATCGCGTCCGGCGAAGACCTCGTGGAGCTGCGGTAAAGCCTGCCGTCGCGTGGCATTCGCTGTCCCACTGAAGAGCACTTCGACCTGCGTATCGTAGCGCCGAGCTGAATCATCCGTCATGTAGCCACCTGACTGGAAGTGGAAATTCTGAAGAAAGTAGAGGGGCCGTTTCCCGCGAGTCTCCGCAGTCAGCACCTCGCTGTGTTGGTTGCTCTCTCGGCGGCGGCGGCTGTCGGGCAGATCCTCGAAGAAGAGCCGCGAGCGGTTGAGCAGCGTCGCCAACGAGCCGTCATGATCCGCCGGCAAGGGGTAGATGCCCGCCTCGACATTCGCGAGGTCCCGCTGGAGAAGGGCGGCCATGTCCGCGTAGAGGCGGTTGCGGTCCGGCACGGCAGCATCGGTATGAGCGCGAGGCCGCGCACGCGCGCTGTCTTGTCGCCGCGCGCCCTCCGAAAGCCGCCGCATAGCAATGCTGTGCCCGACATACCAGGCTACCCGTGACAGCTGCTTGGCACCATAGACGGCGCGTGTGGCGAGGCGAGAGATGGAATTGCTCATGTTATCTCTTTGGTTAGGAAGCCAGCCAAATCGAGATAGCAACAGCGATTGGCAGCATCAAGCTCGGTGGCGCCGCGCTCGCGGAAACGCTACCGATTTCGCGTTTCGATCGCGTCACCACGGCGGCGGCGATTAAGGTGTGTTCGATGGGCACCGATGACCTTTGAACTAAAGAAAAACCATGTGGCGATGCCGCTGCAGCATATCACCTTGCGGCCCGAGGGCGGTCTGCCGATGATCTTGCGGCGGCGGGCAAATCGCTTCTCTGCCCGGGTGACCGAGGCCGGCGTTCATCCTAGCGGATAAGTCGCCTCGACGACATAGGGGCCGCCGCCAATTGATGCCCGCGACGAGAACAAGACGAAGCGCTTCGCCTCGAACCGGCGCGATAGGAAATACCCCCGCGTGGAAAGATATTCGGCGACGCCGGCGCAGGAAGCCGCGCGCAGCCGCGCGAGCGTGACGTGGGGAGTGAATTTGCGCGGCTCGGGCGCAACGCCAATTCGCCGCATGAGCCTTTCCTGTTGGGCCTGAAGTTCGACCAAGGGCGCAGCTGGCTTAGCCCTGGCGACGAGGACCCTGGGCTTGGCGCCGCCGAAGGAACCCAGCTCCTCGATCGTCACGGTGAAAGGCGGCCGCCGGATTTTTTCGAGGGTCGCATGGATCTCCCGCGCGGTCGAATCGTCGATATCGCCGATGAAGCGCAAGGTCAGATGGTAGTTTTCGGCTTCGATCCAGCGCGCGCCTGAAATGCCGCCGCGCAACATGGAAAGGTCCATCGCGAGATCGGAAGGGATTTCGAGGCCCGTGAACAAACGGGGCATGGATCCCTCCACTCGATGCCACGGAGCCGCGAATCATCACGGCAGACGGGCCAAGACATAACGTAAAAACGCTTATAGCGAAGATTCGACGCAAAGGGAAATTTTGCCGCGAAAAAACGCCTGGTTTATTCGCTCCGCGCGGCTTTTGCACCGAATTGGTCCAAGAACGCGCGGACGTCGGGAAGAATGCCTTTGACGACGCGTTCGACTCCAGCGGGATTGGGATGCATTCCATCGCCAAGTTTAAGGGCCGGCTCGCCCGCCACCCCTTCGAGAAAAAACGGATAGAGCGGCGCGTCATATTTTTTGGCGAGGGCCGGGTAGATCGCGTCGAAGCGCGTTTTGTAATCCTGGCCGAGGCTTGACGCGGCCTTCATGCCCGCGATCAAGACTTTGATATTGCGCGCCTTGAGCTCGCCAAGAATCGCGTCGAGCGCGGCCTTGGTCACCTCCGGATCGACCCCGCGCAGCATGTCGTTGGCGCCAAGTTCCAGGATCACGCCATCGGCGCCATCGCCGAGCGCCCAATCGAGCCTCGCCTGGCCGCCGGAAGCAGTGTCGCCGGAGACCCCGGCGTTGACGACCGTCACATGATAGCCTTCCGCGCGCAGTGTCTTTTCGAGCACGGCGGGAAAGGCGGCGTCGGCCGCCAACCCAAAACCCGCGACCAGACTGTCGCCGAGGGCAATGATTTTCAGTGGCGGCGTTTCCTTCGCGGCGGGACGGGCCGGGCATGCCAGCGCCGCCAACAAAAGCGCGGCCGATAATTGCAGGAAAGCGCGGCGATGGCCATATCCGCCAGGCCTCGACGGTGGCATCGGATTGGGCAAGGCGGGTTCGCGTGCGGTTTCGGAGGGCATGGATGGGGGAACCGGCGGTGGAACTCGAAGATGTGCATCTAAGCCTAGGACGTGGCGCGGCGAGGGTCCATATCCTCAAGGGAATTTCGCTTAATATAGGGCGCGGCGAAACAGCCGCCCTCATCGGGCCTTCGGGCTCGGGCAAATCCACCCTGCTCATGGTGATGGCGGGCCTTGAGAGGCCCGATGCGGGCTCGGTGAAGGTTGACGGCACTGGCCTCGGCCGCCTTGGCGAGGACGCGCTCGCGCGCTTTCGGGGCGCGCGGATCGGCATCGTGTTCCAGGCGTTCCACCTCATTCCGACCATGACCGCTCTCGAAAATGTCGCGATTCCGCTCGAGCTTGCCGACGCCGCCGCGCCATCCACCCGCGCACGCGCCGAGCTCGCCGCTGTCGGCCTCGATGATCGACTCGGGCATTACCCGGCGCAATTGTCGGGCGGCGAACAGCAGCGCGTCGCCCTCGCCCGCGCGTTGGCGCCGAATCCGGCCATCCTCGTCGCCGACGAGCCGACCGGAAACCTCGACGAGGCGACCGGCGCGGGCATCATCGACCTCATGTTCGCCTTGAAGCGCGAACGTGGCGCGACCTTGATCCTGGTCACCCACGATCCCGCGCTCGCCAGCAAATGCGAGCGCACGATCAGGCTGCGCTCCGGCCGCATCGAGGGCCCCGCCGCAACGGTTTTGCCGGAACCTGGCGCCTAATGCTAACCTTGTCCGGCAATCTGTTCGAGGCGGCGCCCGAAGACATGCGCGAAGAGCAAGTCGCCTGCCTCGTCGAAGCCCGCCACGTAAGGATCGAGCGGATCGTTTCCTTGGGTCAGAAGAGTCCGCCAGGGTTTTGGTACGATCAGCCCTGGGCCGAATGGGTTGTGGTCTTGGCCGGATCGGCCGGACTGCGTTTCGAAGGCGAGGCCGAAGTCAAGGTTTTGTCCGAGGGCGACTACATTCTCGTTCCGGCACACGTAAAACACCGCGTCGAATGGACCAGCAAGGATCATGCGACGATCTGGCTAGCCGTCCATTATCCCGAAACCGCATAGAGCCGGAAAGCTACAATTCGCTTCGGTTTCAAAGTGAAGATCATGGAACGGCTCGATCACTTGGTCTCCTTGTCGAAAGTCCGGCGCCGTCATTTAAAAGGAGTACGCTGGCGGTTGGTCCCGCGCTTTGTCATGCGCGATTTTCGCGGCGGCCTGCGCGGGTTCGCGATCTTTCTCGCCTCCATCGCGCTCGGCGTCACCGCGATTACCGGCATTGGCTCGGTGGCGCTTTCGCTAAAGGACGGGCTTGCCCAGCAGGGCCGCGCGATCCTCGGTGGGGACGCATCTTTCGGTGTCTCCCAGCGCGAATTGTCCGCCTCCGAGCGCGATTTTCTGGCCGGGCAGGGACGCGTCTCGCCGGTGGCGCTAACGCGCGCCATGGCGCGGCGCGATGACGGCGCGGCGGCTCTGGTCGAGATCAAGGCGGTCGATGAAACCTATCCCCTGGCGGGCGAAGCCGTCCTCGCTCCGGCGTTGCCCCTCCCCGATGCGTTGGCCTGGCACGACGGCGCCTACGGGATCGTGGCGGACGCGGCGCTCCTTGGAAGGCTCGGCCTCGCCATCGGGAGCCGCCTTACGATCGGCGGCGCGCGGTTCGAGTTGCGCGCGGTGCTCGTCTTCGAGCCTGACCGGCTTGCCAGCGGGATAAGGTTTGGACCCCCGGCCTTGATCTCGCAGCAGGCCTTGCGGGCGACCGGATTGCTCGAACCAGGGTCACTCGTCAGGTGGCTTTATCGTGTCACGCTTCCGGGAACGCCGGCAGGTGACGCACAAGTCACGGCACTGACGGAGGCGGCGCAAAAGCTATTCCGCGAGGCCGGATGGGAAATTCGCACGCGTAACAATATTTCGCCGCAGTTTTCCCGGAATCTTGACCGCTTTACCGAATTCCTCACCCTCGTCGGGGTCACCTCCCTGATTGTGGGCGGCGTCGGCGTTGCCAATGCGATGCATGGTTTTGTCGAGCGCAAGCGGCAAACAATCGCGATTCTGAGGGCGCTGGGCGCGACCGGGTCTACTGTCTTCGCCTTGATGTTGACGCAAGCGATGGTTGTTGCGAGTGCCGGGGCGGCGCTGGGCGCAGCGTTCGGCGCCGCCTTGCCTTTCGTCGCGGCCTCCGCATTCGGGCCGCTGATTCCGTTCCCGATCGCTGCGGCGATCTATCCGGCCGCGATCGCCAAGGGGCTTTTCTATGGCTTTCTGACCGCGCTGGCGTTTTCCGCGGGCCCGCTCGGCGGTGCGCACGACGTGCCGGTTCAGGCCCTGTTTCGCGCCGGAATCGAATCCCGGCGGACCACGCCGAGGCCACGCTACCTCGTCTTGACGCTTGCCGTGGCTCTCTGCCTTGCTTCGACGGTTCTCGTTTTTGCCGCGGACCGGAGGCTCGTCTTGATCTATTTGGGCGCGACGTTTGCCGCCTTTATTTTGCTGCGCGCGGCCTCTTTTCTGATCGTGGCTTGCGCAAAAAGACTTCCGCACGCGCGGGGCGTGGCGTTGCGGCTCGCGGTTGGCAATATTCACCGGCCCGGCGCGCTGACCTCTTCGGTCGTGCTGTCGCTTGGCCTCGGGCTCTCGCTTCTTGTTACGCTCACTCTCATCGACGGCAACATCAGAGCGGAGCTCCACCATTCCATCGCCGGGAAGACGCCAAGTTTTTTCTTCCTCGATGTCCAGAGCGCGAAAGCCGAAGAATTCGCCAATTTTTTGAAAGCCCAAGCACCGGGGGGCAAAATCGAACTCGTCCCGATGTTGCGCGGACGCATCGTTAAGCTAAACGGGAACCCGGCCGGCGCGGCGCAGCCGAAGCAAAGCGTCGCGTGGGTGATCGAAGGCGATCGCGGGATTACCTTCGCCGAAACCGTGCCGGACGGATCCAGCGTGATAAAGGGAAGCTGGTGGCCGAAGGACTACCGCGGACCGCCATTGGTTTCGGTCGAAAGCGAGATCGCCGAAGGGCTCGGGCTGGCAATTGGCGACGAGGTCACGGTTAATGCTCTCGGCCGCGACATCACCGCCAAACTCGCTAGCACGCGCAAGGTCAATTGGCGCAGCTACGGGATCAATTTCGTCCTAGTGTTTTCGCCAAACAGCTTGGCTGGTGCTCCCTTCGGGGAGCTTGCCACGCTAACCTTTGCCAATGGCGGCGACCCCTCGCGCGAAACCGCTCTGCTGCGCGCGACGGCGCGGAGTTTCCCCTCGGTGACAAGCATCCGCGTAAAAGACGCGCTTGACGCTATAAATACCATCGTAGGCCAGCTCGCCTTCGCTGTGAGGGCTGCGTCGAGCGTGGCGTTCCTGACTTCGATCCTCGTCTTGTGCGGCGCGCTCGCGGCCGGTCAGCATGCCCGCACCCACGATGCCGTCGTGCTCAAGACGCTCGGGGCGACAAGATCCGGCCTGCTTGCCGCTTATATTTATGAATACGGTCTTATTGGGCTCTCCACCGCGCTGTTCGGTGTGGCGGTGGGGAGCGCGGCCGCCTTCGCGATCGTGCGCCGCGTGATGGACCTTGAATTTGTCTGGCTTTGGCCACAGGCGGTTGTCGCCGCCGCCGTCGCGGTCATTGTCACGATCTGCCTCGGGCTTCTCGGGACTTGGCGGGTCCTCGGGCGCAAACCAGGGCCTTATCTGCGCGATTTGTAGTTATAGAGACCTTAACCATTGTTCATGACGGCGTGCCCTTGTGCGGACCGCGTGCTTGCGCCATATTAGGGTCGACGCTGGTCCCGCAAGGGCAGCGGCCGGAGGCGGTCAAGCCTCCATAACGTTTAGAGGAAAACATGTCCGACTTCGACCCCAACGCTAGTGCCCGCTGGGGGCAGGGCGCCACCCGGGCTGGTCGCGCCGCAATCGACCAGGGCCTGCGTTCTTACATGCTTGGTGTCTACAATAACATGGTGGTGGGCTTGGTCCTCACTGGCGCGGTGGCACTTGGCGTCCATATGCTGGCCGTAACCACCGACCCGGCGCTAGGCGTGCCGGCTGGGCGGCATCTGCTGCTGACCTCGTTTGGCGTGACGCTTTATACGACGCCGCTTAAGTGGGTGGTGATGCTGGCGCCGCTCGCCTTCGTGCTCTTTTTCTCGACCCGCATCAACCAGATCTCGGCTTCGACCGCACGTGGCTTGTTTCTTGCGTTTGCAGCGTCGATGGGATTGTCTCTGTCGACCATCCTGCTTATCTATACCGGGACTTCGGTTGCGAACGCGTTCTTCGTGACCGCGGCGGCCTTCGGCGGCTTGAGCCTTTATGGCTACACGACGCGGCGTGACCTGGGGCCAATGGGAGCGTTCATGGTGATGGGCCTCTTCGGCCTCGTGATCGCGATGCTGGTCAATCTTTTCTTGCAGAGCACCGGGTTCCAATTCGCCCTGTCGATTCTGTCTGTCCTGATCTTCTCCGGCCTCACCGCATGGGACACGCAGGCGATCAAGGAAATGTATTTCGCGAGCGACGATTACGAGGTCGCGACGAAGAAATCCGTGTATGGCGCCTTGAGGCTCTATCTGGATTTCATCAACATCTTTCAGTCGCTCCTGTTCCTGACCGGCAGCCAAAACGACTGACGGTGGTCCCGGGTTTTCGACGAAGGCCCCGCTAGCGCGGGGCCTTTTTTTGCGCGCTGCCGGGGCCTTCGCCCGTTGTCATCCCGGCTTGCGGAACGATTGGTTCACGCGCGATGGAATGAGGGCAAGGCATGCCGCCCCGCAAGCGCCGCCCGCGCGCGATCAGAAATCGCTGGCAATACCTTTTACTTCCCAATCGCCGTAGCGCACTGGCTCGGGACCGCCGCGGCCATTAATTTCCTTGCCGGCCGGGGGTTGATTCAATGCACCGGGGCGGCGGCGCTCTTCGGCCTCGGCGAGCGCCCGCCGCGCCGCTTGGGCGAGTCCGCCGCGGCCCGCGCCGGCAACCGCGACGCCACCTGTCTCGTCTTGCGGCAGTTGCATCTTCATCCTCCTGGTGCCGGCGGGAAAAGCGGCGCACACCCGCACGCGCCAGGTTTCCACTCCCGCCAGATCGTCGCCCATCTACTGGGCAAAGTCCAACTGTTCGTGCTAGGAGAGAGACATGATCGGCGTCCCCAAAGCCTTCGTAGCGGAGTCTCGAGTTTGACCGCATCTCCGCGTCTGCCGGCGGACCGACGGCGTAGCCGCAAGGTTTCGAATGGCCGCCCGAACCAGCTGGCTTCGGGTGAGAATCGAGGGCGAGAGAGCGAGCAGTGCCCGGGTCTTGCCGCGCGTCTCGCCGCGGCGGCGATCCTGAACGATATTGTCGCCAGATGTCATCCGCTCGACGAATGTTTTTCGGGCACGGCGATCCTCTCGCGGCTTGGCGGCTTGGAACCTCGCGACATCGCCTTGACGCGCTCGATTGTCACCGTCGCGCTACGCCGGCTGGGCACCATCCGTGCCGCCCTGGCGGGGCTTTTGGAAAAAGGTCTGCCGCGTCAGGCCGCCCACCTCGAATGGACGCTGATCGCGGCGTCGGCGCAGATTCTCTTTCTCGACATTCCCGATCACGCCGCCGTCGATCTTGCTATCCGCATGACCCGTCTTGAGGCGAAAAACGCGCCCTACGCTTCTCTCGTCAATGGAGTCTTGCGCAATCTTATCCGCGCGCGCGAAAAAATACTGCGGGAAAGCGATCCGCTGGATCACGACACGCCCGCATGGCTCGCGGAGCGATGGCGTAAAACCTATGGCGAGGCCGGAGCGCACGCCATCGCAAGCGCCCATCGCGAGGAGCCGACAATGGATCTCACGGTTCTGTCGGACCCTTTGATCTGGGCGGAGCGGCTTGGAGCAACCGTCTTGCCGACCGGTTCATTGCGGCTTTGGACGCATATGCCGGTGACCGGACTCGCGGGCTTCGCGGAAGGCCGCTGGTTTGTCCAGGACGCGGCGGCAACTCTGCCGGCGAGGCTTTTGCGGGTTGGGCCCGGTACCAGGGTGGCCGATTTTTGCGCCGCTCCCGGAGGCAAGGCGGCGCAACTCGCGGCGGCCGGCGCCGAGGTCACGGCAATAGACCGTTCGGCCGAGCGGTTGAAAAAGCTCGCCGCAAATTTTGCCCGGCTCAATTTGCGCGCCAGCATCGTCGTTGCCGATATCGTAAACTTTAAGACGGTGCCTTTCGATGCGATTCTGGTCGATGCGCCATGTCTCGCCACGGGGACGATCCGGCGTCACCCGGATATCGCCTGGATCAAAAAACCGCGCGATATTGTGGCGCTGACGGCGCTTCAGTCCCGCCTGCTCGACAAAGCCGTCGAACTGGTGAAGCCCGGCGGAACGATCGTCTATTGCACCTGCTCGCTTGAACCCGAAGAAAACGAAATGCAAATTGCCGCTCTTCTTCGCCGCAATCCCGGCGTCATACGGGTTCCGATAGAACCAGGCGAGGTTGGCAATTTGCCCGAAGTCTTGAACGAAAATGGCGAATTGCGGACATTGCCGTCGCATCTTCCGGCTGCCGAGCCGCGGTTTTCCGGCCTTGATGGTTTCTTCGCCGCCCGCCTGTTGCGCCGCGGTTAATAAACCCGATAGGAATTTTATCGATAACGCAATGCCCCAGGCGGAAACCGCCGGGCTTCCGGCGATCGTGCGCCGATGGAAAAAGTCTTGCCGGCCGCGTCGCGCTTCCATCGCGTGCCGACACGTGAAATCGAGGAGTCGAGCCCTGGCCGACGCGACATTCAAGGACTGGTTGCGCGTTGCGGGTCTCATTGCGGCGCGCGCGGCAGTGGCTTTGCGGCGCGGCCTCGGGGCGCCCGTGCGTGCCGCCATCGGGCTAGGGCGGCGGCGGCCGGAGAGGCTCCTGATTGCGCCGCAAGATATAAGGACCAGCGATCCGACCCTCGCGGCGGACATCTATGCCGGCTATTTTGCTTTCGGCGGCAAGATCGTCAATGCGCACGGCCGCTCGCCGTTTGAACTGGAGCCGGGATCGGCCGCGTGGGCGCGGGCTCTCGCGGGTTTCGGCTGGCTCCGCCATCTGCGCGCCGCCGACACCGCCGTGGCGCGCGCCAATGCCCGCGTCCTCGTCGATGATTTTTTGAGCTTGGCGGGCAAGCCGAGTTCCATTCCGGCATGGGAGCCCGAGGTCGCGGCACGGCGCATGCTTGCCTTTCTGTCGCAATCGCCAGTGATCCTCGATGGCGCCGACCGCGTCTTCTACCGCCGCTTTATGAAAGGTCTCGGCCGCACCCAGGTTTTCCTGGAGCAGAAGATGGCCGGGGGGCTCGCCGGCGAACCGCGCATCATAGCCGCGATCGCCCTCGCCGAATTCGGTCTTTGCGTGGAAGGCACCCGCAATCTGACCCGCAAAGGCACGAAACCGCTTGCCGAGGAGCTTGATCGGCAAATTCTTCCCGACGGCGGCCACGTCAGCCGCAATCCGGAGATCTTACTCGACTTGCTTCCGGATTTGCTTCCCTTGCGGCAGGCCTATGCCGCACGCGGGTTACAACCCCCGGCGCAACTCCTCAACGCGGTCGATCGCATGATGCCGATGTTGCGTCTGTTCCGGCATGGCGACGGCACGCTCGCCCTGTTCAACGGCATGGGCGTCACGCCGCCAGAACTGCTTGCGACGATCCTCGCCTATGACGACGTGCGGGCGCAGCCGCTCACCAGCGCGCGGCACTCGGGCTACCAGCGCCTCGAGGCGGCGGACGCCATTGCCTTGATCGATGCGGGACGCCCGCCGCCACAAATTTATTCCCAACGCGCGCATGCCGGATGTTCGTCCTTCGAATTTTCGGTTGGTGCGCAGCGGCTTGTCATCAATTGCGGCGCGCCGGATGCCAATCGCGCGCCGGCGCGCGAGGCGGCCCGCATGACGGCGGCGCATTCGACACTCGTCATCGACAACACCTCCTCGTGCCGTTTCGCCTCTCACACGGGATTGCGAAAATGGCTCGGCGATCAGACCGTCTCGGGTCCAGACAAGGTCGATGTCGAGCGCCACGACCTGCCTTCGGGAACAATGGTGGTTGTCGCGCATAATGGGTACGAAGCGCGATTCGGCTTAATCCACGAACGCCGCATCACGCTCAACAGGGACGGCAAGATGCTCGAGGGCACCGATCGTTTGTGCGCCGCCGGGGCCGGCGGGCCGATTGAGACACGCGCCGTTGCCTTGCGCTTTCACATCCATCCGAACGTGCGCCTAAAGCGAGTGCGCGACGGCCGTTCCGTGCTTTGTATTTTGCCGAACGGGAGACGATGGCTTTTCGAGACAACGGCCGGGCAGTCAGTCATCGAGGAAAGCATTTTTTTCGCGGCGCCGGATGGGCCGCGCAGTTGCGCCCAGATCGTCGTCCAAGGTGAAACCGGAGCCGGCATGGTTGTCGAATGGAGCTTTCGCCACGTCGAGCGGAAACCGCCGCGAAACGAAGCATGAAAGGCGGCCTTGGCCGCCGCTTCGCACGGCCAGGATGATGGGTCCGCACTTAGATATGGGGCGTTTTTGATGCCCAATGTCTCTCATTGCTGCCGCGGAGCGAACGAACCAGTCGCAAGCGGCTCCGGCGCGTGGATCGCAAGCCCGCGGCGCATAAGCTTCACGCGAACGTCGTGAAACGGGCAACTCTAGCGAGCGGGGCCGTCGCCCGGACCTCGGCGCCGCGGCGTGGCTTTGGCAAAGTTGGCGGGCCCTTGCAAAACTCCATGTTTCAGCAACCTTTCCAGCCTGTTCGACAAGACGGCAGGATGCAGGAAAGATAAATCCGGCCTGCCCGCGATGGCGTTCCAGGCGGCCTGCGAGCCGAGTTCTAGCGTGCAGGCCGCGGCGCATTTCAACCATTCGGCGAAGTCAGCGGGATCCAGTGCCGCTTCGCTCGCAAGCTGGTAACCCGCCCGCGCGGTGTCGGCGCCGGGGCCCGCCCATCCGCGCGGGCCGCTGAACGCCATCCTCACCGCCTTGCTGGCGAGCGACCGGGCTGCCTCGCCGATGGTGCCGCCGACCACCTTGAACGCGTCGCGCGCCGGTAACAGCCCGGCGAAGATTCCCGATACGATGCGCGCAGTGTTGGCATCCTTGTGGGCGCGCTCCGCCAAGATCTTTGACGCCTCGATCCACAGCGGGGTGAGCGCCCGGTTGCTGATGAGCTGCACGATAAGCCGGGCCAGCGCCATGTCGTAGCGCATTTCGCTTTCGACACGCGCCGCGAAAGGCGCCAGCGCCCGCGCGGAAAATTCATCGCCGCGCAGGCATGGCGCCAGCGTCTCGGCCGCCCAGCGGGCACTGAGCAGCGCGTATTGGATGCCCTCACCGTTGAGCG
>Ga0185299_10005457_pt1 | contig 14322 bp, 16 predicted proteins | sample PaiPotPPA55metaG_FD_128002 | JGI IMG/M metagenome (GOLD analysis project Ga0185299, IMG submission 128002) | Iron sulfur acid spring bacterial and archeal communities from Banff, Canada, to study Microbial Dark Matter (Phase II) - Paint Pots PPA... ...
TGCTTCCTTCATTTCACGTTCATGTGAGTCCGAAGATACCGGTCAAACTTGGCAAGGCCTACTACGCACTGGCGACCGCGCATGGGGCGCTCGGAAGCGTCACGGAAATAGCCGGATTGTACATCTTGCTCGCTGCAGGCACGAACGTATTGCCACACAAGTTCCGAGTGACCGAATACAAGCTATGGATGCGCAGTTTGCTTGTGCTTTGGTGGCTGGTTCTCTTGCTGGGACTTGCAACATACGCCCGTTGGTATGTCCCGGACTTGTTTCGGATAAGTTCGACGGCCGAAACCATCCTTGCGGAGCAGCATCATACTTTCTCTGCCGTCGCGCGCGTGACGGCGCTGCACCAGGGCGAGACGGCGATGGCCGTAAGAAATTCGCAACGCGCCGGGAATAAATAGGCCCACCGCGAAGTCTCCTCACTAGCAGTGGCGCTAAGCCGGTATGGATGGAGACCAAACATGTCAGACAATAAGCAGGGCACAGGGATCGACCGGCGCGCCGCGCTCGAATGCATGATCTGGGCGGGCACAGGCGTCATCTGGACGCTCAGTGGCGGTGTGCCAAAATCCTCGCAGCTCCTCGGCATTGGAACGGCGCAAGCGGCCGAAAAGGCGGTTACGGGCTTCAGCTTCCTGCAAATTTCGGATAGCCACGTCGGTTTCAACAAGCCGGCCAATCCAGATGCGCTCGGGACCTTGAAGGAAGCGATCGATAAGGTGAACGGCCTTCCGGTCAAGCCCGCCTTCATGATCCACACCGGCGACATCACCCATCTTTCGAAGCCCGGGCAATTCGACGATGCGGAAAGAGTCATCGGCGAAGCCAAGCTCGATGTCCATTATGTCCCCGGCGAGCACGATATTATCGACGAGAACAATGGCCAAGTCTATCTCGAACGCCATGGCAAGAACACAAAAGGCACCGGCTGGTTTGCTTTCGATCACGGCGGCGTGCACTTCATCGGCCTTGTCAACGTCGCCAATTTGAAAGCGGGCGGCATGGGGTCGCTCGGCGATGAACAATTGGCCTGGCTTGCGGCCGATCTCAAGGGCAAACCGGCCTCAACGCCGATCGTCGTCTTTGCGCATATTCCGCTCTGGGCCGTTTATCCGGAATGGGGCTGGGGCACGGAGGATTCGGCCAAGGCGCTCGCCTTGCTGAAGCGGTTCGGCTCGGTCACCGTCCTCAACGGCCATATCCATCAATTGATGCAGAAGGTGGAGGGCAACGTCACCTTCCATACCGCGATGTCGACCGCCTTCCCGCAGCCCGCGCCCGGAACCGCCTCTTCCCCCGGACCGATGCTGGTGCCAGCCGAAAAGCTGCGCACTTTGCTAGGACTGACGAGCGTCGAGGTCCGGCGCGGAAAACAACGCCTTGCGATCACCGATACCCCGCTTACCGCCAGCTAAACCAACCTCGCAAAAGGAAATCCACATGCGCAATTTGACCAAGGCAAACCGCCCCCGCGTGTGGTGCTTGGGTTTGTGCCTTATTTTTGCCACCGCCGCTCTCGGCATCATTTTGACCCTGCCCGCGGTCGCCGCCGGTGCCGAGGTGAATATCGACAACTTCGCGTTTACCCCAAAGGAGCTCACGGTGAAGGCCGGAACGACAGTCGTCTTCCGCAATCATGACGATATTCCCCATAGCGTTGTCGGCAGCAAGGGCGAGTTCCATTCCAAGGCGCTCGATACGGACGACAGCTTTTCATTCACCTTCGCGAAGGCCGGAACCTACGCCTATTCTTGTGGCCTTCATCCACGAATGCAAGGCAAGATCGCCGTCACGCCGTGAGGCGCGAGGGATAATCAATTCCGCGTGATATCAGGAACCGCGATCCTATCGTGTCATTTCATCGGGAGCCTACCGGAGACGACGATGACCATTCTCAAACTCGCACTTCTCGGTTCCCTCAGGATCGTCTTTCTTGGTTCTCTAAAGGTCGCGCTTTTCGTTTACGCGCTCTTCCTCTCTGACGCGTCTTTTGCCGGTGTCGTGGCCCAGGGCAACGGCCATTCTTACGGCGGGACTGGAAACAATGGCGACAACCACGGGTAACCAATTGCCTCGAAGTGCCCGTGCCAGCCGGCGATGGAAATTAGGAGACCAAAAAGATGACGGCTTTGCTTGAAATTTTGGTTGTGTGCCTCGTCGCCGTGAGCCTCTCGCGGGGAGTTTGCGCGACTACTCAATCGTGCCCCGCGCGACGCCGGTCAGATCTTAAGCGCGGCCCTCAATTCTAGCAGTTGATCGCGCTTCTCCACCGCCATCCGGCGAGCCTCGTCCGTTTTGGCGCCGGCAACTTCTTCTTCGAAATTTATAAGCTCCGCATCGAGCTCGGCGGCGTCGAGGTCCGCCAAGGGGATCGTTTGCTCGGCGAGGATAATAAGGCCAGACGGAGCAACCTCGGCGAAACCGCCGCGCACGAAAAGACGCAGTTTTTTTGCGGGCGTTTCGTCGATCACGACAACGCCTGGCTTCATCGTCGAGATCAACGGGGCATGATCCTTGAGGACGGTAAATTCGCCTTCCGTTCCAGGAACGACCACGGCTTCGACATCTCCCGAAAAGACGAGTTTTTCGGGAGAAACGAGTTCGAAGTGAAAAGCGGCCATCGCATGCCTCAAGACGTGGTCTCAGTTGTGGTTTCGGTATTCCGCTTCTGCCGCGCAAAGATCGCCCAAATGCATTCGCTATCCCCGCGCCCGACTGCGCGGGCGTATATTGCCACCTTGCCCGGTGAGACATTTTATGACAATGATATCCGAGATGGGGCGGTTCGACTATAATGGGAACGTCGTCAATCCGCTCCCTCAAATGCGACGCTATACAACTAACGGAATCCCGTCTCGCCCCAACGACAGGAGGACAAGCCCAATGGCCCTATTCAATGCTGTAGTTGACCTGTCGCACCACAATACAGTGACGAGTTTCCAGCAAATCAGGGATGCTGGGATTCTGGCAGTTATCCATAAGGCGACGCAAGGAACAGGTGTCGTGGATGCCGAATACGATAACCGCCGCAATGATGCGCTTCGAGCAGGACTATTATTCGGGTCTTATCATTTTGGCAATAATGATGATCCCGACGTGCAAGCGGATCACTATCTGGACACAGTTGAAACGACCGAGCTAATGGTTCTTGATTTTGAGCCTAACCCGAGGGACGGGACGATGACTTTAGCACAGGCCGAAGCCTTTGTGCGTAGGATCAAAGATAAGACTGGGCGTTTCCCCGGCCTTTACTCGGGCCAATCCTTTATTAATGATCAGCTCGGAAACAACACAAGCACAGTCCTCAAAGAGTGTTTTTTTTGGATCGCTAGATACTCGACACAAGTGCCTAAGATACCTCCTGCGTTCCCGTTTTTTACTCTCTGGCAATATACGGATGGGAGTGCTGGCCCGCAGCCTCATGGCGTGCCCGGTGTAGGACGTTGCGACAGAAACAAATTCAATGGCGACGAGGCTGGTTTAAAAAGACTCTTTCCGTCTGCCATAAACCCGCGGCGGGTGATTCCTTGAATGGGCGTGATTTTTTGAATCCGCATAATTTTTTCTCAGAACCAGGCTTCCCCGTCAGGAATAATGTTAGATCACCGTCCGAGCCGCAACTCATACGCCTTCAGGGCGCGCGCGGGTCAGAAGCTGACCTGGACCTTCAACGGCCCACCTGTCCGCACCCTAATACGGTATCCAAAAGGCGAGAGCGACGGCCCTGGCTTACCGGATGTAATCCTGCTTCCCAGCACAGGCACATAGGCGTTCACGGTCAGCTCAAACACGATGGCAGAAGATATTTTCTGAACGGACCTTGACCGCCAGCATTTTGGGCGGTACCCAGTACACTCTAATTGGGATAGGGATCTGACCGATGTATTGGGTACCAACTCCTGGGCCGATCACCTCCTACGTAATGCTTGCCTGCCTCCTTATATCATCGACCGCGATCGAGGCTCTGGAATGTGTGACGCAGAAGCAGGCCGTCTGCCGAGACGATGTCTGCCAGTTCTCCAGCTCAGAGGATGAGCCGCTGTCTTTTTCTTTTTCGAGCAAAGATAGAACTATCACGGTCGCCTTCGGCGAAGGCTCTCAGTCAGGACCGCTCACGCTCGTGGAGTCCGGCGAGGCCATCGCAGTCGTTTCCCTGCTCGGCCCGGTGCAACAGGGGGGCAAAAGCCTGGGCGGCCGGAATGAACTGTTCGTGGCTCAGATCGACAAGAAGACCAAAAATTTCTTTGTCAAGCGCTCGGCAGAGATGCTCAAGGGCACCTGCGAGTAAAGGTTCAAAACAGCTTCTAAGGAAGACAACCGGCTGGCTTTTGACGCCGCTCGGCGGGACGATCTCACGAGGGTGTGCTCAAGCGTCAACCCGATAAAAGTCGTTAGTCGCGGCGCGAAAGAGCCAACACGATGTCTTGATCCTCCCGAGCCACAACAGGGACGCGCATTTCATCTGTTCGATCGAATTCGACGAGGGATCTGCAGCGTTCCCTCAAATGCTGGATCGTCCTTAATCGTTTTCAGTGCGCACCCTCAAAGTAGAGATTATGGTATGCGTTGGCTATCCCCGCGCCCGACTGCGCGGGCCAACGCTACGCCGCCTCGGCCGCGAGCTTTTGCGCTTTTTCGACGGCCTCGTCGATGGAACCGACCATATAGAACGCGGCTTCCGGCAAATGATCGTAATTGCCTTCGACGAGCCCCTTGAAACCCTTGATGGTGTCCGCGAGCGAAACGAGCTTGCCGGGCGAACCGGTAAACACTTCGGCGACGTGGAAGGGCTGCGACAGGAAGCGCTCGATTTTGCGCGCGCGGGCGACCGTCAGCTTGTCTTCCTCGGAGAGTTCGTCCATGCCGAGGATGGCGATAATGTCCTGCAGCGCCTTGTAGCGCTGCAAAATCTGCTGAACCTGGCGCGCGACGCCATAATGGTCCTCGCCAACGACGAGCGGCGACAACATGCGCGACGTCGAGTCGAGCGGATCGACCGCCGGATAAATGCCTTTCTCGGCGATCGCGCGCGACAAGACGGTTGTCGCATCGAGATGCGCGAAAGAGGTGGCGGGCGCCGGATCGGTTAGATCGTCGGCGGGCACATAGATTGCTTGCACCGACGTGATCGACCCTTTGGTCGTGGTGGTGATCCGTTCCTGCAAGTCTCCCATGTCGGTCGCGAGGGTCGGCTGATAGCCCACCGCCGAGGGCATGCGGCCGAGAAGCGCCGAGACTTCCGAGCCCGCCTGGGTGAAGCGGAAGATATTGTCGATGAAGAACAGCACGTCCTGACCCTTGTCGCGGAAATCCTCAGCGACCGTCAGGCCTGTCAACGCGACGCGGGCGCGCGCCCCCGGCGGCTCGTTCATCTGACCAAAGACCATGGCGCATTTGGAGCCCTTGGCGGAGCCGCCATGCTCGCGCGGATCCACATTCACCTTGGATTCGATCATCTCGTGATAAAGATCGTTGCCTTCGCGGGTCCGCTCGCCCACCCCGGCGAACACGGAATAGCCGCCGTGCGCCTTGGCGATATTGTTGATGAGTTCCAAGATCAAAACCGTTTTGCCGACCCCGGCGCCGCCGAAGAGCCCGACCTTGCCGCCTTTCGCATAAGGCGCCAGAAGATCGACGACCTTAATGCCGGTCACCAAAATCTGCGCTTCGGTCGCTTGTTCGGCATAGGAGGGCGCGGGCTGATGGATCGCCCGGCGGGTCGTGGTTTCGACCGGAGCCAATTCGTCCACCGGCTCGCCGATGACATTGATGATGCGGCCAAGGCACGCCTCGCCGACCGGCACCGTGATCGGGCCTCCGGTATCCCGGACCGGCTGACCGCGGGTGAGGCCCGCGGAAATATCCATCGCGACGCAGCGCACCGAATTCTCGCCAAGATGCTGTGCGACTTCAAGGACCAGGCGGTTGCCGCCATTGTCGGTTTCGAGCGCGTTGAGGATTTCCGGCAGATCGCCGTCGAATTTCACGTCGACGACGGCGCCGATGACCTGCGTGACGTGGCCCGTGCGCGTGTTGGATGCGGCGTCGGCCATGCTTTGTCCTCTTGCCAGGTTGAATGCTTAAAGCGCTTCGGCGCCGGAGATGATCTCGATCAGTTCCTTGGTGATCATCGCCTGCCGCGAGCGATTATACTTCATGGTTTGCTTCTTGATCATTTCGCCGGCATTGCGCGAGGCGCTGTCCATCGCGCTCATCCGCGCGCCCTGTTCGGACGCGGCATTTTCAAGCAGTGCCCGCAAGATCTGAATCGAGATGTTGCGCGGAAGCAGCACCGCAAGAATTTCTTCTTCGTCCGGCTCATACTCATATACTGCCCCTGGTTGCGCCATTTTCTCGTCCGCGGGGAGGGCGAGCGGAATAAGCTGCCGCGCGGTCGGGATCTGAACGATCACTGACTTGAACCGCGAGTAAAACAAAGTGCATACGTCGAACTCGCCAGCCTGGTGCAACGCCACGATCTTGCGGCCGATTGCGGCGGCATCGCCGAAGCCGAGCGCGCGGACCGAGCGCAGGTCGATCACTTCGATAATCTGGCGTCCGAATTGTCGGCGCAGGATGTCATGGCCTTTCTTGCCGACGCAAAGGATCTTCACCGTCTTGCCTTGTCCCATGAGCGAAAGCGCCGCCTCACGCGCGAGGCGCGCGATGGAGGCGTTAAAAGCGCCGCATAGACCGCGTTCGGCGGTACAGACGACCAAGAGATGGACGGTGTCGCCGCCGCCCCCGAGCAGCGCCGGAACTTGACCCCTCGTCGCGATCGAGGCGGCGAGATTGGCCAAAACCCGCTCCATCCGCTCGGCGTAAGGCCGCGCCGATTCGGCCGCGGTCTGCGCGCGCCGCAGTTTCGCCGCCGCGACCATCTGCATGGCCTTGGTGATCTTTTGGGTTGCCTTGACGGAGGCAATCCGGTTGCGCAGATCCTTCAACGAGGGCATGTTCTTTCCGCTTCACCTCTGTCCCGGCGCCGCCAATTCAAGCGAAGTTCTTGGCGTAGGCATCGACAATCGATTTGAGTTTGGCCCCGGACTCGTCGGACAGATCCTTCGAGGTGCGAATCGCATCGAGGAGACCGGTGTGGCTCGCGCGCAGGAGCGCGAGGAGCCCGTCCTCGAAGGCCCGCGCCCGGTCAACCGGAAACGGATCGAGGTAGCCGTTGACCCCGGCATAAATCACGCAAACCTGTTCCTCCATCTTCAAAGGCGAGAACTGCGCCTGTTTCAAAAGCTCGGTCAGGCGGGCGCCGCGCGCGAGCAGGCGCTGGGTCGTCGCGTCGAGATCGGACCCGAACTGCGCGAACGCCGCCATTTCGCGGTATTGCGCGAGTTCGTTCTTGATCCTACCCGCGACCTTCTTCATCGCCTTGGTTTGCGCCGAGGAGCCGACGCGCGAGACCGAAAGGCCGACGTTCACGGCGGGTCTGATGCCCTGATAGAAGAGATCCGTCTCAAGAAAGATCTGGCCGTCGGTGATCGAAATGACATTCGTCGGAATATAGGCAGAAACGTCATTGGCTTGCGTTTCGATCACCGGAAGCGCCGTAAGCGAGCCCCCGCCATTGGCCTCGTTGAGCTTCGCCGCGCGCTCGAGGAGCCGAGAATGCAGATAAAACACGTCGCCCGGATAGGCCTCGCGTCCCGGCGGGCGGCGCAACAAAAGCGACATCTGGCGATAGGCGACGGCTTGCTTGGAGAGATCGTCGTAGATGATCAGCGCGTGCATCGCGTTGTCGCGGAAATATTCGCCCATCGCGCAACCGGCGAACGGCGCCAGAAACTGCATCGGCGCCGGATCGGACGCGGTCGCCGCAACAATGATCGAATAGGGCAGCGCGCCCTGCTCTTTCAGTACTTTCACGAATTGCGCGACGGTCGAGCGTTTCTGTCCGACCGCGACATAGACGCAATAGAGCTTGAGGTTTTCGTCGCTGCCCTGGTTCAGCGACTTTTGATTGAGGATGGTATCGAGCGCCAGCGCGGTCTTGCCGGTCTGGCGGTCGCCGATGATCAGTTCGCGCTGGCCGCGCCCGATCGGGATCAGGGCGTCGATCGCCTTGAGGCCGGTCGCCATCGGCTCGTGCACGGATTTGCGCGGGATGATGCCCGGTGCCTTGACATCGACGCGGGCGCGCTTTTCCGCATGAACCGGGCCCTTGCCATCGATCGGATTGCCCAGCGCATCGACGACGCGGCCGAGCAGCCCCTTGCCGATGGGAACATCGACGATGGCGCCGGTCCGCTTGACCGACTGGCCTTCCTTGATATCGCGGTCGGTACCGAAAATGACAATGCCGACGTTGTCGCTTTCGAGGTTCAGGGCCATGCCACGCACGCCATTCTCGAACTCGACCATTTCGCCGGCCTGGACGTTATCGAGGCCATAGACGCGGGCGATACCATCCCCGACCGAGAGGACCTGGCCTACCTCGCTCACCTCTGCTTCATTGCCGAAGTTCGCGATCTCGTTCTTGAGGATCGCGGAAATTTCCGCGGCGCGGATCTCCATCAGCCGGCCTCTTTCATGCGTGTACGAATCGAATTGAGTTTGGTCTTGAGGGAACTATCAACCATGCGCGAGCCCAGTTTGACGATAAGGCCGCCGATGATCGCCGGGTCTACCTTGATCGCGATATCGACCTCGCTGCCGCCGGAAATATCGGTAAGCGCGTTCCGCAATGCCTCGACATGCTCGGGCTTGAGCGTCTCGGCGACGGTTACATTGGCCCGCGTGATGCCTTTTCGCGCGTCGTTCAGCAAATTGAAATCGCGGATCATATCGAAAATCGCAAAGAGCCTGCGCTTTGCCGCGACGAGCTTCACGAATTTGGCGGCGATCCCGCCGATCTCGGCCCTGGCGAGAAGGGCATCGAGCGCCTTAACCTGCTCTTCGGCCAAGAAAACCGGACTCTTGACGAAACGTTGCAAATCCGCGCTGGAGCGGACCAATTCCGCGAAGCCGGCAAGATCGGCAGCGGCTTTTTCCGTCGTCCCGGTTTCCTGACAGAGCGCGAAGAGCGCCTGGGCATAGCGCCCCGCCATCCCGGACACGCGTGTCTCTTGCGCCGCCAAAGCCAAATCCCCAAAATTCAAACGGCCGCCGAAGCCGCTTCCCGAAGGTCCAGCTTTTCGCGGCGAAAAATCGAGACGCGGTCCGGAACTGGGAAACGAGGAAAGGAGTCTAGGAAAGCGGCGCCACCACGAGGCACAGGTCACCTAACATAGAGCTTTTTGCGGCGCAACCCTGGGCCGGACAACTGCGCGGGGGCCGGCTAGTGGGCCTTTGAGCATCGACATATCTCGCCCATTATTCAGTATATCTGTGGAAAGCGGGAACTGCTACTTTTTTTCTCGACAGTCGCCAAGCATGGAGTCTTGGCGGCAAATTCTATGTGGACTGTGTGGATCATGGGCACACGCCATGGCGCGTTATTGCAATTGACAAAAAGGCAGCGGCGCCGAGACCGCTTTCAAAGGAACATTTGAGACATGATCTTCGGAAAAGAAGGCCTGCTTCACGCAATCATCGGCGTCCTTCTGGCGCTTCTCATTCTTGGATTTTTCTACCGCATGGGGCAATGATTAACGCTGCCGCAATCAAACTAAGGCGCTACCCCGGGCCGTGACAGCTGATCGTTGGGCGTATAAAATCGAACAATCGGCCTGTGCCTCGTCACGCCGATTTACGCGCGTATCTGTTACGAAAATGCGATAAATAAAATAACGGCAAATGTCTACCGGCTCCGGCAACGAACGGGGCGCTTCCGCCTATGCCCGGAAAAGGAAACCGCCGCTGGAAAAATCCTCGCCTGAGGCACGCCTCGACCAATCCTTCGCCCGGCCGGCCGAGGCGGCCGATCCCATTGGCATCGCAAGGCGCGATCTGAACAAAGCCCTGCCCGGGCGCTTCTACAAGGAGGTGACGGTGCAACGGCGGGATGGAACTTTCGTGCTGCTTCTGGACGGCCACGCGGCCAACTCGCCTGGGGGAAATCATTTGGCGCCGCCCTGCTTGGCGGCGGCACGGGCGCTGGCGGACGAATGGGCGGCGCAGGGCGAAACGATCGATCCTGCGGCCATGCCGCTGACGCGGATCGTCAATTCGGCGATTGATGGCGTAGCGTACCGGCGCGACGCCACGGTGGACGAGATCGTCAAATATGCCGGGGCGGACCTCGTCTGTTATCGCGCCGCCGAGCCAAGAATGCTGATAGAGGCGCAAGCGGCCGCCTGGAGTTTCGTCCTGGCATTTGCGCGTGAAAATCTCGGCGCCCATTTCATTTGCACCGAAGGCGTCGAGTTCGTCGAACAGCCGGAACCCGCCCGCGCGGCGGTGAAGGAGGCCATAGAGCGCATCGCAACCAATGGCCCAGCGGCGCCTTTTGCGCTTGCCGCGCTGCATGTGATGGCAACGCTCACCGGCTCGGTTTTGCTCGCGCTCGCTGTAGCGCACGGCAAGCTAACGTCCATTGAGGCGTGGGTTGCCGCGCATGTGGACGAGAATTTCGAAATGCGGGCCTGGGGCGGGGACGCGGAGGCTTTGCGACGCCGAGCCCGGCAATGGCGCGAGATGGAAGCGGCGGCACGCCTGTTTCAGGCCGTCCATGGCGCTGGAGCATGAAAGAGCACGCGTTTTCGCGAAGTGACGGCGGGACCTTCCCAGCCATGGGCAATGCGATCGGCAAACAGGAAGATGGCCAGTGAAACCCAGTCTCGAACGCCTTGCCGCGCGCCGCGCGCGTGCCCTTCGCGACGGCGGAACACAGCGCATCGACGCCCAGCACGGGCGCGGAAAGCTCACAGCGCGGGAACGAATCGAACTCCTCACCGACCAAGGTTCGTTCGAGGAATCCGGCATGTTCGTCGAGCATCGCGCGACGGACTTCGGCATGGATCAACGCCACGCGCCGGGCGACGGCGTTATCACCGGCTCCGGCACCATCAACGGCCGCGCGGTCTTCGTCTATGCCAAGGATTTTACCGTTTTTGGGGGTTCGCTTTCCGAGGCGCACGCGGAAAAGATCGCCAAGCTGCAGGACATGGCTCTCAACAATCGCGCGCCGCTCATCGGGCTTTTCGATTCCGGCGGGGCCCGCATCCAGGAAGGGGTCGCCGCGCTCGCGGGCTACGGCGAGGTTTTCCAGCGCAACGTCCTGGCGTCCGGGGTAATCCCCCAGATTTCCCTCGTCATGGGTCCCTGCGCGGGCGGCGACGTCTATTCTCCGGCGCTCACCGATTTCATCTTCATGGTCAAGGATACGAGCTATATGTTCGTGACCGGCCCCGACGTGGTGAGGGCGGTGACCAACGAGACGGTGAGCGCCGAGGATCTCGGCGGGGCGTCCGTGCATACGGTCAAAAGCGCGGTGGCCGACGGCGCCTATGAAAACGATGTCGAGGCTTTGCTGCAAATGCGGCGGCTCGTCGATTTCCTGCCATCGTCGAACACAAGCGGCGTTCCGGAATGGCCGGGCTTCGATGACCCCGCGCGATGCGAGGCCTCGCTCGACTCCTTGGCGCCGGACGATCCGGCCAAGCCCTACGACATGAAAGAACTCATCACCAAGACCGCGGACGAAGGCGATTTCTTCGAGATCCAAGAAGCTTATGCGCGCAATATCGTGACAGGCTTTGGCCGCATGGAAGGCCGCACGATAGGCTTTGTCGCCAATCAGCCCATGGTCCTCGCCGGCACGCTCGACTCCGACGCCTCGCGCAAGGCTGCCCGCTTCGTGCGCTTCTGCGATTGTTTCAATATTCCGATTGTGACTTTTGTCGATGTGCCGGGATTTCTTCCGGGCATCGCGCAGGAATATGGCGGTCTCATCAAGCATGGCGCGAAGCTGCTCTTTGCCTATGGCGAGGCAACGGTGCCGAAGGTAACCGTCATCACGCGAAAAGCGTTTGGCGGCGCCTATGACGTGATGGCCTCGAAACATCTGCGCGGCGACGTGAATTACGCCTGGCCCGGCGCCGAAATCGCCGTCATGGGCGCCAAGGGCGCGGTTGAGATCATTTTTCGCGCCGACATCGGCGACGCGGAAAAAATCGCCGTACGTACGCGCGAATACGAGGAGCGTTTTTTATCGCCTTTCGTGGCGGCGGAGCGCGGCTACATCAACGCCATCATCATGCCGCGCGACACGCGAAAGCGCGTCGCCCGCGCGCTCGCTATGCTGCGCAACAAGAGCCTCCAAAACCCTTGGAAGAAGCACGGCAATATTCCGTTGTGATCGTCGCGCGGGGTTTTGGGCGATGTAAGTTTTTCTCGTGCAATCGAGGCAAACTTACATGGGCACGGCGCGGCGAGGTAAGAAGGGGGATTTGGACCTAGCGCGATGTTCGGAAAGGATTTATTTTTTCGCCCTGTGGTTTTTATCGGCGCGGTGGCTGCCCGTGCGACCGCGACCGGTGGCTTCTGTTGAGTTCACCATGGACGTGACGAACTGCGCCGGCATCCGAGACGGATACGCCACCTCCGCTCATTACGCCGTCACCAACTTTTGCCGATAGCTCCTAGAGCATGTCCAGAAATAGTCGAGCAACTTTTTCGGGACATGCTCTAAAGGATCCGCTCTATGCGGAGAGAAGATATTGATCGGCCTGCCGGCAGTTGCGGTGCTGACTCAGCAATCCCGCGATTTCGCTTGCGGGAACCGGCCGGCTGAACAAATAGCCCTGCATTTCCGTGCAGCCTTCTTTGCGCAGCAACTCGCGTTGCTCTTCCGTTTCGACGCCTTCCGCCAGCGTGGAAATGCCGAGGTTCGATCCAAGATTGGTGATCCCCCGGACGATCGCCAGGCCATCCCCGCTTTTACCAAGCTCGGAAATGAAGGACCGGTCGATCTTGATCTTGTCGAAGGGAAAGGAGCGCAGATAGCTCAGGCTGGAATAGCCGGTGCCGAAATCATCCATCGAAATGGCGGCGCCGAGCGCGCGCATGCCGTGCAAAGTGGCGAGGTTTGTTTTGCTTTCCTCCAGAAGAATGGATTCCGTGATCTCGAGTTCGAGGCGCGCCGCCGGCAGTCCCGAACTCGCGAGCGCCGCGAGAACCAGTTGAGGCAAGTTGCCTTTCTTGAACTGAACCGGCGAAAGATTCACCGCCACTTTCAAATCGTCCGGCCATGCCGCCGCCTCGGCGCAGGCTTGACGCAGCACCCATTCGCCGATGGGGACAATCAGGCCGGTCTCCTCGGCGAGCGGAATGAACTCCGCCGGAGCCACCATGCCGCGCAAGGATGGTGCCAGCGAAGCAGCGCCTCGAAGCCGTAAATGACGCCCGTCTCAAGCGTGACGAGAGGCTGATAAATAGAGTTTGAATTCGCCGGCTGCGAGCGCGTTGCGCAAATCGCGTTCCAGCGCGTGGCGGATCTGAAGGCGGGCGTCCATGCCGGGCTCGAAAAAGCAGAAGGTACACCGGCCGTCCTCCTTGACCCGGTAGAGCGCAATGTCTGCGTTCCTCAGAAGTTGCTCGGCGGTCTCGCCATCGGCTGGCGCAAGCGCGATGCCGACGCTGGTTCCGATCACGACCTGTTGACCGTCGATATCGTAAGGCTCGCTTAGGAGCGTCACGATGCGTTCGGCCAAGGCGCCCGCCTCATGCGGTCCGGCGAGCCCCAATTGCAGGACCATGAATTCGTCGCCGCCGGTTCTGGCGGGCATATCAGAGTCGCGCAAGCACATGCGGAGACGATCCGCCACCGCCGCCAAAAGCTTGTCGCCGACGGGGTACCCCAAGGTGTCGTTGACGGTCTTAAACTGATCGAGATCAACACAAAGAACGGCGAGCTTTTCCCCATACCGGCGCACGCGCAAGAGCGCTTCGTCCGCGCCATATGGGCGATGCGTGCTTCGGCCTGGCGCCTCGCCGTCACATCCACGATCGCGACAAGCTGCGCGGGCCGGTCGCAAAACATGGTGTTGCGCCCAGGACGCCGAGTCCGGCGATGAGAGCCATCACCGTACCGATCGCGAGGGCGAGGATGGTTGGGGCGACGCCATGGCTGGGCACCGCGATAAGCGGATCTGGCACAAGAGTGACGGCCGCCATGGCCGTGAAATGAGTCCGACAATCGCCAGGACGAGCAGCACCGGCCATGAGGCGGCCCGGCAAGACCGGTCCGCATGACGAGACACGAATCGCAGCGGCGGCGAAGGTCATGGCAATTGCGACCGACGCCAGGACATACCCGGTGTCCCAGTGCTGTTGGGCGGGCGCCCGCAACGCGGCCATCCCGATATAGTGCATCACGGCGATGCCCGCCCCGATCATGGCGCCGCCTAGCACGGGCGCCGCAAACCG
>Ga0185299_10005461_pt1 | contig 14315 bp, 13 predicted proteins | sample PaiPotPPA55metaG_FD_128002 | JGI IMG/M metagenome (GOLD analysis project Ga0185299, IMG submission 128002) | Iron sulfur acid spring bacterial and archeal communities from Banff, Canada, to study Microbial Dark Matter (Phase II) - Paint Pots PPA... ...
CATGCGGGCATTCTTGAGTTCGAGGAGAATGAGTTCCAGAAACTTTTCCGGAAGATCCTCTTCGTAGGCGATTTCGCGAATCTTGATGGCGCCCTGGTGATGATGGCGGGCGAGCATCATCATGGCCCGGAGAGCGTAGAGTCCTTTTTGTGAGATCTTCATGGTTGGCGATTATGCCACAAAGTCGATTGTAATAGTAGACTTTATTGACATAGCAGACATAGCAAGTGCGAGGCCTTGGCACGGGGATGGCGATATCTCCTAACACCGGAATGTTCAATCACTTGCGGATTATCCACAGGGATCGAGCGAAGGGCGGATGTGCACAGGATTGCAGTTCGGAGGGAAATTTCGCGGAGTGTGAAGCCAGCTTTCCCCCGGGCAGTCCAACCTGAGCACGACGGCCGATGTTTACACGCATAGTTCAGGCGACGCAGATCGAGGTGCTTCGCTCGCTTTAGAAGAGGCGATCTATGCGATCTGTTCCAAGTTGTTCCACGTTTTGGAACATGGAACAACAACGAGGCGCTGAACTAGGAAATCCATGCACATGACTCAACTCGCAACTTTAATAATCCGGGAGAGTTACAGGAAGGAATCGCGGAGAGATTTGGTTGCGGGGGGTGGATTTGAACCACCGACCTTTGGGTTATGAGTTCGAAGGGAAACTGATACAAAACAACTTACAAGCGCACGGATGACACCTAAGCACCTGTAAGTTCGCGCAAGAAACACACCCCAGTCCCTCGTTTAGTCCCTCGGTTTTCGCCCGCTGCCGGTTGTGGGCGAACGTGGCCCGCGAGGAGTCACGGTTCTTACAGTTGTCAGCTATTACCACATGTGTGGTAGACTTCTACCACATGCTTGATCTTCGTTCCAAGGCGCGCCAGCAACTGCTGGCCTACTACTTCACGAACCCGACGGCCCGTCACCACCTGCGCGACTTGGCCGAACGGCTAAGCATCGATCCGTCTAATCTGTCGAAAGAGCTGGGACGCTTGGAGCGCGAGGGTCTATTCGGGTCGGAAGTGAATGGCCGCCAAAAGTATTTTCAACTGAACCGCGAGTATCCGCTTTTTAATGAAGTGCGCAAGATCGTTGCAAAAACCATTGGTGCGGCACCGCTGATCGCGCAATCCCTCAAGAAAATTGAGGGAATAGACGAAGCTTACTTGTACGGCTCGTTTGCAAGCAATCAACAGGACGCTGCCAGCGATATAGACGTGCTCGTGATTGGCTCCGCGCGCGAGAAAGATTTAGCACAGGCCCTGGGAAGGCTTGAGCGGCAACTAGGTCGCGAAATCAACTACACCGTGCTTACGCCGAAGGAATTCGGGTCGCGCCGCGCTCGGAAGGATGCGTTTCTGGAAAACGTCTGGCACAATAAGCGTATTCCGCTCGTAGGTTTAAATGAAGAGACTAAAGCCGCACACCGTTGACTGGGCGCAGATTGAACGCTTTCTCACGAGCGCGGACAAGAAGCTCTCCTCGGCCCATAAGATTCTCTTTTTTGACGAGGAGGCTTGCCTCCAGCAAGCCTACGAAGCAATGCTCAAATCTTCCCTTGGATTCATGTTCAGTCATGGATTTCGTGCGAGAAGTCAGCCTGGGCACCACATCGCCATCATCGATTTCGTGCGGTCGCGCATCGACAAGAAACATGCTGGGCTGCTGGTCGTCTTTGATCGTCTCCGCCGGAAACGCAATGCAGCCCTTTATGATGACACCGGATTTGTGTCTCACCATGATGCCGAGCAGGCTCTTGAATCCGCCGGCGACTACTTGAATGTGATCCGAGTTGATATCGCCGCTCGAAAGCCATGAAAATAAGAGGCTTTTTGAAATCGCTTTGAAGTGATCACCGACGTCCACCAACACGATGGGCTATAATGCACGCCGAGATTCCCAGATGGAAATGCCTGCCCAAATGACAAGCGTAATGCTTAGCCCAACAACTCGCGCTCCAGTGCGCTTAATTCGTCGTCCGTGTCCATGAACGGCATTAGCTCCGCCTGCTTCATCTTGTCGAGGATTTTGCTGTCCCACTTCACAAACTGGTACTCATCAATAATGCCGCGCAGTACCAGCTTGTATAACTGTGCGGCGAGATAGTGATGGGTTGAAGCCAACGCTTCAAAAGACGACGCCTTCAGGTCGAACCCCATCAGCCCAGCGGCGTGCGTGTACCAGCTCAGTTGCGGATACTTGACCTCGTACATCTCTTCAAAAGGCTCCTTGAGCAATGCGACCCGATCCTTGAGTTTCAGCCCTGACCAGTGGCTCACCTTCGCCTTCAACCCCCATACGGTCTTACGTTCGGCTTCGATTCTGACCTTGTTGTTTTTGATAAACAGGGCAGGGACTGTCGCATCAACAGTCGCGGACGGGTGTGCATCCTTGAAGGCGACTATCATCCCAGCTGCGCGTAGCCTCTCCACTTCGGAGAAGGTTGCAATCTTCAAAACGGCATCCGTGATTGTGCCGGTGAGCTTCATATCAACGGTCAACTCGAACAGGCTCCGCGTAATCATGGCAATCGCCTGAAAGTCCTTCGCATACCTCAGGGACAATAGGCTCTCTACATTCGCTTTGGCGCGCAGGTAGATTCCCGTGATGCACCTGTCCCGGTCTGTCGTCGCCATAAGCCCAGAAATGACGCCGTGAATCTCCTTCTTGTCGAACAGGTTCAGGCTCTTAAGAACTGTGTACAAGCGCTCACCCAAGGTTGCTGAATCCGGCCCAATGCGGAGAGAAAGCTTGCGGAATACACGCATCGCATCGTGCGACGTGAAACCGCCCCTCTGCATACCAGTCACGTGTGCGAAGGCTTGCTTGATCGGAAACATGACGCCCTTCACTTCGACGTAGAGTTCCCTGATGACCTCAGGCTCTACACCGTGCAAACGGTGCTCTACATCTGCTGCGCTCAAGGCGAACTCGGTTCCCCCAACCGTGAATTTCATTCTTTCGTCCTACGACACCTCACCACCTACTATACACCACCATCTGTTTTACAACCTATTGATTGACTGACTATGGCGAGGGCGAGGCGGTACGGGCTGCGCGTAGCGATACCTGTGGCCGTTAGGCGATTACGCGAAGATGGCGTCTAGGCCATCGGTGCGACGTTCCCGACAAGCGGCAGTATTTGTTTGAACTCGAGGATCTTCCAAAAAGAGGAAGTTAACGCTTGCGGCATCGGCTGTGCGTGCATTGGACAAGAACTGTCATCAACGCTGCTCCCAAACCGACCTTGCACGGGCGGGACCACAGGAAGAGCCTTCAAGGTAGACTAAACATGCTTTCGCACGCATTGTTTGCGGGAACTTCCCGGAAAAGTGATGGCCGGGCTTTCAACTTAACGAATCATTGCGCAACACATAGCCGTCAATCAGTCTGACGTTGTTCGCCTGTGCAAGTGCCTTTGCAGATGCGGTGAACGTGCCGCTCGTAATCACCCAGCCTTCGTCCGCGCTATAGAACTTCACCGCCGCCACTACCTCTTGAACGGCTTTGTTCCCGACCGATCCTCGGTAACGCTTTGCTTGGATGACAATCGTTCGATTGGCTTTTGTTGCGAGTAGGTCAGCCCCCTGATCGCCTGTGGCAGCGGTTCCCCGAATATTTTCAAAGCCGTTCTGCTTCAAGAGTCTGGCGAGGTAGGCTTCAAACTCCGTCCCAGATAGTTCCTCGAACTCTGGTTCGGCTGCGCTTCGGGCACGCTTCTCATGGTACTCGCGGAACTCTGACTCCAAGTGCGCCTTCAACCACTGATACTTCTCGGGCACCATCCAATCGTAACCGTTCTTCAGAGCTTCCTTGATTGCGTTTTCGGCCGCACCGCCATCGTTCTCGTTTTGGGCAAATTTCAGCAAGCATGTTTGAATCTCTTTCGGAAGAGCATCCCACTTCTCGTCGCCGTAGTCGTCCAACAGCGACACTTTTCGGTCGGCTACTTCTAAAAACCTGTCCACGAGCCTTCGATCCTGTGAGAGCCATTCTTTGTATTGCTCGTAGCGACGTTCCTTTGCACGTTGATCTGCTTTCTGCTTTTCCTGTCTGAGTTCTGCGTAGCGGTTCTGGAAACGACCTTGTAGATACTGAGCAAGTTCGAGATATTCCTGCTGAATTCCTGTTCTTGTCCGCCATTTCCAGAGCCACTCCCCGGCACGTGGCGCGACATCGCTTCGTCCTTCCCTTATCGCTATCTCACGAAGACATTGTGCTGTCACATCGTCAACGTAGTGTCTTTGACTATCGTTGAGACCCATACTCCGTTCCGTGCGTTCGATGATGTCTTGATGCCGCTGTTGCAACAGCAGGCGTTTGTTCTCTTGTATGCGCTGATAAGCCGCAACGACTCGTTTGCCGTACCTAAGAACCCTACCCGGCCAGCTTTCACTCGGCATGACGTTGAAATGGTAGCAGGAACTCTATCGGATTGGCGGTCGAGTCATCCTCCCGATGAGTTGCAGAGTGCATTGGCGCAAAACATTTGCATCGTTTGAGAATCAGGCCAGCGCCATCTCTTTTGGAGCCCACTAGTCTGGGCTATAATTCGCTGTCAATCCCCCGCTAAGAAGGAGGCCTTTTTCTACAAATCAAGATCGTTCGGAGGCCTATGAATCGGAAACAGGAAATTGCCGCTTGGGTTTTTGGACTGATTGTCGCGTTGGGTCTGTTGGTCACCGACAACGGCATTTGGGCCCTCGTCCTGCTGGCGGGTCTCACGATTCTGAGCCTGCGGGATCGTCAAAAGAAAAAGCAAAAAAACACAACTCCAACCGTCCCTCCCAAGCCCAACGAACCAGTTCTGACCACACCTGAGGCCATCCTGAAGAATGTGACGCCCCATAGTCTTGCTGTCGGGATGCTACAACTGGTGATCGATGACGTGAATATGTGGAGAGCGCCTGAAATTGAAATTCCTCAAGAAGCAGATGCAGTCTTCGCAATTGCCTGCGAGAACTACGAACTTCGGGTTTTTCTCGACCTCCTAAAACAGCGGTTTGGGTCTGGAATCTCTAAGCTGGTTGAAGCAAGTTTCGCCAGCATTATGGATGATGCTGATGGTTTTGCGATGTTTTCCAAGGTCAATGCAGCGATTGTCCGTGCTCGTCGCCTTGGCCCCGCTACTCAAGGCCCCAAGGACCCCAACTTAAGACTCGACCTCCAAGTGGCCGACCAAATCCTACCTTTGTTTGGAGAATCCGACGAACAAAGGCAGGCGGTTCGTTTCCCGTTGGCGCAGTCGTTGGGCAAGGCACGTATTTCCGCGCAACACATTTTCCCGGAACTTGTAAAGAAGATAGACTTTGATCCACTGTCTGTTGAGATGGTGACACGCGAAACCGCATACAAAGGCACAACGAATCGCTGGAGTGGGATGCCCGGATGCTTTGAGAGACACCTGCAAAGGAAAGAAGGCAATCTTCTCTTTCCAGATTCGGAACGTCAACCTACACAAGAGGAAATCGGCAACGCATGTGCCAAGGACAAAGCTGACTTGGAAAAACTTCAGAAGGATATTGCAGCATTTTTCCAGAAAGCTGAGCGGTTTCGTGATCAACCAACTGTAAAAGCTGGCGCGTTGATTGATTTCCTACAATATGAGGTGTCCCCGCTGATGACAAGGGCTACCGAAATTGGTGGGCCAGCCCTCAGAGAGTATGGGGCGTTGGAGCACATTCTCGATTCCGTAATGAAGAATATCGGCGATTCTTCTCCCGGCGGGAAGTCTGAAAGCGAGGGGTTGAAGGAATCTCTGCAACAAACCCTCAATCCGTTGTTGGCGCAAGTCTGGCGGAGCGATACCCCCATCAAGGGAGAAGAGATCACGTCCACGCTTTTATGCGAAAGCGTAGACACGATCACGAGCGCGCTGGAAGTGTTGGAGGAAAAAACTACTGGCACTGCTCACGCGCTGTACGAAGGGTCGGTTAGGTTATTGGAAGACGCCACAAAGGAAGGCTTTGTTCTTCCCGGCGCAGATGAGAAATTGGCTTTGCTGAAGGCCTTTGCTGGAGGCGCAAAATCACCAGTCACCGCCCGACAATGAACCTTCGATATGCAGCGTGTATTCATGGGGCCGTGTGGTGGCGTGGAGCTGAGATTTTGCAAATCTCCTCAATTGGACGCTAGTGGTTTACGGCGTTCATAGAAAACAGGAGGTTCTTATCATGGTCATGGACGCGGTTGAGATCATCAAAATAATCAACAGACGTAAAGACGAGTTTTCCGACTTGCAACTAATCGGCACCGCCGAAGATCCCCCGGTTTTCTCGGAGGCTGATGTGGCCAGAGCGAAGGCGGACGAATACGAGTCCCTGCTGGCCGAAATTGGGGACCCGAGATCGAAGTAGGGCAAACAGGCGTTCCGCAATAACCTGAGTCACCCTCCCAGGCAAGTCTGGTGAAAAATGGTCATGTCGAATTACAAGGCCACGCGCCTACAGTTCGCTCAGTACTCAAAGTCTTGGGGGTTAAGGGACACAAGTCTTCGTTCGAACGGCCTCACCTTTGTGCGGTTCTTGAGGCCCTCTAGGAATTCGTTCACGCTTTCGACGAATTGCTCAGTTATATCGCAGTAGTCCGCGTCCCTCCCAAGACCAACGAAGACTGCGAGGGCGTCTTGTAGTGAACTGCTTTCCGGCAGGGGTGCGTAGCTCTTCTTCTTGGGCGTCTTCGGCGATTGACTCCCGATCGAGGTCGCGTCACTCATTGCGGTTTTTTTCTTGGGCCAGTCCGAAGGTAAATTCAGCAACTTGAGGAGCTTTAGGTCGGGTTTCACAAATGGGTCATGTTTATAGGAGTTCGATAGGAGCCGCAGAGCCTCAAGAACCTTGGTCTCCTTGCAAGATTGCACGTCCAGCCGTATGAATATTCGCTTCCATCCATCCCGCTCCTTCAGTAGCTCTCTTTCCTTGTGCACATTCTTGTGATACTGCTCGACGCTGATTTCACTTCCGTCGTCGGCTAGCCGAGCCGCAAGTAGAACCAGTTCTCTTTCGACTTGGTGCCTCAACGTCACCAGCAGCATCAGACAGAGTTCATTGACGAACGGCGCATCAGTGAATAGCCACTGATCATGGGTAACGTCTGGATGCATATCCGCCCGTCGTTTGGCTCTTCGCTGTTCCTCAATCCTGATAACGTCGATCATCTGCTTCAGAACTTGCGTCTCCACATCTTGGCTCCTTACGTGCGTGGTCTGATTAGATTACCGTGTCGGCTGGCTGAGCGGGTCGGAGCAAAGTCGGTTACGAGAACTTGTGGAATGTCCAGTTTCGGCAGAATGCACGGCATGTTGTTTGCCTTCATAAGGTAATCTTCTTTTCCCGCTCGGGGCTAAACGCCTATCTCGACTGGCAGACCCGCTTCATCAAAATCCTTGCATTCAAAACCGCCAAAGTTGCCCGGATATCCGAGTTGATTTGAAATGATCCGGGTTTGGCCGATTGTCTGATCGTCGCATTCATGCGTATGCCCATACACCCAGAGGGCCGGCTGATGGGTCCCAATGATCTCCACCATATCCAGGGAATTGAACGCTGGCGTGAGAGGGCCGCCCTTGTATTTGGAGTTGGGATTGATGACCGGTGCATTATGGCTGATAACCAGGCGCGGACCACTTAGATTCTTGCCAAACCAGTTCAGCAATTTCGATGCGAAGTTTTTATGTAGCGCAATAGAATCTGCTGGCGTGAAGGGCGTTTCGTCGGGGTTATAGATGAGGCGGTAATCATTCATTTGAGAGCAGGCGGTCTCCATGGCGCGCAAATCGCCGCCGTTGAAATCCGTCCACATCGTGCCGCCGAAGAAATTGACACCCCCGATGCTGATCTCTTCATCAAGCAGCAGTTTCACATGCGGATGTCTGTCTTCGAGCCACGCCTTGAATCTATTGTCCTCTTCGTTCATTGGCCGCCGCGTGTAATATTCGTGGTTTCCCGTCACATAGAGGACTGGTTTCTTCCACTTCCGCAGAATCTGGTCGAGCGGCTCATAATCCCTGAGCGTGACGATATCGCCTGCCAGGATCATGACATCTCCGTTCACTGCCGGGGGCAACATCCAGCCCGAGCCAAATTCAAGATGCAGGTCGCTATAAGTAATGATTCTCATGCTCGTAAGAGAACGCTTGTTTGAACACGTCTTTCTCAAGTGCCAGATCTCCTCCGACAGGACAGCGGTTTTTGCACTGTCTCGATGTGTAAGAGGACAATTGCCATCAACAGCGGTTCGACTCGGGGCGGAGCCCGGTTCGTGGAACTAGAAATCTGACATCCCCCGGATAGCTGAATAATAAGCCGAGGCGCAAAGGCCAGTGTCAAGGCTCTTGGACCGCGAACGCGGCGCGCGAAGCCCGGCCTTGACACTGGCCGGGCCTCGGCTATGCTCTGGCTATCCGGGGCATGTCATTCGGGCATGCTGCATCACAGACCAAGACCGAAACCCTGACTGATCTGATTCGTGTGCGTGGTTTGTGGTTCTATCTTGTGCGCTCCTGGCTCTTGCTGAATCGCAGGAGAATGGGACACGTCGCGGCTGAGTTCTTGCCCGAGAGTCTGTGCGTTGTTCGTATAAATCTGGGCGTCATAGCGTCCACGTGAGACCGAGACATAGGCCATGCGGCTGTTGAGCAGATCCTTAGCGCCCAACTCGGTGTCCACATGAATCAGGACACGGTCCGCAGTCTGTCCCTGGCTGGAGTGGCTGGTCATTGCATAGCCATGGTCGAGATGCGGATGCTTGCGCGGATCGAGTTCGACCGTGCGGCCACCGTCCATCCTCAGGCACAGGCGCCCGACTTCGTCGATGCTTTTGATGGTGCCCAACTCGCGGTTCGCAACTCTGAGGTCGTTGGCCGGCGCGGTAAACTGGAGGCGATCGCCCACTGAAAAACTCCGCGTCTCTTCCCGAAAGACGGAGACGCCCTGCTGTCGGCGTGGATCGTAGGTTCGTTTTCGTTCCGTGCTGCCCTGCAGTTCGACTGTCAGCCGGTTTTTCGGCGCGTCGATGCTCTTCACCTGTGCGTACGCGCCTTTCCCGATCCCGGTCTCCTTCGATGCGCGTGAATAGCGCAGCACATTGCCTACGTCATACCGCTCGGCCCAGGTGCGGTCCGCGCCGGTGAGGTCTTGGCGCGGCACTAGCGTCCTGATGCGGTGCCCCTCGATGCTGACTAGGCCACTCCGCTGCAATTCCGCATGGACGCGCTCGTTGATCTCCATGCGAGAGCGATTATCGGGAGAAATCACCAGCGTGTTCTCCGGCGATTTTGCGTACTCCTTCGCGATAGCGGCGATGCGCTCGTCGTGGCTTTGAATCTCATGGACTCGGCCCTGCCGGTCAAGATTCTGCATTGCTTTCTGTATTTCGCCTCGGGCAAGCTGCTCGACTACCTGTTTCAGTTCTGGGTCTTTCTGGCGCACGATCTCTTCGAGCTTCAGCGTTTTCATACCGGCGTCCTGGAGCTGCGCGAAGGGTCTCCCGGCCTCAATCGCCTCATGTTGCCGCCGGTCGCCGACGAGCAACACACGGTCATTCGGATGGAGCCGGTTCACAAACTCATGCACCTGCCTGGTCGATGCCAGAGAGGATTCGTCGAGCACATAGAGCCGTTTCTCGCCGGTATCCGGCTGCTGTCCACGTACCAGATGCTTCTGTAGTGTGGATGTCTCCATGCCTGCTTCCCCGAGCTTCTGCGCTGCGCGGGATGTAGGTGCGAAACCTTCCACCTTGTAGCCCTCGGCCTCCGCGCCTTCGCGGATAACGGACAGAGTTGTTGTCTTGCCCGCGCCTGCGATGCCATCTAAACCAACCACCTTCTCCCGCGAAAGGAAGATTTCGTCTACCGCCTGGCGCTGCGAAGTATTCAGTTCGGCGTGACGGTCTTCCGTGGCGATCCGCACCTGAGGCGAGACCAACATGGGATCGCTGTAGCCGCGCCGATTGCCTTCCTGCATCCGGCCAACGATCTCACGCTCCATGCGTACCATCACGGCGGTTGTGTATTGTTGGCCAGCGCCCATGCGCGAGACTTCGCGGAACTCCCCGGCCTTGATTCGGCGGTCGAATTCCTGCCGCACCTGAGTGTACGTTGTCTCTCCCATGCCTCGCACTAATGCAGTTTCAATAATCGTGCGGTGGTCCTGCACAGCCGATCTCTCGAAGACATGATCGCGCGCCCATGTCACGGCCTGCTTCGCCTGAACCTCCGGCTCCGGCATCTGGTATTGCCCATGTTGGCGCGCCTGTGCGACGACACGGTCCGCCTGATGCCCGTACTGTGCGGCCAACTCGCGGTGCCGCTGTAAGACTTCTCCCGGCGACAGCAGTTCCTTGCGGTCGCGAGTATGGTGGGCTGCGATCTGTGCTGCCGCGGCTCCGTCGATTCCTTGTTCCCGGAGATGGTCTTTGATCTGTTCACGTCGCGGACTGGAAGCCTCCAGATATTCCTTTGTGTAGCCTTTTACTTCTGGCTGTCCATGCTTGCCGTGCTCCAGTTCGTAGCCCAGCTCTTCCAGACGCAGAGCCAACTCGGATCGGTACACCGCCGTAATGTATCGTTGTGACTTGAACATCTCGTGTGGCTGCAAAGCTCGCATCTGTTTCCCATTTTCGATACCGTTCTCACGCTCGGTCATGTTGAAGATCACGGCGTGAGTATGAAGCTGGGGCGCAGCATAGCCATCGACGGGCCGCGCGGTGTCGTGCTCGAAAGTGGCGGCGATAAATTTTCCGGTCGTCTCCGGGGCATGGACATTGCCGATCCGCGCCTGCGTATATCGTTCAAGCTCCTGAAGTGCCGCGCGTACACTCTCACGATGGGCTTCGCGCACCCGATCATCGCCGCCCACGAGAGCGGTAAGCGATACCGACTTCGGCGCAGAGAAGGTGGCGTCCCACCCGGCGCGATGCTCGGCGCTGGTCACCTCTCTGCCAAATTTGCCTTCATAGGTTCTCGAAACTTGATGCCGCACGAGCTGCTCTTCGGTGTGCGGATGTTGGCCTTCACTCAGTCGTGCAAAGTGTTCGGAACCAACGCCACCTTGCAACCCCCACCGCTCGGCGAGCCTACCCTGCCACTCACTGTGACCCTGCTGATCGCGCCTCCAATAGTTCTGTTCCTGCGAGGCAAATTCCCGCACATGGTAGGTCTGCGCCTGGCTGGCCGACAGCGGTTTCGAGATCGTAAGCATACCGAACGCTCCTCAAGCGGCAAGTGATGTTCTTGGCAATTTGTCTCTTATTCGATTCCCTTCGTTTTCTCCCAAGCGAACGCCTCTTTGGGTTTGTTCTCGGGCGCACCGATGGTCGAACCAAAGAGCGCGAGCATCGGCTGGGCAGGCTTCTTCAGCGGATCGGCGGGAGCAGTGGCTGGCGCTAGTGGCGTCGGCTTCGGCGCAATCTCTGGCATCTGCCGCTGCGAAAATCTTGGCAGTCTGAATCGGATTCTGCCCATCTTCTTACTCCATCTCTGGATCAAACTTGGCTGAGGGCGGCCCCATTCGATCGATTCCACGTCCCGCCGCTTACTTGAAGACCGGCTCTGCAACACACTCCGCACAGCCAGTAGCAAAAAGAACATCGCGGCTACCCAAAGCAACGGCGTCAAGAGCGAAAAGATTCCGGGAAGAAGCATGGTACTCATGGCATACGAGCTCTTTCGTTGCCCTCGCGGGCAAAGAATTCTTCGAGAAGTTTGCGAGCCTGATGGAGCTTTCGCGCATCGGCTTGGTCGCGGATTTTGAGGACGGAATCGGGCAACAATTGTCTACCTTCCGCTGCGGCCTCGGCGGCTGCATGGAACAGATTCAGCAGCGTGTAACGCACCGCCCAGACTTCGGCCAATACTAGTTCGGCGGGATCAGCGGGCCGCTGTCGCGCAGCGCACAGAGCGGTCCCGCGTAGCCACTCGGATAGCGCCTGCCCCGCGCTTTCGGCGGCAGCTTCTATTTCTCCCAGTTCTTCGGGAGTCAGTCGCGTGGCTGCGGTCTTGGTGCGGAAGCCGGACTTCGCCTCTTCTCCGAACGGCAAACTGGACTGGGGATTAGCTTGAACGCGGGGACTACTCATTGGACGAACCGCCTTGTTGCACTACTGCTCTTGATTCCGCTGCGATTAAGCTGCGTAATTGTTAGTTCACAGTAAGCTCTTGCCCTTCAACGCGTTTACGTGATCGACGATTGGCAGCACTTATCGCAAACAAACGTTATCTTTCGCTACTGTGCTCATTCAGCGAATGACCGAATTTGTTGATGCAGCGAAAGTTAACCGGCGTAAACATCGAAGCGCCAACGCGCGCTCCGCAGTTCCCAACTTGGGGGTGACGTGTCCACCCTTCTTCCGGTGCGAAGCACCGCCGTTCTTACAGTTCGCCATACTCTCTTGCCAACGCGTCCCACAGACGGCGCACTTCGGGGGCTTGCCAACCCCGGCGAAACAGACTCTTAATCGCCTGCCAATCGTCATGATGAAACGTAAGGGCGATCCCGTGGTCCCGAGAGCGAAATACGACGCCGACCTTTTCCTCTTCGTCGAGCCACGTGGAGGCGAGGAAATACCGACCTTCCCAGAAGATCAGTGTGTCGCGCAGCTCCAACCCTTCCAGTATCGTCCGAAGCTCCGCGATCCGTGGGTAATCGTAAAGCGGATATTGCAGAGCAAACCTTCCGGGAAAATACAACCAGACGGAAAATTCCGTCTCCGGCCCCCGGTGAAATTCGAGACGGTATTCGCCTTCCTGAAACGAAGGCAATGGCCCAGGATTTCTCAACCTAGAATCGGCACCCCAAAACGCGCCATCCTTCAGGGGTTGTCCGTGGCGGAGATAGTGGCCACGGGCGCACACGCGCCAGAGAATTGGCCAGTACGGTCGCAGCGCTTCGTTCAGCTTCTCGATGTTTAGAAATTTCTCGTTGTCCAGAATCATGTAGAGAAGTCGAGCCGTATGAATCGGTCGCGGAGTCTCGCTGTTAGCGTTCTTTAGCGTGTGAATTGTTCGGTTCACGGCCCGTCGTACATCGTCGTCTGCAATATCTTCCGAAGGCTTCGCCGCAGTTTGCCTTTCAGCGGGCAGATTGGTGAGGAGATAAGGGGCCATCGGACTCCTCTTTCTCTGTTTGGATACAAGTCCATAAACGGCGAGAAAAGCTTCAAGAATTCCGGCGAGAGATTCATAGGAAATGTCCGTCTGGCCGGTATTTGCAAATAGCTCCGCACCCTGCTGACAGTAGTAGGCAATCAGGGTCCATTCGGCTTGCGAAAGCGGCAGCTTTGCGTCTACCTTCCCGCGAATCTTGACCAGGGAATCGGTTGGCTCTGAGAGTAGATTTACGAACTCCAATCGCTCCTCTTTGGAGGACTCAAGAAGCTGCTTTGCCGCCTCCGATGTCGAGACTGGTTCGCCGCTCTTGGCGGCCATGATTTCCTTCAGAGTTTCGAGCCTTAGACGCAACTCGTCGGAAATCCGAATGGAGATCACCGGCTGCTGCAGGATTGGGGTCTTGTCTGCCAAGGGGTCAGCCTCACTAAAATATCGTAACGTTACGTATTGACTGTATTGGTACACCTGCGTTAATGTCAAGTGCAACGTTTGCTCCCCGGTCAGACGACCTACGTCGCAATGATTGCTGCACGCTCAGCAAAATGGGCCCGTCGGAAGATCCGGGACGGAGTAGAAAATGAATCCAGCCGAAGACAACGAACCCTTCGTAACGCCCGAAGAAGCAGCAAATTTTCTGAAGATCAGCCCGGTGACCGTGAAGAAGATGGCTCGGGAGGGCTGGCTTCCCGCACATCCCATAGGCAACGGAGTCCGCAAGCGCTGGCGTTTTCGAATTTCTGAGCTAGTTTCCCACATGCGTTGTCGTGTACAGTCAGAATCGTCATCCGTGCGCGCTTTAAGGAGGAAAGCTTCTTGAAACGCACACAGCAAGACGTGGGCACGATTGTCCGCAAGAAGAGAACGCGAGGCCCGGATGTGTGGGTTTGGCGCTTTTACGAAACGGACGAGATGGGCATTACGCGAAAGCGCAGCGTAATGTTAGCGGGAGATGTCGAAGCGTGGCCAACGGAAGATCATGCCTGGCAGGGGTCGAGAGACTTGCGATACCAGCGGATGGAGCAGTCTTCCAGTCAATCGTTCGGAGCATTGGTAAGGCGATACATGCACGAAGCAATGCCAGAACGGTATTCAACCAAGAAGTCCTACGTATCCATTTTGAAGAGACACATTTTGCCACAATGGGGCGAGGCTCCCGTGGCCGAAGTGAAAAAGCCCCTCAAAGTGGAACAGTGGTTGAAGGAGC
>Ga0185299_10005465_pt1 | contig 14309 bp, 9 predicted proteins | sample PaiPotPPA55metaG_FD_128002 | JGI IMG/M metagenome (GOLD analysis project Ga0185299, IMG submission 128002) | Iron sulfur acid spring bacterial and archeal communities from Banff, Canada, to study Microbial Dark Matter (Phase II) - Paint Pots PPA... ...
CTACCACACCTCAAGTTGAATTGCTTTGCGTCTCTTGGTCGCGTTTCCTGGCTACCGCTGACGGCGAACGCCCCCTAAGTCCCAAGATCGTGACGCCTTCATGCCCGTAAAGTGCCACAAAACTTCCGCTTGCAGCGCCTTTTGAACGGGTCAAAAGGTAGTACAAGAGCAACAAATGCTTAAACAATAGTACCACGGAGACGGCCATTTGTCCACGTGCGAACGGAGGGTGTTCGAGCACAACGGTCGCGTAAGTGTTTATTAATAAGCAGCTTAGGCTGATTCAGGGCGGACTGTCGGTGGCTGTTGGTGGTTAAATGGGGTTATTCCAGCGAGTCTGGTTGGAGGGTCGCTTCGCCCTCGCCTGTGGATTTCTTGGCCCAGTACTTTCGGACCCAGGCATCCCAGCTTTTTCCGGCAGCGGGATCGCGACCAGAGAACGCAAGTGCCGCGATTTCGGCATAGGAAATCTTGACGCGCTGATGAGAATCCTTCAGCAGGACGCGAACGAAGGACGAACTCAGCGCCGCTCCTGCTATTCGATCAAAGATATAGCCTTCGATCTGTGTCCCATCCTTGCGAGTGATGGTGACGTCGCCGCGATAATCGAAAGCCTGCTCTAGCGCGGAGCGAAGTTCTTCTTCCGTCACGAGTTCGGGCACCCAACCCTCGACTGTTTGGCGAGCCGTTCCCGGTGCGACTTCCAGTTGATTTGGATCAATGGCGGCGTTCGAAGCGCCTTTGCGTTCGGCGTGGCTTGGAGCGCTCACGCGCGTGTCTCTTCCATCTGAGCGTTGTTCGTACTACTGATCTGCACCAGCGGATTAAAGGCGTGCACAGGCTTGACCGGCTCATTCAAGAGCGCCAGCGCATCGGGATCTTGATATCTGGTGGAAAAAGTCGCCTTGGTAGCAGCCCACAGCCCGCGCAAGCCGCTGAAGGTGTGATCCATCGCGCTCGCTTCGTACCCGCTGTGCACCATGCAGTTGGCACACTTGGGATTGCCGGACTCGGTGCCGTAATTTTGCCACTCGGTGGCATCCAGCAATTCCTGGAAAGTGTCGGCATAACCGTCCTGCAAGAGGTAGCAGGGTTTCTGCCAGCCAAAAACGTTATAAGTAGGCATGCCCCAGGGCGTGCACTTGTACTGCTGCTTGCCCATGAGGAATTCCAAGAACAGAGCGGATTGATTGAACTGCCAGCTCTTTTTGCGATTTGAAAGAATAGATCGGAAAAGCCGCCGCGTCCGAGCCCGGCCCAAGAAGTGTTTTTGGTCCGGTGCTTTATCATAGGAATAGCCGGGCGAAAGCATCATGCCCTCAACGCCCAGCTCCATCATCTCGTCAAAATGAGCGCGAACGCTGTTGGGATCGGCCCCATCAAATAGCGTGGTGTTGGTGGTAACGCGGAACCCGCGCTTGACTGCTTCCCTGATGCCTTCGATCGCCAGGTCGTAGCCACCCTCGCGGCAAACCGAAAAATCGTGATGCTCCCGCTGACCATCGACGTGCACTGAAAAGGTCAAGTACTTGCTTGGCTTGAATAGGTGTAGTTTTTCTTTTAGCAGCAAGGCGTTCGTACAAAGGTAGATGTATTTCTTCCGCGCCACCAGCCCATCCACGATCTTGTCGATCTGCGAATGCATTAACGGCTCGCCGCCAGGGATGGAAACCATCGGCGTTCCGCACTCGTCCACAGCCTTAAAGCATTCTTCCGGCGAAAGCTCCGTCTTCAGAATGTGCGCCGGATACTGGATCTTGCCGCAGCCCGCGCAGGCCAAATTGCAGCGAAACAACGGTTCCAACATCAACACAAACGGATACCGCTTCCGCCCTCGAAGCTTCTGCTTCAGGACATAAGTGGCAACCGTCCAACCCTGCGAAATAGGAACAGGCATTCTACGTAAGTCCTTGATGGAATAGGGGTACGCCGCCCATCTCCCCCTGCACATATTGTAACCGAGATTGCCAGATTCACGGCTGGCGTTTTATTCAGATGCGCCGGCGAAGCAAGACGTGGCATTGGACGTGTTTTGCAGCGTACAGACTTCCGTCTGTCAATCGTCGCTCAGCCCTATGTGCGCTGCGGACGAGATGGGATGCCCGGTCCGGGGCAGCGGCTGCGCCCCCCCCGCATCACACGGCCACGGAGGAGTTTGCGGCGCGTATTGCACGTGAAACAAACGCGAAGCTTGTTCGAGCTTGCTCCGCAGGCTCAATCGCCGTTTTGGCCGAGTGCGATGCTAATGGGATGGCCAACTTGGAAGAGGGCTGCGAATTCCACGGGAATGACCAGTTGCACATCGTAGGGACGGTAGAGCCTCTCCGCAAGGTTGCGGTCAAGCGGACGGTAAGCGTGCAATGGTTCGGTTCGCCATTCGCAGGAGTGAGTTGAATATTGGTGCATTTTCCGATCAGGTTGACTGTGGCCATTTTTCCCCGTTGGCGCTGCGCGAAAACGGGCTCCCAGTAGTTCTGCATAGGCGCCGGCCAAGGACAACGCTACGGAACCGAGCGGATAGACTAGAGTGGATGAGGGAAGGTCTAAGGGCTGTAGCCAATTCGAGTATGGGCGCACTGCGGGTCGAGTCAAGTCAATTCAGGTACGTTGATGCTTTGTGTTTCTCATGCTGTCGACCGCGGTAGTGGGCGCCGCATGAACGCCGCGATGTAGCTTATGGTAGAAATTGGAGAAACTATTGATTAACGATAGCCACTGAGATGACGGGAGAAGTTTTCCAGTGCGCCCTTGTTTCCAGCCTCATACCCGGCAATCATGCCCGGCCCAACCAGAGAGACCATCTGCACCGTGATTGTCAGGTGCGTGCCCTCGCCGGCGGCTTCAAACTCGAGGGTGTTCAGCGACACTGCGAGTTGTTGGCCATCTGTTTCTAGCATCTCGGTAGAGACCACGCACTTGTTTGGAACCATGAGATGGTAGAACGTCACCCCGTGAAACTTTGCGTCGTTCTTCGGCCCGCATCGGAATAGGTCTCGCCCGCCCTCACGGAATTCGGTCTGGTCGTAAATGAGGACGTCGCCGGACGAAGTGCTCCATCGAGCACGCGCAACTGGGTCAGCGAACTCCGAGAACACCCGCTCAATCGGGGCTTGGTAAGTGTGCTCCAGAGTAATCGTGGCATGTTGCGGTTTCTGCTTCATGCCGACAACTTAGCATGCGGAAACAGTTCGGCAAAATGGAGACGCCGACGAGGAAAGCGTTGGTTTTGGTTCTGTGGCAAAATGGTTAGGGAATATTGCTATGGCTGACAGGACAACGTTGGAAGTAGCGCGGCCTGTAAAGACTGCAAAGGGCCCGAAAAAGGTTGCGGTAAGCACTGAGCAGCGGGAGCGCATACGCATATTTGATGCGTTCCGCCGATGGGGCTACCTGGAAGCGGACCTCGATCCTCTGAAGTTGTTCAAACCGCTGAAATCTCCTGATTTGGAATTGACCGGAGGTGTTGCCGAGGAGGCGCGGGCTGTTTACTGCGGCACCGTTGGGGCGGAGTTTATGCACTTGCCTCAACCGGAGCGGCGGGCCTGGATTGCCGAGCAACTTGAGCAATCACCGACCGAGGTCGATCAAAAAAAGGTGCTCGAGCGGTTGGTGCGGGCTGACCTTTTCGAACAGGTTTTGCAGGCACGGTATTTGGGAACCAAGCGGTTTTCTTTGGAAGGCGTTACGGCGCTAATTCCCCTTTTGGATTCGATTTTGGATACGGCTGGGGATTCCGGGGCCGTGGATTCGATTATTGCCATGAGCCATCGCGGGCGCCTGAACGTGATGGTGCATGCGGCCTGCAAACCCCCACATGAAGTTGTGTCGGGATTTGAGGATGTAGACCCGCGGAGCGTGCTGGGGGCCGGCGACGTGAAATATCACGTGGGGGCTACCGGGACGTACGTCACTTCGGGCGGCCAGTCGATCAACATTCATATTGTTTCGAATCCGAGTCACCTGGAGGCAGTCGATCCCGTCGCGATGGGGCGAGCGCGGGCGAAGCAGACGAGGCATGGCGCGGACGGGCCGATTGTGGATCGGTCGCAGGAATCGTTGAATAAGGTTTGGCCGATTGTGATGCATGGCGATGCGGCTTTCGCGGGACAGGGGATTTGGGCAGAGACGCTGAACCTGGCAGACCTGAAGGGTTACACCGTCGGTGGCACCGTGCATATCGTGGTCAACAACTTGATTGGGTTCACTACCCCGCCTATGCAGGAGCATTCTTCGCGATTTGCTTCGGATATTGCGAAGCGGCAGAGCGTGCCGGTGTTTCATGTGAACGCCGAGGATCCCGATGCCGTCGTGCGCATGGGGCGATTGGCGGCGGAGTATCGGGCGAAATTTGGCAGCGACGTGGTGGTGGATATTATCGGATACCGGCGGCACGGGCACAGCGAGGTCGATGATCCGACGATCACGCAGCCGCTGACTTACGAGCGCATCAAGAATCATCCGCCGCTCTGGAAGATTTATTCCGAGCGCACGGGTATCGATGCGGGCGCGATCGCTGAGGCGGTGCGCAAGGAGTATGAGGAAGAGCAGACCAAAGCGAAAGCATTGAAGAAGATGCCGCACCTGCGAACCCTGCCGAGCTACTGGGATCCGTACATTCACGGCAAGTACCATCCGAAGTATGAAGTGGACACCGGGCTCTCACGTGAAAAACTGGCGGAGCTAACGAATGGCTTGGTGCGCGTGCCCGAGGGTTTTCATCTGCATCCGAAGCTGGCGAAATTGCTGGAGCAGCGCGCGGACATGGGCCACGGGAAGCGGGCCATCGACTATGGATTTGCCGAGGCGCTGGCGTTTGCGTCGCTAGTGCTGGAAGGCACCCCGATCCGCTTGACCGGGCAGGACACGCAGCGTGGGACGTTCAACCAGCGGCACGCGGTTTTGATCGATACGGAAACCGAGCATAACTATCTGACGCTTTCGCATTTGTCGCGCGGGCAGGCGTTTTGCGAGATTCACAATTCGCCGCTGTCCGAGGCGGGCTGCGTCGGATTCGAATACGGCTTCAGCCGTGACTACCCGGAGGCGCTGGTTTTGTGGGAAGCGCAGTTCGGAGATTTCGTGAATGGCGCCCAGGTTATCATCGATCAGTTTTTGAGCGCCAGCGAAGACAAATGGAATTTGCCGACTGGATTGGTGCTGCTGTTGCCGCACGGGTACGAGGGGCAAGGGCCGGAGCATTCGAGCGCGCGCATCGAGCGGTTTTTGCAACTAGCGGCAGAAGACAATCTGCAGATTTGTCAGCCCTCGAACGCGGCGCAGTATTTCCACATGCTGCGGCGGCAGGCGCGGCGCATGTGGCGTAAACCCTTGATCGTGTTTACGCCGAAGAGCATGTTGCGGCATCCGGACGCGAGCTCGAACATTGAGGATTTCACGGCGCCACGATTTTTGCCGGTGGTTCCGGATAGGGAGATTCAGGACGCTAAGCGCATTTTGTTTGCCAGCGGAAAAGTTGGGCATGAGTTGCAGGCAGAGCGGAAGCGCCGCGGGGATACGAGCACCGCGATTTGTTTCCTGGATCAGCTCTATCCTTTGCCTCGGCCGGAGATTTCCGCGGTCTTGGATGCGCATCCGAATGCGCATGAAATTGTTTGGGTGCAGGAAGAGCCTGGAAATATGGGGGCTCATTTTTATGTTACGCCGCGGTTGCAGCGGTTGGCACAGGATAAGGGTAGGAAGGTGCGCGCGGTGAAGCGGTCGGCTAGCGCCAGTCCGGCCACGGGTTCGGCTAAGGCCCACGAGCTGGAACAGAAGACCCTGCTGAATTTGGCGTTTACCACGACCGCGACGGAATAAAAATAGCACCTCTCGAATCGAGCAACGGCATGCCCAATGCTGATGCACAGATCGACTCGCTCTTACGTGAACTTCGCGAGGCACGCGGTCGCGCTGAAGCGATTTTCAACGGCCGCAAACCCGCCGAACTTTTGCAACAACCCGAAGCGAAACGATGGTCGGCCGCACAGTGCGTCGAGCATTTGAATTTGACCAACCGGGCTTATCTGCCACGGTTGTCGGAAGCGATTCGCCTTCTTCGCGAGAAAAATCAAGTTAGCCGCGGCAGCTTTCGCCGGGACTGGAACGCGCGCCTGCTAAAGTATTGGCTGGAGCCACCCTCACGCCTGCGCTTGCCCACTGGAGCGGCGTTTCAACCTGTCAGCCCGCGAGATCCCGCGACCGTGCTCAGCGCGTTCCAATCGATCGGCCAGAAGCTCGAAGAGGAACTCGCCGCCGCGCGAACGTTGGCGCTCGATGCCGAAAGAATTCGTTCGCCTTTTGCTGAGAATATGAAGTACAACGTTTACTCCGCATTTACCCTGATTGCGGCGCACAATCGCCGGCATCTATGGCAAGCGGGAAACGCCCTTTAACACTCCATTCACATAAGGGACATCGTTGCGTCACCCGCAGGCCGCAGACTGAGGCATCAAAACTTTGCTACGCAATGTCCCAGCGGACCAAACGCCTTCCAATGCCTATCGCATTTCGCCGGTGTACGGTACACTGCGGACAAGCCGGCGGACGGAACGTGCTACCTGCATGAAACGTGTCCTGATCATTGAAGACGACAAAGATATCGTCGAGCTGGTGCGTTACAACCTTGCCAACGAAGGATTTCAGGTCAATGCGGCCTTTGACGGCAGCAGCGGCCTGAATTCGCTGAAGAAGTCGCCTCCCGATCTTTTACTTCTCGATCTTATGCTGCCGAAACTTTCCGGGCTCGACATTTGCCGGGAAGTGCGGCGGGACGACTCGCTGAATCGTTTGCCCATTCTGATGCTCACGGCGCGCGGCGAAGAGGCCGATCGCGTCGTGGGCTTGGAAATGGGCGCGGACGATTACGTGACCAAGCCGTTTAGTCCTCGCGAGCTGTTGGCACGCGTAAAAGCACTGCTTCGACGCGCGGAGCCGCCCGCGGACTCGCCGCGTACCATCGAGATCGGCAAATTGGCGATTGATCCGGCGTCGTATCGCGTCAGCCATTCTGGCAAGCCCGTTCCGCTCAGCACGCTCGAATTCCGGCTGCTCTATTACCTTGCTTCACGCCCAAACCGCGTTTTTACGCGGGATCAGCTTCTGGATGCCGTTTGGGGCACGGATCGTTTCGTGACGCCGCGCAGCGTGGACGTGTACGTGCGAAGGCTGCGCGAGAAAATCGAAAGCGATCCGGAGAATCCCAGTCATCTGAAGACGGTGCGCGGCGCAGGGTATTTGTTCGAAACTCGTGCGGCGTAACCTATTCTGGAAACTCGCTCTGACGTTCCTGGCGCTCTTGCTGAGCGTGCTTGTCGCCGTGGACTTTTTCGCCGAGCGCGCGCTCAGCCGCGATTCCCAACGCGCCACCTTCGAACAATTAGCCACCATCGCGCGATTTGCGAAAATTCCCCCGTCGCTTTTGCCTTCCCTTGCAACGGCAAAGCCTGAGAATCGTGAGAGCTTGAAGCGTTGGGTTGCGGACGTCGGCTCGAGCGGCGCCCGTGTCACCGTCATTCGTGCGGACGGGCAAGTTCTGGCGGACTCCCAATCCGATGCGCGAAGCATGGAGAGTCACGAGGGGCGGCCGGAGGTGCAAGAAGCTCTAGCGAAGGGCGAGGGACGCTCGGCGCGGCGCAGCGTCACGCTCAACCGCGACTTGCTGTATTACGCGGTGCGGCAAGATGTGCCAGGTGGTCGGCCCATCGTGCTGCGGTTTGCGCTACCGCCGGCAGCCGCGGACCAGGCGCTGGGGTTGTTTCGCCGGAGTTTGTGGCTTGCTTCCCTGGTGATTTTGCTGGTGGCTGGGATGGCCGCGCTGCTCGTATCGCGCGGATTCTCGGACCGCGTGGAGCGATTGAGGGAATTTTCTCGACGTGTCGCCGAAGGTGATTTCCGGCCGCTGCCCGGGGATGGTTCTGGCGATGCGCTGGAAATGCTCGGGGCATCGTTGAATCAAACGGCGGCGCGGATGGACCGCACAATTCGCACGCTGACCGAGGAGCGCAATCTCTCGTCGGCGATTCTGGGCAGCATGGTGGAAGGCGTCGCGGTGGTGAGCGGCGCGGAGCGGCTGGTGTTCGCAAATCAAGGCTTTGCGGACATTCTGGAACTGGATGTTCCGCCGCAGTCCGGGAGCGCGCTCGTGGAAATCGTGCGCCAGACCGAGCTGGTAGAAGCGGTTCGGCACGTGCTTGCGGGAGAGCCCCGAGTGGAAGCCGAGATCGTGACCGGCACGCTGCGGCAGCACTTTTTTGCTGCCACGGTGGCTGCGGTGCGCGCCGGCGAGACCTCCGGAGCGGTCGTCGTGCTCCACGACATCACCGAGCTTCGCAAGCTGGAACGCGTGCGGCGCGATTTTGTGGCCAACGTGTCGCACGAATTCAAGACGCCGCTCACCGCCATTCAAGGCTTTTCCGAAACGCTGCTCGCCGGCGCCATCGACGACCCGCAAAACCGCGAGCGCTTTTTGGGCATTATCCTGGAACATTCGCGCCGCCTCGCCCGCCTTACCGACGACCTCCTGAAGCTTTCGCAGATGGATGCGGACCGCCTGGAGTTGGAAATACACAGGGTGAGCGTGGCCGAGCTGATTGAGAGCTGCCTGGAGACCGCACAACACCGCGCGGCAGAGAAAGATATACGCGTTTACGTTAACCATTCGACAGATATCCCGGATATAGCCGGTGACCAGCGGCGCTTAGCGGAAGTTTTGCAGAACCTTTTGGACAATGCTACGCAGTACACACTCCCCGGAGGACGAATCACGCTAACAGCGGAAGCACGCGACGCGGACGTCACCTTCTCCGTGTCCGATACAGGCATCGGCATTCCCAAGGCCGACCAATCGCGTATTTTCGAGCGATTCTATCGCGTAGACGCGGCACGTTCCCGCGAAGCCGGCGGCACCGGGCTTGGCCTGGCTATCGCCAAGCACTTGGTGGAAGTGCACGGCGGCCGCATCTGGGTGGAAAGTGAGATTGGGCAAGGCTCGCAGTTCAACTTTTCGGTGCCAGTGTTCGACCCCGAGCGCGCCGCGTTGCGCGTTGCTTCCGGGGGCGCTACAGCTCGCGGTGCAGGTCTCAGCCCCCATAGGTAGGTCTCAACCCGGTTAAATACGGTAGGCTGAGTTCTCGGCAATTTCCAATTATTAATACTACTTTCAACACGGCGTAACGCTAGATGTAGGAGCATTGCCCGTACGAGTAGAGGTGTGTAGGTTTGGAGCCTCCCTCCGAGGAACAACCAACTATGGCCACCGGCTCGGGACTAACCGAAACAGTACTCTACGACACGCTGATCAACTATCTGGTCTCCATGGCGCGCACCGTCGAAGGGGCGATGAACCGGGCGCTGGATTCGCTGGTTGGGCTCGACAGTGTCGCGACTTCGTCCTTGCCGGGTGAAGTGTTTCTGTTGGAACCGCGGATCAACGAGATGGAGATCGTGATCGACGAGCACGCCATCCGCTTGCTGCGGCGCGGATCCTTTTCCGATGACGAGATGCGGCTGATTGTGGCCGCGCTGAAGATTACCAACGACCTGGAACGCATCGGCGACATCGCGGTAAACGTGGCGGAACGCGTAATCTCCTTGCGGGAATTGCCTGGTGCGGAGTTGCCTGAGGAACTCACGCCGATGGCTTCGGCCGTGCGTGCCATGGTGAGCAAGAGCCTCGGCGCGCTGATCTTTCGCAACGTGGAGATGGCCACCCAGGTCTTGGAGAGCGACGATGTCGTGGACCAGTACCGGGACCGCATATTCGAGCGATTGCTCCAGAGCATGACGCAAGCGCCCGCGGCGGTAAGCCCTGGTTTGCAATTTATCCTGGCGACACGGCATCTCGAACGCATCGCCGATCATGCGACAAATATCGCCGAGGACATTATTTTCTGGGTGCGCGGGCTCGACGTCCGCCACGGTCGCGGCCTGACGGTGCACGCCGAACAGCCTGTGGATATCGAAACGCGTTCGACTGAGGTCACCGAGAATTCACACGGCCTTCATTCCAACGTGACGCCCGCGTGCGACACTCAGCGCGCTTGATCTTCATTTAAGGTCCTACCACGGGGACCGGTGCACCCCTGGCTCCGGTCCCTTCTCCCCCCTCCCGCGAAGTAGCACAGGCACTCCTGCCTGTGCCCGCCGATCCTAAACTCAGATTTATCCGCGAAGTTAAATCACATCATGAGATACATATTCCAGACGCCATCGTAGGATTCACGCGGCAGACGATAACCGCGCCCTCGATTAACCTTTACAACTTAGCTCCTCGCTGCAAGGATGCCGCGGCTTACACCCGCACAGGCAGGAGTGCCTGTGCTACCTAGTGCATTCGCACTATTGCGTTTCCCCGCGCCTGAAATAAGAATTCAGCATCGATTTTCCGGTTCATCGGTACACCCCTTGTCGAGTTCTTTCTTGAAGTGAGGCGGCGAAATTCCTTGGTGCATTTCTGTTTTTGCGTGCGCGGCGGCGCAACGCAGACGATCGGGTTGGACCAGTAAATCCACGGCTCGAATTTCGTTTAGGGGTGATAACTCATGAACGCATGCTTCACCACGAAGAAATTCCTGATTGGTATTCTCCTGACTTTGGGTTTTTGCTTCCCGGTGCTGCCGCAATCGGATCCGGCGCCGATCGAAATTGGCGGCGTCACGTTCTCAGGCAACATTCGCGAGCGCTACGAGGCCTGGGATTTTTTCCAGCCCGCAACTGGCGGCCAGAATCTTTACGGATACTCCGGCACCCAAATCCGGTTTGGATTTTCTCAGACGCGCCAAAATTACGACTGGAACATTGAGTTTGAAGCGCCGATACTGCTCGGCCTCCCAGACCGAGCGGTCCGGCCCGCGCCGCAAGGGCAACTAGGGCTCGGAGCTTCCTATTACGCCGCGAACGGCAACAGTCAGAACGCGGCGTTGATTTTTCCTAAACAGGTATTCTTTCGATTCAAGTGGGATCACTCCAGCCTGCGCGCCGGCCGGTTTGAATTTACCGATGGCAGCGAGGTCAAACCAAAGGATCCAACGTTAGCGTCATTGAAGAGCGACCGCATCGGCCAGCGATTGCTGGGCACGTTCGGATTCTCCGATGTGATGCGCACCATGGACGGCTTGCATTATGTGTATTCCAACGGCCCGTGGAATCTGACAGCGGTCAGCGCAATTCCGGATCGAGGCGTGTTTCAGGTGGACGGCTGGGGTTGGGTGAAGACGCCGATCACCTACGTGGCGGTCACGCGGCAAGTCGATTTCGGCTCCAGCCATGCCGAGTGGCGGCTGTTCGGCTTGTTCTATAACGACGATCGGGGAGTTCTGAAAACGGACAATCGGCCGGCCGGCGTGCGCGCTAAGGATCTCGGTGGCATCGACATCGGAACTTACGGCGGCCACTTCATCATGGCGACCGCAACAGCAGCCGGCACGCTCGATCTGCTCGGATGGGGCGCTCTGCAGAATGGCCGTTGGGGCGTTTTGACGCAGAAATCGGGCGCGGCGGCAATCGAAGGCGGCTGGCAGCCTAAGTTTGGGGCGCGCGTTCGCCCATGGCTGCGCGCCGGATACGATTATTCGAGCGGAGACGGCAATCCCTCCGACGGCACACACGGAACGTTTTTCGCGGTTCTGCCGACCCCGCGCGTTTACGCGCGTTTTCCGTTCTTCAACTCCATGAATAATCGCGATCTCTTTGGAGAGGTCCTTCTGCGGCCGAGCAAGAGCCTGACCGTTCGCAGTGACGTTCATAGTCTCTGGCTCGCCAACAAGGCAGACCTCTGGTATTCGGGTGGCGGCGCGTTTCAGCCCTGGACCTTCGGCTTTCAAGGCCGGCCGGCAAATGGCGCGGCCAAACTGGCCAACCTGTATGACATCAGTGGCGACTACAAGTGGCGTCACGGAATTTCGATAGGCTTGTATTTCGGCTACGCACAGGGCGGACAGGTGATCAAGAATATCTTCTCGGCCAACAGCAACGGGGCGCTCGGATTCACCGAGTTGAACTACCACTTCTGAGCTTGCACTCGCGCCGATAGCTCGATGCAAAGGATTTCACAAGTAGCTCGACCGAGAAGTAACCCGTTCGCAGCTGCATTCGAATAAAACAAAAGGCAGCCCTGTGTAGGAGCTGCCTTTTTCCGTTCCAATGAACAGGACGTTTACACAGCACCGATGTGCCGCCCCTAGTATTTACCCCAGAAACTAGGGGATGTAGTAGCGGAACGAGGTCCAGATCATGTTGTCCACGGCCTTCGGTGAAACGCCGACACCCGGGGCCGCCGGAGGAGTGCTGTTGTTGCCGGACCAGCCGGTCTTGGTGACGTAGGAGTATTGGATGCCCCAGCGAAAGCCACCTTTCGGACCTTGGTAAATCTTATGCCAGAAGCCGATGGTGCCTTCAGAAATCACGCGGATGTCGCCGGCGCAAGTTCCGCCGGTGGACGGAAGGAGTTGGCTCGCGGGGGGCCTTTCCGTGCTGCAACCGCTGTTGTTGGCAAAGGGTGAGCCGTAGCCCCCGATCTGGTTCAGCCTGATCGTGGTGGCAGTGGTAGCCGGAATGGCTGGCGTTGTGGCAGTGGCAGGGATCGCCGGAGTGGCGGTGACGGTAATCGTGGTGTAGCCCTGGTATGCGGCGCGCCAGGCGTACTCGGAACCCGCATAGAAGTAGAGGTCCCACTTCGGCGTTGGATGGAACTCCAAGCGGGCGAGTCCGTGAGCCGTGCGAAGCAGCGATTGCGTGCCGTCTGGACGGAATGTCAAGTCGGCTAGCTGCGCGGAACCGTAACGGCCGATACCATCCCCGACGACGCCTTTCAGGCCAAAATCCACCTTTTTGGTAAACAGCGGGACATTCAAACTAGCGCCCCCGCCGCCGCCGATGGCGGTACTATTGCGAGCGCCCGCGGCGCTCGTTGCGGTGGTTCCGTCAATTGGGCAGGCAACCACGACCGGTGTGACTGGCTTCGGAAGGTTTCCGGCAGTCGTGCCGACCACTCCGCAGGGAAAGATTCTGTCGCGGAAGGTGCTAAGGATGCCGAAAACCTCATAGTGGCCCCAGCCCGGATCAGCGGCGGCCTTGATGATGAAATCGGGCGCCTTGTTGACCGTGTAGCCGGTGGGATCGAAGGCGTTGAAGAGACCTCCGCTCTGCCCAGGAGCGTTGATGAAGAAATTCTGAGAAGTGGTTGCTACTCCGGTTGCGGTCGTACTTGTGAGGGTATTAAATCCACGTCCGCCGAGAGTCGCCTGAGGGCCTTCGACCGAAGCGGCGAGCGAGAATTTGCCGCCGAAGTCCTTGACTACGCGGAAGCCGTACTGCCGCGCCCACGTGAAGCCAACGACGTAGTTCGGATCGATCATCATCGGCAACAATTCCTGGCGATTCTGGATGCCCTTCCGGTCCTCCGTCGCGAGGGTCCACATCTGCCCGCCGGTGAAGGTGAAGCCGGCGACCCCTACCTGTCCCCAAATTTGCCGCTGGCGGAACACATAGCTATTGGTTTGGCGGTTGTTCGACGTGGTGCCGGCGCCGAGGAAGTCCGCTTCGTAGTAGCCGGTGAGTTTGACGTCTCCGACCTTGGACTCCGCGAGGAGGGTAGCGCGGCTCTGGCGAGCTGTGAAGTTATTTTCGGTAACGTGGGCGAGAGAGTTTCCCGGGTAAGGGATGTTCGTGAAGGAGGTGTTGATGTCGGCGCTTTCGGCTCGCGTGCGGGTCACCGTTTCTGCCGCGATGAAGCCGCCCGGCGTCAACGTGATGCCCTTATACTTAATCGCGACCGGCCCTTCATCTCCGGATCCTCCCTGACCACCACTGTTTGGATTGGCCGCCACCGTCGCGACGCTGGTCTTGAGCGCGGCGTTACTCACGGCGAGATCGCTGACGTGCGAGGTCAGCGTCGCTTCGGTCGCTTTCACCTCTGCGGTGCTGTTCACGGCCTCCGTCGCCTTGGTAGTGGCTTCCGACGCGCGCGCGTTGGCAGCGGCGGCCGCTTCCCTCGCTTCATCGATCTGCTTGTCGCGCTTGCTCAGCTCTTCCTTGAGCATCTGAAGCTGTTCCTGCTGAGCCTGCATCGCTTGGCGGAGCTCCTCGAGTTCCGCGGCGAAATTCGCGTCCTTCTTTTCCTTTTCCGCCTTCTTTGTTGCCTTCGGTTTGGCAGGTTGCGCGGACTTCGCGGGCTGCGGATCGGCGTCCTTCGGTGAATCGGCGAGCGCCATCCCGGAAGTCAGCAAAAATGACAGTGTTAGTGCTGCAAGTTTTCTCATTGCCTCTCTCTTTAGTTCAAAGTTCGACTCGATGCCGGTGAGTCTGCGAACCAC
>Ga0185299_10005466_pt1 | contig 14307 bp, 25 predicted proteins | sample PaiPotPPA55metaG_FD_128002 | JGI IMG/M metagenome (GOLD analysis project Ga0185299, IMG submission 128002) | Iron sulfur acid spring bacterial and archeal communities from Banff, Canada, to study Microbial Dark Matter (Phase II) - Paint Pots PPA... ...
GATCACGCCGGTGGCGATGGAAAAGGGCTTGCGCTTTGCCATCCGCGAAGGCGGACACACGGTGGGCGCGGGTACGATCTCGGAGATTGTGCAGTAGGGAAGTCAGAAGTTAGAAGTAAGAATGCAGAAGTAGCAGGGTTGGCGAGCTGAGAGACTGCTGCACTGAGATCCCTCGTTGCACTCGGGATTTCGGCAGCGGGCTCAGACGCCCGCTAAACGCCTGAAGTTCTTTCCTTCCGGAGAAGCCGGAAGGGGTCAGGAAACGAAACGTGATAGGAAACGAAAAAATTCGGATACGGCTGAAGGCATACGATTACCGCGTGCTCGACCAGTCAACCACGGAGATTGTGGCTACGGCGAAACGGACGGGCGCGCAGATTGCCGGGCCGATTCCTCTGCCTACGATGAAGAACAAGTTCTGCGTGCTGCGTTCGCCGCATGTGGATAAGAAGTCGCGGGAGCAGTTCGAGATCCGCACGCACAAACGCTTGCTGGATATTCTCGATCCGACGCCGCAGACGGTGGATGCGCTGATGAAGTTGGATCTGCCCGCGGGTGTAGATGTCGAGATCAAGGCGTTCGGAAAAGAGCATAAGTAGCTCCAGAGAGTTCGCGGGCGCGGGCGCCCGCGCTACACAACCAGCCAATAGCTGAGGCCAAGCTGGGACGGAGAAGGAAATGGCGAAGGTAACAGGGATTTTGGGAAAAAAGGTCGGGATGACGCAACTCTTCGATTCGAAGGGCGATGTGCATCCGGCGACGGTGCTGCAGGTGGGCCCGTGCGTGGTCACGCAGCATAAGTCGCAGACGAAAGACGGATACGACTCGGCGCAGATTGGCCTGGTTGAGTTCATGAAGGAATCGAAGCTAACCCAGCCGATGCGCGGACACCTGGCGAAGAATAATGTGCCGCCGGTGAAGTTTATCCGCGAAGTTCCGATCGAGGCCGATGGCGACACGGCAGTCAAAGCCGGCGACAGAGTGCTGGTCGATATGTTCGATGGCGAGAAGTTTGTGGACATCGTCGGCGTGAGCAAAGGAAAAGGGTTTCAGGGCGTAGTGAAGCGCCATCATTTTGGCGGCGGCCCGAAGTCGCATGGTTCGATGTTTCAGATTACCGGCTCGATTGGTTCGTCGGCGTTCCCGTCGCGCGTGTTCAAGGGCATGCGCATGTCGGGGCATATGGGCAACGCGCGGGTCACGGTGCGGAACCTCCGAGTGCTGGGCGTCGAGAAAGATGACAATCTGCTGGTGGTTGAAGGCAGTGTGCCGGGACCGAATGGGGGGTATTTGGTCATCGCCAAGGCAAAGAAGCCGCCACGAGAGCGCCGCGGATTTGCGGGCTCAGCGACGGTGGATCCGTTGAAGGCGGCGAAGAGAGCGGCGAAGAAGGGGTAAAAGAAGTGGCTAGTGGCTAGTGATTAGTGACTAGCAAACCCAAAGATAAAGATAAAGACATGGCGACTATCGACATACACGATTTGAAGGGCAAGAAAGTTGGGACGCTGGAACTCGCGGACGAGGTCTTTGGCGCGATCAATGAAGACTTGCTTTGGGAGGCGGTGAAGCATTACCGCGCCGGGCAACGCGCGGGGACGCATGCCACCAAGAACAAAAAACTGGTTTCGGGTGCGGGAAAGAAGCTTTGGAAGCAAAAGGGTACGGGGCGCGCGCGTGTGGGATCCATCCGGTCGCCGCTGTGGCGGCACGGCGGCACAGTACACGGGCCGAATCCGCATTCGCATGCGTACCGTTTTCCGCACAAGAAGCTGATGGGCGCGCTGCGTTCGGCGCTGGCGGCGAAGCTGGCTGACGGGAAGCTGATCGTTGTGAATGCTTTTGATTTGAAAGAAGTCAAGACGCAGGCGTTTCGCGAGTCGCTCGACGCGCTGAAGGTGACCAAGGGCGCGCTTCTGGTGGAGACAACGAATCACGGGAACCGCAATCTGGTGTTGAGTTCGCGGAACCTTAAGGGCGTGGAGTTGGTTACCAGCAGCGAGGTGCATCCGTATCATCTGCTGCGTTACGACTGCACAATTTTTTCGCAGCCGGCGATGGAGAAGTTGCAATTATCGCTGAAGAATTCGGCCTCGAAGCGCGCGCATGATGCGGGTGAAGGCGAAGGCGAGAAAACGGCGCAGAAGAAAGCGGCACGGGCTCCGCGCACGCGCAGCAAGAAAGCGGCGGAGGTAGCGTAAATCATGAAAACCGCATATCAGATCATTCGCAAGCCGGTGATTACCGAAAAGGGCGTCGGGATCAAGGAAAACCAGAACACGCTGGTATTCCAGGTGGCTCCGAAGGCGACGAAGACGGAGATCAAAGAAGCGGTGCAATCGATCTTCAAAGTGAAAGTAAAGTCGGTGCGTACAGCGAATTATCCGGGAAAAGAGCGGCGGCGGGGAAAGTTTGCCGGCTATCGTCCGGATTGGAAGAAGGCGTATGTGCGGTTGAGGTCCGGCGAGAAGATGCCGGAGTACGCGCAGAATTTGTAAGAACTGTCGTTGGTCGTCGGTCGTTGGTCGTCGGCCAAAGCAAGCGAGTGCAATGCCAAGAGAAGCTAAGAGCTGATTTTTATGGCAATCAAGACTTACAGACCGACAACGCAGACGTTGCGCTACCGGACTACGCTTTCGAGCGCGGACCTGACTACGAACCGGCCGCACAAGCCGTTGACCGAAACCAAGAACCGGCAAGGCGGACGCCGTAATTCGGGCGATATGACCATGCGCTTTCGCGGCGGCGGGCATAAGCGCAAGCTGCGCATCATTGACTTCAAGCGCGACAAGACCGGGATTCCGGCTACGGTGGCGTCGATTGAATACGATCCGAACCGCTCGGCGCGCATTGCGTTGCTGGCGTATGCGGATGGCGAGAAGCGGTACATTCTTCAGCCCGATGGGTTGAAGATGGGGCAAAAAATTGTCAGTGGGCCGGATGCGGACATTCTGGTGGGGAATGCGCTGCCGCTGAAAAACATTCCTCCGGGCACGACGATCCACAATCTTGAGCTGCGTCCGGGAAAAGGCGCACAGATGGTGCGGTCGGCGGGCGGCGCGGCGCAGTTGGTTGCGAAAGAAGGCGACTACGCGTTAGTGAAATTGCCTTCGGGCGAGACGCGGAAGGTTTCTCACGATTGCATGGCGACAATCGGGCAGGTCGGGAACATTGATCACGAGAACATCACCATCGGCAAGGCGGGGCGCTCGCGCTGGCTGGGCAAGAAGCCGCATAACCGCGGCGTATCGATGAATCCGGTGGACCATCCGCACGGCGGTGGAGAGGGCAAGACTTCGGGCGGACGGCATCCGGTAACGCCTTGGGGGCAGCCGACGCGGGGATACAAGACGCGCAATAACAAACGCACGGACAAGTTTATTGTGAGCCGGAGAAGCAAGTAAGTCGTGGGTCGTTCATCCTTGGTTGTTGGCCAGAACGAGCGACGCATTCTTTAGGTCGGAACGAAGGTTTTTGATTTTGTTTTTGAGCTAAAAGCTAGGAGCTAACAGCTAGAAGCTGAATTTATGCGTTCAAGTAAAAAAGGCGCTTTCGTCGACGGATACCTGGCATCGCGGATCGAGGGCATGAACTCGCGCAATGAGAAGAAAGTATTGCGTACCTGGTCGCGACGCTCGACCATCATCCCAGAGATGGTGGGACACACCATCGCAGTGCATAACGGAAGGAAATTCATTCCGGTATACGTCACAGAAAACATGGTGGGTCATAAACTGGGGGAATTCAGTTTCACGCGCCAGTTTAAGGGCCACTCGATGAAGGCGGCGACGGAAGTAGCGGCGCGTCCAGCGGGACCTCCGGGCGGGCCGGGAGCGATTACTCCGGCGGCGGCGGCTCCGGCGGCTCCGCCGAAGAGTTAAGCGAGAGACGAGAACATGGAATTTAGAGCTCAAACCCGATTCGTGCGGGTCTCGCCGCAAAAGGCGCGGCTGGTGCTGGAGTTGATCAAAGGCAAGCGCGTGGAAGATGCGCTGAATACGCTGATGTTCACCAAGAAGCGCGTGGCTGCGAAGGTGGAAAAACTGCTGCGCTCGGCGGTGCAGAATGCGAACTATCTAAGCGCAGAAAAAAATATTGACGTCGACATCGACCAGCTTTACGTGAAACATGCTGTGGCTAACGATGGCCCGCGCATGAAGCGGATCCGTCCCGCTCCTATGGGACGTGCGTTCCGCTATGTGAGGCGGATTGCACACATCGAGATCGCGCTGGCCGAACGCGGAAAGAATGGCGTGGGACTGGCAACGGTGGTCGGGGAAGAGCGGCCGGAAACGAAGGCGGTTGCAGGCAAGACCAGGACCAAGGCGAAGAAAAAGGCTGTAGCCAAAAAGTTTGCCGGCAAGAAGACTGCCGGAAAGAGATAAGAGCGGTAGTCAGTGGTCAGTGGGCGGTGGTCAGTAAGATCGAGCTTCTCCACTGAGGGATTGACTGGCAACTGAGCACGGGGAACTGAGCGCTGGTAACTGATTTTTCAGGAGCTTTATGGGACAGAAAGTACATCCGTATGGATTCCGGCTTGGGTACACCAAGCCGTGGAAGTCGCGCTGGTTTGTGGAACGCGATTACGACAAGCTGCTGCTCGAAGACATCAAGCTGAAGAATGAGCTGAAAGAGAAGCTCAAGTCGGCGGGCGTGAGCAGCATCGAGATCGAGCGTCCCGGCAACAAGTTGCGGGTGATTATCAAGACGGCGCGTCCGGGAATCATTATTGGGCGCAAGGGCGCCGAGATCGACAAGCTCAAGAGCGACGTGCAGAAGCGCACCAACCGTGAGGTGTTCCTCGATATTCTGGAAGTACATAAGCCGGAACTGGATGCGCAACTGGTCTCGGAGGCGATCGCGCTGCAACTGGAGAAACGCGTAGGCTTTCGGCGGGCAATGCGTAAGGCGGTAGATTCTGCGTTGCGATTTGGATGCAAGGGGATCAAAGTCCGGGTCAGCGGTCGGCTAAATGGGAATGAAATCGCGCGCTCGGAGTGGTACTTGCAGGGCCGGCTGCCGCTGCACACACTGCGTGCTGACATTGAGTATGGCTTCACCGAAGCGCGCACTACGTACGGTGTAATCGGCGTCAAGTGCTGGATTTACAAGGGAGAGATCCTGCCGGCGAAGAAGCGGGAAACGCAGGCGGTAGGGGCGTTCTGATCGGGCGATCTGATGATCGGATCGCAGATTCCGAAAACAGATTTGAGCTAAGAGCTAACAGCCAAGAGCCGATTTTATGTTGATGCCGAAAAAAGTTAAGTACCGCAAGCAGCAGCGCGGACGTATGTGCGGTAAGGCCTGGCAGGGAAGCACCTTGTCATTTGGAGATTTCGGGCTGAAGGTGCTGGAGCCGGGATGGATTACCGACCGGCAGATTGAAGCCAGCCGCGTGGCGATGACTCGATTCATCAAGCGCGGGGGAAAGATCTGGATCCGGCTGTTTCCGGACAAGCCAGTGACCAAGAAACCGGCCGAAACCCGCATGGGCAAAGGCAAGGGCGCGCCTGACCACTGGGTTGCAGTGGTGAAGCCGGGAAAGATTCTGTTTGAGATGGAAGGCGTGACGCCGCAGGATGCGAAAGAGGCAATGCGGCTGGCTTCGCACAAGTTGCCGTTGCGGACGTCGTTTGTGCAGCGGCACGCGACACAGTAAAAGCAGCTAAGGATTTTTATGGACGCAGAGAAAATCAGGAATCTGACCGACGAAGAGTTGGGTCATCAGGCAGGGGACATGAGCGACCAGCTTTTTAAGCTGAAGTTTCAGCTCAACATGGGGCAAACGGAGAGCCTGAAGAAGATCCGCGGGCTGCGCAAAGACATTGCCCGGGTGAAGACCATTGTTCGCGAGCGCACGGCCGCGACCTCGGAGAAGAAGTAAATGGCGGAAACGCAAGTTGTGGGAAGACGCAAAGAAGTAGTCGGTGAAGTGGTCTCGAACCGCATGCAGAAGACGATTGTGGTCCAGGTCATCCGCCGCAAGGCCCACCCGCTGTACATCCGGGTGGTGTCGAAAGCGAAGAAGTTCTACGCGCATGACGAAAAGAACCAGGCGCACGTGGGCGACATAGTGCGACTGGAAGAGACGCGGCCGCTGTCAAAGCTGAAACGCTGGCGGTTGAAGGAAGTGGTCCGCAAGGCGGCGCTGGTGCCGGAAGTTGCTGTCGATTTGGAGAAGTGAGGCAGCTAGAGCCTTAGGGCTCCGCAAGGGGAAACTTTATGAGTTTAATGATGAGGTCGATGCTCGAAGTCGCTGACAACAGCGGCGCGCGCAAGCTGCAGATGATTATGCCGCTGGGCGGGTCAACTGGAATGCATGCCAGCCTCGGGGACGTGATCACGGCAAGCGTCAAGGAAGCGTCGCCGGACGGGCAAGTGAAAAAGGGGACTGTAGTCAAGGCAGTGATCGTCCGCACGCGCAAGGAATACGGCCGTCGGGATGGGACTTACATTCGCTTTGATTCGAACGCCGCGGTGCTGATCAACGAAACCGGAGAGCCGGTGGGAACGCGCGTGTTTGGTCCGGTGGCGAGGGAGTTGCGCGAAAAGAAGTTTTTGAAGATTGTGTCATTGGCGCCCGAAGTTCTGTGAAGAGCAGTTCTTCACCGCCTGCGGCGGTTCGGAATGGCAAGGGAAAAGATAAATGATAGCGACAACAACCGTACATAAACGAGTGGACATTCGGCGCAACGACACGGTGAAAGTGTTGAGCGGCCGCGATAAGGGTAAACAGGGACGTGTGTTGCGGGTGATGCCGGACAAGGGAAAAGTCCTGGTCGAGCACGTGATGATGGTGAAGAAGCATCTGCGTCCCAGCCAGAAGTCGAAAGGCGGCATCGCTGAACAGGAAAGCCCGGTTTCGATTTCGAAAGTGCAACTAGTATGTACAACCTGCGGGCCGGTGCGGATTGGGCATGAAGTGCGCGGCGATCGCAAGGTAAGAGTTTGCAAGAAGTGCGGAACGACGCTCGATAAGACCTAGAGGGTGACGGCTAAGGCTGAATTTATGGCGAGAGACAAAAAAGACAAAAAGGGCGGAGCGCAGGAGGAGCAGCGGGCTCCGGAAGTTGCCCGCCACAGCGCCAAAGAGACGCCGCGCCTGAAAGAGCGCTTCCGCAAGGAAGTGGCTCTGGTGCTGATGAAGGAGTTCGAGTTCCCGAACCCGATGGCGGTGCCGCATCTACACAAGATCGTCGTGAATATGGGTGTGGGCGAGGCTACGCAGAATGCGAAAGTCCTCGATCCAGCGGTGCACGAACTGGGTCAGATCACGGGCCAGAAGCCGGTGGTCACGCGTGCGAAGAAGTCCATTGCGGCGTTCAAGGTCCGCGAAGGCATGCCGATTGGGGCCATGGTCACTTTGCGGGGCGACCGTATGTACGAATTTTTCGACCGGCTGGTGAATGTGGTGTTGCCGCGTGTGCGCGACTTTCGCGGAGTTTCGACCAAGTCGTTTGACGGGCGCGGGAATTACACGCTGGGATTGCATGATCAGTTGATTTTTCCGGAGATTGATTACGCCAAAGTGGACAAGCAGAAGGGCATGAACGTCACCATTGTGACCACGGCGGCGAATGACAATCAGGCGCGGGCGCTGTTGAAGCATCTGGGGATGCCGTTCCGGACGCAGTAAGAGTTTCAAAGGTTCACGTTCCACGGTCTCAAAGTTCGACGCAGATTTTTTTAAGGATTGCATGACTACAGCAAAGCGAGTTAAGGACGCAAAGATTCAGGAAACGTTTAAGCAGGCGCGCGACAAGAAAGAGAAGCGGCCGAAGTTCTCGACGCGCCGGCACAACCGCTGCCAGATTTGCGGGCGGCCGCGGGCGTTTTTGCGGAAGTTCGGCATGTGCCGACTGTGTTTCCGCGGTTTGGCCTTGCGCGGGGAGATTCCTGGGGTTGCGAAGTCGTCGTGGTAAGAGATTTCCCACCCTTTCCCGCCTCGGCGGGCGAAAGGATGGGGCACCCGGGTTTAGTTCCGGGAGTTTGAAGCAGTTGGGGTACACGGGCCGTCGCAGGTTCTCCGTCAAAGCGGAGAGAACGGGCGGCTGAGGAGAAGCAAACCGATGAAGTTGACCGATCCGGTCGCAGACATGCTGACGCGAATTCGCAACGCGATTCGCGCGCGGCACCAGAAGGTAGATGTGCCAGCTTCCAAACTGAAGCTGGAGATTGCCCGCATTCTCAAGGAAGAGGGCTACGTCTCGAATTTCAAGGCCACCGAAGAGGAAGGCCACAAAGTCATTCGCATCTACTTGAAGTACGACAACAATAACGACGCCGTGATTTCGAATGTGGCGCGCGTGTCGCGTCCCGGCTGCCGGGTGTATGTGGGACGGACGGAGATTCCACGCGTGCTGGGCGGCATGGGCATCAACATTCTGACCACGCCTCGCGGAGTCATGACCGGACGCCAGGCGCGCAAGCAGGGGTTGGGCGGCGAGTTGTTGTGCGAAGTTTGGTAGGAATCCAGCTTTTAGCTCTTAGCTTTTAGCCGTCAGCTAAAACCGAAGAGCTAGGAGCTAATAGCTAAAGGCTAAGAGCTGCTTCTATGTCACGAATTGGAAAAAAGCCGATTGCGCTTCCTAAGGGAGTGACAGTCAAAATCGAAGGCAACACGGTTGCGGTGCAGGGACCGAAGGGCAAGCTGGATACGCAGGTGCCGGCGGGCATCAAGGTCGAGCAGCAGGACGGACATCTGGTGGCCATTCGCGAGAACGATTCGCAGGCGGCGCTGCATGGACTAGCCCGTGCCCTGGTCAATAACGCGGTCGAAGGCGTGACCAAGGGCTGGACCCGCGAACTGGAAATTGTGGGCATTGGGTATCGCGCGGAATTGAAGGGCAAGGGCACGGTGGTTTTCAGCCTGGGATATTCGCACCCGATTGAATATCCCCTGCCTTCGGGAATTGAAGTTGCGGTTGATCCCAAGCAGACCAAGCTTTCGGTAACGGGCATTGACCGCCAGCAGGTGGGGCAAGTGGCCGCCGAGATGCGGGGATTGCGTCCTCCCGATCCGTACAAGAACAAAGGTGTGCGCTACGCGGGCGAGCGATTGAAGAAGAAAGTTGGAAAGACGGGAGCGAAATAGCGGCTCTTGGCTGTTGGTTCTTGGCCAAGACCATTTGCTGTTAAGGAAAGGGTTGCGCGGTTTGCGGTCGGCGGCTTCTAAACAAGAGCCGAGAGCCAACAACCAAGAGCTGAATCTATGCTGACACAGACATCGAAGAACGCTAACCGGCGCCGGGTGCATGAGCGCATTCGCAAGAAAGTCATGGGCACGGCGGAGCGGCCGCGGCTGAACGTTTACCGTTCACTGAACCATATCTACGTGCAGGTGATTGACGATTTGCAGGGGACGACCCTGGTTTCGGCCAACAGCGCCGAGGGCAAGAAGGAAGCTCGCACTACGGGCGGAAACCTGGCTTCGGCGAAGTCGGTCGGCAAGGCGATCGCCGAGCGCGCGAAGGCCAAGGGCATCAGCAAAGTTGTTTTTGATCGCGGCGGATACATTTATCACGGACGGGTGAAAGCCCTGGCGGACGCGGCACGGGAAGCGGGATTGCAGTTTTAAGAACAGTTGCTAGTGGCTAGTGGTTAGTGGCTAGTTGAAATTCCTACCGGCCGCCAACCACTAGTCACTGGCGAGAGAAGAGAAAATCTAGAATGCCAACGGTCGTTAAGAAACTTGATGCTGGCGCTTACCAGTTGAAGGACCAGGTGGTCGCCATCAATCGCGTCACCAAAGTGGTGAAGGGCGGCAAGAATCTGTCGTTCGCGGCGCTGGTGGTGGTGGGAGATCCGTCGTCGGCGGTGGTGGGCTACGGGTCGGGCAAAGCAAAAGAAGTGCCGCAGGCGATTCGCAAAGCCATAGAGTCGGCCAAGAAGAACCTGATGCGGGCCAATCTGACACAGACCAGCATTCCGCACACCGTACTCGGCCGCTTTGGATCGGGCATGGTGCTGCTGAAGCCGGCGCCGGAAGGCACGGGAGTGATTGCGGGGGGCGCGGTGCGCGCGGTGATGACCTCGGTGGGAGTGCAGAATGTGCTGACCAAATCCATCGGCACGACCAATCCGCACAATGTGATTAAGGCCACTTTCGACGCGCTGAAAAAATTGAAGAACCGGGAAGCAGTCGCGACCATGCGCGGGAAAGCAGTGGAGGAGCTCTAAATCTAATGACGGCGAAAAAAGCAGCTCCGAGCGGCGCCAAGATTCAACTGAAGTGGGTGCGGTCGGCGATTTGTACTCCGGTGAAACATAAGAGAGTGGTCCGCGGCCTGGGTTTTACCCGGCTGAACCAGGTGATTGAACGCCCGGACAATGCCGCGATTCGCGGCATGGTGGCGAAGGTGCCGCATTTAGTGGAGATTGTGAAGTAGCCGTCAGCTTTCAGCTATCAGCTTTCAGCGTGATCCGCTTGAACTGATAGCTGATAGCTGACGGCTGAGAGCTTATTTATGAATCTTTCAAGTATTCGAGCGCCGAAGAAGGCAAACGAAAATAAGAAGCGCGTGGGCCGGGGCATGGGCTCGGGCATGGGCAAGACTTCGACCCGCGGACATAAAGGGCAGCGCTCCCGCAGTGGTTCGCGCATGATGCGCGGATTTGAAGGCGGGCAGATGCCGTTGCACCGCCGGGTTCCTAAGCGCGGCTTCACCAACATTTTTCGCCAGGAATTCAACATTGTGAACCTGGAAAAACTGGCCGGCCTGGGCGACACCATCAATCCCGACGTGCTCCGAAAAGCAGGCGTGATCAGCACCAAGCGGCCGGTAAAGATTCTGGGCGATGGCGAATTGAAGTCGGCCATCACGGTGCAGGCGCATAAGTTTTCCAAGTCGGCGCAGGAAAAAATCACCAAGGCCGGCGGCAAGTTTGAGGTCCTGCAGTAATGTTCGATAAGTTCGCCAATATTTTCCGCATTCCAGACCTGCGCAGGCGGGTCTTGTTCACGCTGGCCATGCTGGCGGTGTATCGCATTGGCGGGCACGTTCCCACGCCGGGTGTGGATTTTGTTGCTCTGGAAAAAGCTTTCCAGCAGGGCCAGGGTTCGCTGCTGGGTTTCGTGGATTTGTTCTCCGGCGGCAACCTGAGGCGAGCGACCATCTTCGCTTTGGGGATCATGCCTTACATTACGTCTTCCATCATTCTGCAATTGCTCACCGTGGTGTATGAGCCGCTGGCGAAGTTGCAGAAGGAAGGCGAGATGGGGCGCAAGAAGATCACCCAGTGGACGCGCTATCTCACCATCGTTTTGAGTGTTATTCAATCGATGACGATGGCCGTGGGTCTGGAGAAGCTGGGCAGTTTCGTGCCGCACCCGGGCTGGGGATTCCGTCTGACGACCGTGCTGACCCTGACTACGGGCAGCGCGTTTATCATGTGGCTGGGCGAGCAGATTACGGAGCGCGGCGTCGGCAATGGCATGTCGCTGCTGATTTTTACCGGCATTGTGGTTGGGCTGCCGCGGGCCATCCGCGATTTGTGGGAGAAAGCCGCCAACATGACCTGGGGGCCGCTCACTCCGGTCCTGATGGTGATGCTGATTGTGGTGATGATCGCGGTCGTTGCCTTCATTGTTTATGTGGAGCGCAGCGAGCGCCGTATTCCGGTGCAGTACGCTAAGAGAATTGTCGGGCGAAAGATGATGGGAGGGCAGACCACGCATCTGCCGTTGAAGGTAAACGCAGGCGGCGTCATGCCAGTGATTTTTGCTTCCTCGATCGTCACGATCCCCCAGACGGTGCTGATTGGATTGCGCGACAACCGTTATTTCGGTCCGGTACTGGATGCGCTCAAGTGGGGCGAGCCGCTGTATACCTTGGTGTACGCGGCGGCCATTATCTTTTTTGCGTACTTCTATATTTCAATTGTCTTCAATCCCAATGAGGTTGCAGACAACATGCGCAAGTACGGCGGATTCATTCCCGGGATCCGTCCCGGCAAGCGAACCGCAGACCATATTAATGAGATTCTTACGCGGATGACGCTGGTGGGTGCACTCTACCTGATCATTATCTCGATCATTCCGGAATGGATGATTGCCGGTATTCACTTGAACCACTTGTTCCGGCCTCTGGGGACGTTCTTCGAGCGCTTGCCTAACGGGATCCTGAATGGCCTGGGAGTGAATTTTTATTTTGGCGGGACCTCGCTTCTGATCGTGGTGGGGGTGGCGATGGACACGGTCAATCAAATTGAATCGCAGTTGATCATGCGTCACTACGACGGGTTTACGCCCAAGAGCGGAAGGATTCGCGGACGCCGGACTTGGTGATTCTCAGATAGTAAAGAGGCAGATGGGTTTGTCTTGGCAGGGATTTTAGAACAGGAGCGGGTTGGGGCCAGTTCGATGGCAGAGCAACTTTTGCGAAACATCGGACCCATTGTGCTGCTTGGGCCGCCGGGAGCGGGGAAGGGTACCCAGTCGCACAATATTACTCAGCACTACCGCATTCCGCAGGTTTCAACCGGCGATTTGCTGCGTGAGCATGTGAAGCAGGCAACGCCGCTGGGCATGGAAGTGAAGGAATTGATGGCCCGGGGGGAGTTGGTCCCCGACCACCTGGTTTGTGACATTGTGGCATGGCGTTTGCGGGAACCGGATGCGCAGCGAGGGTTTGTGCTCGACGGGTTTCCGCGGGCGCAGAAACAGGCAGTTTGGCTGGACGCGTTTCTGAAGTTTGAGTTCTTTGTAACAGGGAAATGGCCGGCGTGGCTGCCGATTGTGGTACGTATCCAGGTGGATTATAATAAGTTGTTGCTCCGAATCGCTGGACGCAGGACTTGTCCTACCTGTGGGCGGATCTACAACGTCCATTCCCAGCCGCCGCTGGTTAATGAAATCTGTGATGTAGATGGTTCCAAGCTGTTCATCCGCGATGATGACCGCGAGGAAGTCATACGCGAGCGCCTGGCAACTTACGAACGCCAGACCAAGCCGGTGGCGGATTACTATGAGCAACTGGGCCGGGTGGTAACGATTGATGGCGACCAGTCGGTGGACGAAGTAACGGCCCGCATCGTGCAGGAAATTGACGGCAAAGCCGCGGCTGCGTCGGAGGCTAAGTAAGGCGTGGCGATCGTTTGCAAGTCGCAGTCGGAGATTGACAAGATGCGGCGGAGTGGCCGCATCGTCCGCGATATCCTGGATGATCTTCGCGCTATGGTCGCGCCGGGCGTGACGACGATGGACTTGGAGAAGGCGGCCGAGCGGAAGATTCTGGAATCGGGCGCCAAGCCGGCGTTTAAGGGATATTACGATTATCCCTGCGTGCTTTGCACGTCGGTGAATGAAGAAATTGTGCATGGGATCCCGTCGGAGAAGCGGGTGCTGAAGGCGGGTGACATTGTTTCGATTGATTGCGGCGTGGTGCTGGACGGTTATTACGGAGATGCGGCGATCACAGTCGCGGTCGGGGATTCGGTTTCGCCGGAGCGGCAGAAGTTGCTGGAAGTTACCGAACAGTCGCTGTACAAGGCGATTGAGCAGGTGAAGATCGGCAACAAAGTCAGCGACATCGGCGCGGCGGTGCAGGAATACGTGGAAGCCAACGGATTCAGCGTAGTGCGCGAATTCGTCGGCCACGGGATTGGGACCAAGCTGCACGAAGAGCCGCAAGTGCCGAATTTCCGTTCGCGCGGTGCGGATACGCGATTGCGTGAAGGCATGGTGCTGGCGATTGAACCGATGGTGAATTCAGGGCGTCCGGAAGCAAGAGTTCTGGACGATAAGTGGACGGCGGTAACGGCGGATGGCAGCTCCAGCGCGCATTTTGAGCACTGCGTGGCAGTGACCAGGGATGGGCCGCTGATTTTAACGCAGTGAAAAAACGTCGTTGGTCGTTGGCTAAACCGCCTCGGCGACAACGGACTGGCGAACGACGAACGACCGAGAGCCAACACGATCTTAGGAGTGCATGAGCAAAGAAGACGCGATTGAAGTGATGGCGACGGTGCTGGAGCCGCTGCCGAATGCCATGTTCAAGGTGGAACTGGAAAACAAACACCAGGTTCTGGCGCATGTTTCCGGCAAGATGCGCAAGAATTTCATTCGCATTCTGCCGGGAGATAAAGTTGCAGTTGAGCTTTCGCCTTACGATTTGAATCGCGGGCGGATTGTGTATCGCTATAAATAGTCGCGTCGGGACGGCTGCTGCCGAGGAAAGCTCGGATGTGGATTGGCCAACGACCAAGGACAGATTTATGAAAGTACGGGCATCGGTAAAGAAGATTTGCGATAAGTGCAAGGTCATCCACCGCAAGGGTGTGGTGCGGGTGATTTGCGAGAATTCGAAACAC
>Ga0185299_10005467_pt1 | contig 14303 bp, 10 predicted proteins | sample PaiPotPPA55metaG_FD_128002 | JGI IMG/M metagenome (GOLD analysis project Ga0185299, IMG submission 128002) | Iron sulfur acid spring bacterial and archeal communities from Banff, Canada, to study Microbial Dark Matter (Phase II) - Paint Pots PPA... ...
GAAGCCTGCGCGAGCGAACGGTTCGGCCGCTTCGAACTGGACTTCGTCACGCGTGCGCTGGTGAGCGGCAACGAGCGCATTCCGCTGCGCGACAGCGAATTCGCGTTACTCAAGGTGCTGGTACGGCATCCCTACAAAGTGCTGTCACGCGTGCTAATCCACGATCTCGTGCATCGCGACGACGCCACTTTCAGCGACCGCAGCCTCGACGTGCCCATTTGGCGGCTGCGCCGGATCATCGAAGAAGATCCTGCCAGCCCGCGCCATGTGCAAACCGTGCGCGGCCAGGGTTACGTGTTCATTCCCGATCCGGATGGGGCGCGCAATACGCCCGATCGCGCGTCGACGGTATGAAAATTTTCGGCACGCCAGATTCGCGCGGCAGCAAACGCGCCCGCGTCGGGTCGGGTCGTGCCGGATCGAGCGCCGGTTCGGGCCGCGGCAATCCGTTCAACACGCTGTTCGCACGCATGGCGCTGATTTCGATGGTCGTGCTGTTTGCCGTGCAAGCCTGCTGGTTCACCGTGCTCACCGTGCAGCGCCCGCATCATGACGCCGAGGGTTACGCGCGCGGCCTGATGCTCGTGCTCGCCGCAGCCAACGACGACGCGCGCCAAGGCGTGCGGCTCGCACCCGCGCTGAGCGTGCAGCTCGTGCTCTCCTCGAATCTTCCCGAAGGCATCACGCTGCGCGAGCCGGAAAACGGTCCCGTCGTGCATCTGCTGCGTGAGTTGAGGACCGTGCTGCCGCCCGGCACGCGACTCGCCGTCGACGGCCCCAGACACGCGCAACGGCTCTGGGTGCGTTATCCGAACAGCCCGAACTGGATCGTGACGCCGGTCGACCTGCCGCCGGCGCCGCCTATCCTGATCGAATCGGTCGGTATGCTGCTGGCGGCTGTGATCCTGTCGCTGGTCGCAGCCTGGCAGTTGCAGCGGCCCTTGTCGCGAGTGGCGCAGGGTGCGCGCCAATTCGGCGCCGGCGAGCGGCCGGTCCCGGTAGACGAACGCGGACCACGTGAACTCAGCGAGCTGATCCGCGCGTTCAACCAGATGATGCGAAGGATCAACGAAGCCGACGACGAAAAAGCCGTCATGCTCGCCGGCATCGCACACGATCTGAAAGCGCCGCTGACGCGCCTGAAACTTCGCGCGAGCGTACTGGTGCAGGACGACGCCGAGCGCGCGCATTTCATTCGCGACATCGATTCCCTGACGCGCATCGTGCAGCAGTTCCTGGAATTCGCGGCCAACGCGCCGACGAGCGGACCGGCCATCAATGTGGACGGGTTTCTCGCGGAACAATTCGCGCAAGACGAAGCCGGCGACGACGCGCCGCTGTTCCACCTCGACTTGGCAGCCGGCGATGCCTTCCGCTTGCCGCGCACGCTGCTGGATCGCCTGGTGACCAATCTCGTCGATAACGCCCTGGAACACGGCTCACCGCCCGTCGATATCAGCACGGCCAAGCGCGGCGGCGAGTGGATCATCACGGTGCGCGATTACGGCGAAGGCATCCCGCCCGAGCGTCTGGACGACGCTCGCAAGCCGTTTGTTCGCCTGGACCCAGCGCGCGCCGGCGACGGCCATTGCGGACTGGGCCTCGCCATCGTCGGACGCCTTGCGAACCAACTCGGCGGCCGCTGCGATATCGGCAACGCGGCCGAGGGCGGGTTGATCGTGCGGATCGTGATTCCGATGGAGGAACATATCCGCCCGAGTTGTGGCACGGTGCTGCTGCACAACGCCAGCGCGCCCGAAGCCGTCATGGCTTCTTGAACACCGCTTGCTCGAGTTCATCGAAGTTGAATGGCTTGGGCAGCAGGGTCGCCCCGCTCAGCTCGTCGCCCAGTTCAGTCGCAATGCCCGCCCCATAACCCGACGCCAGCACCACGTGCACACGCGGCTGCATGCGTTTCACCGCGCGCGCCAGATCGAGACCCGACATGCCGGGCATGCGAACGTCCGTGAGCAGGACATCGAATAACTGCTGCGCGATCAGGTCGAGCGCCGCCCGCGCGCTATCCACCGCCAGGACTCTTGCATCGAGCAATTCCAGCAGTTCGCGCGTCGCTTCGCGGGTATTGGCGTCATCCTCCACGATCAGCACGCGTAGCGGCTGCGGTTCGGCTAGCGCGTCAGGCACACTGGGCGTCTCGTAGATCCGCGAGCGGAACATCCAACGTACCTTGCGCGCCAGCGCATCCCGCCGATACGGCTTGCTGATCAGCGCCACACCCTGATCGAGCCGGCCGCCGTGCACGATCGCGTTTTCGGTGTACCCCGACGTGAACAGCACCTCCAGCCCCGGCAGCATTTCCTTCGCGCGCCGCGCCAGATCGACGCTGCGCATCGGCCCCGGCATCACCACGTCGCTGAACAGCAAATCGACGTGCACGCCGCTTTCGAGCACGCTCAGCGCGCTCTGGGCATCGACGGCTTTCAGCACCTGATAACCAAGCTGGGTCAGCATGTCTACTGCCGTTTTCCGCACGTTCGGATCGTCTTCCACCACCAGGATCGTTTCCGTGCCGCCCGTCACCGGATCGTTCGCGGCTTCCACCCGCACGGCCTCGTCTTCCATCGAGCGCGGCAGGTAAAGCTTGACCGTCGTACCGTGGCCCGGCTCGCTATAGAGCTTGATATGGCCGCCTGTCTGCTTCATGAAACCGTACGCCATGCTTAAGCCCAGGCCCGTGCCGCGGCCTTCGGACTTGGTCGTGTAGAAGGGCTCGAAGGCGCGTGCGAGGACCTCCGGCGCCATGCCGCAACCGGTGTCCGAGACGGCGATCATGACGTACTGGCCACTGCTCAGGTCGTCGTGATGGCGTGTGTAGTCGTCGTCGAGCATCGCATTGCCGGCCTCGATGGTCAGGCGGCCGGCGCCGTCCATCGAGTCACGTGCGTTGATCGCGAGATTCGCGATCACGTTCTGCAAATGATTCGGATCGGCGAGCGTGTTCCACAGACCACCCGACACCACCGTTTCCAGTTCGATGGTTTCCCCCAGCACGCCTCGCAGCATGTCGTCAGAGCTTCGCAGCAGCCGCGAGACATCCAGCGCCACCGGTTCAAGCGGTTGCTGGCGCGCGAAGGCCAGCAGTTGCGACGCGAGCTTCGCACCGCGCTCGACCGCTTCGTGTGCGCACGTCAGGCGTCGCGTTAGCGTTTCGTTGCCGCTCGCTTCCTGCGTGGCAAGCTGCAGGTTTCCGCCAATCACCTGCAGCACGTTGTTGAAATCGTGGGCAACACCACCGGTTAGCTTGCCGACGGCGTCCATCTTCTGCGATTGCGCAAGCGCCGCCGCCGTTTCATGTCGCTCCGCTTCACTCGCCCCCAAGGCCGCCAACGCCTCTTCAATACGTTCTTCCAACGTCTCGCGATGCCGCTCCAGCGCTTCGCTCAAGCGCCTTTGCTCCTGCAGCGCGGCGTCGAGGGAATGCGTGCCAAGCACGTGGGCGGTGATGTCGCGGGAAATCGAGACGAACCATTCGACGCCGCCCGGCCCGTACACAGGGGAAACCGAAACATCCCAGTATTTCGGCGTGCCTTTCGCGGTCGGGCAGAGCGCCTCGAAGCGTGAATGATGGCCTTGCCGGGCGTTTTCGATGGCGTCCGTCAGCAAATACCGCGATTCCTCCGACCACAGCGCCGCCCACGACGTGCCCTTCATTGGCGCGAAGTCGTCGATCTCCATCAGGCAGATGCCGTACGCGTTCATGAACTCGAGCGTGCCGTCGCGCCGCAGGATCTTGATGCAATCCGTGCTGCCGTTCAGCACACTCAGGAAGAATGGGCCAGAATCGAGGGAAAAAGCCGGCCCGGGATCCGTATCGATCGCGGTTTGCGGCTCGGGCGCAGCCGGCACGGAACCGAGCGGAAAGCCAAACGGCTTGTCGGCGCGGGCCGCGGGCTCGGGCTGGTGGACCGGCGTCGGCAAGCAGTGCACACCCGTTTCGTCGAGACGTGCGACAGCGGGATCGGGACTGGCTGAGTCGTTCATGAATCGGGCGCGGACAAAGGAAAACGGCGAGGACAGCGCGAGCCGGTTTTGAGCCGATGCGCTGTAACGTGATCGGCAACAGGAAGCAAACATTGCGCCAGTGATGCCAATCCAGACTTAACCGCGACTGGGGCTTTGCAGCAGCTACTTCACTTTGTCCGCGCCTCGTGTCTTTCACACGCCGCGTGTAAAAACCATCCCTGCGACGGGTAGTTCTTGCGCGTTCGCTTATTTTTGGGAGGGGTTCTACGTCATATCGGGAACGCGGGAGACATTGATTGCAGCGAGAGGTCTTTCCGCCAGGCCTTGACCTGATTTCGTGAATCTCCCGGTGGCTCTGCATGAAGGGCGCGCTCTGGGTCGTTGAAGGCAAACAACCGTCGCGACGTTGCACATCCTTCAATCAGGATGTCGAGCGGCGTGCGCGCTTCTTGCTCACTCAAAGGCTTCGCTCCACGGTCGCCTTGCTCCGGTCACAGGCCTTACAACTGGAATGTTGATCGACCCAATTCGTCACCCGTTTTTCGACGCGTTTTTCTCGTCATGAATAACCGGCCGTGCGCACTGTGCGCCGCGCCAACATGGAGACGCCTCATGCCTCAAACCACGACGCAGGCCGTTCAGTCGCCGCGCTTTTCCTCTCCGTTTGCCGCAGCCGTTCACGAGGGCCTCACGCATGCGCCGCAAAAAGAATTGCCATCGATGTACTTGTACGACGAAGTCGGCTCCGCCTTGTTCGAAGTCATCACGGCGTTGCCCGAATACGGCGTGACACGTGCCGAGGAGCGCGTGCTGAATGCGCATGCCGGCGATATCGTCGCTGAACTGCCGCGTAACGTGACCGTTGCCGAACTCGGCAGTGGCAGCGGCCGGAAAACGCGGCGAATCCTGGAGGCGCTGTGCAAGAAACGGCCGACCGAATATTGTCCGATCGAAATTTCGCCCACGGCGTTGCAACTGTGCCGACGGGAGCTTGGCGATATCGAGCGGATTTCGATCGTGGGATACGAGCGCGATTATCTGGCCGGACTGGCGGAAGTCAGTGCGAACCGGAAAGAAGGTGAAGTGTTGCTGGTGCTGTTCCTCGGCAGCACGATCGGCAATTTTGCGCGGCTGGCGGCCACGCGTTTCTTGAAGTCGATTCGCGGCATGCTCCAGCCCGGCGATTCGCTGTTGCTCGGGATGGATTTGATCAAGCCGCTGGATACGTTGATTGCGGCATACGACGATCCTATCGGCGTGACGGCAGCGTTTAACCTGAATTTGCTTGCGCGAGTCAATCGCGAACTGGACGGGGATATTCCACTGGACGCGTTCGAGCATCTTGCGCGATTCAATCCCGATGCGCGCAGCGTCGAGATGCATTTGCGCGCCAAGCGCCCGGTGCGAGCGACGATTCGCGCGGCGGGGCTAACCGTGGACTTTCGCCAGGGTGAAACGATCTGGACGGAAAGCAGCCACAAATATATTGCCGGGGAAGTGGGGCCGTTAGCCGCGGATGCGGGATTCGCTTGCGCGAGGCAATGGTTGGATCGCGAGTGGGGATTTGCCGAGAGTTTGCTAGTGGCGCGGTGAGGTTTGCGACCGGCTTGGTCGCTCGCGCCAGTGTTGTTCTGCAAGCGCCTGCAACCCCGGATTGACACCGGTCGGCCGCTGGCAGAGTGCGAACGAAACCGCCCCTTCAGTGCTGCTCAAACCTCTCAAACCGCTTTTCGATATACCGCTCCTCACTAACCAGATCAGCGACCCGCGCATGCGGCGGGCCGCGCCGTAACCATTCGAGCATCAGATCGACCTGGTTCGCCGGTCCCTGGATCATCGCTTCAACCGATCCGTCCTCCAGGTTCGCCACCCAGCCGCGCACCCCCAGCGCATGCGCCCGGCGCACCGTCGCATGGCGGAACCCTACTCCCTGCACCAAACCCCTCACGTGCACGTAATACGTCTCTATTCGAGTATCCAGGTCCGGACTCGGCATGTTGCTTCTCCCGATTAGTGCCAATTCGCCGCGCCGCCGGATGGGTGCCCAAAGCACTTCCGGCAAACGCCATTAGGCCGCATTTTAGACAAGACCAGAAAAACCAGCAGTACCCATGGGATCGCCATGAGCGAAACCGTCGTGATCAAGCCCAACGCACCCATTCGCGTTCAACCCAGCCGGAACGGCTGCGCTCCCTCCGCCCCGACGCCACCCGCCGATGCACCAATCACAATGGCCTCGATTGCATCCAGGGAATCCGCCGGCGTTTTCATGGCTAGACCTTTTGATACAAACGCTCGCGCGCATCGAAATCCGCGAAGCTGCCCGCGTGTTTTGAAAACCGCAGGCGCTCATTGCTGCCGAGCCCGAGAAAGCCGCGCCCCACCAGCGAATCGCTGAACAACCCCAGCGCGCGGTCCTGCAGCGCCCGCTCGAAATAGATCAGTACATTGCGGCACGACACGAGATGCGCTTCGAGAAACACGCTGTCGGTGGCGAGGCTGTGATCGGCGAACACCACGCGCGACTTGAGCGTCTGGGAAAATTTCGCCGCGCCATACGCCGCGTGGTAGTAGGCGGAGAGCGAGCGCTTGCCGCCCGCCGCCAGATAATTCTGGCTGAAACCCGCCAGCCGATCCAACGGGTAGATCCCGCTTTCAGCCTGGCGCAGCGCGTCGGCGTTGATATCGGTAGCGTACAAAACCGTACGGTCCGCGATGTTTTCTTCAGCGAACAAGATTGCGAGCGACCAGAGCTCTTCGCCACTGCTGCACCCCGCCACCCATACCTTGATCGACGGATAAGTCTGCAGGATCGGCACGACCTGCTCGCGGATCGCGCGAAAGTAGGCCGGATCCCGAAACATCTCGCTGACCTGCACCGTCAGGTACTGGAACAGACGCGAGAACAACGTGGCGTCGCGGAGAATACGCTCCTGCAACTGCGACAGCGTCGTGAAGCCAAGATCGTGCAGCGCCTGCGTCAAACGCCGCCGCAGCGAACTCACCGAATAATGCCGGAAGTCATGCTGGTACTTCAGATAAACGGCTTCGAGCAGCAGCTTCAACTCGATGTCGAATATCCCCTCCTCCGTATTCTTCAGGTTTCGATGCGGCATGGCGGGTCTTGCTACCGTTGACGAAGCCAGACACGACACAGCGAGACCAGCTTGTCGACATCGATTGGCTTCGAAATGTAATCGTCCGCTCCCGCTTCCAGGCATTTCTGACGATCGCTCGCCATCGCTTTTGCAGTCAGCGCGATGATCGGCAGGCGCACGTGTTCCGGGTTTTTGCGGATCTCGGTCATTGCGGTGAACCCGTCCATCTCCGGCATCATGATGTCCATCAGCACGAGGTCGATCTCAGGATGACGGGCAAGCGAATCCAGCGCCTCGCGGCCATTACGCGCGATTTCCAGCTTCGCCCCGAGCGGCTCGATCACGTGCGACAACGCGAAAATGTTACGCACATCGTCTTCGGCCAGCAGGATCGTGCGGCCTTCGAACACGTCGTCGCGCTGACGCGCCGCGCGCAGCATGCGCTGCTGTTCGGGCGGCAACGCGCTCTCCACGCTGTGCAGGAACAGCGTCACTTCGTCCACCAGACGTTCCGGCGACTTCGCGCCCTTGATGATGATCGACTTGGAATAACGGCGCAGCCGCTGCTCCTCATCCGGCGACAACACGCGCCCCGTGTACACGATCACCGGCGGCGACGCATGCTCCTTCGACATCGATACACGTTCCAGCAAGTCATAACCCGAACCGTCCGGCAAGGCGAGGTCCATCACGATGCAGTCGAACGTCGCGCGGTTCATCTGCTCAAAAGCTTGCGCAATCGTCCCGGCTTCCACAATCTCGACCGTCGCGCTTTTCAGCAACGCGTGGATGCTCTGGCGCAACGCGGGATCGTCCTCGACTACCAGCACGCGCCGCATGCCTTGCGCCGAACGCGCTTCAAGCTTGCGGATCGCGCCCGCCAGCGTTTCGCGTGCGCTGGGTTTGAGCGTGTAGCCGATGGCGCCGAGATGCAGCGCGACATCGGCATGATCCGTCGACGACACGATGTGGATCGGAATGTGGCGCGTGAGCGGATCGTGCTTGAGCCATTCGAGCACGGTCAGGCCCGACTGGTCGGGCAAACCGACATCGAGCAGGATGCCGTTCGGCTGCAGGTCGCGGGCTAGTTCCACGCCTTGGCTTGCAGTGGTCGCGTGCACGAAGTCGAATTCAAGTTCATGTGCGAGGTCGTGCAGGATGTGCGCGAAACGCAAGTCGTCTTCAATCGCGAGGATCACGCGATCCGGGCGCTTGCGGTTGGCGCGGTCGTCAGGGATGGGCTGCGGCGCGGGGTGGGTCGCGTTCGGCGCCCGCCACGACAACGGTTCAACCGAAGACGACGCCGACGCCACGAGATGCGCCGACGCGTGGCTCTGCACGACGGCGGCGCTCGCGGCCGTGTCCTCGGTATCGACTTGCTCCGGCTCGCTCATATGCCCGATCACATCGAGTTTCGCGGTAACCGTACCCTCACGAACGGCCAGCGGCAGCGTGACGGAAAACACGCTGCCCTTGCCCGGCTCGCTCGCCACACTCACCGAGCCGCCGAGCAAACGCGAGAATTCCCGCGATATCGACAGGCCCAGACCACTGCCGCCGTACTTGCGGCTGGTCGTGCCATCGGCTTGCTGGAACGCCTGGAAAATGAGGTCCTGCTTGTCGCGCGGAATGCCGATGCCCGTGTCGCGTACATCGAAGCGCACCGCATTGCCGCCGTTGCCCGCCTTATGCACGGAGACCGTCACCTGACCGTGCTCGGTGAACTTGAACGCGTTCGACAGCAGGTTGCGCAGCACTTGCTGGAGGCGCTGGTTATCGGTGACGAAATATTCCGGCACGCCTTCGGCGCGTTCCATCGCGAACTTCAGGCGCTTCGAGTCGGCGATCGGCGCGAAGGATTGCCGCAACGACTGCAACATCCCGTCGATGGCAACCGGCGCGAACTGCACATCCATCTGCCCCGCTTCCACCTTCGACAAATCCAGGATGTCGTTGATGAGCGACAGCAGATCGCTGTTCGACGAATGAATGGTCGCGGCGTAACGCACCTGTTCGTCGGAGAGATTGCCGTGCTTGTTGTCCTGCAAGAGCTTGGCGAGAATCAGCGAGCTATTCAGCGGCGTGCGCAATTCGTGCGACATGTTCGCAAGGAATTCGGACTTGTACTGGCTCGCCCGCTCCAGCGCCAGCGCGTTCGCTTCCAACTCCTTCTGCGCACGCATCAGCTCCACTTTCTGCCGTTCGAGATGCTGCGTATATTCCTCGAGATGCACATTCGTCTGCTCGAGTTCGGCCTGCTGCGTCTCCAGCCGTGCCTGCGTTTCCATCAGCACCCGGCCGCGTTCCTCGAGCTCTTCATTGGATACCCGCAACTCCTCCTGCTGAATCTGCAATTCCTCGCTCTGGCGCTGCGTTTCCTCCAGCAACTCGACCATCCGCGAGCGATACTGCGCCGAGCGCAGCGCCATGCCCATGGCCTCAGCCGCGTTTTCGAGCAACTCGCGGGTATCGGCAAACGCGTGGTCATCGCCGATAAACCCTACTTCCAGCACGCCGGTCACTTTGCCGTCGGCCATCATCGGTGCAATCACGCAGTGGCTCGCCGGCGCCGACGCCAGCGCCGAACCCACCGTCAGGAAATCCGATCCCGCGCCCTTGACCTCGATCGCCCGCTTCTCGTCGAGCACTTGTCCGAGCAACCCCTGGCCCCGCGCGATCCGTTGCGGCACGGTGTTCTCAGCGGGCAATGCCCACGCCGCGATCCGCTCCAGGGCATCGCCTTCACGGCTGTACAGCACGGCCACTTTCGCCCCCACATACGGCACGAGCGAACGAAGGATGCCGTCGCCGATCGAAGCGGGGTCGAGATCGCCGCGCATCTGCAAGCCGATCTGGACTTCGCCCTGCTTCAGCCATGCGCTGCGTTGCAGGTTCAGCCGCGTTTTGATATAGAGATGCCCCACGCCGGCCAGCACGAATATTACGATCACGCCTATCACGCGGTTGAGTTGCAGCACGAGCGACCCGGTGAGCGCGTCGCCGTTGGTGAGGATATAGCCCGTGAGCGTCAGCACCGAGGCCGCGCCGGCGGTGATGAACGGCGCGTTGGGCCGGTCGACCCACATGCACAGCGCGACCGGCAGCATGTAGAACACCCAGACGGCGACACGCAGCGGCGTGAGCCAGTCGATCGCGAACACGGTCAAGAGCAACATCGTGATCGCGAAGTAAAGCCATACGGACCGGTTTCGACTGTCTATGAGCATTGGCTGATGGATATTGTTGAAATTTTTTCAGGCGGCCTTATTGGCGGACTTAAGCAGCACCGGACCATAGCACGCGCCGCCAGCCCTTGTCACATATGGGTTAGCGGCCGATTGAGACGCTTCGGAAGACGCGCAACTGTTACCTTTGCAAGACAAAAAAGAGGCAAAAATGACTGACCCGTTAAGTGGGCGCGTACTCGTCACCGGTGCATCGGGATTCGTGGGATCGGCGGTGGCGAGGATCGCGCGGGAACGCGGCTTCGACGTACGCGTAGTCATACGCAAGACCAGTTCCCGGCAGAACCTCGAAGGCCTCGACGCCGAAGTCGTGATCGGCGACATGCGCGACGAAGCCTCCATGCGCGCCGCCATGAAAGGCGTGCGTTACCTGCTGCACGTTGCCGCCGATTACCGCATCTGGGCGCGCGATCCGGGCGAGATCGAGCGCGCCAACCTGGAAGGCACCGAGGCCACCATGCGCGCGGCGCTTGCCGAGGGGGTCGAGCGGATCGTGTACACGAGCAGCGTCGCCACGCTGAAGGTGAGTCCGGCGGGCGAGATCGTCGATGAAACGAAGCCTGCCCAGGCCCATCAGACCATCGGCGCGTACAAGCGCAGCAAGGTGCTGGCGGAGCGCGCGGTCGAGCGGATGGTCGCGATCGATGGTCTGCCAGCGGTGATCGTGAATCCATCGACGCCGATCGGTCCACGCGATGTAAAGCCGACGCCGACGGGGCGGATCATCGTGGAGGCGGCGACCGGCAAGATCCCCGCTTTCGTCGATACCGGCCTGAACCTCGTGCACGTGGACGACGTCGCGAACGGCCATTTCCTGGCGCTGGAGCGCGGTGTGATCGGCGAGCGGTATATTCTTGGCGGCGAAAATTTGTCGCTGCAACAGATGCTTGCGGACATCGCCGGATTGGCCGGACGCAAGCCGCCGACCATCAAACTGCCGCGCGGCCCGCTGTATCCGCTTGCGTTCGGCGCAGAGCTTTACGCGAAGTTCAGCGGCAAGGAGCCGTTTGTTACCGTCGATGGCTTGAGGATGTCGAAGAACAAGATGTACTTCACGTCGGCGAAAGCGGAGCGGGAACTGGGGTATCGGGCGCGGCCGTACGGCGAAGGCTTGAGCCATGCGCTGGATTGGTTCCGCGCGAATGGCTATCTGAACCGGTGACCCCTGTTGTTTCGATCACCTTTTTAGCGCTCTTCACGCATTTTGTTACAACGTGTGGCGACGGCGCGCGGTACGCAGCAGTTAAAATCGCAGGTTCGATGCAAGGCTAGCAAGGCAAACAAAGCATGAACTTAACCGACCAGCTCGGCGCGCTGGAATCAAGCCTCGATGAGCTGATTCTGGCCGCCGCTTCTATTCCAGCTTCTTCTGACTCTTCCACTGCTCCCGCTTCTGAACCGGCTGCTCACGCAGAGGAACCGGCAACGGCCGCTGCGGAGTCGCCTGTGGCTCAGGAAAAGCCCTCGCTCCACGTCTCGCGCCCTGAAAAGAACCTGATCGAGATGACAATCGGCGGGGTGTCGGTGGCGTTGAGCCCCGAAGGGGTATCGGAGTTGATCGAGGAATTGTCGAACGCACGCGCTTCGATGAGCGTCGAGCAGCCAAGCGGCCTGCCGCCCGGCTGGCGCTTTGTCGCGACGAAAAACCCGGTGATGGCCACGCAACGTTATGCGAACGGCGATCGTTTGCTGGTGCTACGGCATACGGGGCACGGCTGGGTGCCGTTCTCGTTCTCACCCGATATGGTGATCGAGTTGTACGCGATGTTGACCAAGCGCTAAGTTGAACGTGGGCGATCAAGCCCATGTCTTTTCAAGCCCTCAAGGCGCCTGGACCCGCGCCTTCCACTGCCCGCCTTTCCCGCGCCAGAACCGCACTGCCGACCCCACCGTCGCGCTGACATAAAACAGCGCGATCACCGGCAATAGCGGCGCCCAGAGTATCGAGCGGCGGTAGTAGCGCAGCATCGGCGCATACGCGCAGCACATCGCGATCCACGCGAGCCACGCCGGCCAGCCCTTCGCGCCCAGCGTCAACGCGATCACCGGCGGCGCAAGATAGATCACGCACATCGCAAGCACCGTCCCGACCAGCATCAGCGCCGAATAACGCAGCTGCGTGAACGCCGTGCGCGCAATCATGTTCCAGACGTCGCGCCAGTCGTCGTAAGGCCGCAATGATTCGCTGTCGGCGGCAAGATCCAGACGGATCGGCCGCGCCGCGTTTGCGCCGTTGCGAAACTTGATGCGCGAGGCGAGGCTGCAATCGTCGATCAGTTCACCGCGAATCGATTCAATCCCGCCCGCCTCCACCAACGCCGCGCGCCGCACCATCATGCAACCGCCCGCAGCCGCGGCCGTACGGCTGCTCGCGTTGTTGACCCACTCGAACGGATACAGCTTCGCGAAGAAAAATACGAACGCGGGAATCAACGCTTTTTCCCACAGCGAATCGCAGCGCAGCCGCACCATCAGCGAGACCAGATCGCGATCTTCCAGGATCGCGCGCGAGACGAGTTGCGATGCGGCGTCGGCGGGATGGCGGATATCGGCGTCGGTAAGCAGCAGGTAATCCGCCGGAAAACCCAGCCCGTCGATAGCCGCAATGCCTTGCGACTGCGCCCACACCTTGCCCGACCAGCCGGGCGGCAAGGGTGCGGCCGTCAACACGGTCAGGCGGTCTTCGAAACCGCCGTCGCGCGCAGCGGCCTGAGCGGCGTCGGCGGTGCCGTCGGTGCTGTGGTCGTCGACGACGATCAGATGAAACGAACCCGCGTAATCCTGCGCGAGCAGCGACGTGACCGCGCGGCCGATCACATCGGCTTCATTGCGTGCCGGCAAAACCGCGACCATGGCCGGCCACGCGCCACGACGCGCGATCTCCGCCTGGCCGACAGCGTGAACAGTACTTTCGCTGAGCCGCCCGGCGGGTTGCGCACGCCAGAAACCGCCGCGGCCAAACAGCAGGACAAGCCAGATAAGGAGGGACAACCAGGCAATCAGGAGCATCGTCAATTCGGGTTGAGCAGATTCAATATCAATAGGAGAGGCACGAAGTCAGCTTACGACGGAGCGCAATTGCATGCCCAATCGGCCACACAGCCGCATAGCCAGCGAACGTACGCCGCTCACCCCGGGCGAAAATGTTGGATAGGCGCAACGACTCGAGACGCAATAAATTCTTGTCGTGCGCTGTCCGAAAACCCGTTAGAGAACAGATCGGGCTGGATCAATGCGACTTCGACCCAACTCGAGTCTGGCTTTATTTTCGCCTTCGCTTCGGCTTCGGTTTAATCCTGCCACCGGGATCAATGCTTCGACCGCCGCCTTGGTCCTCGGTTTCTGCCTGATTCTGCCCAGCAAGCCGCTTATGCGGGGCTTTTTCATCGTGCCATGCGGTGCGGATCCTGCCACGGCGCGGCCACGCGCGTACGCGTTCTAGCCGCTTCAAAAGCCCGCTCATAGCGGCTTCGTAGCGCTTTGCGGGCAACGCGGCGAAGCGCTAGTTTACCGGCTTCCGCGCCCGCGCAGCAATTCAACCCTGTCGACAGAAACGGAAACAACCCCTTACGAGCATCCAAAAAGCGAACGAGTTAGAATACGCGGTCAACTTTGGCCTTAAAGTTGAAACGAATGGCCTATTTCCAGGCAATTGTTTCCGCAAGCTTTTCCCGAAAAGCTTTAATTTTGCTTACAACAAATCGACCGGATTTGATCGAAGCTTATAGCCGGTTCCATTCGAAACCCGCGCCAGTCGGAGTTCGCCCGAATATGCGTATTATCCTTGCTCAACCCCGCGGCTTTTGTGCGGGTGTGGTCCGCGCGATCGAGATTGTCGATCGCGCTCTTGAACGACATGGCGCGCCGGTCTACGTGCGTCATGAGATCGTTCACAATCGGCATGTCGTCGACAACCTGCGTAGCAAGGGCGCGCGTTTCGTCGAAGAACTCGATGAAGTGCCGCATGGCGCTGTCG
>Ga0185299_10005468_pt1 | contig 14303 bp, 12 predicted proteins | sample PaiPotPPA55metaG_FD_128002 | JGI IMG/M metagenome (GOLD analysis project Ga0185299, IMG submission 128002) | Iron sulfur acid spring bacterial and archeal communities from Banff, Canada, to study Microbial Dark Matter (Phase II) - Paint Pots PPA... ...
TAGGCAAGCTCAGGATTAGAAGTCTTCTGGGACGCTTCATGAAGCTGGGGCGGCGAGACGCAGCGAATAGTTCTCCGATTTTCCCGCAAGGCGGATCCACGATCACTCAACAGCTCGTGCGAGGTTATTTTCTCCAGGCCATGACGGCTCGAGAAAACAGCAACCAGCTCCGGCACAGCGGACTCTTGGCTGGCGGCCTGTCCTCTCTTATCGGTGCGCGAAGCGTGAACATGGTCGTTCGGAAAGTCGAGGAGATCCGGATAGCTTTGTGGCTCGAAAAAGAGATGCGGGAGCGTTTCGGTTCGAAACGTCGCGCCAAGGAGGAGATCTTAGCCCGGTACGTCAGCTTGGTCTACATGGGAAACGGTCAGTACGGACTGGCCCGGGCGGCGGATTACTATTTTGGCCGGAGTCTCGCCACTTTCACTGCGGATGATGCGGACAAGGCAGCGTTGCTGGCAGGTGCCATAAAATCGGCTCGTTACTACGCGCCCAATGGGAGCGAAATCGAGAGGGTCCTGCAGCGCAGAAATCAAGTTCTGGGGCTAATGGCTACGAACGGGTCTATTCCTCCCGACGCCGTGAGGGGAGCCAAGCAGCGCCCGATTGAGCTGGTCGCGAAACACGAGGACAGGATGCTCCCATCTTCTGCCATTGTTGAAAATGTACTTGAGGAACTCAAAACCCGCCACGCCGATCTTAGCGTGAAGGACCTGCTTCAGGGACGCATCCAGGTTTACTCGACAGCGGATGCCGGGGTGCAGCAAATCGTGACGCTGGCGTTGGAACACGGCCTCTTACTTTATGAGAAGCGACACCCAAGCGCCAAAGGTTTGATTCAAGGCTCTGTGGTCGTGCTGAGGAACCGCGATGCGAGTATCCTCGCCGAAGCGGGCGGCCGGCAACTCTACAAAGACCGTTTCGCCTCATACAGTGACTTTAACCGCGTCACGAAGTCCCTCCGGCAACCTGGGTCCGCAATGAAACCCATTGTTTATCTAGCTGCCTTTCAGGGGGGAACACTCAATCTCGACTCCGTAGTTCCCGACGAACCCATCAGCGTTCCCAATGGGACAAACCAAGAGATTAAGTGGATATCGAACTACGATGGTCAATTCAAGGGCATGATTCCGGCGCGGATCGCTCTGGCGGAATCTAGAAACGCCGTGGCGATTTGGATGGCAGGCGAGATTGGGATTGCCAGCATTCTGCAAACGTCGCGAAGTCTAGGGATCGAAACTCCGTTGCAGCCATATGTGACGACCGCTTTGGGAGCGTCCGAAGTGAACTTGATGGAGCTGGCCAACGCGTACCGTACTATGGCGTCAGGCCTCCTCAGCCAGCCGTATGTGATCCGGAGAATTGTGCGCGATTCGGGCCAGGTGACGGTTGAAAGCGAACACGCGTCATCTCCGGTTCATGTCGAGGGCTTCGCCCTCTTGCTCATTCAGGAAGGCCTGCGCGGTGTCGTGCGCATACCCACTGGCACGGCCCACGCACTTGACTCTAGAGGTTTCCCGATTGCCGTGATGGGGAAGACCGGAACGACAAATGAGTTCAGGGATGCGCTCTTCGTGGGCTCCACTTATGGCCCCGCAGGAATCACGATCGCTGTGCGTATCGGCTTTGACGACAACCGTTCGCTGGGAGCAAGAGAAACTGGCGGCAGCGTTGCGCTTCCCGTGTTCAAAGAAATCGCGCTCCGAGTCTACGACGAAAAGCTGGTAGGGCCTGTACCGCAGTTTCCGGTTGAAATGGAACAGAGCATCAACGATTACCTGCAAGGCGACCTTGTCAAAACGATCGCCCAGCGGTGAATCCGAAGGATGCTGCGATTGATTTGTATGTTTTCCCTTTCTGATGAGTCGTCACTGGCAATTCAGACCAGTGGACGTTTACGACCTCCAACGACGTTATCCCCAGCCCCCGCCGCCGAGCAAAAACAATACCAAGATAACGATTAATAGAATTTCCATAACTCCTAGGTGAACTGATCGTCTGTGAGCTCTCATTTTCGGCGTCCGCACCAGATAAGTATGGGTTATACAACAGCAGCCAGTCGAGAGGCAGTTGGGGCTCCGGGCCAGAGACCTTCATCGTCACTCCCTCCGACGGTGCCACAGATCCGCATGTCGATGTCAGCCGGCAACTCGCGTTCGTAATTTTCACGGTATGACTCCACTGATCACGCACAGCGCAGATATCCGATTGGGAGAGCGCTGAACAAGCCGACGTCTCCGTTTCCGTTCTAGGCCGCCCCGTTATTTAACGGCGGCTACCCCTACCCTTGTTCACCAACTCATCGCTAAAATAACGCCAACGCCGAACTCGTCCCGCGTCTCGCGCTCGCGAAACAGCGCCAGGATTCGGTGCATTCGATCCCGGTCTGCCGCGTCGTGATCCAGCCATGTCAGCGTTGCGCTCAAAACTCTTACCTCAGCTTTCCAAGTCAGATGTAGTGGACGAATTCGCCACCGCGACTCGAAAGAGTATAACCCGGCCGATTTCTACGCGACGTCGACCCGCGATCCCAACGGGATGTTTGGGGAATTGCATGGCTTCGTGAACAATGGTGCGGGAGAGAGCTTTGCGGGAGCTCTGACGCAACCTGGGAACGCATGAAGTTCTGGGGATTGCGAGGCGCGTTTCAGGGCGGAATGTGGGGGCTGCTGCTTGGAGCCGGCTTGTTTCTAATCCCCGGTGTCAGTCCGGCACTGACAGCAGGCCCCCTACTTGGAGCGCTTGTGACGGGATTGGGCTTGGCAGCGATGGTCGGTTGCCTTTCAGCACTCGCGGCCGGACTCATTCATCTTGGGATTCCGAAAGAAGATGCGATCAAGTGCGAAAGTGCCATCACATCCGACAAGTTCCTTGTCATTGCGCATGGCACGCCCGAAGAGTTCGCGCAGGCGCGCCTGATCGTCGGCGACGCGTTTGTGCCTTAGCACGGCTGGATTGCTCGAAAAGGTTGGAAAACATCTTAAAGGAATATAATGGCGAGCAATGGCCCCCAATGGAGATGGCGCCGCCCGACAGGACCAAACCTCGGACCTTCAACTCCTCGTCGATTCGGCCCCCAGCCTGATTCATACGGGTAGGCCGGACGGCTACCTTGATTTCTTCAATCAAACATGGCTCAGGTACTTAGGGCGGCCGCAAGAGGATTTGCTGGGCTGGAAGTGGACGGCATTCATCCATCCCGAGGATGTCGAAGGAATCGTGGAAAAGTGGCGCGCGTCTCTGGCCAGCGGCGAACCCTTCCTGTATGAAGCTCGCGTCCTACGGGCAGACGGCGAATATCGCTGGATGCTGCATCACAAAGTCGCGGTGCGCGACAAGTGCGGCCAAATTGTTAAGTGGTACGGATCGAGTATCGATATTGAGGATCGCAGGCGAGCGGAAGTACAGCTCCGCCGAAGCGCCGAAGAGTTGAAAGAGAGCGAGTTTTATCTCGCCGAAGGGCAGCGGCTTGCCCACCTGGGTATTGGTCTGCACGTGCATGGCGCTACTCAACAGTACTCATGGCTCGAAGCACAATTACAAGCCACTCTCAATGTGATTCCGGCATACACCTGGTATGCTCTTCCGTCCGGCGGGCTCACGTTCGTAAATGAACGACATGCGGATTATCTCGGTCTTCCGAAAGATCATCCGCTCCGTTTCGGCATCGACGTGGGCGCAGAGTGGGATTCCCATCTCCCTCTTCTGCATCCGGATGATCACGGCGAGATGCGCAGAGCCTGGTCACACTGCTTACGTACCGGCTGTCCTGGTGAGGTGAGTTTTCGAGCTCGAAACGCTGAAGGCGGCTACCGCTGGTTTCTCTGTCGGGTTGAACCCCTCCGGGCGAGTGATGGAACACTCCTGTATTGGATAGGAGTCACTCTCGATATCGATGAACGCAAGCAGGCCGAGGAAAAGATCCGGGAGCAGGAAATGGAGCTCCGGCAGATTCTAGATCTCACGCCGCAGCACGTCGCTGTCATAGTACACGGGAAAGAACGCATTTTTGCCAACCGAGCCCTACTGAATTATTTCGGCCTTCGCCTTGAGGAGTGGCAGAGTCGCGGCACCCAGACGCGGGTTCATCGGGATGATTGGGAACGCCTCATGTGGGGACAAGACGGTCCCCCGGACCAATACGAAGCGCGATTACTGAGACACGACGGAAAGTATCGCTGGTTTCTGGTCCGTAACAATCCGTTGTACGACGAACACGGGCAGATTACCCGTTGGTATGTTGCCGGGACCGACATCGAAGATCGCAAGCAGGCTGAAGACAGGCTTCGCGAAGAAAACGTGGCTCTCCGTGAAGAGATCGACAAGGCTTCGATGTTCGAGGAAATTGTCGGTACATCGAGTTCTCTGAAAGCCGTTCTTTCCCGGATTGCCAAAGTCGGTCCGACCGACTCGACCGTTCTGATTACCGGGGAAACCGGCACAGGCAAAGAACTCATCGCCCGTGCCGTTCACAAACGATCCCCAAGATCTGGTTGTCCCTTCGTTAGTGTGAATTGTGCCGCGCTTCCGCCCACGCTGGTCTCCTCGGAATTGTTTGGCCATGAGAAGGGAGCCTTCACGGGAGCCACGCAGCGCCGGCTTGGGCGATTCGAAATGGCTGACGGCGGAACGATTTTTCTGGACGAAGTGGGCGAACTATTGCCCGACACCCAAGCCGCGTTATTGAGAGTGCTACAGGAACGGGAATTCGAGCGAGTGGGAGGAGGGCACCCTATCCGCGTCGACGTTCGCGTTATCGCTGCCACAAATCGCGACTTGAACGCCGCCGTAGCCAATGGGACTTTTCGTCAGGACCTGTTTTATCGGCTAAACGTATTTCCCATCGAAATGCCGCCTTTGCGAGAACGGAAAGACGACATTTTGATCCTGGTCGAGTATTTCGTGCAGCGCTACGCCAACCGTGCGGGCAAAAATATCCGTTCGATCGACCAGAAGACCTTGGATCTGTTGCTGTGCTACGACTGGCCTGGCAACATCCGTGAGTTGCAGAACGTAATTGAAAGGTCCATCATCCTGAGCTCCGCTGATGTTTTTTCTGTTGATGAGCTTTGGCTTTCCAAAAGGACTTCTCCGCAGGCATCGCGGGTTGAAACGTCGGTAGCTTTCAACGGTGAGACTAGCCCGCGCGGCGAACTGGAGATTATCAACGCCGCCCTGGCCGAGAGCAGAGGTCGGGTTTCCGGACCATCGGGAGCCGCGGTCAAGCTTGGCATGTCGCCCTCCACTCTTGAGGACAGAATCAAAGCCTTGAAGATCGATAAACGCCGATATAAGTACGGCTGACGCTGCAACTTTCCTCTGATCTAAAGCAACCGAAGGGAGAGAATATATGGCAACGAACGAACGTTCAGTAGAGCTCGCCGGGGTCGATCTCGCTGGGCAAAATCATGTCTGCGCCTTCTTCAACACGATGGAGGAGGAGCACAGGGTGCTTGGCTCGTTCTATAAAGGGGGTTTCGACCGGGGTGAAAAGGCAACCCACATCGTGGAGTCCGGGAAGCGGGAAGCGTATTTGAAGCGGCTCACCGATGCAGGTGTAAATGTGCAAGAGTTGATGGACGACGGCCGGCTGGAGGTGCTCCCGTGGACCGACATGTATGTGCGTGATCACCGGTTCGACCAGGATGCGATGCTGGCTTCAGTCGAAAACCTAATCCAATCGGGCGCGGCTTCCGGCTACACACGTACTAGATTGGTGGACATCATATGGATTGGTTATTTCTCGACAAACCAGCCGTGAACAATTTAGTGGAATACGAGGCGCGCCTCAATCATGTTCTCTCCAAGTACAACAATCCGGCGATCTGTAACTACGATCTGTCCAAATTTAGCGCGAGTGTGGCGATGGACATCATGCGGACACACCCGCTCGTAATCATCGGCGGGCTACTGCGAGAGAACCCCTTTTTCGTACCTCCCGAGCAGTTTCTCGAGGAAATGCGTGAACGACGGTCAGCTCGCATGACCGCAGGATAGTGAACAGCACAAATGAGCATGGATCATTCCGTTGACCGTTTACGTACAACGGTCAGGGATCTCTTGGCACTTTCGGCCATCCCGGAGGTATGGGTCGGAAGAGAACCACCGGCCCTCGCTGCTGAGCTGGCCGATCTGCTAATCGAATCGCTGCGCCTTGATTTCGCCTTTGTGCGCTTGTGCGATCCCGAAATGCGCCAGACCGTCGATGCTATGCGCGGCGACGCTTGGAGTACATTTCAGGAATGGCTGCAGCAGCGGCTGGCCGTTTCGGGCCAAATTTCTCGCAAGGAAGTAGTGAACCAAATTAACGGTCCCGACGAATCCTTCTCCGGCATCGTAATTCCTATTGGCGTAAACGGCGAACGTGGTCTCGTTGCCGCAGCGTGTTATCGCTCCGATTTTCCCGACCAGATTGATCAGCAGTTGCTTTCGGTGGCTGCGAACAGCGCCGCCACGGCATTTCGGAACGCGCACCTCATCAACGATCTGCGCAAGGCACAAGAAGCGCTGTGCCATAGTGAACAAGAGCTTCGCACGGCCCGCGACAAACTAGAAATTAGGGTGGCGGAACGGACCTCCGAATTAAAGCGGAGTACCCAAGAGTTGCAAAGAAGCGAGTTCTATCTCGCAGAAGGGCAGCGTCTCGGTCATACGGGGAGCTGGGCTTTCAATCCTTCGGGTTTTTTTGAACACTGGTCTCGGGAACTGTTCCAAATCTATAGCCTTGACCCGCAGAAGGGAGCCCCCACGCTCGAGCAGTACCTGGCCACCATTCACCCGCAAGACCGCGACCTCATGGCATAGACCGTAAAGAGGATGTGTGAGCAGGGTTCCGGTTGCGACGTAAAGAAGCGGATCATTCGACCAGACGGCGCGGTTCGCTACATTCGTTGCGTTGGTATTCCAGTCCTCGACAACGGGGTTCTCAAAAGGTTTCTTGGAACCGCCATGGATGTGACGGAGCAAGAGCAATTGATTCAAGAGTTGCAGCGCCGCGAAGCGTACCTGGCGGAGGCGCAGAGACTCAGCCAGACCGGCAGTTGGGCATGGAGTCCGGACCAGGATATCAGGTACTGGTCGGAGGAATGCTACCGTGTTCTGAGTTTCGATCCACAGGATGGTTTGCCCCGATTCGAAGACTTCTTTCAGCGGATTCATCCCGACGACCAACCGGGCTTCAGGGAACTAATCCAGACGGCTATCCGCGAGAAGGCAGAGTGGGAGACGGACTACCGCATCGTGCATCCGGATGGCCCCATCAGGGACATTCACGTCGTAGCTCATCCCGTTCTCAGCACGTCCGCCGATCTCGTTGAATTTGTAGGCACTGTGATCGACGTCACTGAGCGTAAACGAGCAGAGGAGGAACGGCGCAGAAGTGAACTGGAGCTTCGGCAGATGCTGGACCTCTCGCCTCAACAGGTTGCGGTATTTGGACCCGATGGCGAACGTCTTTATGCCAACCGCGTTGCGCTCGATTACGTCGGCCTTAGTCTTGAAGAGTGGCGGCAAATATCCGGAAATGTTTTTACTCCCGGTGGGTTCATTCATCCTGATGACAGGGAACGGGTGGCACGCGCTTTTTCCGATAGTTCTTTCTCCAGTGGCTCCGCTCATGAGTTGGAGTTGCGGGTGCGCGGAGCGGTTGGGAATTATCGGTGGTTCCTATATCGTTTCAACCCGCTGCATGATGCAAAGGGACGGCTCATGCGTTGGTATGTTGCGTGTACGGATATTGATGAACGGAAGAGAGCCGAGGAGAAACTTCAGCAGGAGAATGTTGTTCTTCGCGAGGAGATCGACAAGGCTTCGATGTTCGAGGAAATTGTCGGCACATCGAGGTCTCTGAAGGTCGTTCTTTCCCGAATTGCCAAAGTGGGTCCGACCGACTCCACCGTTCTGATTACCAGGGAAACCGGCACAGGCAAAGAACTCATCGCCCGTGCCGTTCACAAACGATCCCAAAGATCTGCTCGTCCCTTCGTTAGTGTGAATTGTGCCGCCCTTGCGCCCACGCTGGTCTCCTCAGAGTTGTTTGGCCATGAGAAGGGAGCCTTCACGGGAGCCACACAGCGCCGGCTTGGGCGATTCGAAATGGCTGACGGCGGAACGATTTTCCTGGACGAAGTGGGCGAGCTGTTGCCCGACACCCAAGCCGCGTTATTGAGAGTGCTACAGGAACGAGAATTCGAGCGAGTGGGAGGAGGGCAGCCTGTTCAAGTCGACGTTCGTGTTATCGCGGCCACAAATCGCGACCTGAACGCCGCCGTAGCGAATGGGACCTTCCGCCAGGATCTGCTCTATCGGCTGAATGTGTTTCCAATTGAAATGCCGCCTTTGCGCGAACGGAAAGACGACATTCTAATGCTGGTCGAGTATTTCGTGCAGCGCTACGCCAACCGGGCGGGCAAAAATATCCGTTCGATCGACCAGAAGACGTTGGATCTGTTGCAGTCCTACGACTGGCCTGGCAACATCCGTGAGTTGCAGAACGTAATTGAAAGATCCATCATCCTGAGCACCGCTGATGTTTTTTCAGTTGATGAGCTATGGCTTTCCAACAGGACTTCTCCGCAGGCATCGCTGGTTGAAGCACCGCCGGCTTTGAATGTTGAAACGCGAAGCGAGCGAGAGATTATTGAGGCTGCGCTGGCTGAGACTAGAGGTCGGATTTCCGGACCGTCCGGGGCGGCGGCTAAGCTTCGAATTCCAGCATCTACGCTCGAGACCCGGATCAAGGCGTTGAAAATCAACAAACAACAGTTCAAATTCGGCTGAAGCTACAACTTTCCTCCAATCCTAGTTTTGCCGCGGCTGGTCGCCCCATCGGGACGACTTATAATGGCAGGTACGCCCGATGACAAAAGCCCGTCCGGTATTGGCTTCCGTACCTCTGCTAACGGCACGAGGACTCCTGAGCCTCGTCCTCGGAACGTGCGCTTTTCCTCAAAGCACTCGCCCGCCGGATACTGTCAATCCGTCTCTCCTTCAGTTACAGCACACTTCGTGGACGGAGCGTGAAGGCGCGCCTCCGACGATTAACGATATCGCGCAAGCTCCAGACGGCTCGTTGTGGCTGGGTTCCGGCGAAGGCCTCTATCGCTTCGATGGTTTCACTTTCGAGAGGGTACGTGCGATTGATGGGGACTCTCCAGCGCCGACGGAAGTCTATGCGCTCCTCGCCACTGCGAATGGAGACCTGTGGATCGGAACTTCGTTTAATGGCGCAATCCTGCTGCGGAACGGAGTGGCGAAGCGCTTCCCGAAGTTCGAAGGGATTCCCCTCAATACGACCGTATGGGGTTTTGTAAGAGATTCGGACGGAACAATTTGGGCCGCCACAGCATCAGGACTCCAGCGCTTCGATGGCTCACAATGGCGCTCCGTCGGGAAAGCGTGGGGCGTCCCTGAAATGGTGGGATTTTCGCTCCAGATTGATTCAAACGGAACAGTCTGGGCTGAGGCCTTTGAGCATGGTTTTTTCCGCCTGAAGCGAGGGTCCCAGCACTTTGAGCGACTTGCCGATGTAGTTCAGGACGGGCACTTTTTCGAGCAGTCACCTTCAGGAGAGTATTGGGCGAGCACGAGTTCGGGAATCTGTCCATTAGCCGAAGTTTTAAACGGCACCGCCGGTCCTCACTGTGTTGTCCACGGTGACTGGAGCGCTGGCGCCCCTTATTCTCGTTATTCTATTCTCACTTTTGATCGCCGCGGAAATCTCTGGACGAAATCCGTGCGCAGTGGAGGAATCCAGCGGTTGGATGCGGCCGCATTTCGCGATGCCTTCCACCCGGGTCGTCCTGAAGGGAAGGTGGAATCGTTTACCAAGCGCGATGGCCTGACCTCCGATCTGATCCAGTCTATCTTTCGAGATCGGCGTGACGGGAGCATTTGGGTGGGCACCGATCACGGCTTGGACCACTTCCGCGAACCTTCCTTTCTACCGGCTCTCCCCAAGCCAGGAGTTGCCTCTTTCGGCATCCAGGCGCAAAAGGACGGCCGTGTCTGGATTGGCGGCATCAACAGAGGAGGATTGTGGATCGCCTCTCCGGAGGGAAAGACCGAAAGCATTACTCTTCCCGAAGTTAACATTCAGAGCCTCTACGAAACCCAGCGTGGGACCTTGTGGTTTGCGACTTACTCGCCCTTGACGATCGGATCGATTAACGATCCGCCCACCGATCGCCCAAAGGAAGGAAAGATAGCCAGATTACCGTTGACGCCGGAACTGCAGTCTCAGGTGGCGGTGCAATCGATAGTTGAGGATCGAGCCGGCGCCCTGTGGGCTTCTTTCATACCGTATGGATTAGCCAAGTGGGAAGGCGGGCATTGGATCAGGAATGGAGGACTGACAGGTCTGCCCGAGGCCTGGGTTGTGATCCTGAACGTTGGCCCTGACGGCAGGCTTTGGGCGGGTTATATAAACGGGGAAGTAGCCGTCATTAATGAAACCTCTGTGCGGCGATACGCGGCAAAAGATGGCCTGAATATTGGGCCAGTGGCGGCCATCTTTGAGTGGCCGGTCGGATTGCTGGCTAGCAGGTGTAAATGGCTTGGTACGTTTCGACGGCCAGCGCTTCCACCTGCGTTGAGCCAGAGATCACCGTTTCTCGCTTCCGCAATTCCCGTTATTCCTGAAAATGGCCTGTTGTTTGCCTCCGACAGTAGCATGGGACGGAGTAAGGCGTGTCGCGGCGTTACAATCCGATGGATGAATGAAGATTACGTTCGAGCGCCTTCCTACGGACTGCCGCCTACCGGCGGTGAAGTCATCGGCATCGATCGACTAACCATGATCCTCACTAATTTGCGACCTCATTCTGTTTCGCTTCCTCCCTCCTCTGTGATCCGATGACCACGCGGGGATAGGGGATAGAGCGCTTCAAAAGTACACTCCCCCTTCCCCCCTGGGCGTCGTTTTTCTAGGAGATTGAGCGCGCGTATGCGCAAGCCCTTGTCTTTTAGGCTGGAAAAGGAATGAGAGCGCGGGAGACGCGAGCGCTTCGGAAAACTTTTTTTCCTGCGCATGGGCGTGTCATGGGGTTTCAGATTGCTGGCGCCGACGAAAGTAAATGCGATTTGCTTCGGAGATCCGGCGAGCGGCCCGGTGGCAAGCCGCGCGATGTGACCATCCGGCGTCAGGGCACAAAAGTGTGTGACCAGTAGTTTGCTGCCATCGCGCGTGTAGATCGATGTTTCGTTATCGGAAGTTGTGCCAAGAGTCTCCTCGATGGCTTTGCCGTTTGATTCCGCACGAATCATGGTGGTGATGGTGCCGAAGCCTGGAAGGTCTGCGTGCCACTCGCCTGCTAGGGAACGCAGATGGTCAAAAGCATCAGGAGTCTGGGCACCCGCGAGATCGGCGAAACCGCCGAAAAGCAGAAGCGCGACAAAATTCCTCATTTCGAGAGGTTATCACTAAAAATCGCCCGCGTCCCGACCTCGCGAAAGAGAGTTGCATAAAGGGTCTGACCACTTGGGCGTCTCCCCAAAGGATCCTTTTCTGAGACACGCAGCAGACTGAGCCACGCATCGCGCGGTCTGTTGATGAGAGTGCTGGACTACCCACAAGTATGACGCGATTTGTCGAAGCTCTTCGCCAACTGGACCGCCGGATCACCGGCGACGCGCTTGCCACCCGGAGCGTAGCACGCGGTTCCACCACATGATCGCGCCCGTCACAAACATGGCCGCGGGGGCCAGTCCGAACATTGCCCAAATCGCCTTCGTCGTCTGGTCGCAGAGCCCCGGGCCTCTGCAAGGAAAACCGATGCCGTTAATGCGGCCGAAGTGCAGGATGGCGACCCAATAAATAACCCGATCGCTGATGCGGAGCCCGGCATTAGCGGCCGCGAGAGGCTCGAGCCGGTCTGCGAGATCCTGAAATTGTTCAGGATAAGCGAGATAAACTCCGCTTACAGCAAACACCAAGGTGAATCCGAGGCTCCAGAAGCCGATCATACTGTGCAACTCCCAGGTCATCCGCTTCCATCCCGCGCCCCGATGCAGTGACAGGCTGCGACGCCATGTGTGGATGCCCGGCCACCAGATCACCAGACCTGTCGCAGCTAGCGCGAGCGCAGCGAGTGCGCCAATGCCGTTCACTTTCCGGCCGGTTTCTCCGGCGAGCAGATTGTCGTGCAGGTCGAGTAGTTTTGACACCAGCCGGATGGCGGTTGGTACTGATTCGCCAACTTCGCTGCCGCTCCGAGGATCGAACAGCCGCTTCTTGATTTCACCGCCGCGCCGAAGCCAGACCTCCACCGCCTGATCGAGATCCAGCGCCCGGCCTAGATGCACAACCCGGTAGCCTGGGTACAGATGCGTAGCGATCTCCGCGAGTTGGTCGTCGGTCAGTCGCGGTCCTGAACCCTTCGACAGGATCGGTTCGGGCGTCGCTGCTCGGTAAAGCTCGTTGCTATAGACAAGCACGCTGCCGGTCAGGCTGATGATGAGAATGTAAAGCCCGACGGCGATGCCGGTCCATAAGTGCACCTGAAAAAGCGCTCTTCGTAACCAGATCTTCTGCGGCTGTCGAACCCAGCGCTGCCACTGGGTCAGCTGATTGCTCCGGCTCACAAGCGAGAGGCTACAATACACGGTCTATCGTGTCAACGCATCTTTAGCAAGGTCTAAGGCAGCTCCATTATGCCTTATCGTCTTTTGACGTGGTTATCCTGGCTTCTGGCTCCTCTTGCGTCTCACGCCAATACCCAAAACGCCGCGCTTCCAAAATCGACGTTCGCGCACCCCACATTTTCATGATGATCTAGCCGGATGGAAGCGAAATAACCTTCCGAAATACCGAGCTAAAGTACATCGCGCCTTCCCGGCCCGAGGCAGCTTCCCGGATGGCGTTGGCCGGAACCCCGGAGACCAGTCGAATCCACCTCACCCGGAAATCGCAGGTTTGTCGAAAATCCGGGAATCCCGAGTTTCGGTGCGCTTTGGGAACACAGTACAGGTACGTACTGGGCTTTCGAGAGAAGACTCTTGCACTGGAAGGCACGAAAAAGGTCGTTAAGATGTATACTAGGTTGCGCCGGAGAGATAACCGGTTCATACAACTGCCCCAGTACATGCTCGTTAGTTGAACCTCGCAGGGGTGCCAGCCAGTAATCATTCGAATACTTGAGGTTCTTGAGTGAAGCGTGACGCCCCGGATCGCACAACTCGAATTGTGATCGCCGAAGACCACACGTTGATGGCAGCGGGTTTAAGTAAGCTGCTTGAAGATCAATTTGAATTTGTGACCGTGGTCGGCAACGGGCGAGAACTGCTCGATACCGTGGCGGTGTTGAAACCCCATATCGTCTTGGTAGACATCGTTATGCCGCTTCTGAACGGGATCGAGGCTACGCGGCGTCTCGGCAAGACCTCACCTGCCACCAAAGTAGTGATCTTGACCGCGCACAACGAGCCGCAATACCTAGTCGAAGCCTTCCGCGCCGGGGCGAGCGGGTTTGTGCTGAAACGCAGTGCGCTTTCCGAGCTGATGATCGCGATTCGTTGCGTGTTGGCGGGGCAAACCTACGTCACGCCGATGGTGGCAGATCAAGTAGCCGAAACCGCCCGCAAACCCGTGCCAGGACCAACGCTCACGTCCCGCCAACGAGAAGTCTTGCAACTGCTTGCCGAAGGCTGCACGGCTAAAGAGATTGCCAACGTACTGAAACTGTCGGTGAAAACGGCAGTCTACCACAAGACCTCGATCATGGAGAAGCTGGGCTTGCACACCACAGCAGAGCTGACCCGGTGTGCGCTGGAACACGGGATCTCCACGACAACTTACCAGCTTTGGGCAAAGGCCGCTACCAATTCCCCGAGTTGCTAGGGAGCAACCCATTCACTCAAAGGCGCGGGGTGATCTGATTCGGCACGGCGGCGAAACGCTCCACTCCCGGTGACGTTGAAGAAACCTGGAATCCTTTCCAGTACTTATTTGGTCCCCAGGACATCACATGTGTACAGCCGCGTCGCTGTGGAGCGTCGAAGTCAAATTAGGCCCCGGACGCGGGAAGGGGATCTAGGTTCGGCGCTCCTACACCCTGGTGAAAGGTTGTTCCAGGATTGACCTTCCATGCCTGACTGCGAACGTCGGAATCAGCTCGTCAAGGAATGGTATGAGGCAGTAGCTGCGTTTTCACACTCCGTTCGCCAACTAAGAACATGTATCGGAGATGTCAGTTTTGCGGAGCATCGGCAAGAAACCGAGTTGGCACGGCTGCACGCTGACAACGCCCGTATGATCCTCGAACTCCACCGCGACGAGCACGGATGCTAGAGCTGTTGCAGAGAGATCA
>Ga0185299_10005469_pt1 | contig 14297 bp, 26 predicted proteins | sample PaiPotPPA55metaG_FD_128002 | JGI IMG/M metagenome (GOLD analysis project Ga0185299, IMG submission 128002) | Iron sulfur acid spring bacterial and archeal communities from Banff, Canada, to study Microbial Dark Matter (Phase II) - Paint Pots PPA... ...
GCGCGTCCACTCCGGGAGTGTCGAGTTCCATCGAGAAGGGTAAATCAAAGGCTCAGCCGGACATTCAGTTGGAAAAGGCTATCGGCATTCTTGAGCACTGGAGCAAATACAAAGTCGAGCTCGCCAAGGCCGATGACTCATCGACCGTTGCAGGCACCAGCCCAATAACGCCGCATTAGCTTCCCGTCGAAATGAAGGCGCTAACGCTCGCAGTTGGCGCGCACTCAGGGCACGCAGGGTCGCGGGCGTTTGGTCGAATCAGCCGGTTCATGGGTGATATTCCTGAACTGAATGTTTTCAAATCGTCGTTCGCGAATACGCTGCCGGGCTGATTTGCGAAACGCTCATCTGTGCTAATTTGCTAGGCGATGGCTGGGCAGCTTGAATTTCAGCTCAAAGCGCCGACGCGCCGAATCGCGCTAAGCGTGAGCCAACTCGTGCGCCTGGTGCGCGAAACGCTCGAAGTCAATCTCGACCAGTGCTGGGTAGTCGGTGAAATTTCGAATGTGCGGCTGGCGCCCTCCAACCATCTCTATTTTACGCTGAAGGATACGCGCAGTTCGATTAACGTCGTGATGTTTAACTCGGCCGTGCGCCGGATGCGTTTCCGCGTCGATGACGGCATGCAGGTCGTCATACGGGGGCGCATCAACCTCTACGAGGCGCGCGGCACCCTGCAATTCTACGCCGAGGAAATGGAACCGCGAGGACTAGGCGCACTGCAAATCGCCTACGAGCAGCTTAAGCAACGTCTGGATAAGGAAGGGCTGTTCCAGGCCTCGCGTAAGCAGCGGTTGCCGATGCTCCCGCGTCGAATCGGAATTGTTACAGCCTTAGGCGGGGCCGCATTGCGCGACATGTTGCGGGTGCTGCTGGATCGCTATCCCAATCTTCACGTGATCATCAGACCGGCATTGGTACAGGGGCCTGGTGCGGCATCGGAGATAGCCGACGCCCTGGATGACCTGAACGCGGATGGACGCTCAGATTTAATAATCGCGGGACGCGGAGGCGGTTCACTCGAAGACTTATGGGCCTTTAATGAGGAGTTTGTCGCCCGCGCAATTTTTCGCTCGGTAATCCCAGTGATATCTGCGGTAGGGCACGAGATCGATTATAGCATTGCAGATTTTGTCGCTGATGTGCGGGCTCCAACCCCGACTGCGGCAGCGCAACTGGCGGTGCCGATTAAGGCAGAATTGCGCAGGCGGGTGTTCGATCAGCAGGCAATGCTGGCCGGCGCCGTTCAGAACAAAACGTCATCGCATCGGCGTCATGTCACACATCTTGAAACTCGGCTGCGCGATCCACGCAATGTTCTGCGGCAGCTTCGCCAGCGGCTCGATGCCGCGGAGGAGGAATTGAACACCGCGATTATTTCGCGAGTGCGGGAAAATCGCCGCAACCTTCGTGAGTTCGCGGTTCATCTCAAAATCCCCTCCACGTTCGCCGTGGAACCGCGCCTCAGGATCGGAGAGCTGACAGTCCGGCTCGGCCAAGCAATGAGCACGCGCGCAAATCCACATCGTATTACGCTTGAGCGAAGCGCTGCGCATTTGTCGGAGGCGAACTTGCGATCACCGGTCGCCGAAGCCCGCACTCACCTCAACCGATTGTTCGATCGGCTCGAATTGGCGGCGCGTTTGCTGGTCGACAAGAAACGATCGCTGCTGTCGGCCGATAGCCGCCGGCTGGATGCAGTCTCACCCCTGCGTGTCCTCGAACGCGGCTATGCAGTCGTGATCGACGTCCGCGATGGTCGGGCGGTTACGGATGCCTCGGTGGTAGAGGTGGGCGATGAGCTCGATATCCGGCTGGGCCGGGGACGGCTGCGCGCCCGCACCACTGAACGCGTACCTTCGTGAGGCAAGCGTCACCGTCTGCTGACGGGCGCGCAAACTTGCTCCACCAGCATTGAGGACCCGGATGGCGGAAAATAATCCGAAGAAATTTGAGGACGAAATGGCCGACCTTGAGGGCATCGTCAGTCAAATCGATTCCGGCGAACTTTCGCTTGAAGAATCGATCTCAGCGTTCGAAAGAGGGGTTGCGCTGGTACGCTCACTCAATCAAAAGCTGGATGAAGTCGAGCGCCGCGTGGAAGTATTGATTCGAGATTCTCGCGGCGACTTGAAAAGGTCGCCATATCAGGGCGACTTCGCCCGGGACAGCGGGGACCAAAACAAGGACGACGACGAGAGTTTCTGAGACGACCTGAAAAATCCTTGGCCGTCCACCAGATGAAGATCGAAGATTGTTTCGCCTATTGGTAAGCGCCCGCGAGAAATTAAATTGTTCCCGCAACTAGCTCAACGTTGATGGCATTGCACGACAAATTCTTTGCGTGCCGGCGAGATTGGGCTTAGGCTCGAACTGAAACTTGAACGAAAGCAAGGGAGCGCGCGATGTACCTATCACGTCTTCTCTTCCATACGATACCCGGCAAGACCGGCGAAGTTGAAAAAGAACTCAAAAAATTGCGCGAGATGGTGAAGGCGGCTGGCGGCAACGGCGCACGGGTCCTGCATACCCATTTCGCCTCGCTCGGCGCAGCCGACGCGGTGTTCGAACAAGAAGCACCGGACCTCCAGACGCTCGAGCAACAGATTCACCAACTGACCGGCAGCCAGGACTTCCAGAATTGGAGCCAGCGCATGTCGAGCCTGCTCACGCAGTCTCCCAAGCGTGAGGTTTATATAGTTAACGATTAGATGCTATAGACGAAAACAGCCAGCAAAATCAAACGAATCTCAGCATCACAGGCTCTACTATACCTGAATCGACACTAAAATGATTCGATAGACCTCGCATAGAAACGCGGGCCACGGCGACCTTCCAGACGTCTCAATTCTTTTATTGACGATATATGGTCGGACGGGAATCAAGTTGTATACCAGTTATGGGCCGATAGGGGCGTCGGGCTGGCCAGGGGCTGGGGGTAGAGGGTCATACGCAGCAAAAGCAGCTACAAGCGGGCAAAAGGGGTCTAAAGGCAGGTCATTTTTTCAACGCTCACGGTCTGGATAAAAACCCGAAATGATGGACATTGACTCACTGCTCAGGGTCGGCCTCCTGGTTGCGGTTGTAGCCCAGTTCATCGCTTTTGTAACTGGCAAATGGACTTGGATGCGATACATCGGAATGTTGTTCGGCATAGCCGCTATCATAAACGATGTTTGAGGCTGGCCAAATGACGGGCGCGAAACTTAGGGACTATGTAAACTCGGTCAACGCTCGCATTTCAGGGGCAGGGCTATAAAGTGGCGTTCTCGCGTGCGGAGTTACAAGAGCCGACGCCAAATATTTGTTCATGCCGTCGGGTCTATGCTCTCCAAGGCCACCGCTCAAAAAAAGTGTTGGGAAATGAAGGGAAAAATCAAAGTGAGGCAGTGCCTCACTCTAATCGGCAGAGGCCGGTGGTTCCAAAATAGCTAAGGGAATACAAGTTGGTATAGGGTGGGCTTGTTATTTTTGCGCAAGTATCGCTAAATCTGATCGCTCGTATGGAGTGCCGGTTTTCGACCCCCGTTGAAGCTCACACTCTCTTTAGTAGATTCAGTAGATTTTTTTCCTTGTATTAATTTTTCCTTTTTTCCGTCTACCAGATTAAAGACTCTGAAAGCGTGGCGGTGGCCTGGCCTTAGGCTGGCGTCGCTAACGAGGGCGTAGGCTAAATGGAAAAAATCCACGTCATCTATCCAGGAATTGAATGGGAGCACCCGGCGCGGCCCTGGCGGAAAGGCCGCGACGAAATACGGCGCATTGAAAAATGGCGGGAAGAGGATGCGGAAGCCGCGTTCCAAGAACTCGCGAAACGTCAATGTCTCCAGACTAAAGACATTTACCCCCTATTCGATTGGCACGGGCACGGCGAGATTTGGGGACAGGAAGTTGTTCTCCAGGGGCCGAATCGTGCGCCTGTGTGGTGCTCCCGACGGCACACCGGAGGGCGACCCAATTCTGCTGCGAGATCGAAGTCCTGAGCGCCGACCAGGCCGTACACTGCGTTCGGTATGAGATGGGGCATGGGATGCGCGTGATCCTGCTTCGTCCGCAGCGACCCGAAGGGACGCGGCTCCTTGATCTTCATGGACAAAAATCAAAGTACGCGACGACTAACTTTGATCGGCGGTCAGCCGATGAGGCGCTTAGGATGTACGCGGCCGAGCACGGCGACATTGACCTGCTTGGACTCACCATCATCGACCACGAAAGAAGGTGGCGTTGCTGATGGCATTGGCGGTTGGCAACTCGGACAGTTTCGAGCTTCGGTTGCCCATCTATATTATCTCCCTCAATGTGCATGAAGCTGCTGGGCGATTTCGGTTCCACCAGCGACTTGCTCGGAATTGAAAGCTATTACAGCAATGCACGAACGCCTTTGGAGCAATGCTCAGCAATAAGAACATGAGTCACATCCGTCGATAATGCACTTGAACTCGCTTCCCGAAATGAATTTAAGCACTCGAATCTGTTCATCAACCAGGCCGGATCTTCGGCCTGAGTTGTTATTTGATAGGAGAAATCGATAAGTCCTTTTCTTCGTCGGACTGACCGCTATCTGCATCAGGAAAGTCCTCGCGTGCCATCCAGTCGCCCTGACGCCGTTTGAGCGCCTTGCGGGTTTTCTTGTCTATGGCCTGACGCGCCCCGCTTATCATCTCTGACGGCTCGCCGCTGAGAATGGCGTCCACTAACTTTCGTGCTGGTTTTGACATTTTAGATAGTTCCTTGTGCGTCCAGCGAATGCTGGCGCAGAGCCTTGTAGCTTGGATGGCAGGGAGGAGGAGGGAAAACCAATGACCTGAAGCCCATGATAGTCAAGCCCGGAATGGCGGCGATGGGGTTGTAGCATCGCTCGATGAACTCGAAGACCACGCAGCGGGCCTCGGCTGCGCTTTTGAAAACCGTGCCGGTTATGTAGCTCGCATTCGAGCGTGGCGAAAAAACATTGAATCAGCAGCTATCATTGCCATCATTGGGTGATCTCCGTGGCTGCCCATGTGGTGGGCTGGAGGCGTATTGGCCAGAAGCGATGCCAAACCAACAACGGCAAGCAGCAATATGACAGATTCGATCTGTACATTGAACAACAAGGCATTGCGTGCAGCGGGTTCGGCGACCTTCGGCACTAGCCAATAGCGGTTGTAGGCTCCGATTGCCAAGACCCCAACGAAGATCCCAACCTTTGCGATGAGCGTGCGCCCGTACACCGAAAACAGCAGGTGATACAAGTCAAACCCAAGCCCGTTGTACGCGGTGTACGTTCCGGTGATCACGAGCCCGATGACCGACCAGAAAGCCAGCTTCGAAACGCGCTGGGCAGCGTGCTCGACCCATATATCAGGAGGTCCTCCATACCGCGCTACCATCCAGAGCGCCAGCAACGCGCCGACCCACAAGCCGACCGCGACCTCATGCAGAAAGTAAACCGCAACCGCGAGGGTTCCGTGGTCGATTGCATGACTAAGTAGTGCCTGAAGGAGCAGTAGAACTCCTGCCAACAGGAAGAGAATGGTGGTCCTGATGAACTGCGGGAGCGGGATGCATGCACCGATGAGAAGCACAAGCGCAATCGGCAGAAACCATTCAAATACGCGGCCCGCGTGCGTCTCCGCCAACACTTCCGGCACAAAATCCAGGGCACTGATCCACGAGACGCCTGCCATATCTGCGGTCACATTAAGCAGTACAAGCGGCGACACAAGTAAAATCACGCCGGCAAGAAATCGCCACAGTGTAAGCAGCGAATCCGCGGCGGCCGGTAGATCGAAAACTGGCTCGCCGGCCGAGAGCAGCACGAAACCCGTGGTTCCGAAAGTGGTGACGAGCGACACCACCAGCGGCCACACAAGCAAGGCGCGGTCCACGTCTGCTGTCACGAGTGTGCCTCGACCGTGAACGAATATGAGCCTTGAGTGTGATGGGTATCAATGCACACTACATTCCATTGAACTGTATATTCGCCGGGCGGCAGCTTGTTCACGGGGACTGACAGCTTCCACCCGTCAGAGCTGACCTCCGGCTTACCCACGGCCTCGTTCTGGCCCGCGGAATTGAGTACCTCGATCGACGCAAACAACTTTTCTATTGGCGCGTCGTACTTGATGGTGATTTGGGCTGGCGGTTCGCTGAGCGTCGCCCCTGCCGGCGGGATTTCCAGCTCGGGGAAAGAGTGGGCCGAAGCAGGGACCGCAACGCCGACAATTAAAGCGAGAAAGGTACCGCTCAGTAGGGCCAAAGCTCGCTTGTTCATTCCGGGAATCCTCGGTTGATTGTCCAATTACCAATGTGAGGGATTATCGAATCGTAAAAAATATCCAGCAGACCCAGCACGGCCGCGTGCGTGCCGGGTACGCTCGCGTTGTTGAGCGCGAACTGCGTGCCGAGCGCCAGCTCGAAGTGATAGCTGATATACGCGATTCCTGGAGTGGCCAGTAGGGTCGGGAAGATCTGACCTGACGGCCCTGTAATCAACTGGTCGTAGTTGATTTCGTTAAAGAGGAAAAGGTTCCGCAATGGCCACTTTAACCCGATGTCTCGAACGTTGTTGCTTAAGTACGGGAGCGAATACTCGATTACGGCGTCGGCAAACATGTGGTGACTGGTGTGCCCGCCGAGCGCGGGCACATAGCCGAAATCACTCTGGATGCCGAACGGGCGACAGTATTTCAGCACCGGCAGATTCGGAAGGTCACCCATGCCTTTTTCCCATAAGAACACCGGGCCCAGGCTCGTATGGTTCTGGGCCTCAATGTCAGTGTTACCGGTGGGTAACTGTAGCTGAGCAGCTATCGTCAGCATGAATTCGTGTTTCAACGAATAATAGAAGGCGTACTTGCCAATGAGAGTGAGATCGTCGAATCCCTGCTTTCCACGACCGACGAATGGCGATACGTGGCTCCAGTTACTGCCCCCTCCTATGCTGAATCTGGGAACGTATTCGTCATCGAGATAGAGAATCTTCTCCATTGAGAATCCGATGCTGTACGTATTCGCATCGCTGCTCCGCATCCATGATGGTTGCAGCATGTCCAGCTCATTCGCTGGAGTGGGGTCCTGGGTGATTAGTGGTTCCAAAAACACGTAGTCCCCGACGACGCCATGAGCCGAGGCCAAACTGACGTGACTCACGATCAATACGAGCAGTGAGATCGCGCAACTTGCGTTCATAAAGCTTCCATCCCGGCAGCCCCTGGAACGATTCCGGCAATAGCGCAACTCGCGACGCAACCTGTGAGCAGCGGGCTCGCGTAAGCTACGAAGATGAAGAAGTTTGTTAGGGGGAACTCTCTCTAAACTGGAGCCTTGGGCGGGGGAGTCTCGGGTGCGATGCTCAGATCACTGAGCGGCTTGGCCAGGCTGGGCCCGTTTCTTCCGTGCTCGAGTAGAATGAGCAGTGGGAAGCTCGTTGCAGGCCTGGCCATCGGGATGCCCGAGACGCTCAGAGCGGCCTGCAAGGGCTCACAGACGTTGAGCGTGAGCGTCGGCCGTCTCGGATGGGAACCGATTGCAATCCCGCTGCTTAGCGGGAAGCTTCCCAATAATATGGCGATCGCCAGAATGGCGCTTACGATGCGAGCTTCAGATTTGGAAAGCCATTCCATAAGCTGGGTGAAGCCTAAAACAGACCTCGATTGCGCTCAAGCGCCGTCGTACTGACTCTAACCGCTTGACCGGCCATCTTCATCGAGAGCTTGACTGGAACGCACGACGCGATTCCAGATATCATCACATCCAATTTGTATTGGGTGCACAGCTTGCAGACCAAATAGCCGTGCGAGGAAACGTAGCCTTTGTGGTAAGTATAACAACAACGCTGACAGCCGCCTGGCGCCGCATGAACTGCACCGCCGGAATCCCGCCCAAGGATGAAGCGAAGCTTTTCCCCTGACCGGTTACGATACGAGTAAACCTTACCTGACCTCTACCCAACGTGTCCGTCGGGATCGTGACAGAGTCATCGCCCGAAACTGAAATGAAGTCCGGTCCCCGCATCTGCCCTATGCTGATGACTATTGCGGGAGTCTCGATCTTGCTCCTCACGGCGCATTACATTCGGTCTTGAACCGGGAAGGTCAAACCATTCCGCGGCAAACGGCACCGGCTACCCGCGAACAAGCAATCAACCTGCTGATAGTTTACGCCTGAGACTGTGAAATCTCGCTGCTGTGCGATAGCGCCTTATTCGGTGATTGTGTGTGGCACGACTGGGCCCCGGCTTTACGATCACTGAGCAGCCGTGCTTTCAGAGTAGGAGAGATGGACCGTAATCGTGTCCCCTTCCTTCAACTTTTGGACGCTCGCGGGGGGGAAGTGCAGCTTGAGATCCCCTTCCGAGGTCTTGAGCGTCAGCATACCGGTTGTGTGATCGATCATCGTAATACTCCCCGTCATGGAGTGCTTCCCCTGCACCTTGGGCGTGGCCGCCCAGGCCGGTACTAGGGCGATCTGCATGATCAGGATAGCTGCGACCAACCATCTAGCTCTCATCATCGTGTGCTGCCTTTCCGCGCCGCTTGAGGCATCCGGCCTCGAGTTCCGATATCGACCTTGGCCGTTAGAACCGCCCGCTAATATGCCGATGCTCAAAAACGAACATCGCGCCGTATCAGCGTTAAGTCAAGGGTAAGCCTCAACCCTGTGTGGCCCAGGGGTTTGCGCGCGCTTGGGCCATCTTCTGTGAGCATTGAACCTGAGCCCCCGGCATGAATCTTCGGGCGGCGATGCTGCTCGGAGTCGACGCATCTCACCCTGCGCTCTCTCCGCTTACCTATCACCAACGCGCGCCGCTTTCCGGCGCGATCTACCGCCGCGTCGCGGCAAATTCCACGACGCGTTCCTGATCAAAGGTGCAATTCCCGTCCGTGTCATCCGGCGCGCAATGCTCGGGGAGTCATCCGGCTCATCCGGCCCGTCGCTTTAGCGCAGCCTTTTAGCCATGTTGATTGTTTACAAGCACGCCGGCTGGCGACTTAGTCCACCCGGATTGAGCCGGACCAGGCAGGTGACTCTCGCGCATGGAGACAGTAATGAGTGCGCCCACGAGCAGAATCATATCGCGCCCGAGGTCGAGCCACATCCGCTCGCGCGAGGGCACGCCGCTGCCGAAGCATCCGCAATCGATCGTCAGTCCACGTTCTAGTGCCAAGGCAATTGCAGCGAGGAATACTGCGCTGACGATGACGATTGCGAGTGCCGCCGGGCGTCGAAACCAGCCTACCGCCAGCAATCCACCGCTGAGAACTTCGAAGATTGGCAGGCTAAGCGCTAACGGGTTGATGAAAGAACCAGGCAGGATTCTGAAGGATGCAATATTATCGGCGAACTGCAACGCGTCACCGAGCTTGATCGCGCCGGCGTAAACGAACGCTGCGCCGACCCCGATTCTGAGCGCGACAATAAACCATTGAACGCCGCGGATTTTGACCATCACCCACCAACCTTATCCTGGTTCCTGCGGCAGGTGTGCCGCCGTCCATTGGCCCCAGCCGCCGCCGAACACCGCACCATTAGTGAAACCGAGACTCATCAAAGCTTGCGCGACCATTTTGCTGTCGCGGCAGTCGCCGCCCGAGCAATAGACTATCACTTGGTTATCGCGCGATTGGTCAATTTTCGACCGCAATCGAAGATAATCAGCGGCAAAGTTATCGCGAGCAAGATTGAGGGCGCCGGGCACGTGTCCCAGCCGATAAAAGACCGAAGAGCGTGCATCGAGAATCAAGGCGCTCTTGCTCTGCACCACGGCGCGGAATTCCCCGAGATCGATCATGGTGACAGGCAAGGACTGGAAGGCCGGAGCGCCAATTAGTTGTGCGAGTTCGGCCTCAAGGCGCTGCTCCGGTGTCTTATAGACCATCGGAAGTGGCCGGGACGAGAACCGATTCGTCACTAGTCCCGCCGCCAGCGACGCAACTGCGATCAGCACAACGCCGACCAAGTCGCGCAGAAGATGCCACGGAAGCGTGGATCTTCGGAGCGCGCGATCCGGATGGGGCTTGATGATCGATACGGCTGAACTCATTGCCAAATCTTTGGGACCGTTTGGCGGCCGACCCGCCTCAAGCAGAACCGCCACAGGGCGCCCCTCAGATCCAATGCCTCAGATCGAAGCTCAACTTACCGATCAAGGTATCTCTGCTGGCCGCTTCTTCAGCGTCGCGGGCCGGTATCGATGGCTCAACCCCTTGCGAGTACTCAACCACCGGATGACCGTCGGGGCCGACCAGGAAATATCCGAGAATATGGTCGATCTCGCCGTCGCTCTCACGTTTGCGGGTCAAAAAGAATCCGCTCATCAATTGGTCTATTTGCGCGGACGAACCAGTCAGGAAATACCAACCCTTCCGATTAGCGTCGAGGGCTCTCGCATAGTCGAACAGCCGGCTTGGCCGATCATGCTCAGGATCAACCGTAACCGATGCAAACGAAACTTTCGGGCCCAGGGCAAGGCCCAACTTGTCGGCGATCAACTTCATATGCTGGGTGAGGAGCTGGCACGGGCCCGGGCAACTCGTATAGATAAAATCAAATAATACCGGCTTGCCTTTGAGAGCTGCGAGCGAAAGCTGCTGGCCGTACTGGTCGGTCAGGGTCAAATCGGGCAAGCCACTCGTTCGATATCTAACGGCATATCTGCCGGGCTCCTCTACGGTCCGATCGCACCCGCATAGTCCCAAGCAGGCTACTGTCAAGACGATAACAAAACACGCGGCGCGATTTCGCCCACGGCCGGATGCTTTCCAGACGGGTAATCGCCACAGTTTGAACCGTTCCATTTTTCCAGTCTCCTACCGAATGAAGAAATAGACCGCTATGCTTATGGATTTATTCCTCAGGGCGGCCTCGATGTAATGATGTAATAAGGATCATCATCAGTGCGGCTTGATGGTGCTCCTGTTGCGCTTGAAGCTCATATTCATCGCGTTCGTGTGCATAAATTTCGGCGTTTTCCTGGTCCGCTCTGGCGCGGCATTCGAAAAGTTCCCGATCACGCTCGCGGCCTTCCTTCTGCATCCGCAATTGAACGGAACCGTCAGGAGTTGCTGTGGTGCCCGCCATTTCATCACGGCTACGTGTCAGCGTTTTGTCGACGCACTGTTTCTCACGGGCGGCGATGATCCGGCTCTTTTCTTCCAACTGCGTGAGCCTCGGGTCTGAGCTAACCGTCCGGGTATTCGTCGCAGCGCATCCGGCCACCAGAATGATTGCGACTAGGACGAGCTTGTTCATCGGAGCCTGTCAGAGTTCTTGAACCTATAGTCGCCGAGAATTGGGGACCGATGCGGCTGCAATGATGATTGCTCCTGAGGATCAGGGTATAAGTTTGATAGTTCGGTCGCTCCTTTCGAGTGAAGCGTGCGCCGCAGATTTTTGCGGCAGCAGCGGGAGAACCGCGGCCGAGAGACTCTTCTCCGTGACCGGTGTTTGATCGGGTGTAAGCTTTACGCGCACCACGCCGTTTCTATCGACGACATACGTCACCGGCAACGCGCTCGGATCGCCGAAACCGTCGGACTTGGCATCATCCAGCATCGCCGCCGGATAACTGAACGATTGCATCATCTTGGCTACCTCGGATCGATCATGCGGCCGGTCGGCGCTCAGACCGATCATCTCGAGCCCCTGGGGATGATAGCGGCGATAGAACGCGTCCAAAGCCGGCATTTCGTTGCGGCATGGCGGACACCATGTAGCCCAGAAATTTACGATCGTCACCTTGCCGCGCTGACCAGCCAGGTCGAATGTGTTTCCGTTCAGTTCCTCGATTACCAGAGCGGGCGCCGGCTTGCCCAACTCCGAATCGGCGTGCGCGCGTGGCGCGCTGACGACTACAACCGCAGCAATCACGATTAGAGACCACTGAAGAGCGCGGCGCATCGGTACTTTCCTCGCAACCTAAAAGTCGTAGCTGAAGATGGTTTTGATCGCATAAGGAGCGCTCAACTGATCGCCATTGTAATGCTGAAACACCGGGACCTCGAAGTCAGCATAGAATCGCAATATCCAGAGCTTTATCTCACCGCCGGGCACCAGCAGCAGGCGTTCGTAACCGCTGTTGGGTGCATTGGATTCTGAGCCTTGATCATGAGAACGAAACGCACCGTAGAGCGTGAGCATAGGAGCCAGCTCCTTGAGCGGGCCGACCCTCCCGAAATTGTAAAAAGACCCGAGCGCAGCATCGAATTCCTTGCCCGGGACATAGTTTCCGGTGCTGAGGAACGGATAGTCGTATTGCCTGCACAAACCACTCGAACGGCTTTTCGCGGAACGTCAGTTTCACACTTCCTATATGCGTCGGAAAGCTGCCCAACTTGTACCCTCCGATCAGCAGGTCGGTGCTGCCGGTCCCGATCGAGGTGTCGCGATCGAAATGCGAGTAGGTGTGATCGCCAGTGGCAAGTTTGAACCCGGCTAGCAGGCCCAGCGACATGTCTTCGAGCAGCTCGGTATACATCCCCCACAAGCGGACATCGCCGAAATTCGCATGCCTGTACTAATTGATCTGATCAGGCGTAGCACCCTCGGTTCTGAAGTTGCGGATCGTGTATGGGACCGTGAGCATCACGCCCCAATCACGGTTGAACATGTACTGCCCGCCGAGTGTCAGAAAGTGGGTCTTTATCTGTTTGTCCGAGTTGGCGCCTTCGGAGGCGGGCTCGGTGTGGTGCCAGTTGATGTACTGATTCGCGAAATCGTATTCGAGCCACACTGTACCTCCGGGTCCGTCAGGGAGAAGCGACGGAGTGCCAACATCAAACACACTGCATCCGCAGGCGCACGCCCGGCTTAGGCTTGGCGTCAGAGCTATGACGAAGCCGGCCGCCAACAATAGGCGTCCGGCCGTGCGCCAGAAATTGGATATACGTGCCCCCCGCGGCAATGAGAGCGTAATCGCTCGAACCGGTTTCATAAATTTTTCCTCGCGGGCACCACGCAGGCACCACCGCGCTGAACAAGCATCGACCCCAGCGACGCCAGTAGCGTCGGAGGCAAACGAAGAACTTTGTTGCGGCAGAAACGGTCTTAGACGAGCCGTTTTGGCGGGGGGGTGTCGGGGGCGACGTTACGCTCCGATACTGCGGCAACGGCATTTGCCGTAAGCGAAGCTAGAAACGACAGAACGAACTGAGGCACATTCACCGCGGGGCGGGCAAGTGAGGTGTTCGATACTCGATCAAACGCCTGAATAGGCTGGCAAACATTGATGGTAAGTTCCGGCTGGCTGGGGCCGGAAACTAGTACAGTACCACCGGTCAACGGGATGCTGATCAACAGCAGGACGACGGCCAGAACGGAACTGAGAGTTCGCAGCTCCCCTTTTGAAAACAGCTGCCTCATACCGGCCGACCACTCCTAAAACAACCCTTGTTCGCGTTCAAGATCCGCCGGCTTGATGTTCACGCTCTGCCCAGTAACCTGAATCGGCAGTTTTACCGGAACGCATGACGCAAGCCCCGATTCCATAGCGGCCAACTTATATCGGTTGCCGCACAGCTTGCAGACCAGATAGCCGTGCGAGGAAACGTAGCCTTTGTGGTAGGTATAACAACGCTGACAGGCGTCTATCGCCGCATGAACTGCACCGCCGGCATCCCGCCCAAGGATGAAGCGAAGCTTTTCCGCTGACCGGTTACGATACGAGTAAAATCTTACCTGACCTCTACCCAACGTGTCCGTCGGGATCGTGACAGAGTCATCGCCCGAAACTGCAATGAAGTCCGGCTCCCGCATCCTGATGGACAATGATGCCGCGCCCGCCACTAGTAGAACGAGCCCGATAAATATCAGCGTCCGTGTGTTGCCGGAGCGTCGCGCCACGATGGACCGATACTAAAGGCTGCGCGTCCAGTCAAGCCACAGGGTCTGCGGCCTTCCGCGATGATCAAGTCGCGCCGGCGCCCATAACCCTCGTGGCCTTCAAAACCGAATCCGGGAGTAACGGTTCTCGATGGCTACGTTTCCCGAATCCGCACTCTTGTCCCGGAACGGTTATCGGCATTCCTCGCCTGGGGTATTCGACCACATTAATTTGCTGAGCAGGGATTCCTCGTCCCCGATCGAGTTCGGGCGCAACTTCTGCCGCTTATAGAGCTATCCGAGGCGACAGAAGAAGCTCCAGGCTCGAACCTAAATGCGTTTTCTGTTCTATTGTTCCCCGATACCCTTTTTCAGCCGCGTCTACAGTTCAACCCTATGGGCGTACGTCAGTCCGTCGTTTACTGGCCAGGGCGTGAGTTGCTGAATCGGAGTTTCTGTTCCGTTGCTACTCAGACCCCAGTCGCGCCTGCTCC
>Ga0185299_10005472_pt1 | contig 14295 bp, 14 predicted proteins | sample PaiPotPPA55metaG_FD_128002 | JGI IMG/M metagenome (GOLD analysis project Ga0185299, IMG submission 128002) | Iron sulfur acid spring bacterial and archeal communities from Banff, Canada, to study Microbial Dark Matter (Phase II) - Paint Pots PPA... ...
CCGGTAGAACTTTGGCTTCGCAGTTTGTCGTTATCGCCGAAGTCAAAGACGCACGTCCGCAGTCTGCTGCATTCGATAGTGGAATTCGCGATGTGGTCCGGACTACTGGATATCACCCGCAATCCCATTTCGCTTGTCCAAAACAAAGGAGCGATGCGGAGAACTCGGAAGGCACGTAGCCTCACAGCAGAGCAATTCCACGCCCTGCTGAAAGAACTGCATGAGCCGTTCGCAACGATGGCCCTACTCTGTGTTTGTTTGGGTCTGCGTATCAGCGAGTGTCTTGGGCTGAAGTGGCAAGACGTGGATTGGTTGAACTCGCGTCTGAGTGTCAAGCGCGGCATCGTGGAGCAGGTTGTGGGCGAATGCAAAACGGCAGGCTCCGCAAAGACCGTCACGCTTGCGGATGATCTACTCAACCGGCTGAAGTCCTGGAAACAGCTCACAGAATTCTCTGGAGCTGAAGACTGGATTTTCGCCAGCCCGTTCAGTATCGGGAGGCTTCCCTACTCATACGGAGGCACACGCGATGAACTTGCACGGGCGGCGAAGGCTTCAGGGATTGGACACGTAAGCACTCACGCATTCAGGCATTCGTACCGTTCATGGCTGGATGCTGTGGGGACCACGATTGCCGTACAGCAGAAAATGATGCGACACACGGACATCCGCACGACCATGAACGTTTACGGGGACGTGGTCACGGATGAGATGCAGAGCGCAAGTCAGAGGGTCGCTCGGCTTGCTTTCCAGACAAACGGAGCGCAAGCAGAGCGCAAGGCCAGCTAACCCGCTGAAAAGATGGTGGGCGCTGTAGGATTTGAACCTACGACTTCCACCGTGTGAGGATGGCACTCTACCGCTGAGTTAAGCGCCCAACTCTTTTTATTCAAACAGTTGCGACCGTTTCCGTCAATCGCGCGGGAACGGATGGGAACGGAATCGCTTGCACAATGCGTGATTGCGCCCTCCGCTTTGCGGGCGTCACAGCTTGGATGTATTTATCCATCGTGATACTCGCGTTCGCGTGGCGCATCAGTGCTTGCGTAGTCGCAACGTCCGCGCCTCCGCTATTCACCAATGTGCCAAACGAGTGCCGCATCGTGTGCCATCCTACGCGCTTCTGGATTCCCGCCCGAAGTGCCGCCGGCCGAATGTGATCCTCCATCGCAGCATTTGGCCAATAGGGTTGCTGCCCGTGCTTGTCGGGACTGGCGAAGATGTAGTCCCCGTCTTGATTGTAGGGAGTTATCCCGCGCCAGCGCTTCAGCACGTCACCAAGTCCCACATCTAGCGGTACAGGTTTACGGCTTGCTTCTGTTTTCATTTTTCCAATGTACTGGCGTACGATTCCACGGCATAGAACGATTTCACCAGCCGTGAAATTAACGTCAGCCCATTTCAAACCCAGCAGTTCACTGACTCTCAGCCCGGTTGTGACTGCCACGTAAACAGCAGTTAGCCATGGATCCGGCAATTCTGAAAGCAACGCGCCGATTTCCTCAGCCGTCAGCACCTCCGGCACTCGCTCACGCTTGGCTGATTGCCTTACTAGCGTGATTGGGTTGCGATCGAAAAATTCCCAGCGCATCGCATGGTTGAAAATCGAGTGCATGAGATTTCTCAACTTCGCTCGTGTGCCGTTCGCCAATGGCAACGTTCCAAGCCAGGTTTCAACGGCAACGGTGCGAACATCTGAGAGTGAGTACGCGTTCCATTTCGGAAGGATCCACGTCTTCAGATAGCCCGCGTAAACGTCCGCTGTGTATGGCGTCTTATTCGGCAATTCGTGATGCTGGTAGTGGGTCACCAGTTCCGCCACAGTGCGCGGTGATCTGATTTCCCGGTTAATGTTTGCGCGGAGTAATTCGCAGGCCTGCATAGCTGCTTTCCGATTTGCGAATTCTTCCACGGTGCCGATGATTTCCTTCCGGTTGCTCTGCCCGTCACGATGGCGGAATGCCCAGACATCAGGTCCAGCTTTTCGCTTCTCGCGATACAGACAACCACTTTGATATCGCCGTCTGCTCATTGAATCTCCTTTCGGGTTTGAGCAGGCGGGTTGTTCTGGCTTGACGAATGTAACATGAGCCACTCGGAAAGTTCACTAGCACGGAAAAACCAAAACTTCCCGATTTGGTAACCGGGCAACTCGCCTCTCCGCGCCATTCGCTGGACAGTCTTGACATGCAGGCCCCCAAGCAACGTCGCTGCTTGTCGGGCATCAAGAAGAGGCTCGAAATCCCATTTTCCTCGGGCATCACTCGTCGAGATTTTGGCCTCAACTGTCACAATATTTTCCCCTTTTCTCAACTGCACGCCAGCGCGGCCCAAACGCAAGGTGGGCTTTAACACGCAACGTTCGTCTCCCAGCGCCGCTAAAGGGGGGACGGGCGACCCCGAGGATTACCGGAATTCGTAAAGCAGTAGCGCCAACCTTACCAATTCGCGTTCTCAAGCCTCGGCTTTTGGCGACGAATCAGGCGTCGTCCGTTTTCCGGACAAACCGCCAACGCGGCAACTGTCCACAGTCGTTGGCAACTGATTTTGTGGTGCCGATCGCGTTCCCTATTCAGCCGTTGTCTCCGTTCACCATGATGATCTCGGAATCGAGGATCAGGTGTTGAATGGGTCGCAAGAAGGGCAGGATCAATAAAAGCCCGTCGTTGTCATTAGAGTTCTCCATCCGCTAGCTGGCGGAAATACGACTTGTTCACGTCGTTGAAGTAAGGTTTCAGGTACATGAAAGTCGGTGGCAGAGGATTGAGTCCGTCGTAGGCCAAGGTCACGGACTGCGCGTTTTTCATTTCCGTGAAGGTCTTGAAGTCGAAGCGAAAGTCGCTCTGCGTGTTGTAGCTCTTTGACGTTGTGACATTGGCTTTGTGCGCGATGGCTTTGCCGGTCCAGAGGCTCACGCGGGCGTCGTGTCCGCTCTCGGAGATGTTGTAGTTCACTTTCCACTGGTCTTCCCTCCCGCAGAGTTCGCTGGCAATCTTGGCGGAGAACTCGTCGGACAGTGCCAGAAAGATCTTGGTGCGGAAGGTCTGAAACAGAGTGCGCCAGCTTTCGCCCGGCAAGGTCGAGCGCAACGAGCTGATGCTCTGAGTAGCCACAATGGGGATGCATTTGGGCTGGCGGGAGAGGGCAAAGAATTTCTCGTCGCCACTCGGGTCGTTCTCGCCCACGGTGGCGAAGTGTTGGTACTCGTCGCAGATGAAAAAGACCTGCCGGAAGTATTTGCCGGGGTTCTTCTCGATGTGCGGAATGCGGTTCAGGACGGCGCGTTGGAAGTCGAGCTTCATCATGACGCCGATGGCCTTGGCCAATCCTGGGTTCAGGGAGACCGGAAAGTTCAAGGCACACACCTTGCCGGCCTCGATGAGATCAGTGAATGGAGGCAGAGGCCGACCGTACTTGCCGTCAGCGTTGAGCTTGGGGTCGTAGCACTCTTTCGGCGGGCAGAATGTCCGCTTGACCATCGGGTTGTCGTCGAAGAGTGAGAGAAAGACAGAGATGCCTTCCACGATGGAGGTGCGCAGCTTGTTCTCGATCCGACGCCAGTCGTGATAGAACCACCTCTTTACGCCTTCCAGAATCTCCCGTTTGAGAGGGTCAACGCCCTGCGGTGGATTCTCCGTCTCGCAGTGGAAGTTAACTTTGGCTGCCCGCAGAGCTTCTTCCAAGGCAAGCGAATGCGGTGCCTTGTAGCTTCCAGCGGTCTCGTCGAACGCGAAACCGAAGCGCTCCAGATCGGGATGGTCGAGGAATGCTTGGGCGGTGATGATGCACCGGGTTTGGCTTTGGAGCATTTTCTCGGCCTCGTGGATTCTGTTCTCCAGGAGTTCGGGGTTGATAGCGCATTCGTAGACATCGAACAAAGTCACGTAGTCGTAGGCCACCTTGTGTAGCTGGATGATGAACTTCACGAGGTTGGTGTAAGCCTGCTGCCAGAAAGGTTCCTTGCCTTTGCCGAAGAGATTGTTGAGTAGAGAAGCGATGTTGTACGCGAGCGCGTAAGCGTCGAGGTCGTTGTACAGCGGGTTGTAACGATACTCGGCGTTCAGGTTGACCTCGACGTAGTCTTCTTCGCGTCCGTGGCGCTTGAGGATGTCTTTCACCTTGTGGCAAAAGTCACCTTTTACTTCGAGCACAAGGCCGCCGATGCGCTTGTCGGGGTGGTCGGCCCGGTAGGAGATAAGTTGCTCAGCGTAGGGATACATGCAGCCGCTGGTCTTGCCCGTGCCAATCGCCCCGAAGATGGCAATGCCCGTGAACAGTCCGCGCTCGGGAATGGCCAACCAGTAGGGATCTTCGGCAGCTACCGGTTTCCTGGGGTCGTGCACTTCTCCGAGCACTAGGAAGAGTTCATCGCGCCTACTCGGGTCGGGGTAGGCAGGCAGGGGCATCGGTTTGACCTTGCGGTTGGGCCGAAAGGCGAAGACGTAGAGGCCTGAAAGAACGAGCGAGTATCCGATGTAGGGAGTGGTGAAGAGGAACAGGGTGTAGGTGTACTTGAAAAAGGCATAGATCAAGGGAGAACGAATCGAGATCAGATGAAGCATCATGTCGTTCTCGGGGAAGGGCCAGCGGAAGTAGAGCGTGATTCCAGTGGCACAGGCGAGGATGTAGGCGACGAGGCCTTTGGAGGCAAGCACACGCTGAATCACTGTGCACCTCCATCGGGAGCTGTGCTCTTGGATCCGGCCTTTGGCTTGACTGGCTTTGGAGTTGGTTCCGGGTTCTGCGCCAGCCAGGACTTGAACTGGCTGTCGCGTTTGAAGATGAATTGCAGAGCCTGTGTAACAACATGGTCGATGCTGGCAGTGCCGAGGAACTCGGCGTAGCGCTCCATGGTCAGAGTCAAGGGTTCCTCGATGCGGACGTAGAACCTCCGCACAGCGATTTGCGGTTCAGGTGGTTTCAGTAGGGGCATGGAATTTCCTTTCCAATGGGCGCGAGTGCTCGACAAATAACCTCTGAAGGGTTGCGAGCATGATCTTGAATTCTCGTACGCGGCAAAAGACCGAGCGCGCGAGCTGAGCGCGCGCATCGTGGCCGGGCGTGACCCCCGAAGCCCGAAGGGGATTTGGCCCGCAGATAGGCGGGCAAAATGGGGTCGCGCCCGGCCATGAAACGGTTTTTGCCGCGTACAGGTTTTGTCCCTGTTTCATCGCGTGTTCCTTGGTCTACAAGTGCTTAGCCTTCTCCTCAACAGAACGGGATGCAGAACGAGGTACAGAACGATCCTTGGAATCTCCTGTTCTGCGATCCATACCCGATTCGCTCCCAAAAATGTCGTAGTCGCGGGGCAGGAGATGGGTGCGGAACCTCCACTTCGGTGCCGTTTGGTGTGCTGCCAAGAGTGCCTCCAGCGCTTGTTCCTCCGTCCCTCCTGCGGTCCATTTCCGGTAGACCGACTCCGTGAATTCATCGCGGTAGCGCTGGTTGCCGTAACGCAAGAGATCGCGGTCGGCACGGGTCAGAAGGCTGTGTTTGTTCTCGTCCCAGAGGCGCCGGATGCGGAAATAGCGGGCGAGGGATCGGACATTGGCCGTGCTGGTTTCCTCGAAAGTGCTCCGAAACAACTGTTCTGCCCGGTGGAATTTCACCGAGCTTGGGGCGGCGTAAACGAGGTTAAAGCCGGATAGCCGCCTCAAGAAATGTTCGTAGCGGCGAACGTGCGTGATGTAGTGGAAGAGGCCCCGGTTTGCGGAATCGCAATACACAAAGGTGGGTGTCCGCTCTCCGGGCGGACAGTCGGATTCTGCAGAAAGGAAGACTGGGAAACGGTCCACGAAGCATCTTTTGGTTGTGGAGGTCGGGTCGATTCCTTTGTAGATCCGCCCTGGAAGAATTGCTTCCGGCACGGCGAGCTCGCGGAAGTAAGCGACTTTGTCGGCTTCGGTTTCCAGATATTCCAGGCCGGGATGGGCCAGAACGAAGTCCAGAATCAGCAGCCGGGTCCGGATCAGTTCACTCGAAAGGCGTCGGCGATTGCGCAAGTTATCGCGGTCGAGAGCGCCGTAGACTTCGCGCGAAAAGAGGTTGAAGACCGATGTCTGGTGTCCGCAAGTGGCGGCCCGAACGTGGCCCAACCGGATACTTTTGCTGGTGAATTGGTGCACGTTCCAGCCCTTCGCGGTGCCCGTGAAATCGAGAAACTGGCGGAGAGTGAAGTACCCAGAATGTGTGGCGACGAGGTAGAGAAAGCGGGATTCCTGCTGGTTGTAGCCGAGATCAATGAGGGCCGCGAGATGTTCTGGACGGGTCATAGCGAGAGAATCTCCAACATGATTTCAGGATCGGACATGGCGGGGCGGAGTCGCGCCGCATCCTCGGGAAGCGCATACATCGCGAATCCGGTCTGGGCTTTGGCAGCCAAGGCCTGCGCGTGGTAGTCGCCGGTCACCAGCTCCAGATCGACCTTACCCAGCTCTTGATCGGGGCCTTCATATTCGAGCCGAAGGTCGGGCAGTGCGACCTTTCCGTTCACAATCGGCAGACTGTTTTCTTCTGCGATCTCTCGCTTGCGCTCGGCCTGCTCGGAGGCGGGCAGCGATTGCAGTCTGGCCAGTTGACGGTTCACGGATCGCTTGAGTTCGAAGTCGAGAATTACCCGCTGTACCCGGCCTCCGGCCTTTTCAATCCGGGCAGACTCTTGTTGATATAAGCGATAGATCGCAGCGTCGTGACGGGCTTCGCGGGGCTTCACAAAGCCGTGATAGAGCACCTGACGAGGTTTCGAGTGCTGGGGCCTGGTGGCTTCGAGAAAGCGGTGAGCGGTCTTGGTGAGGGTGAAATAGGAAGCCTTATCCGGGTAGGTGGTGCGACGGAGGATGAGTCCTTGACGCAGCAGATTGTCCACATCGCGCCGGGCCTCGGCGGGATCTCGGCCGTAGCGATGAGTCACTAGGTCGTCGAGCTTGAGGACGCGAAAGGTTCCGACATCGGTCAGCGTTTTCAGCTCGGAATCCCGTAGAGAGTACGTACGATCGCGGTCAAGGGCAGGATGTTTTGTGCGCCGCCCCTGAGGGACGCTACGACCTTTGCTGGGTCGGATTTCGTGTCTTGGAGGCTGGTCTTGCGAGGTTCCGCTGCCTCCGCCCTGGCCTTTCGCGTCCGAAGTTTCCTGTCTGCGGGAGGATTCTGTCGATCCGTGAAAGCCCGAGTCACGGATTTCGTCAGGACTCTCGTCGCGATCGTAGCGGGACACTAGTTCAGCTCCTCACGATGCAAGTGGGGCGGCATCGGCGCTTGCCTGCGTTCAGTCCCCGGTCAAAGTGCGCCAGTTTGCGGCCTACTTCTTTGGAAGCCATACCTACTCCGAAGGTCACCCACCGACAAGGTGCGTTTGGCTGCGCCCTCGCCGAAGGCGAACATCAGTCCGACCACGGCAATCGCAACCAACGCAAGCCCGGTGGCAACCGCTCCAGGGAAGGCCGTTTGCAACGCCTGTACAGCTTGCGTCCAGGGCGACGTCGTGGATTGGGCAAACACTTTGTCGGCCAACACACGGAATCCGTGTATTCGTGCAGCGAGCAAGTTGGCGAAACTTGCTTTGGTGAGGCCAAATTGCGCCTACGTAAGGAAAGAGGCCGGCAGGTGGCAAAACCTCAATGCATCAAGGTGTCAATTTTTCAGGAGATGCGCTGGGTCCAAGATTGTTTTGCCCAGTAGCGAACAAAAATAAGGACGCCCGCCACGTCGGCCTTGACTTTTATGACCTTCTCATTGAAGCACTCAGAACCCAGCCAATGAGCGATAACGGGATGTTTCGCCGACAACCGTATGGTTTCCGGTTAGCCGACAACTTGCGTCCAGAACCTCGTCTTTCAACTAACGGAAGTGGAAACCTTGCGAGGAATCCAAGTCTTAAATCTGCGCGCGCGTTTGTGCGGCATTGCGCCGGTCTGCCGATCTCGCCAACGCTATTGTTTGCGGGTGTCCGGCGTGTAGTGAGCCTGCAAATACTTGATGATCAGAGCGGCGGATGCATCGGAGATCGGAGCGCCGAGCGTCTTACGCATTTTGTTAACTTCGGTTTCCCAGGCGGATGCGGGCAGCGGCGGTTGCATGGTGATGTAGCGGGTGCTGTGGCACAGGCTGCAGAAGCTCTCGGTTTCGGCGCGGCCCTCTCCTTCCGCCAGCTCAGGAGGATATAGCTGATATGCGGAGACCTGGTAGACAGAGTCGTCTGTGGGCGTGGCAGGAGACGGTTGCTGAAGCTGGCCAAACGTGGCGGGCGCGTAATTCCCCCGTTTGACCTGTGCGAAAAGCAGGCCTGCGGCCAGCACGATCGCGAGCGACCCGCCGAGACGCAAGGCGAAGTAGCGTTTCACCAATCGCAGGGGAGTTCCTCCTCTCACTCAGCGCCGCCGACGAAATAATCCTGCCGCTCGATTCGATTCCAGAGATACCCGCCGGGATTCCAGACAGGTTGGTCGGGTTGTGTGTTTCCCGCACTGTCGGAGGCGCGCGCGGCGAGCGTGTAGCGGCCGGGCGCTTTCGGCGTCCAGGTGAATTCCCACGTTCGGAAGGAATAGCGCCCGAAGTCTTCGCCGAGCCGCGCGGGTTGCCACGTTTTCAGTCCGTCGGCCGAGACATCCACCTTTGCCATACCACCATAGCCACTGAAGGCAATGCCGCGCACCTGTACGGGCATTCCCGCAGGAATCTTCGCATCACCGTCAGGCGAGATGAGAAACGAGCGCACGGGCATGCGATTAATGGGAATCATCTTTACGGTTCCGGCCTTCACGTCACCCGGAGTCGTATTCCCCCGCGGCGTGTCCGGGATCCGATAAGCGGTCTTCATCCAGAAGTTGTCGTCCGTCTTATCTAGGACGCGGACCCAGGTTAGGCATTTCATCCAGTAGGTTGCGAAATATCCGGGCACAACCAAGCGGACGGGGAATCCGTTGAGCATGGGCAGCGGCTCGCCGTTCATTGCGTACGCGACAATGCAGTCATCGAGAACAGGGTCGCCCAAGTCCAACGACTTCAGGAAGAAGTGGGAGCCGTAACCCTCGGGCCCGGCGCCGCTCTCAAGGCCTTGAAACTGGATCTGCAGGGAACCGGTCTTGGGGGCGGCGGCATTGAGAAGCTCGCGCAACCGAACACCAGTCCACCGGGCATTGCCCATGGCGCCATTGCCCCACTGGCCTCCAGGAACACGCGGCTCTAAACTGCTCCGGCTGTTGCCGGAGCATTGGTTGACGGCGGCGATGCTTTCGGCCGGGAACTTGCGGATCAGCTCGGCCAAGCTGTACGAATTCGGCTGGGCGACGTTTCCCTCAACATGGAGTCGCCAACTCTTCAAATCCACGGCGTTCGGAATACCATCCAGATGCCAGCGAACGTAAAACGCACGATTGGGAGTGAAGGCCGTTTGGAAGTAGGATCGCGGCGTTTCCAGCTGAACCCCACGGTCTGTGAGCAAAAGCAGAGGCGTTTTCTGCGGCTCGGAGACATAGGGTCCCACAGAATTCCAGTAAGGATTCACTCCGGGGCCGGTGAATGAAGGCATCGCGGAGGATTCCTGGGAAGCCTCCGAGTGACGCGCCACGGCACCGAGCGCCAGAGTCCCTCCAGCGGCGCCAAGAAGCCTAAATAAAGAACGACGGGAGAGAACAAAACCATTGCCTGGGGGAGGAATGTCCATCGAAGGACCCGTTCAAGAAGTTAGTACATCGCGCGCATTATACATGCCTGGCGCAAGGGCTGCAGCATATCCAGTTGCTGATAGAGTTGCTCGGTGCGGCGACGGCAGCCAGCCTCGGGATTTTCCCCAGCCACTCGCCGCGATGGCGGGTATAGTAAACGTCCCGGCCGGCACAGGGAATCGCCCAGCTACGATAGATTGCTTTCAACCGACTCATCACCCGGGAAACATCTTTGACGATAGTCAGATAACTGCGGGCGAGTTCGCGTAGCATGCGTACACTGGTCTCGCCGTGGTAGACCGGCTCGAGATCATTGAGTCGCAACAGATTGGCAAGTTTGCGAGCATCGATCTTGTCGCTTTGGTTGCCATGTTTGAGCAGCGCGTTCTTGCGCGGGTTACACACTACTAAGTTGGCAACATGCGGCTTGAGCAGATCGTAGAGCCAGGCCGCCCAGGTGCCTTCTTCGAAGGTCACCGACAAAGTGCCGCGCAGTCCTGCCAAGAACTCCAGTGCTTTTGGGTTGTGGTTTTCGCAGATCGGAACTGGTGGGATTGGAAATGGATGAGGTGCAGATGCGCCAAGGTCACTGGGCAGTCGTAGATCTGATCGGCAAGGGCGGGCACATCCGCACGGTGCCGATTCCAGCGTGGGTCAAGACAGCGCTCGATCAGTGGATACTAGCGGCGAAGGTCACTGAGGGAAGGATTTTTCGAGCGGTTGCCAGAGCGGGAAAGGTGTGGGGAAAAGGCATCTCGCAGAATGTCGTGTGGTACGTAGTCAAGGGTTGCTGCGAGAGAGTGGGCTTGCAGCATATTGCGCCGCATGACTTGCGGAGAACCTGTGCCAAGCTGTGCCACACGAGCCGTGGCGAACTGGAGCAGATTCAATTCTTGCTGGGGCATGCATCCGTCCAGACAACGGAACGCTATTTGGGCTGCAAACAGAATCTCGGAAATCCAGCGAACGACCTTTTTGACCTCAGAACGAACGGGCGGCCGCAGGAAAACGATGATGAATCCACGCCAGTGAAAGCTTCCGACCCTGTAGAAAAGGCACCCGGGCAAAGGGTAGAATGCCGCCACGGAGGATCGGAACATGACCAGCCCGTCTGCGATTCAAGACAGGTATCCCTACCAGAACGAACCGATCTGGTCGAGGTCAGAAAAGATCATCGCCCGCAAAGCCTTCGACGCTGCCCTGGGGCGAGAGCTTCACGAGGTAATTCAGGAAGCAAAGAAGATGGCCAGCCAGATCCAGCAGTCGTCGGATCTGTGGGACTTGGAACATTACCTGACCGAACGCCGTAAAGAGATCGACCGCAAGTACGACTACCGATACTCGCGACTCACGCATGTCTTCGGGAAACTTTTGTACGAAAAGCGACTCAGTGAAGAAGAACTACGCGGCTTGCGGGAGGACAAGCTGAAGTTGATTCGTTCTTTGGCTAAATTCTTAGCGGAGGACGCGGCTTGACCTGCATTCTGAGCGCAAATGCCTGATAGCGTCAATTGACTTATTGTTTCGGTCTGTCGTGATTCAGGAGCATTAGGCAGTCTGATCCCGGGCTACCCCAATCACTCACTCGGGCTTTGCTTCATCCACGACCGCTCCGTGCTCCCGGACGACAATCTTGGAGACTTTTGTCCCTGTTTTTACGAACTCGAACGTCAGGTCGCGATCGGCGGTAAAGAAGACGTTCTCCGACTCTGGATGCAGCACGAACTTCTTGTCGCCCCCGACCGTCAGGGTCAGCAGGTTATTTCCGCGAGCGACCGTTAAGCTGCCGGTTTTCGGCGCGTCATACTTACCAGCGTACCGCTCCAGCACCTCGGGCTGAATCGTCACTTCCTTTCTGGTGTTCTCGTAGGGTGCGTCGCGATGGTCGTAACTGACCGCCCGCGCCATCTTCCACGTGCCGTCTTTCAGCAGCCAAACGTGGAAGAACTTCGCCACGCCGTCGCGGTATTCGGGCTTGCCGCTGTCATTGATGTAAAAATAGTGCTCACCCGAGAGCACAGCCCCGTAAATCACGCCGTTCTTTTGAAGAGGGTAGATCTTCACAGTGTCGGGAATGGGTTCCCGCCGCAGGCGGAAATTCGGCTTCCCGCAAAGGCCATTTTTCAACGTCTCGATGAAGGGACCGAGTCCGACCGTCAGCCCGCCTTTGTCGTGATAGAACTCGACGTCGGCCCAGAAGTATTGCGCCATTTCCGTGACGTCGCAGCGATTATATGCGTCCCAGAACGCCGCGTCTTCGTGCCTGATCGTCGCGGCTAGAGTGTCTTTCTCGTCTTGGGCAAATAGTGGAACGGTGAGTAAAAACAATACTAGGAACTTGACGCAACAATGCAGTCTCATCAGATCCTCACAAGTAGAGAGAGATACGTGTGCGGGTACTTATTGGTTCCGTAGCGTGCTAAGTAATCCTTGGGAACAGCTACTCAGACGATAGTTGACGTAGTATTGCGATTACACTCAAAACCCCTCAACGAGGCTGACGCTTGATCAATCAACCAAACGGAATCAGTGGCCATATGCCGTGACGATAGCTTCGGGAAGAGGAGAGGTACGCCCATCGAACAGCGAAACCTTTTCCCCGCGAAGTGTCTTGCTGAGAAATTCACGGATGAATCGCGTGATCAGGTCCAGATTGTGCAGCGCAACAGGAGTCTCGGGAAACCCGTCGTGACCGTGGAAGAGAAGCGGCACATCGCTGAAGCTCGGGTGGGCGATCTCGGGAGAGTGCAGCACCACGGCGTAGGAGCCCGGGGGTAATTCCTGAAGCTGCTGTTCCCTGACTCTTTTGTATTTCGCGATTTCGTCGGGCATGCCACCCATCCTATCGTCGGGGTGGTAGGCCTCCAGAAACAGGAGCGGCTGGCGCATCATTCGATTGTCCTCATAGAGCGGGAGAGCGGCGACAGGCACCATACCGCCGTCGAGGTCGACGCAAGCGTGGATGCGCGAGTCCTGCTGGCAGGCGCGTGCGGCGAATTCCGCTCCTGCCGAGTGTCCCATGGCTGCGAGCCGCTTCAGGTCGATTGCGCCAGCCAGCGCGGAGTGCTGCTTGTCGCGGTTGAGCTCCTCTATGCGATCGATCACGAACCGAACGTCGGCGGCCCCTTCGCTGATACCGATCGAGACTTGTTTCATCATCCACTTCTTGCTCTCGGATTGGGAGAGTCGAGCAGGCGGCGAATCGTTGTGTTGCGTGACAACTCTGCCGTCCGGGAACCAGATCGCCATCGCCGTGTACGTGTGTTCAATGCTGGCGACGACGTATCCATAACTCACCAGATGTTCGATCAGCACTGTGTATTGGAACCCGGTGCTGCCGAGGCCGTGAGAGAAGGTGGCAACCGGGAATGGCACGCCGCTCTTGGCGATCGGCGCGTGGTCAATCGCATGCGAGGAAATCTCTCCCGAAACAATCTGTGCCGAGGCGTTGCCGAACTCGCGGCTCATGATCTTATGGATCTCGGGAAGGGCGTCCATCTGAGCTGCGCCTGGCAAGTACTGTCCTTTTGTACCGGCGGACTTCGCCGTCGGATACCAAAAGTAGACCATCAGCTCGCGACGGAGCTTGGGATCGTAGTCGTCGGGACGCGATGCGTCCGTCCAGTGATAGCCAATCCTGCCGATGCCGTAAGGACCTGTTGGCGACGGGATCTGTGGCAGCGCAACCGACGTCTGCGAGCTGCTCGATGCGCTCGGCGATTGAAGAGCGGCGACGGAAGCGCTGTACAAACAGGCGAGCAGAATGCGGGCAAAGAGTCGCGATTTCATACGCGTACGGTCCCACGCAGACCTGCCGCTGTCAAGCACACCTGACAATGCGACTCTCGATGGTTGGCGATAAATCCCGATAACGCTCATTGCCGGGGATTTTGAGCGCTATTGCCTGATAGCGTCAGTAATGTTGCTTTTCCTTCGCAAGCCCATACAATCGGCACACATGCAATCATTCAGAATCGTTCTGACCTGTATTGTGGCGGCTGTGTCGTACGGCATCCTTCACGATCAATTCACTGCGCACATTTGCGTTGAGTACTTCTCGGTTTTCCATCCGCATATCTTTCCCACTGAATCGCCGGTGTTGCTTGCGCTGGGTTGGGGAGTCATCGCAACTTGGTGGGTGGGAGCATTTCTCGGCGTACTCCTGGCCGTCGCGGCTAGGGCTGGTTCGGGCAGAAAAATCGATGCAATCGAACTCGTTCGTCCGATATTGAAATTGCTTTTAACAATGGGCTTTCTGGCTGCCGTCGCTGGATTAACTGGATACATACTTGGTCGCCGGGGTGCAATTGCCCCACCGGGATGGGTCGCGTCTGTTCTGCCTTCCGCGAGACATGCGCGATTCATGGCTGATTGGTGGGCGCACAACGCTTCGTACTTGGTTGGGTTCTTAGGAGGGATTGCACTCTGCATCGCGACCATCCGTAAGAGGTTCTCTCAAGCGCAATGACTGTGTACTTTGCCACGCTGGAGCTGATAGGTGGCGAGAAATCCCGATGTCGCTCATTGACTGGGCCAAAAACCGCCCTGAGTTCGGGCATGAAATTGCTTGAAGCAAGGGAGGGTGAATGAAACTCCCTCCATTAATCGTTCAGCAGTAAGAGTTATCGGAGTC
>Ga0185299_10005475_pt1 | contig 14290 bp, 20 predicted proteins | sample PaiPotPPA55metaG_FD_128002 | JGI IMG/M metagenome (GOLD analysis project Ga0185299, IMG submission 128002) | Iron sulfur acid spring bacterial and archeal communities from Banff, Canada, to study Microbial Dark Matter (Phase II) - Paint Pots PPA... ...
CACCCGGCTGTTGCCGTAATCCGCGATGAAGACATCGCCCGCTCCATCCACCGCCACACCCCACGGGTAAAACAGCCCGCTGCCCACCGTGGTCTGGGCGCCGCCACCGGCCGGAACCTCCACCACCCGGCTGTTGCCGTAATCCGCGATGAAGACATCGCCCGCTCCATCCACCGCCACGCCATACGGGTAACTCAGCCCGCTCGCCGGCACCGTGGTCTGGACACCCGCGAAGGTTACGTTTTGCGCGTGAGCCCCGGCGGAAAACACGCCGAGCAAGAGCGCGCAAGTTGCGAACAGCAGGGGCTTCATGAGCGCAGTTAGAGAGCGTTGGTGAGCCATAATTCAGTAATCTCCTGGGCGGTTCCGCGCCGGTAAAAGAATCCACAGAAACTGTCTGGGTGTGCGGGATGCAGCGGGACGCCGCGACTCGTGAGACGCTCGTTGACAGCCCGCGATGCGGCATTCCACACAGTCCGGTTTGTCCGGGCAGCGAAAACGGAAGCGCTCCCGGCAATGCCGGCCTGTCTCCCGGCAGGTGCGGCGCGCTGGGCTGCGGCGAATGCCAAGTTGACGGTCAGAAATGAGAGGACAAGCAGGAACAAAGCGGCGCGCTTTGAAATCACGTACGTTTTCTCCACGATCGAGTCTTTAGACACACCTACAGACACAACTACGCTGGGGGACGGAATCTTATCTCTTAGGAACAGGACACTAACTGGGCCCGGGGGGGGTACAACCTAAGAAGAGGAGCCTTGACGAATCTTAAGGTAGTCTACAACGCAAACTTACTTTGTCAAGCCGAAAGCGACAAACTGCAAGTTATCTTCATCTACATTCTTTATTCTTTCGCATGGCCGGGTGTCCCCGGCCTTGCGCCGAGAAGTGTAACTCTAGAAACTTCTTCTAACATAACTGGTGGTGCCCCGCTGGTTGCGCTTTTTGTGGTTTTTGCAAGGGTCGAGTGTGTGCACCGTCACATCTTATGCGGGCATTCGCATGACCTTCCTCCGCTCCTCCGCCCTGCCAGTTTGCCCAACTGACGGCAGCGTCGCCAGCCCTCCGGCTAAGGTTGGCCGTGGGGGGCGAGATCACTGCGGCAAGGATTGAGCTTCAGACCCAAAATGGAACGGCAGCCGGCGTGCAGACCCTCCGTCATCATCTTCGCACGGGCCGGTCTGGTCGGCTGCGAGATTCGAATACTTGCTGCGTGTTTCTGTGGGAGATGAAGGAGCGCCAATGAGTGTGTCGGGCTTGAACTGCGTTGAAAGCTGTCTTAATTGCCATCTGCGCTCGCGCAATTTTTTTTGTGACCTCTCCCCGGACTCGATCGAAGCGTTCAACAAGATAAAACATGCCGCAGTTTTTCCTGAACATGCGGTGGTTCTTGCGGAAGGGCAAAGTCCCTGCGGAATTTTTATGCTGTGCCAGGGACGCGCCAAGTTGTCGACGACCTCGCGCGATGGCAAGACATTAATTGTCCGACTCGCTGAGCCCGGTGAAATTCTGGGCTTGCATGCGGTTGTTACCGGGGGACGGTACGAGTTGACGGTCGAAACCATGCAGCCCTGCCAGCTTAATTACGTCGGGCGGGAAGACCTGCTGCGCTTTCTCAAAGACCACGCTGACGCGGCTCTTCATGCTACTCAGCATCTGGCTCGAGACTGTTCCGATGCGTATGGTGTGGCGCGCACGATTGGGCTGTCACACTCGGTCTCAGAGAGGTTCGCCAGATTCTTGCTTGAAACCGCCGCCGATGGGGAGGTCAGCAATGGAACGGTGCGCGTCCGGTTGGCGATGACTCATGAAGAAATCTCACAGTTGGTCGGCACCAGCCGCGAAACCATTACCCGGCTGCTCTCCGAGTTCCGGAGAAACGAGACGGCGGAATTGAAGGGCTCGATGCTAATTATCCATAACCAGCCGGCGTTGAAGAGTATGGTCCGGGCTTAGGGATGCGTAGGACGGGCGGGACTGTGTCGCAACTGCTGTGCCCGTCCCGTGCCGGGCTTTCCTGTGTTGCCGCTTCGCGGCTGAAGGAATAGCGAGGGCCGCTTTCTGCGGCCCTCTGCTGTCGCCAAGCGCGAGACGACTGTGGAATCCCACCCTTCAAAGAAACGAAGTAACGAAGTAACGAAGTAACGAAGGGTGGGATGGCCAGGCATCGCCACTACTGTCATTTGTCATTAGGTACTGTCATTCCCGGGGAAGATCTTGCTACTCTGGTCACTGTTTGTCACTGTTTGTCATTGTTTGTCATAGACGGCAGTGTTCTTGACCTTTTTGCCCATCGCATCGGTTGAGGTGGTAGTGACGGTGCGAGCTTTGCCATCCGCCGACACGACAATTCGACCGGTGATGGTAACCTTGCCGTCTTTCTTAACGGATACCACCCACGTATGGTCATCAACTTTCTTGAGTGAGCGCGCGTCTGCATTCGAATCGCCGGTAACTGGGTAGTCTTTGCCGTCGACTTTGCCTGTCCACTCGTTGTGCGTGGGCTTACCGGCGCCGTCGGTGCCATCGATTGTAACTTTCACGTTGTCTCCCACCTCCTCGTACACCACTGTGATGTTTTTCGAGGAGCCAGGGGCGAACTTCGACTTGGCTTCGTTCAGTTTCCAGGTTCCGACATTTGCGTCGGCGGCGTAGCACAAGGTCGCTGCAACGAAGCACAGCGCCACAGTCGCCACAGTCAATGCAATGGTTCTTGCTTTCATGTTTCCTCCTGATTGAGAAGTAAACTATCGGACTGATTTAGCGTCAGACATTCTAGTGCCAGCTGGAGCATTCAGCAACTCGCAAGTTTCTTCCAACGTAAGACGGTTGAATGTTCCGGCTGTGCAGTGATCGCCGTGCTTCGAAGCGAGCCGCCGATCCGCTGTGTGCCGATCCGCTGTGTTAAGATATTTATCGCATCAGCGCGCGGAAATTTATTAACGGTCGATTGGCGATTCTGGCAGGGACAGCTGCGATTGCAGGCGCCCACCGTAGAACGGCGCGCTGGATGCGAAACTTGTAAACGCCTTGTCCCGCAAGGTGTTTCCGGCAAGTCATCGTGCGAGTGGGGACGTAGTTCAGTTGGTTAGAACGCTGCCCTGTCACGGCAGAGGTCGCGAGTTCGAGTCTCGTCGTCCCCGCCATTCCTTTGAATGGTTTACAAAGGACCCCGAAAACCGATCTGGGTCCGTTTGGGTCCAATAAGCGTTCCTGTATCTGCCGAGTCGCCGTTCCTCCCATCCGAATGTAAGTTTGCCCGCTCGGCGAGGCTGCGCATCGCCACACGGTTGACTACGTCTCGACGAGCGTGCCGAGCACCTCGGGCCACCGATTCTCAAAGTCGACTTCCCGTTGCAGTCCGCGCTCCAACAGAGCTTTGATTCGCTGCTGCGCTTCAGGCCACATCAGCGCGGACTTCAGCGAGATCGCGCGCGAGGAACTGCAGGCGTTCACGTCGCCATAGGGCGGCGAATTCGCCGGCACTATGCGGCTAGGGTTTCAGAAGTGACTCCCATAGGCTACCGGAATGGCGAAATTCGATCCGCCGACCTCACGCGCCATGGCAAAGTTAATTCCTGCCCTCGCGAGAAGCTTTGATATAGATCGCGCCGAAAGCCACGATCTCGGAAGCCGCTGACGTTGGCAGTACTTGCGCTACTGCTTTGCCGTGCCCGATGTTTGCGATCTGATCGTCTTTCAGGCCGATGTATTGCTTAAAGAACGTGTTCGGCTCCGGATGGGTTTGGCTGAGGCCAGACCCTGTGACGCAGAAAAGAAGAGCGCCGCAGACCAATGCTTTCGCAGGCCAGCGTTGGACCCTTGCGCTCTTCGCGGCCGACATTCGGCTCATAACGCTGCCGTGTTCTTGTCGCGATGTGGTGGCGGATGATACGCGGCCGGGAGTTGCAGCTCCGAACGAACCTGCAGTAACTGCACCAGCTGAGAACGGGAGACGACCCCTTGCAAAATACCGTTCGCGACCACCGGCAACTGGTTGACATCCTTGCTGGTCACGAGTTTTAGCGCATCGAGAACTGGCGTGTCGGGAGTGATGACGTGCAACTGCTGCAGCGGGCGCATGGCTTCGCGCACAGTGGTCTTGTCCCAACGGTCGCGCGGTATGCCCCCCACATCGCGGGGGGTAACGAGGCCCACGAAGTGATCCTGGTCCTCCACAGCGAAACACCGCTCGCCGGCCCGCAGAAGGTAGGTATTAACAAACTCCTGCAAACTCATTCTGGGGCTCACGATGGCACAATCACGCGACATCACCTCGGAGACTCGCAGGCCACGAAGCGCAGCCGTAATCTCCACGTCGGCGTAGCTGGCCTTGGCCGCGTCCATCAGAAACCAGCCAATGAATGCGATCCACAGGCCGCCAAAACCGGCGCCGGAAAAAAATTGCCATATCCCATCGAGAATGAACAGAAACGCGACGAATTGCCCGACGCGCGCGGCGATGCGGGTGGAGCGGTCGGCGTTTTTGGTAATCGCCCACACGATCGCGCGCAACACCCGGCCACCATCGAGGGGAAAGCCGGGAATCATGTTAAAGACCGCGAGAGCAATGTTGATGTACCCCAACCAGACCAGGACCCCAGTTGCCACAGTCTGCGGTTCGGTGGAACGGTGCCAGCCGAGGCCGAGCGAGATCGCGAGGCAGCCAAAACTGATAATGAGGCTGGCGATCGGCCCGGCGATCGCGACCAAGAGTTCCGTTTTCGCGTCGGTCGCGTCGTCCTGGATTTGGGAAACACCGCCGAGCGCGAACAGGGTGATCGCCCTGACTTTCAAACCGCGGGCTTGGGCCACTAGGGAATGGGCGAGTTCATGCAACAGCAGGGTGACGAAGAACAGGGCTGCCGTGATCAGCGCAGCGATCCAGATCAGGCCCGAGCCCCAACTCGGGTTTACCTGACGAAAGTGTTCGCTGAGGGAGAACGCGATCAGGGCAGCGATAATGAACCAGCTGTAATGCAGCCCGATCTCTATGCCGGAGATTGTTCCGAGTTTGATGTTGGAGCGCATACGCGACCTTCCTTAAGAAAAACCAGCAACTGCGGATAACGAAACTCAAATCGAGTTATTCCACACCTTCATGATCGAAGAAGTGGGTCTCCTCCAGCGAAAACATGAACCAAATCTCTCCGTCCCCTTATGCGATTACGGCGTTGCCCTTCCACTTTCTTCTCGCAGGGCCAAGACGAGGGTTTCGTAGTCAAAGGGTCCATCGTGACGCGTTCCGTTGATGAAGAACGTCGGGGTGCCATTGACTCCACTGCGGACACCACTACTGAAATCCGCGCGAACACGATCTTTGTATTTGCCCTCTTCAAGCGCTTGCAAAAGTGCTGTTGGAGACAGACCTAATTCTTCGGCAAGCTCGGAATAAAGCGCCTCACTCAGCTGCTCTTGATTCTCGAATAGAAGATCGTGCATCTCCCAGAATCTCCCTTGAGCGGCCGCGAACTCAGCGGTCTCAGCCGCGGATTCGGCATGCGGGTGAATCTCGCTTAAGGGAAAGTTTCGGAATACGAACCGGAGCCGCTTTCCAAATTTCTCCTGGACTCGCTTGACGATGGGATAGGCGCTGCCACAACTTGGACACTCGTAGTCTCCATACTCGACTAAAGTTAATGATGCGTCTTCCGGTCCCTGGATGTGATCTCGGGATGTGACAGGTGTTCTGAGCTTAGCCATGCATCTTCTCCTATTTGGGCAAACTCTCCAGGGCTTCCAGGATGCCGTCTGCCCCGGGATTCACAGCGATCGGAGAGCAATAGCTCCAGGCGATGATTCCGTTCTTATCGATGACGAAGAGAGCCCGCTCCGAAACTCCTTCCGCGCTCCGGTACGCGCCGTATGCGCGAGAAACCACTCCTTTGGGCTCAAAATCCGCGAGCAACGGGAAGTGGAGGTGACGGGCTTCCGCAAAGGCCAGGTGACACCAGACTCCGTCGACGGATACACCCGCTAACTCGGCTCCAAATTTCTGGAACTCCGGCAGAATCTCGTTGTAGAGCGCCATCTGATCACCGCACACCGGGCTCCAGTCCGCGGGATAGAAGGCCAAAATCACCGGATGGCCTCGCAATTCCCGGAGCGAGAGCGTTTGGTCGGGTGTCACAGGCAGCGTAAAGTCAGGTGCCGGTGTACCCGGCGGCAGGACCTTCGACATACGATCTCCTTTTGCACCTGTCAATACCGCCTTCCCAGGGATCAGCTCGACATGCGTGACGGTCCGACCGAAAAGACGGCAGATTTGAATTCAGCCTTGGTGAACAGAATCACTAGGTTCATTGACACCAGCATCAGATCGTAGTGCCAACCATAGGTCTTTTTGCCCCAGAACCCGAGCGCCATACGAAGATTTTTTCTGGATGGCGCCGATCCCTATCAAGATTAACCCCAAGGCCGCCCACTGAGGGAGCACACCCGCCATTACTCTGAGGCTCCCCAGCACTTCGCCCACCAATCTGGGGGTGGGGGAGAGCCGAGGTGACGTGGAGCAAGGTGCAAGTAGCGGGTGGGCGGCAGGGTCGATTGTCTTCGAGCGGCGTCAGCCTCACCGCTCTGAATTGCTCCCAACGCAACTTGTATCTCTGCATGGTGTTTGCTGCGCCTCCCTCTCAAGAGCTTTAACCAAGTGCGTTAGCCGAATGCCACTGGCCAGGAACTCCGCTCCCGCGCTCTTCATCAGCGCGAGAACACTTTCGCCACTGCTGTCGATTCGCATCACACCGGTCAGATCAACCACGAATCTGCGTTCCGGATGTGCACGGCGGGTCTCCTCCCAATGGGAACTAAGGTCCGCGATCCAAGGTTGAGTAAGTCGTCCCTCGAGAATGAGCTTTTGGTCACTCGGAGTGTCGATTTTCGTGATCCTTAGCATCGTGTCCTTCCCTTCACATGCACCGCTCAGCCGCAAGCAAAGCTCGCTTGTCGTTTGCAGAAGCAGCTTTCGCTAGCGGCCCGGGTTCGTCGAACCCGGGCCTGACGAGCGAATTCCAGGCTCATGCTCAGTTGCCAGTTCCGGTAGTATCAGAGTTTGATACTGTCGGGTGGTTGGCCACGATAGTCTGCTGCTTGTCTTGCGCTAGTTCTTTCTCTTTCTGCCCGGGATACACGAATTCATTCCCGATTTCGCGGCCGGGATAAAACCACTTCAGCAGGACATCCGGTTGTCCGGCTCCCTGTTCCGCCAATGCGACCACGGTATGTCCGGTTGGCTCCTGACGCTCAGTTGTGATCGTCTGAAGGGTTGCATACAGGACAGTTCTGTCCGCATTGAAGACTTGCACAATATTTTGGTTAGAATTACTGTCTGCCAGCTTGAACAAGTAGGTCCCGGCGGGTAATACCTGCCCCGGAATCTGGATCGGCTGGTTGAAAGTGATTGTGGTGGATTGGTCAGACTCGTCAGCATGAGCAGCGAGCTCGAAGAAGAGGGAAAAAGCAATGATCAAACCCACGGCAATATAGCCTTTGTTGATTTTCATTTTGGTTCATCTCCTTGAAAGAATGTTTTGTATTTCCACTTTGGATAAAGGCAAGGCAGATGCCAAACCTGTAGCGGAATTTGCCGCGAAAGAGAAAGAGGTGAACGGATGCGGCAAATTCTCGCTGCGCAGGATCAGGGCGGTTCCGAGCGCCGCAGCCACCAAAGTAACAGCGGCTCCGTAACGCAGCACAACAGCCGATGCCGGCCGCGCCTCGAACCTCGAAATGTGCCAAGAGGCCATAGGTTAAGTCATCTATCGACCAAGAGTTCGCTCCCGGTCCCTCTTGCCGTCATTGATCGTCGAAGCGGCGCTCCTGGCGGAGCATGGAGTATTTCGGCGCCTCAATCCAAACGCGGAAAGCCGGCCAAATCACTCTTCGGCGCGAAGAGTGACAGTCAACAAGGGCTAGAGTCAGGATCGGCGATGATGGTTTTGTCGGAGGCATCCTCGCGCTCTTTCATCGCCGACTTGAAACCACGGATACCTTCTCCGATCCCTTTGCCCAGCTCGGGAAGCTTCTTGGGCCCGAATACGAGCAAAGCGATTCCAAAGATCAGCAACAGGTGCGTGGGCTGCAATAGTCCTTCTAGCATGAATCCCCCTTTAATTGAAAGTTACAAAACATCGCAGTAAGAAAATTTGTGCCGCTTCCGTGCTCGGGAACAGCGCCTCCCATCGCTGGGTTTGTCAGCGACGAGCTATCGCGGCAGGATCTCCAGTTTGTCTGCCGGAATGGTTTGGATCGCATTCTTGTCAAGCTTCAAATGCGAATAAACCATCTCGGGAGGAAGCCGCCGGATCCACTGGTTGAGAGAGAAGTCCAAAACTTCGCTCGCCTTGAACAGTTCCAGAAACACCAGATCAGTATCGCCAGTGTTTTCCACGTAGTGACCAGCATTGAATGGAACGAAGCCGACATCGTTGGCATTGAAGTCCATGGTACGCGCCGACCCAACGGGCATAAAAATGGTCATTCGTCCCTTCCCCGCCATCCAGAACTGCCACTCAGAGGCATTGGGATGCCAATGGAGCTCGCGCATACCTCCGGGCTTGATCGTGTTCAGGGCAGCGGCAACATTCTTCGAGACAGGAAAGTTATGCGAGTCGACGATGCGTATTTCGCCCCCGGTAGTTCGCTTGGTCGGCGCCATCGCTTCCATTTTGAAGGTGTACTGGATGGAAGACCGCACTTTCTGCCCGCCAACTGCTGCCCTATCCTCCGCCAACGACTTCGGCAAGTCTGCGGGAAAAATGTAAAGCGAACCAGTCGGCAGATTGGTGAGAGCGCTCTGCGGTAGTCCAAAGTTCTTCGACAACACGTCAGGAGGCGTATGCGCCACCCATTCCGAGATAAGCATTGTACCGTCTTCCGAAAACATACCTTGATCGAAGACCAGGAGGAACTCGCATCCATCCGGCCCCAGGCCCTGAATAGAATGAGGAAAGCCGGCCGGGAAGTACCATAGATCGCCCTTGGTCACGTCGTCGATAAAGATCGTCCCATCAGGATTCAATAGCGTGACGCGGGCATTTCCATAGAGCATGATGGCCCACTCATCGGCCGTGTGCCAATGCAGTTCGCGAAAGCTGCCTGCCGTCAAGCGCATATTGACGCCCGCTATGTCGGTGGAGGACGGCAGTTCGCGCTGCGTCACCTGATGGGTCCAGCCGCCCTCTTGAACTCGTTTTTTCGTCAGATCGTAGGAGTACCAAATAGGACCGACATCCCCAAAATCCGTGGGCGGAGGTGTGTTTGAGTTGGGGTTCTCAGCCAGAAGTGGCCTGTTCTCTTGTCCAGGGTTACTCGTAGAATGATCGCCTTCTGCCTTTTGCGCGCCTTCCCGCGTTTGTGCGTGGGCACTTAATCCTGCGAATGCAGCCGCGGCCAAAGCAGCGGAGCCGATTCCCAGGACACTCCTTCTGGAAACTCCGTCCAGCATCATGTTGTCTTTCTTCTGATCATTCATTGCCTTTTCCTCATCCATGGTGAATTCGAACCACATTCGTGCTTTGTACCGAGGAACAAGCAAAGCAAATACAATCTCACAATGCTTACCAGCTGATTGCGCGTTGTGCCGGTTGCTGTGATGCTAAGCCGATTTCCTCGCGTGCGAACAAAACTCAATAAGTTTTCCGGACTGCGCCTGCGGAGCTCCCTTCAACGGTCTCCGGAAGCGCGTCGGTATGTAAACTCGATCACCCTTGCCATGACAATCTCCTTGATCTCTCATACCTTCTGTAAGCCAGCTGCGATCAGCTTTCAAACTCCAATAGCCCTACCAAATCCATCCGCATTGACAACGCACGCAATCGCACAACCGGAGCTTACGCAAAAGTGACTTACAGACAGCGCATGATCTCAGCCACATAGTGCTCCCTCAAAAATCGTGCGGGAACAGGGTTAAGCCCGTTTTCCGACGCTCTCAAGCGACGCATACCCTTTCGCAAACATCGCCCCGGCCAGTGCTTTCATATCTGGATCCCCAGAATCGACAGCCCGGAGCAGTTCCTCGCCTGCGTCTTGATGTCCGAACCTGCACCACATCACTCCGCAAAGAAACACATAGTTGCTGTCCATCCTGGTCTCCTCTTTAATCAGCGTTTGGAAACGTCAATCGCATTCCAGCTCTTAGCTTTTTGCCGAGCCGGGAGGGAACTTCTTGAACATCTTCGCGACACCTTTGTCCAGGTTCTTTTCATTTTTCTCAGCCTTGCTGGACAGGGTGTCCTCAGCGCTGCCGCGCCAAATCAACTGCTTGGTTTTTGCGTCGTACATGTCGACGACCAGGGTTCCCTCTTTGTAATCCTGTTCGGTTGTCGTCGCCTCGCCGAACCCTCCGCCCCCGAATCGTCGCCAGCCCCATCCTCCACCGAAGCCGTCATAGAAGGTCTGAAGTGATCTCTGAGTCTGGGTCGTCTTAATCGCCACGATAGCCACATCGCCACCGTTGTCCACCTGAGTCCAGCGCTTGGCTGCCAATTGGGCACCCACCGCATTCTTGATTCGGGCGTCCCAGAGGGAATTGGCTGGCTTGATTTCCTGCCAGGAATAGGTCTTGTACTGAGAGAAATTGGCTTGATGATCAAAGTCGGTCTTGACCTGCTGCGCAAATGCGGCTCCCAGCGCAACCAGGAAAAGCACAGTGCAAACTGCTGTCCGGCTTAGGGGCTTCATATGAGCCTCCTTTTCGGAAGTCAGGAATGCATTTGTATTTCCAAACATCCTTCCGACTCAAAACACTCCATTTGATCGTTGTGGCGGAGGGCTTTGTGAGTTCATTCGCCTGAGGATTCGACAGGCATGGAAGCTGGCATCGTCGACTAGCTGACTCACTGTCCGCATGTGGACTCTGCGATGGTTCATTCTGCTGCGAGTACTGATCTTGAGTAGGAAAACCTTGTGCCTGTTGCCGAGGTAACGTTTGGAGATATGGATGCATATCAACCGAGAAGGATCATGGACGGAGCTAGAAGGCTACAAATGGCGCGCTCCGACATACCGAGACGTGCCGATTGAACCTCTGATGAGAAGGGATCGGGAGAATGGCATTCAAAGTAGGAACCTCGTTTGTGGACACTTCTTTCTGGGTTCTTTCATCGGGTGCTCCTTTCGACTATTAGCCTTTCAGAAATGCGCTGGATCCGCCTCACTCTTCGGGTCCAGCCCCTTCATCTCATTGAGTTCCTCGGGCGTGATCTGAGGCAAGTGCCGGATGAACAAAACCAGGCGCCAGGTTTGCGGGACAGTGTGCGTTCCGCTGAAGGCTGGCATGCCGCTCAAACGAACTCCATTTTCAATTGTGTAGTAGAGCTCGCCATCGCTCTTGTTCTGCGTCCCGGCTGCGCGCAAGTCGGGCGGTTTCGGATAGAGACCCTTGCCGAATACCGTGTGGCCCCCTCCGTCATCCGAATGGCACGGGGAGCAATGGTAGGAGAAATGCTCCATGCCTCCCCGAATGTTCTCCGTTGAAGGCGTGATGGGATTGCGAAGTTGGCGATACGCGGATGGCACGGCCAATTTGCGTGCCGTTGTGGCCGCGAACTCCTCAATCGCTGATGGTGTCGCAAGTGCGCTGAAGCCTCGTCGCACGAGAATCAGCCCGTATCCCGCGGCTGCAACCGCAAGAGCAAACAGAATCAGCGAAACTGCCTTCCAGGGTTTCATGGCTACCTCGCCTTCCCTGTGTCATGGTCATCCGCCCGTTCCTTTACACGAATGAAATCGACTCGAGGACATGCCGCTGAGCTCGGCTATGAAGTCACAGTTGTAAAAGACGCGGCGGCTCCTGTGGCAATGTGCACACAAGGCTAGTCTCCGCCGCGATCAAGTTATGCTGCGGACCTTGCCACGCCCGACCGTAGTGATCTGAAGCCCGCGCGAACCTCTTCTGAAAAGAGCTTCGGCTGTTCCCAGGCCGCAAAGTGACCGCCCTTGGGAAGCTTGTTGAAGTGAATGAGCTTAGGGTACGCCCGTTCCGCCCAGCTTCGTGGAGCAGGATAGAGTTCGTCGGGAAAGACGCTCACGGCGGTCGGGACAACGACACCTTTCACGGCGAAGAACGAATAACCCCCGTTTTCCCAATAGAGACGAGCCCCCGAGAGCGCCGTATTCGTCAACCAAGTGAGCGTGATGTTGTCGAGGACGTCGTCTCGTGTGAGGCCTTCCTTTTCTCCGGCAAAGACACGCGCGATCATCTCGTAGCTGCGCGCGTCGTGGTCGAGAAAATAGGCCGCCAATCCAACCGGTGAATCCGCTATTCCGTACAGCGTCTGTGGCCTCAACCCCATCTGGAAGCCGTAGCCGATGCCCTTCGCATAGACGAAGCTGAGCCGCTCGTAAGCCAGCTTTTCGTCGGCCGAGAGATTCGCCGGCGCCGGCGCGCCGGAAAAAGCCAGCTTGTCGATGTCGAGTGGAATCACGTTAGCCATGTTTGTGTGAATGCCGAGCAATTCCGGTGGCGCCTGCACGCCCATCAGCTCGGTGATAATCGCACCCCAATCGCCGCCCTGTGCCACGAACTTCTTGTATCCGAGGCGCTTCATCAGCGTGATCCATGCGCGTGCGATGTGATCAGGGCCCCAACCAGTCGTCGTCGGTTTGCCTGAATAGCCGTAGCCAGGCATCGAAGGAATCACCACATCAAAAGCGTCCGATGCGCTTCCGCCATGCGCCGTGGGATTGGTCAGCGGATCGATGATCTTCAGCTGTTCGGTGATCGAACCAGGCCATCCGTGGGTGACGATGACCGGCAACGCATTCTCATGTTTCGAACGAACGTGAATAAAATGGATATCCAGCCGATCGATTTCAGTGATGAATTGGGGCAATGCGTTCAGTCTTGCCTCACACTTGCGCCAGTCGTATTCGGTGCCCCAATAGCGTGCCAGTGCTTGAGTCGTCGCGAGTTGCACGCCTTGGGTTGCATCCGTGACCGTTTCTCGTTCCGGCCACCGTGTGTTGTTGATCCGCCTGCGCAATTCGGTGAGTTCCGCCTCTGGAACATTTACTTTCTGAAACAGACGAATCGCGCTGTTGCTAGTTGCTACCTTGCTACTATCTTGCACAGCGATAGTCGCGGTCATAGATTCCTCCCCTTTCCCGGGAAGGCGCCAGTGTAAGCGGGCATCCAATATCTGTCTGCTCAATATTGCTCACGAGAAACTGACGAGTTCTGCGCCCGTGTTTCGCCAGCATTCTGAGATTCGTAGTTAGCTAGGACGAGTGGTGAAAGGAGATGCCATGGGGAAATATGGGGACAGGCGGGAACGTTCACCTAATGTTGCCGCCTAGAAATTGGGGTCAAGGAAACCTGGGGACAGACGGAACGTTCACCGGTTCTTGCGAATTTGAACTTGGGGTACGTCCTGTCTGTCCCCATATTTTTCCCCATTTGGACGGGTTCAGACACTTGACGCGCGCCCACGCGAGGACGGCTACGGGAGCGAATAATCGAAGGTCCAGGTGTGTTTACCCTGAGCGTCGATATGGATCATGAGCGAGCCGGTGAGTCCGATCAGTTCTCCAGTGCTGGAATTGGGTACAACTATCACGCTCAGATCTCCCGCAGAGGGGGCGTCGCCTTTCATCATGGAGGCGCGGTGCGAGAAGGTGAAGCTGCCCTGCCGGCCGTTAAGCTTGCCTGTCATGCGCTCAATCGCAACGTAGGCCATGGAGCCGGTCCTCGCGGTCGAGCCGGTGATCATTTCTCCATGGCTGACGCCTTCGAAGTCACCGTGCCAAGTCTTGTCGGATGTGACCCGAGTAATGTTGTTCGCCTTCTCGAAGTCGGTTGGTTCGGCGGGAGTCATCTTGATGTCGAAAGAACCCTTGGCATGGAATATGTGCATGTGCATCTCCTTCTGGGCTGCGACACTCAGCGCGAGACTCATCACCGCTGCTGCCACTCGGAATCTCACTCTCATATCGCCCCCGAAGTGCAACTTACAGAATTCTTGATCCGAGCTCGATCATATCCTTTGCACATAGAAGATGCCCTCCTGCCAGATTTTTTACTTGACCTAAGCCCAACCGCTTGTCACGATATAAGAGTGTTCCCTGATGTGAAACTTCGCCTCTAAGTTGAATGGAATCAAGACTTTGATACTTAACCACTTAAGATTGAATACTTTACAAACCTCTATCCGCTAAAGTCTTGATTCTAATATACCGAGCTAGGGGGGAGGGTACCTGTAGATGATCAAGAGGTTGTACCAGAATCAGAGCGGCTGATGGGCGGCTGGTAGTGAAGGCTACCATGAGGGCGGGCAAAGTTGTAGTAGTCGGTCCA
>Ga0185299_10005476_pt1 | contig 14285 bp, 18 predicted proteins | sample PaiPotPPA55metaG_FD_128002 | JGI IMG/M metagenome (GOLD analysis project Ga0185299, IMG submission 128002) | Iron sulfur acid spring bacterial and archeal communities from Banff, Canada, to study Microbial Dark Matter (Phase II) - Paint Pots PPA... ...
AGCACGGCTTTACAATTAGCAAGATAGCAGAGTTGTGGGGAGATCGCTATGGTTTGCAGAGCTGAAATAGAAAAAGGGATTGCCCCCTGTTTGTTTCTTACGGGGACACTCATCTGAAGACTAAGGTCGCCCAAATTCATCGAATCGTAAGTGCCCACCGCCTCAACTTGAAAGGGATAGTTCGCCGTCTGTGGCATAGCCGAGGCAATGAACAGAGTAAGAAACATGATGACGGCGATCGCAAATTGTGATGAGTCACGTAGATTGGCAGACTTGAGTCCAAGCATGAGGCGCTACTCCTTCCAATGAGCGATGACCAGAATGAGACGGCGCATCTGGCCGAATCTAGCAACCTACGATTGCCCCGAAACGTACAAAGAACGACTCTCCGATGTCCATACCGTGAATCCTGTTTGGCCACAGCCTGACCTAGTACTGATCTTCCATGTGAAACCGCCAAAGGGATGAACGGCCCCGGTCTCCTACGAGCATCTGCGAGGCTAGATTCCAGATTTTCCGATGGCCTTTTTGGTTGAGACTGCAACGGCAAGTGAGAGGAGGCGATTGGACAATGCCATAACGAACGGAGCCATGAAAGTCCTCCTAACGGAATGAACAAACAGGCTCTAAGGCCCGTGGCCGAGTACCAATGCGAATCGTTCGTCCGCACTCGTGGGTCGCCACCAACTCGCTGGCGCACTCCCACTCGTCGGGGAACCAGCGGTCAGGATTACTGACGGAACTGAGAATCCGTCGTCCCCCGGCGAATTCCTGCGCGCTGATTGCCGCGCACATTACACCGGAGAGCCGCCGATGTTGCGAGCCACGTTTGTTTTTTACGAAATCCGAACAGCCTCTCATTCCAAAGGACATAAGGAATTGCAACGTTTGCAATGTGGGGTTTGGGTTTCCAATAAACGGATCGGATGCACTCGGCGAGAATTGTCTGCGATGCCGCCCGACATTCGCATTCGGTTTGGTCGCGCAATCCGGCGTGTGCGCGAAAAGCAGCGCATCAACCAGGAAGAAGCTACGGAACGATGCGGGCTTCACCGGACCTACTACAGCGGCGTTGAGCGAGGCGTGAGGAATCTGTCCCTGGTCAATATCGAGAAGATCGCCAAAGGGTTGAGGATCAGCCTGCCGAATCTGTTTAGCCGCGTTTGAGCCGTACTCCGGCAGACCGATCTGGCCGTTCACCTGGATATGAACAGAGGGCACTTGTCAGACATTGAGCGGGGCAAGCGCGAGGCCGGAATCATCACGTTGCAGGTGATCGCGCGCGGACTCGACACTACGATGTCAAGCCTGCTGCGAGGGTTATAGCAGTTAAGTGTCCGGGGTTCCTTCGCCGGTCTGCCCTCTCTTCGTCTCATTGCTGAAAGGGATAGTGACCTCGACACGCGTTCCCGGATTGGCATTTTCCAGTCGCAACACACCACCAAATTCCTTTACCCGTTGGCCTATACCTCCAAGGCCGACGCCAATGCTACGAGACCGCAGGTCCGCGACACGTTCGGAAATTCCCTTGCCGTCATCGCGGACTGTGATGACCAGTTGGACGTTCTGCCGCTTTAGAGTGACCCAGCCATTTTTCGCGCCTGAATGACGGAGCACATTGTTCAAAGCTTCTTGGATGATACGGAAGATGGCCGTTTCTAACTCAGGCGTGAGCCGGGGAAACTCAGGTGGCTGCACATCAAGAAAGGTTTCAATGCCGCTGCGTTTCGTCAGTCCTTCGAGGAGCCACCGGAGGGCGGAAAGTAGGCCGACTTCGTCCAGCAACGGCGGGTGGAGCAGATGAGAAACGCTTCGGACCTGTTGAATCGCCCTGTCGATCATCGCACTCGCTTCGGTGGCAGCCGCCCTGGTCATGGGATTGATCGCTTGGTCCTGCAGGACAGTTCCATCAATGGACATCTTGGCAGCTACTAGTTCCTGCCCTAAACTGTCGTGCAGATTACGCGCAATGCGGCGACGCTCTTGATCCTGCGCTGCGATTAGGCTGCTGGAGAGGCGACGGAGTTGGGCATTGAGTGCTTCCAATTGCTGAGCCCGGCGATGCAGTTCAGCAAAGACGGAGACCTTGGCACGCAACAACTCAGGAATAATCGGTACGGAAACGTAGTCTACTGCTCCGGCCCGGTACCCTCTAACGCGGTCGATGTCGGTCAGTAGCAAGGCTGAGATAAAAATGATTGGGATCTCTTGAAATCGAGGATGTTGGTGAATGATGTCTGCCAGCTCAAAACCATTCATCTCCGGCATACTCACATCCATCAGGACGACGGCGACATCAATCTTGAGCAGCCGTTCGAGTGCCTCTCTGCCGGAATTCGCCTTGATTAAGTTCTCCCCAAGGTCGCCGAGCATGACCTCATAGCTGAGCAACTTGCCCGGCTCATCGTCAACCATGAGGATGTTAATCTTGCTCTTGCCTCTCATTTGTCCTTAAGAGTCTAGCGCAGATTGCGCACTCGGCTACCTTTCGTCCGGTTGGCTGGGACGCAAGCGGATCGCGGCGGCGCAGCGGTCAAGGTGGGCGAAGGTGAAGCGCGCTGCCGAGAATCAAGAGCCGGATCGGAACGATTCGCTGACTTACTCCGATGCCTTCGATGAAAGAGCAGGATCGCGAAGTGCCGCCTCCAGGAACTCAGGCAAGGACTTGGGATGTGGTTTCTTGCGAACATGAGCGTGATAGCACCTTGACTCCGGGCCCCAGTCGAAATAGACCCCGTACTCACTATCCTGAATCTGCTTTGCAATCGACTCCGACAGCGATAACCCGGTAACGGAAAGCAGCAGAGGTTGTTTCACTCCGACCAGCGATGCGTAAACTTCGACTCTGTACTCACCTGGAAGAAATCCGAACTGTGTGCCGTCTGCAGGCAGCAGAAAGTGATGGTCGCAAGTCACGCCATTCTCTCCTACGTATAGCCCACTGCCACGTGCCAGGGACGCCTCGCCGTAGACCCAGATATTGAAGGTCTGGATCGATTCGCCGCGACGGAGCTTTACGAACATACTCTCGACGATCTGGCCGCGTTTTGCCGTGCTGTAGAGCAAAGTTCGAAGATATACTTTCGGAGAAGGATCTACAGAGCCATCGGCTCCGAAGTAGATTGCGGTGGGCCGCGTCATCCGGACCGTCCCACGTCGGAATAAGGTCAGCCACGCCGTGACCACGGAAATGGCCAACGCCAGGATCGATACGACGATGCTAATAGCCTGGGGCAATGCTGGTCCGTAGGTCTAAAAGAGTATAGCGACCAAAGCCTAACAGGGACAGGCTCAAAAAACCAACGGACAATGCCCTCGGATCTCCCTTGCTACCCCTGCTATCATCAGCCGGAGGTCTCAATGGCAAACATGTCCGAAGTGGTCCAGCAGTTGAAGAAAGAGCGGGAACGCGCGCACAAGGAAGTCCAACGTTTCGACGCGGCGCTGGCAGCCTTGGGTAGCATCAGCTCGAACGGCACGTCACACCACACCATGTCCGCCGCCGCTCGGCGGAAGATCAGTCTGGCTCAGAAGGCACGATGGGCAAAGCGCCGGGCAGCCAAACCAAAGCGGACGATATCGGCAGCAGGACGCAAGCGGATCGCAGCGGCGCAGCGAGCAAGGTGGGCGAAGGTGAAACGCGCGGGCTGAAAAACTGGGCCATCCGTCTACCACTACTCAAATCCAAGCTGTTGCTTAGTCCATGCCGCGCCAGCCGCCTCAAGCATCTGTTGCCAACCAGCGAACGAGGTATTGTTTTTGATAAAGGCGTCCAATTCACTCTTAGGAATGGCCTCGAAGTCCTCTGCCGATTCAATTTTGAATCCACTCGCTTGAAACATTTCATCGACCGATGCAAATTTACTACAGCCAGCTAAAAACGACGGGGTCAGCAACTCAGGAACAGGGATGCTATGCGTGCCATCTAGTCGTTCTGCGCGCTGTGCTAAATCGTCTAATTGTTTCTTGAGTTCTTCCATGCCTTTAATTTCAAAGTCCATACTCTTTTATACTCCCTTTCGCGGGCTCGGTTCGTATGCGGCGTAAGGACGTTTTCTGCGCCCGAATGTCGCCACCCAAATCCGCGCCTGCGCATAGAATGTCACCTAGCGCCTCTCGATAATGTGCCCGAATACGGCCATCGAGATCTTTTGGGCGTGCTCCATTCCGGCTTCGTATGCACCTGCGGTCTTGCACCATTTGGCAAGCTGCCGGAATGTCCGGGAGGTCATGTCCGGCGAGCCATCGTCGCACAACTCGTGGATCAGACGTTTTGAGAATTCCCGGACATCGCCTAGTATTTTCGGAGTTATGCCTTTGACATACCCATGACTCTTTCGTAATGTGACCGTGTGGCGACAGTAGAGTTTCTACTCGGCCTGATCCTGTTAGTCCTGATCTACATAGGGCGAGACATCGACACCATTAGGCGCATGATATTCGAGGCGCGTCTATGCCCAGAGTGTCATGGTACAGGGCAGGTGCCAGAGGAAAAGCGGGATTTCCCCGGTATTGAGGACTGGAGATGCTCTGCCTGCAGAGGCACCGGAAAGAAGAGATGAGAATGGAAGCTACGGACGCTTTGATGACGATGTTGGCGGAGCTGCTCATTGAGAACTCCGTAATGAGGGCACTTCTCAAGAACGGCATTCCCGATCTCGACGTAATTCTTCGGGACGCTAAAGCGAATCAACAACGACGGCGAAAAGCAGAAGAATTGATAGTCAAAGTGAGAGAGGCGCTTGCCAATGAAACTGATCTCGAAGAGATGATGCAACGAATAGCTGAATCATCCAACAACGAGAATCCGTCCTAGCTACTGTGCTTTTTCCGGCTCGGGGCTTTGCGCGTCTTTTCGGGCGGTTTTACCTTGAGCACGTCCGCTATCACTTCCTTGAACGGAATCGGGATGTGCGGAATCGGCTTGGAGTTGGTCGTTCGTTTCGGCTCGTCCTGAGGCGGATGGCTGTTCTTCTGCGATTCCTGCATCTGGTTTCCCCGCCGCTGCACTCTTAACCGTGTCGTCGGTCGCATCCTCTGCCAAGAACAGTCTACGCTGTGATCCCACTGGGCCAGCCTCTATTGGAGTTTCCTGTTCAGGCGGAGGCAGCGGGAGGTCGCAGATTCGGACCACAGGAATGTTGAGACGCCTTCCGAGACTCTCAATATCCCGATCATCGCTGTAAATTACTGTGGCAGACTCCACCTTGGCTATTGCGCAGATCTGAATATCAAACTTCACTTTTGCCCAAGTGTCCCACGGCTGCGATTTCTGCTCTGCTTTTATCTTCGCAATCAAATCCGCAGCTTCGATGGCCGCGCGTGAATCGAAAGGAAGAATTTGGAATCTGCCCGTATCGCTGAGAGTTGCGACGATTCCTGCCCGCGCGTTTGCGTTTCCCGCCCGAACCAACACCTCGGCCATTGCAGGAGTAGGAATGCCGATCACGTCATTCGACACATCTAACTTTGACGCGAGGTAGGCTACTCGCTCTTTGAATTGTGAAACTGGCTTATCGGCACGGTCTTTGGCCGGAGCCGGATTCGGATGAAACATTACGACAAGGTACGAAGCTTCAAAAATAATCACTGCGTCGCCTTGTCCTCTCCGTGCCGCAGTTTCCGCAGCTCCTCAAGCGGATCAGCGACTTCATTCCATTCGTTCCCTGGAATCGCTCTTAACTTGTCCATCGTCACGGAAAAAGTTTCGTCGCTTAAGGCCTCAGGATCATAAGATTGAATCTTGAAGTGATCGAGTCTCCATGTACCTTCTTTGCCTCGGCTGTATGTTGCCAGCCCATGTACACGGATATTTCGGAAAATAAGCGGTCCTAGTTGCTCGGCAACGAGCGCATCTGCCTCGCAATAGAAAATCACATCGTCAGCCCGCTTCAGGTGGACGGGGATTGTCTTGTCAAAGCCTCCGATGCGCATCAGTTTCCCCACCACGGATGCTCTCTCTCTGATCGGTCCATAAGCCTGTGGTAGGTCAAGGTTCCTGCCGGGAAATTCGACCACTTTCGCCTTCTTGGAAATGTTGATGATATTTCCAACCGCATCATCTTCCCTGAGCTTGTCATCTAGCTTCTTGTATGCTGCATTTGCGTCGCGTGGGCCCATCCCGCGCGCCGCGCTTTGGATTTGATGAGTGACCCTGGATTCTTCCTCCGCATCAACGTACATGACAGGCTCGGCTCCGCCTTCGGCCACGTTAACCAAGTGGACGCTTTCGTGGTGACCCATTAGCATCGCTAGATCAGTGAGGTATTCTGCGAGGCGTGCCATCGGCAGAGTGAAAGGCGTTATGTCTTTGCCATCAATCTTGCCTTCGATTACGAAACGAAATTCTTTCCAGTTTGGCACGGCGGCCTCCTATGATACACTCCGAGTAGGCCGTCCGGTAGCACGGACAGAATAGAGGCCGAGCAATCGTAGATGTGACGAAAGGCCCGCTGGCAGGCGGGCTTTACGTTTTTTGGGGTGCGATCTTCTCCGTCTTTCTCTTCCGATGGTTATAACGAAAATCAAAGTCTGCCAAGTGGCGATGTGAATGCTGATCTTTCCGCCAACGTATAAAATATAGCACATCTTTCGCCTTGTATTCGCCTCAGCCGTTGTGCTAGATTTCCAGTTTCAAATAGGGATTCCGCCCTGTGCAGCGCAACAGAATTGACCGAACGAAAGTTCTCGCCGCGCTGAATACAATTTGCCCATCCTGCGGGCATTCTATTTCTCCAGCAGAGATTGTGCGGGTTGATTCCGAGAGGATGCGTTGCCCGAAGTGCGGGGCCGTCTTTGAGGCAGGCAGGTCTCCAAACGCAAAGAGATAGGACCTACGCATGTTGGGAGGTTGCGCGGTGGCTATGGGTGATGAAGTGACGAAGCCCCGCCGATTGGCGCGTCAATGGTTATCCCGCCGTCTGTTGCGGTGCCTTGCGCCGGGCTGGCGCGAGAATCACTCGGAGCGCATAAATCTCCACTGCGATAGCGTCAGCGAATGGGACGATTATTACAGATCAAAGAGCGCAGCACGACCGCGAGCTAAATCTCCCTTCCTCGGTCGGTCGGCGTCCGCTCCGAGCTAAAGCGCAAGGGACTTACAACCTGGGCGGCTCAGTTGGCTCTGGTCAGAGCGACTGCGGATTATTCATGCGCGCCTTGTCGAGCGCGGTCATTCCCCGGCGGCTCTTCCGAGCCCCTCTCGCTGTCAATGCGCTCGTCGCCGACGGCAGACTGGCTGAGTAGTAGTCCCGCGCCAGTTCCAAGCCATGGTCCTCCGCTCTCAGTCGAACGTAGCCCCTAAGTATGTTCTCGCGAAAACGGTAAAAAGTTCGCCTGTCGCTCGCGAGTATGAATCCGCACGACTTTGATTTCAGAATTTGCAATGTGCCCGTGAATTCCGTCCGCCCCATGGGCTCCTGCTCCATCTGGTTCATGATCTGCTGGTAAGACTCAAAGATGCTTTCTATTGTGCGTATCAACTCAGGATGGTCCGCGATGGCCCAGAGAACGTCCTCGTAATCGTCGGTCGCCTTCATCGTGGCGGCGTCGTAGGCTGCCTTCAAGTATTGCTCCATGGCGAGGACCGCGGCATTCACGGCGTTGTGATAGTGCTCCTGCGTCGGCTCTAATCTCACGTGGGGATCGCTGAACATTGCCCAGAACAGCTTCTCAGTCACGAGATGTACGTAATGTGGGAATCCGTCGCTGATTGCAGCTATCCGGTACCGAGGATGTTGGCCGACCTTGACGCCGAGCGCATTCGCTGCGCCATCGATGATAGACAGCCTGGCGTCCCAGGTGAGTTGCGTCACCTGGATTCCCTCGATGTATCTGTAACAGGATTTGTGAGCGCCGAGCAGTTTTTCGAGTGACTCCGCCACTCCGCAGAAGATGAAGCGCACTCCGAGCTGCTGGTCTCCTATCTGCTTTATGAAGTCCGCAAATTGGGTCCGCTCGGATTCCTGGGAGATTTGATCGAACTCGTCAATTACGACAACCGTATTGCCCTGCCGTTCTGCGCTGGCGTTGGCCAGCAAGGAGACCGCATCGTTGAGGTCGATCTCGTGCGGCCTCGGCTGCTCAACCTTGTGCCTCGCGTGCTGCAATTCCAATCCCGCCGCACCGAGGCCCTTCGGGAGTTTGTATTCCGCCTTCACGCTCGTGTTGGATGCAGGTAGCTTTTCCTGGAGGCTGTCGGCGATGTGGCGTATCAGCCCACCGAAAGTTGTGCGAGCACTGCACGCCTTTATGATGGGGTCGTGATTCGCGTTCTGGTGACTGAACGCCACGGTCTGCGCGAGTGAGGTCTTTCCCACGCCCCTGTCCCCATATATGAAGACCGTCCTCCCTGGGGAATAGAGCGCTTCTTTGATACGCTGAAGTTGTGTGTCTCGCCCGTACAGATGTTCCTCAGACTGGATAGCCTTCGAGGGGCTGAGATAAGCGTGAAGTATGTTTGCGAATTCTTGTTCGCTCAGGTTCCCGATCATTTTTTGCGGAAGCCCCGACAACAAGTGTACTACGCATACCGAGGCGAAGATAGGGCGAATCTCATTGGCCTGGTTTCTTGCACCAATTTTGCACCGTTCGGGTCAAACCTAGCCTGACATCCCCTAACGATACCAGTCGTAAGCTATTGATAAATATACGGATGGCTGAGCTTCTAAGAATTATGAGTCTGCTGCTCTAACCGTTGAGCTATAGGCCCGCGAAATTTAATCTAGCATATTCGCGGACCCGCGGCGCATTGCTCTTACTCAGTCAGAGCGTCGGCCAGCAGCGATCTGCTAATCAGAATCCGGCGACCCCGAGCGCCGTAGGCGCGTCCGAAAATAGCCCTGCGTTTCCAACCCCGGGTCCGCCGCGAAAACGCAAGACCGGTCCCGTAAGGACCGTTGAAAATAGCCCGCTAACTCTACTCACGGACAAGCGCCCAAAACAAATTGCGTCCGCATACGGACGCCAGAAATGCACCCGAAAATTTTAAACACCGGCGGATCGCTGCATCTTGCCGCTCGCCGCTTTGGCCAAATCCTGCAGCCTCGGCACCGACTCGGGATCCGTCACCTTACGCTCGGGCAACGAAGCGCCGCTCTTGAACCACTCGACCAGCATCTCCATCGCCAGGTCCGTATTCGGACGAATAAAGATCGTCGCCGCCAGCGTCCCGTTGCGCACCCAGGTCTGGCCGGTCTTCGGCATGCCATCGCAGCCCGTGATCGGAATCTTCATCCAGCGCGCCCGCTCGCTTTCCGTGATTTCTCTGAAGGCTTTTCTCGCACCCATCGCCATGCTATCGTCCTGCGCGCCCACCAGGTCGACGCGACTCTCTTGGGACGTCCGCAACCGCAGCCACGAGCTCACTGTGCGATACGCGCTCTCTTCCGTCCAGTTCGCCCGCATGGTCTTTACTTGAATGTTTGTCGGCTTGGTTTTCAGCATTCCGACCGATCGCTCTTTCGCCGCCGAACTGTTTGCCGGCCCTTCGATATACAAAATCGATCCGCCCTTCGGCAGCAGCGCCGCAAACTGTTGCCCCTGAATCTTGCCCACCTCCTCGTGGTCGGAGCTAATGGCAAACACCGGAACTTTAAAACTGCGGCGCAACTCCAGGATGTAGTCGACCTCATGATTCAGCACCACCCACCCGATTCCCGCCGCCGCCGCCGCCCGCGCCACCTGCGGAAACGCCGTACCGCCCGCAGGCTCGAACATGATCGCGTCCGGACGCGCTACGCCCGAATCCTGCACGTAGTGCAACAACTGCTGGCTTTGCGCCAGAGCGTCGTTGCTGGCGTGAATAATTTTCACGTCCACGCCCAGGCGTCGCGCGGCTTTCTCCGCCGCCGCGGCCTGCTCCTGTTGATAATCGTTATCGTTGTTGGTAAGGGAAACTACAAAGCTAAGTTCTTTCATGAGAGGACCTTATGGCGATCATAGGTCCTTCGGCCCGCGTCACCAAGGTAACTGGGGTAACGAAGGTCGCAAGAGGCTCAGAAGAAATTTGCGGGAAGGAAATTTTGAGCCAGTACGAATTCTATAACCTCAAGCGCCGGCGGCCCGGCTGCCTTTCGACGCCTGGCCCAGACTCGCCGCTTCACCCAGAAAGGACTTCAGATTTGTGTCGAGAATATTCCGGCTAGCATCCGAGAGGTCCAGGAAGCGGAAGGGCTGCATCCATCCTTGTGTCGCCCACATGGGGAAAAGCATTTGCGCCTTGCCCCGCATCGTATCTTCGCCAAGGTGAAAAATCAGCTCCACCTCGAGCTTCTCGTCCAACGGTTTTTCCAGATGAATGATCCCACCCGAAATCGAAAGTTGATGGAACGCCGCTCTTACCGAACGACGATTCGGCAACCGCACCAGCGCCAGCACCGACCCGCGCAACTTCACGCGAAACGGACGGTCGGCAGCTTTATTTCCGGCGCCTGACCCAACTGGCGCCGTCGCCTTGGACTCTTCGGCCATAGGCCAAAGTATGGCAGCGCGGTTGAAGTTGGCGAAGTTACCAAAGAACAGCGCCGATTTGGCCAGCTCGCCGGCCCCCGTAGAGACGCAGCTTGCTGCGTCTAGTTAATCAGGAAACTGCAGCTGCGAACGAGGAGCGCTCTACTTGCGCTTGGAATTACTGCCCTCGGAGCAAAGATTGTAGGGCCACACTTTCTTACTCACCGGCAACGTCGCAACCTCACTATTGACAGATCCCGAAGCAGCAGCCGCACTCTGGGTCCTAACGTTCCAGTCTTCCGGAGGATCCGCAACTCCCCAAACATTTCCGTGCGTGTAGAGCGCGACCCCAATCAGAAAATACGTGCCGTCATTCCCCAGGGGCAAACAGTTTGCCACCCGCCCCGTCACGCTTCCTCCCCCGGGCAAATCGCTGATCATGATCGGCGTCTCCATTTGCAGCGCGCGTGAACTCCGAAACCCACATCCCTGCGCGCTCACGACCAGCGCCATGCACTTCTCAGCAAAGGGCCGGGATCGGTCGAGGCTGGTTACGCTGAGCGGAATTTCCACGCGGATCCGCGTGCTCCGTCGAGTCGATTTCGGTGTCAGAATTTCCATTGCAGAGGCATCTCGCGGGCCAGACTTTGAAGAATTTCGGGGATGTGTTGCACTTCGACATTGTGCCAGACCCCTATCGAGCAAGCGCGATGACTAAGGTAACGCAAGCCACACGTAAGGACAGCCCTCCCGGTTGTCCAGCCGAAGGGTGCCCCTAAATTCCGCAAAATGACTTCCGGCTGTCGCTGAGGTCTGCCTCGTTTACCCCAAACACGCGTCGTGCGAATGACCAACTTCCTGTAAGATGCTCAGGAACTAGCGGAGGAATAACGTGAGGAACATAATGAAGAAGCCCGGATGGGTTGTTGCAGTGATCTGTGTTACAGCTATGTCGCTTACGCCTGCGCTCGCGCAGGATATGCCGAAAACAGCCGCGGCGCCAAAGCCGGCTCTTGCTCCCTCGGAGGAAGTGCTCCAGCAGTGGAATGACATTGGCCACAAACTGATCGCGATGGCGGAAGATTTTCCCGACGACAAGTACGATTTCAAGCCCACTCCCGCAATGCGCAGCTTTGCCGAGCGCCTCATCCACGCTGCGCATGCCAACGAGTTTTTCACCAATGCACTGCGCGCCCAAACCATGCCCGGCATGGACGATCCCAAACGCGACCAGTTCAAAACCAAAGCTGAGGTAGTCGGTTTCGTGAAGAAATCTTTCCTGGACGGCGCCGCCGCCATCAAGGCCAAGGCAGACAAAGGCATGTCCGATCACGTTGTCGATCCCTTCAGTAATCAGCAGACTACGGTCGCCGCCTTCGCCAGTGGATTCATTGAGCATTCCGGCGAAGTCTACGGACAATTAACGGTGTACTACCGTCTGGCAGGTCTGGTTCCTCCCGAGTCCCGTCCGAAAAAATAATGCAAAGGAAAAGTCTGGGAAGAACGGACGGGAAAGGAAGGGACGGAAAGAGCACGAACGGGAAGGGCACGACTTTCAGTCGTGCCGTTGATCCGCGAAATGATGTCCGGCTTCAGCCGCTGAGGTTTGCCGTCGCTCACCGCTTCGCATTCATCCGCGCCCGCCTGATACCAGCTCGAATCCCCTTCTCGACAACGCGTGCATACCCGCCCTCATCCATCGCCGCCATCGCCGCCGCCGCAATCCCGCCGGGCGTAGCGGCTTCGTGCAACAAATCGTCCAAACTCTCTCTGCTCTGTCTCCAGTAAGAAATCGAATCACCCAGCGCATGCGCAGCCGCCGTCAACGCAGTCGCTCGATCCAGTCCCGCGCGCTCCGCGCCCCTCGCCAGTGTCGCCAGCGCATGATATCCGTGGCTCGGCGAATGCGTCGCGGTAATGGCATCCATCTGGCGATCGGGAATCTCCAGCACCGGCCCAACCTGCTCAAACATCCGGCGCACACGACCGCGCTCAGCGCTGGTTACGCCTCGATCGAAGCTCACCGGCGTCAGTCCTCGTCCAATGCGGCACACTGGACTCGGCATGGCGCGCGCCCAGCGAACCGGACGTCCCATCCGCGCCCGCAAATTAAGCAACGGAATCCCCGCCGCCAGACTGATGCAGAGCTTCGGCGGCGCTGCCCCACAAGCCACAACTTCGTCGAGCATCTCCATCACCGACGCCGGCCGCACCGCCAAAATCAGCATCTCCGCCCGCTCCACGGCCGACTTCAGATCGCGCGCCACTTCCACCCGCGATTCCCGCCGAAGCGCCCGCAGTTTTTCCATATGCCGGTCGTAAACAACAATCTCGCGGTCATATCCAGCAAGCCGCAACCCCGCGGCCAATGCCGAAGTGATCCGCCCTCCGCCCAGAAACACGATAGCTTTCATTTTCAATTTGTTGTCGCGCAAGTTAGTCAGCAGTTCCCCCGCCATCGACCACCAGCGCAGCACCAGTCATAAACGACGAGTCGTCCGACGCCAGGAACAATACGGCCTTGGCAATCTCCTCCACAGTTCCCACCCGCCCCAGCGGACGGCTGGCGCATCCCGCAAGGTAGTCTTTCCACATCACCCCCCGCAGCTTCGCGTCGGCCGGCAGCATCGGAGTCTCCACGTCCCCCGGACAAATGCAATTCACCCGAATGCCCTGCCGGCCGTGATCGATCGCCATGGCCTTGGTCATCAGCACAACGCCGCCTTTCGATGCGCAATATGCCACCGCACGATCGCCGCCAACAATCCCCCATCCCGAACTGTTATTGATGATCACACCGCTGCCCTGCGCGATCATCACCGGCAGCGCGAATTTCGACATCAGGAACGTGCCTTTCAAGTTGACATCAATCTGCTCATCCCATTCCCGCTCGGAACATTCAATCGCCGTCTGCGCATAGAAAACTCCCGCATTGTTGAACAGGATGTCGAGCCTGCCGAACGAACGCACCGCCTCTTCCACCGTGTGTCGGCAATCGCCCGCCACACTCACGTCTGCATGGAAGAAAACCGCGTTGCCGCCGCCCTGCTCAATGCTCTCGACAACCGCTGCGCCACGTTTCCCATTCCGTCCCGTAATCGCAACCTCGGCGCCTTCTGCAGCGAACAGCAGCGCCGTAGCCTCGCCAATTCCGGAAGTCCCGCCCGTGATGAGAGCAACTTTATCCTTGAGACGCATCCCTGAGAATCCCTTCAGCAGATACAAAACTTAAAATTGTCATCCTGAAGCGGGCGACTCTTGCCCGCCGAAGGACCTATGCAATTCCTTTGAGTGCCCCAGAAAACCTGCTTGGGCGGCATGAAAAAATTTGTGCTTCTAGAGTTAGCGGCTTTGGGTGGCGCAGCCCTTTCAGCGCTGCGATAACCGGCTCGCTCTGAATCTCGGCTTCAGCCGCTGAGGACCCTTACCGGCTGGCCAGCCCTCCCGCAGTCTCTCCGCCATCCATCGTGAACACCTGCCCCGTGACATACGCCGCGTCATCCGACGCCAGGTACGCAAACAGCCCCGCAATCTCCTCCGGCTTCGCGTGCCGCCGCAGCGGAATCTTCGCGTTCACCTCCTCCAGCATCGCGTCCGAATATTCCGCGCGCTGCATCGGCGTGAGCACATATCCCGGAGCCACAGCGCAGACCCGCACCTTGGGTGCCAGTTCCAGCGCCATTGATCGCGTCAGCTCGATCACTCCCGCCTTGGTCGCGTTGTAGTCCGCGTAATACGGATATCCCATCACCCCATTGGTCGACGCCGTCTGCAGAATCACTCCGCCGCCGCGCGACCACATGTGCCGCGCCGCCGTCTGCGCCACATAAAACATT
>Ga0185299_10005477_pt1 | contig 14284 bp, 7 predicted proteins | sample PaiPotPPA55metaG_FD_128002 | JGI IMG/M metagenome (GOLD analysis project Ga0185299, IMG submission 128002) | Iron sulfur acid spring bacterial and archeal communities from Banff, Canada, to study Microbial Dark Matter (Phase II) - Paint Pots PPA... ...
CGCTGATGGCGCTGACCATTTCCACTGGCTTCGTGGTGGACGACGCCATTGTCATGATTGAGAACATCGACCGCTATTTGGAAGAAGGCGATTCTCCGCTTGATGCAGCGCTGAAAGGCGCGGGGCAAATCGGATTCACGATTGTCTCACTGACGGTCTCGCTGATCGCGGTGCTGATTCCACTTTTGTTCATGGGCGATATTGTCGGACGCCTGTTCCGCGAATTCGCAGTCACATTGGCCGTCACTATTCTAGTTTCGGCTGCAGTTTCGCTGAGCTTGACTCCGATGATGTGTGCCAAGTTGCTTAAGCACAAAGATCCCTCGAAGCGAAGCCGCTTCTACAATCTCTCCGAAGATTTTTACAACCGCGTGATTGCGTTCTACGGGCGCACATTGAAGGTTGTACTGCGCCATCAGACCATCACATTGCTCGTCACTTTGGGAACGCTCGTGCTCACGTTGTTTCTGTACGTGGTCGTCCCCAAAGGATTTTTCCCCATGCAGGATACGGGTTTGATTCTCGGCATCGCCGATGCCCCGCAGAACATTTCATTCAAGGCGCTGGCTGAGCGGCAACAGGCGCTGAGCCGGGTCATTCTGAAAGATCCTGACGTGGAAAGCTTGTCTTCCTTCATTGGGGTGGACGGCACCAACCTCACTCCTAACAGCGGCCGCATCCAGATCAATCTCAAACCGCGCGACGAGCGCACTGCGTCCGCCTCCGACATTATTCGCAGGCTGCAGCCACAAGTGGCGCAGGTCGAAGGAATCACGTTGTTCATGCAACCGGTGCAGGATCTGACGGTAGAAGATCGCGTGAGCCGCACGCAATTTCAGTACACGATGGAAGATGCCGATGCAAAGGAATTGACGCGGTTATCTTCGCAATTAGTGGACAAGCTGCGTACCTTGCCTCAACTGCGCGATGTGGCGAGCGACCAGCAGGCTGGAGGCTTGCAGGCCGATGTCACCATCGATCGTGACACTGCTTCGCGGCTCGGCATTCTGCCACAGCAAATCGATAACACACTGTACGACGCCTTCGGCCAGCGCCAGGTTTCCACGATCTTTACGCAGCTCAATCAATATCACGTCATCCTGGAAGTAGATCCGCAGTTCCAGCAGAATCCGGGATCATTTAAAGACTTGTATGTGAAGTCTAGCGGCGGAAGCCAAGTTCCGCTTTCTGCTTTCACGCAAATCCACACCTCGAATACTTCGCTGGCAGTCAATCATCAGGGACAATTTCCTGTGGTGACGCTCTCATTCAATCTGGCGCCGGGAATGTCTCTGGGCGATGCAACCAAAGCAATTGAAAAAGCTGAAGCGGAAATTGGCATACCGCAGAGCGTTCATACCGCCTTTCAGGGAACCGCGGCCGCATTTCAAAATTCGCTTTCCACCGAACCGTGGCTGATCGTGGCTGCCATTGTTACGGTGTACATCGTGCTCGGAGTTCTATACGAAAGCTACATTCACCCCATCACAATTCTTTCTACGCTGCCCTCGGCGGGCGTCGGCGCCATCCTCGCGTTGCTGCTGACAGGTCATGACCTTGGCGTCGTGGGATTGATTGGAATCATCCTGCTGATTGGAATCGTTAAAAAGAACGCGATCATGATGATTGACTTCGCGCTCGAGGCCGAGCGCGTGGAACACAAGCCGCCCGAGGAAGCCATTTTCCAGGCATGTCTGCTGCGTTTTCGCCCGATCATGATGACCACCATGGCAGCGCTGCTGGGCGGCCTGCCACTGGCGCTCGGTTCAGGCACTGGTTCGGAGCTGCGCCATCCGCTGGGAATCACAATCGTCGGCGGTCTGTTGGTGAGCCAGGCGCTCACGTTGTATACCACTCCGGTGGTTTATCTGTGGTTCGATCGGCTCGCGAAGCGATTCGAAGGCCTGGCAGTTATACATCCAGTGGACGAGCCGGCGGTCGGAGATTAAGCCATGAATATCTCCGCTCCTTTCATTAAACGGCCAATCGGAACGTCGTTGCTGACGTTGGCACTATTAATGTCAGGCGCGCTTGCCTTCACGCGCCTTCCGGTCGCGCCACTTCCGCAAGTGGAATTTCCCGTAATTCAGGTTTCGGCGAGTTTACCCGGTGCGAGCCCGGAGACGATGGCTTCCGCCGTCGCGACCCCGCTGGAGCGGCAGTTTGGCCGGATTGCGGGCGTCAACCAAATGACGTCCGTGAGCCAGCTTGGTTCGACTGGCATTGTTTTGCAGTTTGATCTCAGCCGCAATATCGACGCTGCCGCCCGTGATGTGCAGGCGGCGATTAATGCCGCGCGCAGCCAGTTGCCGTCGTATCTTCCCGGCAACCCCTGGTACCGCAAAGTAAATCCCGCGGAAGCGCCGATTCTGATCATGTCGCTGACCTCCGACAGCGTGACCTTGCCGAATATTTACGACCAGGCGAATTCGATTCTGTCACAGAAGCTCGCGCAAGTAAGTGGCGTTGGCCAGGTATATGTCGGAGGTGGCGCCAATCCCGCCGTGCGCGCCGAACTGGATCCAAATCTTTTGAACAAGACCGGCGTTGGCCTGGATGCTGTCCGCACTGCTTTGTCCGCGGCGAATGCCAATCGCCCCAAGGGGCAAGTCGGCAATGCCGTCAATGCATGGACAATCAATAGCAACGACCAAATTACTCACGCGGATGAGTACCGGCCCCTGATCGTGGCTTACAACCGCGCCACCGGAGCTCCGGTGCGTCTGGGCGATGTAGGTACGGTCGAAGATTCCGTCGAAGATGCGCATATTTATGGTTTGTCGAATGGCAAGCGCGCCGTAATTCTCATTATTTTTCGCCAACCCGGCGCGAACATTATCGAGACTGTCGACAACGTTCTAAACCTGCTGCCGCAGCTCCAGGCGTCCATTTCTCCTGCGATCAAGCTGGCAGTGGTTTCGGATCGAACCACTACGGTACGCGCTTCCCTGCACGATATCGAAATTACGCTGCTGATTTCCGTGGTTCTTGTCATTCTGGTGGTCTTCGTTTTTCTGCGAACCGTGCGCGCCACCATCATTCCCAGCATCGCGGTGCCCTTGTCGCTGATCGGCACATTCGGTGTGATGTATCTCTTGGGATATACGCTCGACAATCTGTCGCTGATGGCTCTCGCGATTTCCACCGGCTTCGTAGTGGATGACGCCATCGTTGTTCTGGAAAACATCATGCGATATCTCGAGCAGGGGATGAGGCCGGTGCAAGCTGCATTCCGCGGGGCGCGCGAAATTGGGTTCACCGTGCTTTCGATGAGCACCTCTCTGGTCGCGGTATTTATTCCGATTCTCCTGATGGGCGGAATCGTCGGTCGCCTCTTCCGCGAGTTCGCGGTCACGCTGAGCATCGCGATTACGGTTTCGCTTGCCGTGTCACTTACGACCACGCCGACCATGTGTGCGCAGCTGTTGAAGCCGCTGAATGAGGAAAAACATGGCCGAGCCTATAGGCTAAGTGAAAAGATATTTGATGGCATTCTGAAAATTTACAGCACCACGCTGGGATGGGTTCTGCGCCATCAGTTTGCCGTGCTGGTGATAACTATCGCCACGGCTTGCCTCAGCGTCTATCTGTTTCAGCAGGTCCCGAAGGGGTTTTTCCCGCAACAGGACACCGGCCGCATTCAAGGAGCAGTGCAGGCGGCGCAAGATATTTCCTTCGATGCCATGAGCCGCAAAATGCGCCGCTACGTCGACATAGGAATGAATGATCCTAATGTTTCGAACATGATCGGCTTTTGCGGCGGAACTACGGCCATGAATCAGGGGCGCATGTTCATCACCTTGAAACCGCTGGGTGAGCGCAAACTAACGGCCGACCAGGTTATTGGGGAGTTGAGCAAAAAATTTGCCGAAGTGCCCGGAGCCACGCTGTTTATGCAGGCGCAGCAGGATCTGCAGATTGGCGGGCGTTTAGCTCAGGCGCAATATCAATACACGTTGCAGGGCGAGGATCTCGATCAACTCAATACATGGGCGCCGCAATTACTGCAGAAGATGCGCGCGCTTCCGCAACTTCAGCAGGTGAATACGGATCAGCAGGACAAGGGCCTCGAAGCCAACGTAGTCATTGATCGTGACACCGCATCGCGCCTGGGAGTTGCGGCCGCGGACATCGATTCGGTTCTATATGACGCCTTTGGGCAACGCCAGGTTTCAACTATCTATGAGCCGCTGAATCAGTACCACGTCGTCATGGAAGTGGCTCCGCAGTTTCAGCAAAGTCCGGATACGCTTGAGGGCGTCTACGTTCACTCTGCCAACGGGAACATGGTGCCGCTTTCGACGTTTGCGCATTTTGGACCGGCTAACACCTCGCTGGGAGTCAACCATCAGGGGCAATGGCCCGCAGTAACAATTTCTTTCAATCTCGCGCCTGGCGTCTCGCTGGGCCAGGCGACCACGGCCATTATGAAAGCCGGGCAATCGATCAGTTTTCCCGCGACCATTCACGCCAGCTTCCAGGGAACAGCCGCCGCCTTTCAGGATTCTCTGGCCAACCAGCCAGTGTTGATCATCACCGCGCTGCTGGCGGTTTACATCGTTCTGGGAATTCTGTACGAGAGCTACATCCATCCCGTAACCATTCTTTCCACGATTCCATCGGCTGGCGTGGGCGCCTTGCTCGCGCTAAAAATAACGCACAACGAACTCAACGTCATCGGACTGATAGGCATTATTCTGCTGATCGGCCTAGTGAAGAAAAACGCCATCATGATGATCGACTTTGCGCTCGAGGCGGAACGCAAAGAGGGCAAAGCGCCGGTCGACGCAATCTACGAAGCCTGCGTGCTGCGCTTTCGTCCAATCATGATGACAACAATGGCGGCCTTGCTTGGCGGCTTGCCGCTGGCGCTCGGCACGGGAACCGGTTCAGAATTGCGCCGCCCCCTTGGCCTCACCATCGTTGGCGGCTTGATCGTAAGTCAGGCACTGACCTTGTTCACCACGCCTGTCGTCTACCTTTATATGGACAAGCTTCGTCTACGCTCCAGCCGCAAGAAAGGCCAGTTGCCGGGACAAGTTTCGCCCGCCAGCAGCCACGCAGATTAGTCCTCGAAACTTCTAGCGCCTCCTTTCAGGCGGTTGGTCACGACCTGTTTCCATATCCACTTGATCACACGCGCGTCGTTGTAGCAGTAGCCCAGATTGTGGTTGAGAGTAGAGAAGCAGTGGCGCTCACATCCCTGCTTCATATCCTTAAGCTGCTGCTGATCGAACTTCGGCTTGTCGATATTTCCCCAGTCGAAGGTCGAGGAATACATGGGGAAGCAGGGAGCAACGGTGCCGTCGGTGCGGATAATTACGTTGTTCTGTCCGGCGCGGCAATTCCAATCGGTAAACCGAAGCTCACCACTCGGCTCCTGTACGATACCGGGCGTCTGCGCGAGAATCTCATGCATGGCGCCGTTGGTTCCATTCCCATCGCCATACCAGCCATACTTCTTCAGATCCAACCCCGATGACATGCGGACAAACGCTTTCATCTCTTGAAGGCGCTGCACCGAATTCACCATCTGATATCCGGCCTGGTTTTTCTCGATGATCCAGTCGATCAATGAGTCAACCGAGCGCCAGTCTTCCGGACGAATGTACGTTGGATTTTCATTCAGATGCTTGAAGTGCTCGTCCTGCTCGAGCATGGGAGTTTCGTTGATGTGATAGTCGGTCGCGAGACGATGCGCGTGCGCGTATTCCGTGAGCTGGCGAACGTCTTCATGATTGTTGCGGCAGATATTGATATTGAAAAACACCATGTAGCCGTACACATACTGCTTGCGAATCAGATACTCCAGATTCTTCTGCCCGGGAATGAAAGCTTTCGGCAAACTAGGTTTTTCGTCCCAGGCGTCCAATGCGAAATTAAAAATAGCAACGCCGGCGTCCGCCAGTCGATCGGCAACTTCGGGCCGCAGCAGCCGGCCGTTGGTGCCAACGTAAATCCAAAAGCCTTTCTTCGCCGCGTAATAAACAATCTTGTGCGCTACCTGCGGGCGCAACAGAGGCTCTCCGCCCATAAGCGCCAATACCCGGCAGCCATGATCGTAGAGCCAGTCGATGGAGCGTTTGGCCACGTCTTCAGTCATGCCCTTAACTTTGTTGTTAAACGCCCAGCAGTACCAGCAATCGAGATTGCATTTGTAGTCGACGAACAGGTACGCGGTAATGGGATGGAATTCGCCGGGCATCACTCGCGAGCGAATATACGGCAAAAGCCAACCGCGCACTTTCCGCCATACTTGTGGCGCCGTCCAATCGCGCTTTTCAAGCGGCGTTTCCGGGCCGGGATCGTGCAACAATTCCGGGTACTGGGGAAAAATAGGTTCGGGCAATGTCGTGCCCTTGGCCTCGGCCGGAGTCGGTCCTCCGGAGCCTGAGTTCATCAGTAAATTGTGAATGTCCACGTCGATGCGAAACTTGGCGGGAGCTGAAGTAGCCACTTCGTTCTCCTTTCTGGGTCGATGACTTTCGGAATGAACATTTCCGTTCTAACAATGATGCTAGTCGTTTTATCACGGTTACACGTATTTTTGTGGAAAATGACGCAAGGCTGCAGGGCATAATCGGCGATACCGCCACCGGTCTTAGCGGAAAATACGACTTACGATTTAATATGGGCGGGCTCACGATACATCAGACAAATGTCAAGCCAAGCCGGTCGACAATCCAGAACTCCTATTTTGCTCGGAATCCCGTTCGATGCGAACTCCTCTTATTTGCGAGGCGCAGCCGAAGCCCCGCCTTTGATTCGCGAGGCGTTGCACTCTGATTCGTCAAATTCGTCCACCGAAAGTGGAATCGAACTTGACTCGCTACTCGTGTTGGATGCGGGGGACGTGAAACTGCCTGCGGATGGCGCATTTGCCACGATCGAGCGCGCCGTCAGCGACTTGCTTGATAAAGGAGAGTCGCCCGTGTGCCTTGGCGGTGACCATTCCATTACTTATCCGATCCTGCGAGCCTTCGCCAGGCGCTTCGCCGATCTCACCATTGTCCACTTCGACGCCCATCCTGATTTATACGAAGTTTTCGATGGCAATCGCCATTCCCATGCCTGCCCTTTTGCACGGATCATGGAAGAAGGTTTAGCGAAGCGGTTGATTCAGGTGGGCATCCGCACCATGAATGCTCACCAACGCCAGCAGGCGACTCGCTTCGGAGTGGAAGTCGTCGAGATGCGCCAACTCCCAGCATACGAAAAACTTAAGCTTGCTGGGCCGCTTTACGTTTCCTTCGATATCGACGTTCTTGATCCTGCATTCGCACCCGGCATTTCTCACCGTGAGCCAGGGGGAATGTCCGTGCGCGAAGCGATTGCGCACCTACACGCAATCACCGGCAAGATAGTTGGAGCCGATCTCGTGGAATTCAATCCGAAACAGGATGTATCGCAATTAACCGCGATGGTGTGCGCCAAGATAGTGAAAGAAATTCTAGGAAAAATGATTTCTCAATAAGGCCACGAAGCCGCGGACGCCTCGTCACTGGCAGGCCCTCGCGCCGAAGGTGTAGCCTGAACTGATCAGACAGCCTCCGACATCACTTCAAATCCTCTGCGCGACCGCTCTTTATGCTGCGATAGGCTGCATCCAGAATTTGCTGATTGTGCCAGCCTTCTTCGCCGGGAATCGGAAATTCGGCTTTGCCTTCGGCTGCGGCAGCGAATGCATCGACTTGGCGCGCATATGCAATTTCATTTGATACAGTTCTGCTTTCAACCACGGCTCCGCTTCGGTAAAGTTCGAGGCGAACCGGGCGGTCAACAGTCAATGCGTTATCGGCCCGCAGGACGCCGGATTCTCCCACCAGTTCAAGTGGCGTGCGGTAATCGGCGCGGAACGAAACCATCACCGTAGCCAGAGTTTCGCGCGAGAATTCCAGAAGCAAAGCCGCGCCCGCTTCGACGTTCCCAGGTTTGCCGGCTATCTGTCTCGCGCTGACTCGCAGCACTTCGTCCTGAAGAACGAATCGCAGCGCATCGACGCAGTGCACGCCGACATCGGCAATGGGGCCGCCGCCAGCCACTACCGGATCGTTGATCCAAGTACGGGGATGAGAACCGTCGGCGCGAAAAGAAAATTCGGAACGGGCGAAAACCGCTTCCCCAATCGCTCCCGCCGCCAGTTTTTCTCGAAACCACGCTAGGCTGTCTTCAAAGCGAAATACCTGCGCGATTCCCAGCAAAACTTTAGCCTTGCGGGCAGCTTCGACCATTTGCCGGCATTGCTCGGCGTTGATGGCCATTGGTTTTTCGCACAGTATTGGCTTGCCGCATGCCGCGGCGACCAACACATCCTGCAAATGGCAGGCATTCGGAGTAGCAATGAACACAGCGTCAACCTGTGGAGAGCGGCATAGCGCTTCGGCTGAATCGAATGCCAAGGGGATTTCGTACTTGCGCGCTGATTCCTGTGCTTTGCCGAGTTCGCGTCTGCAAAGAGCGGTGACGCGACAGTTTTTGGCAAGCGCGAATCCGGGCATCAGCCGCTTAGCGGCGTGCAATCCGAAGCCGATGATGCCGAAGTTAACCATTATCGGTGGGCGAGACCAATTATTTTGTAACTGCCATCGAGGAAGGCGACGCCGCGGCAGCTGCCGATTGCGAAGTCGTGGCGATAGCTCCAGTACTGGTGTTGATCGAGAATGCGGTAATCGTCCTCGCCGTTTGACTGCCCACATACAGAAACAAGTTGTTGGGATCGAGCACCAGGAAAAAAGGAGCGGTTCCCGCGCTGAACGGAGAACTGGTAACCTGCGTCAGAATCCCCGTCGTGCTCGCAATTGTGAACACCGAAACATTGCTGGATCCTTGATTCGCAACATAGAGGTAGGGATCCAGAGCTACGACGGATATAGGCAATGTGCCTGTGGGGTACGAACCGAGCAACGTCAAAGCGCCGCTGGTCGAATTTATTGATAGTACGGAAACCGTGTTGTCCGCCGAGTTGCACACATATACAAAAGCTTCCGACGGATCGACCGCGATGGCAAGCGGCCCATTGCCAACCTGAACCGGAATGTTCGAGACCGGCGCCAAAACTCCGGACGTAATTGTGTACGCGAAAACCGACGCTAAATTCGTATTCAGCACATAGAGAAATTTCGCTGAAGGAGTTATCGCGAAAGCGATCGAGTTGGGAAAAATAGCGAACGGCGAGCCTCCAACCGCGGTAAGGGCGCCAGTCCCAGAATTAATGGAATAAACCGAAATGCTGCCCGAAACCTCGTTAAGCGCATAAAGAAAATTACCTGCGCTGTCGATCGTGAGCGCAACCGGAGTGAGTCCGGTCGCGGTGCGTGGCAACACTTCGTGCAGCGAGCCAATCGCGCTATCGATAGTGAACAGCGAAATATCGTTCGCGCTTTGATTGGCAACGTACACAAATTTATTGGAAGGATGCACGCGAACCGCGGTTGGAGAGTTCCCGCCTGGGTAAGGCGATCCCACGATGTTGGTGAAGGCGGCAGAGCTGTTATGGATGCGGTAGGCGGCTACTGCATTCAGGTTGGGCAGGCTAACGTAGGCCGTATGAGTACCGGAAGAACTGCACCCCAGCAGGGTGGCCAATCCCAGAACAACAAAAATCAGTACCGTTCGCTTAATCGGCATCATATTCCTTCGAAAGAAGTGGAACTGTCGACGCATCGAACATCACAGTTTTGGACGCCGGCCGATCTGGCCAAAGTGAAAAACTAATCCGGTTGAAACCCGTAGATCCTTTTGCGTGGCTCCAAAAGTATCTGTGTCCAGATAATCCGCCTGAATGCGAAACGTAAAACGCGGCGTCAGCTCGCGATCGTAGCCGCCTCCGGCGACGAGCGCTCGCCCGACACTTTCAAAATGATTTCTTAGTGAGGTCGTAATGTCGACTCTATCCTGCGCTTTGCCAAACAGGGCATGAACGAAGAACTTTGATTTGTCTCTGCGCAGGGCATACTGCGGACCAATTAAAAAATTGTACACAACCATCTGCGAGCCATATTGCCCGCCGGCGTCGGCGGTCACTCCCCAGCTCGGTTTGATATTGTAGGTGACCTCCGCGTCGAATCCATTCAAGTTCGAGCGGTTGGCAAAGCCGAAGGTAGTCGAATCGACGTTCCGGTAGGCATAGCCGCCAAAGACCTCCCACTTCGGAGCCACCTGTCCGAGCGCGAGGGAAGACCCCGCCATGACTACCAGACCTATAAAGAAGATGAAGACCGCAGCTCGCTTGCCGCAAACGCCCACACGTTCAATAGCCATTAGTATGAAAGTACCAACTTCCCTCCAGAGTTGCGATCAGGCCGAGAGTAAATGCAGGCGCGTTATTTCGCGGGCCGCTCACCAAGATCTGTTTTTTGTTAATCAACGATTCTACCCGGAAGTGGGAAATAGCAGAAGGGCAGCAGTGTAATTGTTTGTAATTCGGGAGACGAATCTACGCGGTTGCTTACCGCCTGGGGCCGTGAGAAGCCATGAGATGCCAGGCTTCGCGATAGGATTCGAAGAAGCCGCCGCTGCGGATGCATCCTGAGGGAAACAAATGAGGGAAGGCTCTTTTTCCTATCTTCTCCACCGGAACGACATACAAGGCTTGTTCGAACATAGGTTCTTTATTAGGTCAAATTAGGTCAAAGACCCCACCCTAGCGCAAAGAACGCGCTAGGGTGGGGCACCCGGATTCGTTGTTAATCCGCGCTGGTTATTTGCCGTCCGAGATAGTTCGGCCATGCTTAATGGGGAAGGGCAACATCTTACACGAAAGTTGCGGCTTACGGGTTGCTTTCGAGCGCCGGGCGCGGACGCTCGCCCCTACACTGGCACCCTGGTGGAATTGACATCAGGCTTGCCTAGACATAACATTCCGACACAACGCCGCTTCAACCTGCATGATCGGTAAAGTACTGGGTCACTATCGGGTTTTTGAAAAGATAGGGTTTGGGGGCATGGGGGAAGTGTATCGCGCCAGCGATGATCGGCTGGGGCGGGACGTTGCCCTCAAGATACTCAAGCCGTCTCTCACCCAAGATCAGGATCGCCTGCGCCGCTTCGAGCAGGAGGCGCGGGCTGCCGCCGTCTTGAATCATCCCAACATTGTTGCGATTTACGACATCGGCATGCACGATGGCGCGCCCTACATTGTCTCTGAGTTGCTGGTGGGACAAACTTTGCGCGAGCGTCTGCTCGACGGTCCATTGTCGCGGCATCAGGCAATTGACTACGCCAAGCAAATTGCACAAGGACTGATGGCGGCGCACGAAAAACGCATCGTGCATCGCGATCTCAAGCCAGAAAATATTTTCATCACCAAAGATGATCGCGTCAAGATTCTGGATTTTGGCATTGCCAAGCTGCTCAACTCCGAGTTTGGTTCCGAGCCAAGCAAAGCCGGACCGATCGAGGCTCTGACCACACAGACCAAAATTGGTTCTGTGCTCGGAACTATCAGCTACATGTCGCCTGAGCAGTTGCGCGGTAAGGCGGTGGATCATCGCAGCGACATTTTCAGCTTTGGCGCGATTCTCTACGAGATGTTGACTGGGCGGCGCGCATTCGCCGGCGATAGCCAAGTCGACACTATGAGTGCGATCCTGAAAGAGGATCCGGCGGAAATGGTTCGCGAGGGCCGGGAGATTCCGCACGCCATCGAACAGGTTGTCCGCCATTGTCTGGAAAAAGACCCCGACAACCGCTTCCAGTCGGCACGTGATCTGGCTTTCGCACTCAGCACACTGTCAAGTTCGACAACTGGGAAGCAGATCGCTGGGTTCCGTCCGCGGACAAAAGGATTTCGGGCCTGGTTAGTTCCTATCGCTCTAGTGGTGGTGTTCATAGTTGTTGTGATCCTCCTTGAACCCATGCTTCGTCCGGTTCATGAGCCGGATTTCCACCGAGTTACTTTCGAGCGCGGTACCGTATACAGCGCTCGCTTCACGCCTGACGGTCGGACCGTGCTCTACGGGGCGTCGTGGAATGGACGTCCGCTGCAAGTTTATTCGACGATTCCCGATTCCTTGCTGGCGCGCCCTTTGGGTTTAACCTCTGCCTATCTTTTATCAATTTCGCACAATAATGAATTGGCGCTGATATTGAATGGAAGGCCTGGATCCCGCCTCGATTTTGAAGGCGGAGTGCTGGCGCGATCCCCCATGGTGAACGGTACTCCGCGGGAAATTCTGCAGAATGTGACTTGGGCTGATTGGGGACCGGACGGGGACCTTGCGGTGGTGCATCATGCGAATGGGCGAGACAACCTGGAGTATCCCGTGGGAAAAGTTCTTTACCAGACCAACGGCGGGATCAGCAATATTCGTTTTTCGCCTACGGAAAAACGCATTGCTTTCTTGGATCATCCCCAGCGGTGGGATAACAGCGGTTCGGTCTGCGTAGTCGACCTCGCCGGACATAAGACAACACTCTCGTCAGGTTGGGATTGGGAGAGCGGGTTGGCATGGTCTCCACAAGGCAAAGAAGTGTGGTTCACTGCATTGGAAAGTGGCGCCAGCAATCGCACCATGTGGGCGGTAAATCTGGCGGGCAAGCAGCACAGGGTGCTGACCGTTCCCGGAGGCTTTACCCTGCACGACATCGCTTCCGATGGGCGCATTCTGGCCTCGCTGGACAACGAACGTTTGGCGATGGAATGGAGTGGGAAAGACAAACAAGTTCGCGATCTTTCCTGGTACGACTGGAGTATCGTAAAAGATATTTCACCCGATGGCCAGTCGGTTTTATTCGAGGAGGGGTCCGTAGGTTCAGAGCCCACCGGTCCGGACGGCGCGGTAGCGGTTCGCAAGGTCGATGGCTCTCCGCCAATTCGTTTGGCGGACGGTTCGGCTGATGCGCTTTCACCTGACGGCGCCTGGGCCGCTTCAGTCTCGGGACCCGGGGCCCCACACATTACCTTGCTGCCACTCGGGGCTGGTCAATCACGCCGAATCGCGCTAACCGGACTCGAAAGTCTGCAAAGGGCGGCGCATTTTCTGCCAGACGGTAAGCGAATGGCGGTTAATGGAAATGCGCCCGGTCGTCCTGACCGGACCTATCTTGTGGATCTTTCGAGCGGCAAGGCTGAGCCCGTTACGCCCGAGGGCATATACGCGACGCTGCCTTCACCGGATGGTAAATTCCTCGCGGGTGTGACCGCAGATTACAAACCGGCGCTGTTTCCCCTCGACGGAGAACCTCCGCGCCCCGTTCCCAACGTAGAGCCTGGCTATGATCTGGCACAATGGTCGGCCGACAGCAAAGCTCTGTACGTCTATCGCGGTGGTGATGTGCCGCTGAAAATTCAACGGCTCGACATTGCGACGGGAAAAATGCAAATCGTTCGCGAATTATTTCCCGCCGATCTTGGCGGAGTCGTCTCCATCGGCCCTGTAATCACCAACCTGAACGCTTCGGAGTTCGCATACAGCTACTTCCAGACGCTTTCCGTGCTGTACATAATCTCGGGCGTGAAGTGAGAATCTGGATCACAGGAGCGAGGACGCGTTCTATTCGTTCGTATGAGCCGTTCCGGTTGCGCTGATCCGGCGTTTAAAGCAGTGATGTTTTGCGCGGCTAAAACTGCGGTCGTGAAGGTTAATAAGCCAGCCAGCTCGATAATAAAGTATTTCATTTTCCACTTTTGCAAAGGACACCTTCTTTATTAATGCGTATTGACTTCCTATGAGACCGCGATTTAACCGCAGTTGTGTCGAACCTAGTTCAGGTCGTAAGAAGCAACAAGACATGGAAAGTTCCATCCACAAAAGTATCCACAGATTGTTTGGAAACGGGCTTTCTGCGACGACGCGAACTTGCCGCAGGTGCCGCGAGAGTGCGCGAATTTTACGCTTTATGTGAGTAGTGATAAGGTCCAAAGGTGACAACATTTAAGGCAGGATAATCGGAGCAGCCTCATTTTGGAACGGACCTTGGTGGAAGCCCAGAGGCAACTCCCACCAAGGATGATCTCAATCATTTCCCGTGGTTGGTCTCGAACGCACCTAAAAAGGCTTTGTGAGCCACGGCGTAAAGGCGACTTTAGATCCTTTCACGCTCGAGCACGCCGAATCGCTTGGGCCCTTTGGGCATCCCCAGTAGTTTTCTGTGGCGTCGAGCGAACCTTTGCCGATGTTGTCGACGCCGGTCTTGTGGCCGAGCAGATTGTTGAGGTGCGCATTCACCCTGGCGGGAGTGTTGGCGACGATGTCATAGCCCTCGTGATCGATCACGTTTTGGGAAATCACGGTGCCAGAAACCGGCGAGACGCCGAAAACATTAATTCCCGTGGGGCCCGGAG
>Ga0185299_10005480_pt1 | contig 14280 bp, 12 predicted proteins | sample PaiPotPPA55metaG_FD_128002 | JGI IMG/M metagenome (GOLD analysis project Ga0185299, IMG submission 128002) | Iron sulfur acid spring bacterial and archeal communities from Banff, Canada, to study Microbial Dark Matter (Phase II) - Paint Pots PPA... ...
TGTGAGGAAGGAATTTCCTGTGGAGGAGTTTCAATGAAAGCGTGATCAACGCTACTCCCCGGTACGGGAGTCATTTTGCTGTCAGCGTTGGAAGTGTTTGCAACCACGCTTGCCACCGTAGCGGGATTGGCGTTCAGCAAGAGGTCGCGTTCGGCTTCCGTCGCCTTCCGTTGACACTCTTGGACCGCGACCATGACAGCCGCGAAAATCACGGTCCCCAAAACTCCCGTTGCAAGCCAAACAGTATCGCGATTGAATCTGCTAATCATGCCACTTGTTGATGGAGCACTTCCTTGTGTTCGCATCTCGATCTTTTAACAGATGGACGCTGGCTTCAACAAGCAGGTAATACCCCTAAAAAATGGGTTGGGGGTCATACGTGTTTTCTGGGCCGTAGGCGGGATCGCAATGTTTCCAGCCTCGGAAGGAACTGAGCGGAGTCTCTGCCACGCATTCCAAGCACGCACCCGGCTTTGCTTTGACGCCTTCTACTCTCGGGCAGGGGACGCTTTTTGCCCTTCTTGGCTGGCGCGGCACTCCTGATCAGCCGAAACGATCGTCGCTAATATTTCGGGTTTCAGGGGTCAGGAATGAAATTCAATTTCATCGATAGGCAAACGGAGAATCGTAGTCTCACTGAGCCGCAGGTCATTCTCACCATTATTTCGGCCCAATTAGCGTAAACGTCAACGTTTGCGGAGGCTGCGACCGACGCGTATGTCATTGCGACTCCCTTATTGGAATAGAATTATTTGCTAGAGACGCTCTAATTCAATAGCTCTTAGCATCGGGCTAATGGCTTCGTCGGATCTATCAGCGTTCTTGATAGGAACAATCAGGTCGAGTATCTCGGGTAGAGGGTTGAAATTTCTGTGACTACTCGGCTTCCTATAATCCAGTCTGTTTCGACCATCTTTGGCCGTGGCTATGGCGGAACCCCACTACCGGCTAAAGAAGCTGTTAAAACCGAATATTTTCTTAACACAACCGGGAGATGTCCGCTTTGACCTTAAAGTGCGGACCGTTCAAATCAAAATATGCGATACCATTTAGCGGCTAGATACGCTCGCCGTTTGGAACTATGCAAATACCGCGAGCAATTGCTTTCGATAGGCGAACACTGTGATGTCCCGATGGCTTGACTTCGGAAAGAAACCTAAGTGGAGTCCCGTTATCGCCCGAGCAGAATTGTGAAGACCTCATAGCAGCTCAGACGGTCATTATTTTTACCGAGAAACCGAACACGATCCTAGCGACCGGTGGTCACCACGTTGTATTTGGATTAGCATTGGCTCAAAATAAAGGTGTAATTGTCGTCGGTCCACGCGAGAACGTGTTCCACTATTTGCTGCCGGACTCTCAGATGTTCGCCACTTGGAATGACGCATTCGCGAGAATAAAGCGGTGCGCCCTGCTTCAGACAAGGTCCGTTCGCCATATCCGTGATGGTAGGGCGGGCACTCAACTTCGAGCCTACGTTGCCCATCGCCGCGCCGACGTTGACCAACAGCCGCCTCGCTGGAGCATCGGGCTACTGACCCGCAGGTTTTCTGTAATTCTTGAAAGGTTGGGTCCAGTCGGAGTTATACAAATTAGTACCCTCGTTCATTATCAACGGGTTGGGGGTGGGCCGAGGGCTGGAGGCGGGCAGGGCAGTGGCAGGGCTAGGGCTAGCGCGAGGACTAGCAGCGGGGGCGAGCAGAGTGGCGGCGGGCCAGCCAGTTATACTCGTACGCGAGGCTATGATCTTCCAGCCGTCGTCAGACTTCTGGAGGTCCATCGTGGTGTTGCCCACTACCTTCTGCTTGGAATTTGGAAAAGAGACCGACCACCAAGTCAGAGCGAATGCGAGATCCGGTTTCAGGAGCTTAATTTTGATGCGTTTGGGGTCGATGAACCCCCTCCCATTACGGTCCGGATACCCGTTAACGTAAGAATCATGGAGTTGCTGCCAGCTGTTATACTCTTCAGAATCGACGACAACCAACAGATCGGGTGATTTCGAATACACCTTCATATACCCCTCGATGTCATGGGCATTCCATCGATCAAGCATCTTGAGCAAGACCTCATAAACCTGTTGCGCATCGGACTTGAGAACGCTTGCATTCCCACGGAGCGAGTCAAATTGCCAGCCGTCCCTTTCCTGCGCCTTCACCGACAGGCAGAAAGACAAAGCTGATATTGCCAAAATATGGACGAACGTGAAGCGTTTTGGCAGCACGTAATCGTAATATAGCTCGATCGCACGATTGGTTTTATTGGCCAAGATTTTCAGTGTACATTGTTTTTCTCGTTATTACAGCAATTTTAGGTGCAAAAATGCGAATCGCGACTCGTTTACGAAACCGAAGAGCATGGCGTACCTTTACCGAAGCGAGGCGATCCCAGAACACAAGGAGATTTCCCCTTTCGTTTCGTTTGCTTGGTCCATTCCACCGCCGTACGACAATCGAGCCGCGCTCGTCGCGTAACCGTAATTGTCTTGGAGGGCCACGACTTAGATCACGTCCGCAGAAGGTGGCTCACTCGGTAAGTCTCGTTACCGAAAAAAGTGCAGGGCAACTCGTCATCTCAAAACAGTTCCCGAATTAGAAGTTAGTAGTGTTGATTCCCCGGCCAAACCGATAGGGGACGTGGCCAAACCGATTAGGGACGTGTCTTAATATTGGACATATCCGCTGCCCGCGCTCACCGCCGCTAACGGCCCGATTGGCTCGTTTGGAGATTGCCCGCGGATGGAAGCAGGTCATCAATCGAGGTCATCAGCGACGGGCGACCCTTCGCGATCGCGCGATTACGAGAACTTTCTGAGGCAAACTCGTGGCCAACATCCTGATGGGGAGAACCGCAGCGGTTGGCGGGCTGGAAGCTGCTTTCTCCTCAAAAGGCTCCTACTGAAACGCGTCGATTTGGGCCTCTTAGGTAAGACGAGTCCTTACCGCCCTTCGATTCGGTGCGGTCCCTTCGACAATGTAGCCTTCGGACTCCTTGATTCGACCGGAAGCAAAGCCGGGAGGCTTCGCCTACTTCGCATCAAATTGTCCGCAGATCTTTTAATTGATTACACGGCCAATCGCCGCAGCCGTCTTTGATCCAATGCCCTCGACGTCCATGATCTCTTCGGTCGAAGCGCCAAAGCACACCCGCACCGTGCCGAAGCGTTCAAGCAACCGCTTGGCGCGATCCGGGCCAACACCGGGCAGGCTCTGCAAGACGCGTAGTTGCTGAGTCTTTTTCCTCTTCGCTTTGGCCTGCCGGTAAGGCACATATTCGGAGTCGCGCAGGCGGACCAGCTGAGACCCGATATAAAGTATCAGCCGAGCGGATTCAGCCGGGTCTGAGGACCTGAATACGGGCACATCGAATATGAGCATGAGAGTAACCAGAGCTCCTTGCAGCGACTCTCGCGAGACGCCAAGGCCGGACCATTCTGCGCTGCTCCCTTCCAGAATGTAAGCCGGTCGCAGCGATGAGGTCGCCATCCGCACGGCTTGACTAAACAGGCGGCCGTCGATCAATGATTGGGCGAAGTCAGCCGCAGTTTTTCGTTCGATCAACAATGCGCCATCAATGCAGTAATCGCCCAACGTGAGGTGCTCGATTTTTACTACGACCCTGCCTAACTTCTCCAATTCGGGCACTACCCCTGAGGGCCGTTCACGATCGTCGACAACGACTTCAACTTTCTCTAGAGTTTCGGTCACCATAGGTTCCGATTTTCGCCGGAGGCAAAGCCTGGAGGCTTCTCACCATAAACTGCGGTCAAGTGCTCGGTACTGAACGGCCTCGGCCAGGTGATCAATCTGAATCTTCGGCGCTCCCACAAGATCGGCGATGGTTCGCGATACCTTCAAAATCCGGTCGTAGGCCCTGGCGCTCAGGCTCAAATTTGTCACAGCTTCCTTCAGTAACTCCATGCTCTCAGGATCGAGCGCGCAGTATTTGCGCAGCAGTCGCGGCGTCATCCTCGCATTACAAGTTACCTTACTCTGTTCGCTGAACCGTTTCAGTTGAACAAAGCGAGCGCGAGTAACCCGTTCCCGGATCGAAGCCGATGCCTCCTCGAGCGAAGTTCCAGTCAGATCTTTGAGCTCCATGGCCGGCACTTCGACGTGAATGTCTATGCGGTCCATCAACGGTCCCGACAATCGGTTCCGGTACTTCTGGACCTGCGCAGGTGCACACCGGCACTCTCGGCGCAAATCTCCGTAGTGTCCGCACGGACATGGATTCATCGCAGCAACCAACATGAACTCGGATGGAAAAGTGAGCGACCCAGCCGCCCTGGAAATCGTCACCTTTCCGTCTTCGAGCGGCTGACGCATGACTTCCAAAGTCGAACGATGAAATTCGGGAAGCTCATCCAGAAACAGCACGCCATTGTGGGCGAGACTGACTTCTCCAGGCGTCGGTTGGCCGGTTCCGCCGAGTAATCCAGCGTCAGAAATTGTGTGATGCGGGCTCCGAAACGGCCGGTTGGTCACAAACCGATACTGACCGTTCAGCAGGCCACAGATGCTGTGGACCTTGGTCGTCTCGATAGCTTCGCGGATAGTGAGCGGCGGCAAAATCGATGGGATCCGCTTCGCAATCATCGATTTCCCCGAGCCCGGAGGTCCGATGCAAAGCAGATTATGGCCCCCCGCAGCAGCAACTTCGACTGCTCGTTTCACATGCTGCTGACCTTTGACCTCCGAGAAGTCTAGCTCCTGTTCAGTATGTACTGCGTTCGTCCAGCCGCTGGTCGAACGCACCGGTTCCAAGACCTTTTCTCCTCGAAGAAATTGCACGACCTCAGACAGCGAACAAACTCCGTATACGTCGACACCCTCCACCACCGCGGCTTCAGGAGCATTATGGATCGGCACGATGAGGATCCGCCGATTACGACGTTTTGCTTCCAGGGCAATAGAGAGAACTCCTTTAACCGGGCGCAATTGACCCGATAGGGCCAGTTCGCCAATCAAACAGAATGGTTCAAGGTCAGGCAATCGATTGTTTTCTTCCAATTTCAGCATCCCAAGCGCGATCGGCAGATCAAAGCTGGGTCCTTCCTTTCGGACATCGGCCGGAGCAAGATTAATCGTGATCCTCTTTCCACTAGGCCAGCGCAGTGCGCTGTTGCAAATGGCCGACGTGACCCGATCTTTGCTCTCTTTGACCGCGGTATCCGGTAGACCGACGACCGCGATCTTATCGGCATTACCCCACCCGGCGTGGACTTCGATCTCTACCTCAAAGGCTTCGACACCAACGACCGCAGCGGAATAGACCTTCGATGGCATAACAGAAAGATACTCTGTTATTAAGAATCAATATTTGCAAGCGGAATCTGCGGTTTCAAATTCGGAATTTAGGCTTATTCTGCCACCCCTCTGCCGGCATTCATTTCGCTTCGGTATTTCTCGATTTCGCTTTTGTACTCCTCCTCGCCCTTTTTGTAAGCCTCGCTCGAAATCAGATGGCTCTGATACATTTCTTCCAGCCGAGATCTTTTGCGTTCGGCCGCCCGTCTTTCTTTCTCGAGGGTTTTGCGTCCAGCTTTTTGTCGTTCACCTTCAACGGTCCTACCGCCGGTCTCCCCTGGTTCCGCCTCGGGAAGTCGACCATTGCTCGCGAGCGCATTCCGGTCCGCTTGCATTCCAGTTGCGGGAGTGGGCATCGGATCTGGAGTAGGCGCCGGCGAATGGTCAACATTCGAGTTATCTTCTGCAATATTACCAGGATGAGCCTGATTCATCCCCGGCACCGCCGCCCCTAAGGTCATCGCAATGGCACCCTCGTTTTCGGCAGGCGTAGTCGTTCGCGGTTCTTTTGGCGGAAGTAGAGCGAAATCAACCGAATTCTTCGATGCGAACGTCTTCGGCGTTAGGGCATTGGAAGCAGTTAGCCAGATCGCAACTGCTCCAAACAGGGCAAACAACGTGCCCGGAGCTGCATTCTTTATGAAACGTTTTGCCAAGTTCCAGGTCCCGCGTATTTCACGCGGTTGGGCCCTAACGCGTCTCATCAACAGCCTGTAACCGAAGTAGCAAAGGATAAGGCCTCCTACCAAACCAAGCAGCTCGTGGATCACGAAACCTACCGCGACGACAGTTTCAGTGTCCATGCTCTCCTCTCGCGTGTGGTGACTCCGCACCGGGCACACCGAGTACCGGCGGTAAAGTCCTGGCACTAACTGACCGCGCCTTCTCCATGGGGATCGCCCGAAGTTACACTACCCGTTGTGGAGATCAACACTGTTTTCACGCAAGATCAAGGTGTGATCGGATGAACATAGGCGAATAGTCCTAAGCGCTTTTGCCGGACCATAAAATCCCTATCCGGCGCAAACCTGGCACAAATCTAGCTTTCGAAGTGAGTAGCAGTCTAGGTTTCCAAAGAAATTCTCTGGGCATTCTGGAAAACGCTCCGGTTAGGAGTGACCAAACCAGGATGCTGAGAGAAATCAACACGGGAACTCCGACGACGGCGGTGTCTCTGTCTGACTCTCGAAGTTAAAACGATAACTTGAGTAGAAATAGACAAAATGGAAATCATTCAACACCTCTCAGACCTGGTAAACAGGAAAAGGTTCAGCTTAATATTGAATGGAATAAATGTGTGCGACCTTTCCTTTGACGAATTCGGAAAACACACCATCGGACTCACCAATATCGACGACGTTCACAAGTTCTGTCGGGTTGCCCTCGCGGTAATCGACGACCTGCCCACAGGCGAGAGCTTAGTCGGGGGGCTGCCAGCGAGTTTGAAATAGCACTCTAGAGGCTCGCCGAAGTCTTAACCTAATTCCGAATTTCAAACCTCTTATCTTCGGTTTTTAGGCTTAACCATTGAACCTGCGACGCGGGATCGCAGGTTCGGTCACGGTTTGCTTCCTTCGCTACGCTTCGGCCGGATGTCTTTGTAGTGTCTCGTGAGCCAGGTCGCGAGGCCATCCAAACCGGGAAAGAGCATTCGCTCATTCACATTCGCCTGGTCGAGTTTGTCACGTATCTCCCACTTAAGACTCCCGGGGATGATGATTTGAAAATGTTTCACTTCAACTTCGGGATGCTGCAGCCAACTGCTCAGAATCACATCCGGACGGGACATCATAGAGAAAAGAGCGTGCTGGTTGACAATGCGCTCATCCAAAGATCTGGGTTCGAAAAAAACCACGAAGGATTCCGTCTTCAGACTTTCCAAATCTCCGAGCGATTCTACCGCCTGGTCCAAAAGTTCAGCGGTAAAGACGTGGGCTCCTTCACTCTTAATTATCGTGGCTAGTTTCTTCGGTAAATGGTTCACGGAATTGACGTAGTCCACCGCCCAGATCATGCCGTCACGGTCGTACTTGGTGAAGTCGGAGGTTGCGAAGTGCAGCGCCACGAGAGGCGAATAGGTCCAGTCGAGCAGGCGAGTTGGCAACCCGTGGTGCTGACCCAATGCGAGCCAGAACCAGAGATTACGCGGCGAGTCCGAACGCTGAGAATATTTGATAAAGTTTCGAAGCAAGTGGCGTTCGAGGTGCGACTCGCCGAGCCGGTTAAGGGTCGTGCTCAGATCGTAGGACCGATCCGCCAAGCCGCGATAGACGTAAGAAGACCGGTAACGATGCAGGTCTTCCGCCCACGAGTCATGATACAGAGCATCGTGAAGTTTGGACCAGGACTTAACGCGGATTACCTGCGGTTTCATACCACTTGGGATCAATATCGCCTTGCCGCTTGGTGTTTACCACTGCTTCGCAAGCCTTTGGCAGACAAGCCTGCACAGTTGGTCGGTCGCCATGGTGGCCGGGAGGAAAAATCTTACACCATGGAGTAATGGCGATGTTCCGCAAAAACTCTACGGTGAGCGAAACGATAGGCGGACTCCAGGGAGGCTCCGTCGATCCAAGATCAAACTCACGACCAAATTAAACAGCGCAAAATGAATTCAACACTTACCATTGGATCCCTCAGCGGAGCCTTAATTTCAGACGACGAGCAAACCGCCACCTCCGCGCAGGAAACTACATTCGAGAAAGAAGCAGCAGCGACCAGAGATGCTATTCACCTCCAGCGGTCATCCTTCAGAATTGATGAACTCTTTGAAGGCATTGTAGCAATTTTGACTGGCGCATACCTGCTCGGAGCTGTTGGCTTCGGAGCTATGTTACTTTTCTACACCTTGCATCGCTGATCCATCGCAGCGCAACGATCGCGTCCACTACGAACGTACCGATACCAGAGGAAAAGTTTTAACGCTTGTTTCCGATCACGAATTTCGATCCGCCGACGCTAATCACGAGGTTAAAGGCGAGCGCCAGGACGCCGACATAAATTGCATAGCTTCCGCCGAACACTTGGATTGGAAGGACTGGCTTCAACCCTGCCAAGACAAAGCACCAGGTTCCGACGCCCATGCCAACGACCCAACCAAGAAAAAGAGGCTGACCACGAAGCGGTATGCGATAAAGTCCGAGCACTACGGCCGGGAAAATTTGCAGGATCCAGATCCCACCCAGAAGCTGGAGATCGATCGCGTACTGAGTCGGTAGAAAGATAACGAACATCAAGGCGCCTAATTTGACCAGTAGCGAAACGATTTTAGCAGCCGTGGCCTCTTGAGCTGGGGTTATGCCGGGCCTGACTAAGGGTTTCCAGAGATTGCGGGTAAATAAATTGGCCGCTCCTATGGACATGATGGCGGCGGGCACAAGAGCACCAATAGCGATGGCTGAGAAACTGAATCCGATGAACCATTCGGGAAAAATGTGGAGAAAAAGTGCAGGAACGACTTCGTTCGGGTTCGCGACTTTTATATTGTCGGCGATGGCCATATAGCCAAGAAGCGCCACCAGCCCAAGAAGCAGGGTGTAGGCGGGCAGGAGAATTGAATTCCATCGGACGGCCCGAGAGCTCGAGGAACTAAGGATTCCTGTCACCGAGTGCGGGTACATAAAGAGGGCAAACGCAGAGCCGAGAACTAGCGATGCGAACGGCAGCATCTGGGCGGGATGGAGCGTCAGGCCTGAGGCTCCCCCTTTTGCTTGGAAGACTCTACCAGCCGCTTCGAACACCGCCCCGTACCCTCCGAGTTGGACAGGAATCACGAGGACTGCCGCGATAACCACGAAGTAAATCATGACGTCTTTGACAAATGCAATCATTGCCGGCGCTCGCAAGCCGCTCGTGTAGGTGTAGGACGCCAGGATAACGAAGGCGATAATGAGCGGAAACTCGCCTTTTCCGAGGCCCAGACCCTCAATTACGACTTGGATGCCTACGAGCTGAAGGGCGATATAAGGCATGGTCGCGATCAGACCTGTAAGCGCGACGGCGAGGGCGAGGGCGGGACTGCTAAAGCGCTCTCTCACGAAATCTGCCGCGGTGAGGTGACCGGCACGGTGACAAATGCTCCAGAATCGGGGCATGACAGCAAAGACAAACGGATAGATTAAAATCGCATAGGGGATAGCGAAAAATCCGTAAGCACCCACGCTGTAGACTAGTGCCGGCACCGCGATCACCGTATAGGCCGTATAAAGATCTCCGCCCAGCAGAAACCAGGTGACAACAATACCGAACCTCCGTCCGCCCAGCCCCCATTCATCGAGCAATCTGAGATCACCCGCCTTCCAGCGTGCCGCGACAAACCCAAGCACGGTCACAAACAAAAACAGGCCGATAAAGACAACCAAAGCGACCCAGTGAATCTCGCCGTCGATCATTTTGTCCTCCCGATCGCAGCACGGCGCAGCAGTCGCGACCAAATCGTACTCGCTCTTTGAAGGTTGCAGCCGGGATTCTCGCAGAAAAACAAGATCCCGCAGCTCAATCGCAGTTCGAGCTTAAGGTAACGAAGCATCGCTATCCGGATTCTCACGATTGCAAAAAGAGTGCCAGCACGAACTTAACTTGTGAGCAAAGAAAATTGCAGTCGAAGGGGATCGCAGAGTCGGGATCGGGCGACACAATTGGGCCTTTTGCAATGTCTGGCACGGTCTGTCACGTAAGAATGGAGTAACGACTTGACTTTTTGTGCGAACCGAGCTTAAATCGACACCTCTCAAGTCCGAAAGCCAGCATTGGAACGAATTTAAGGAATAAAGGTGCGTTACCGAGCGTACTACTAAGTAGGACGAGACAAAAGATAGCTTAGGAGATTGCGATCAAAGACAAGACCGCCGGAATCTTGCGACCGGAAAAGCCTGACCAGGTCGCAAGTGAGGGTGGTAAAAAAAGGGAAATTGGGGAAAACCATTGAACATTTCGACGGTAAGGGCTGTCGAAGTTCAGGTTTTTTAATGTGGTTAACTTTTCGTTCCTTAATCGCCCCAGGTGGGGCAAACACGGATGACAGGTTGGCTGCTTAAAAGTTAACACAAGTAATATTTTTTTTATGGCTGGTGAAGATTCTGATACGGGCATTAAAATTTACCTTCGGGAGATCGGGCAGATCCCGCTGCTGACTCCGCTAGAGGAGATCGAACTGGCCGCGCGTATCAAAAAGGGCGACAGAGAGGCTCGGGCTTTGATGATCAAAGCAAACCTCCGACTGGTCGTTAAGATCGCTCATGACTACGCGAATTTAGGGCTGCCGCTCCTGGATTTGATTTCTGAAGGAAACATTGGTCTGATGAAGGCCGTCGAACGCTTTGACCCGGCAAAGGGTGGCAAGCTGAGTACCTATGCAGCCTGGTGGATCAAGCAATCGATCAAGAGGGCGCTGGCAAACCAGAGTAAGACGATCCGGCTTCCAGTCCATTTGGTCGATAAGATCTCTAAGATGCGCCGCGTCTCGCTGCAAATGAGCGAGGAGTTAGGTCGTGAACCGACCGACGAAGAACTTGCCGAAGAGATCGGGATTTCGAGCGGGAAGGTTTCTCAGTTGAAAACGGTTTCGATTCGCCCAGCGTCTCTTGATGCTCCGATCAGCGATGATGATTCGACCGAATTTGGCGAGATCGTCGGCGATGAAGATGCGCAGACGCCCTTCGAGCTGCTCAGAGATAAGAATTTACGCGACGAAGTCAGCGAGCTTTTGGAGGTGTTGGACGACCGTGAACGGAAGATTATCTTCCAGCGATTCGGGCTGGACGGCGGCAAACCGAAAACTCTCGAAGAAGTCGGCAAGAAATTCGGGGTGACCAGAGAGCGGATCCGGCAGCTGCAGAATATTGCCCTGGCGAAGCTGCGCAGGGCGCTCAGCAAAAAGGAGAAACCGATTGACATTCCGCAAGAGGTATTGAGCTAAGAGGAAATTCATCCAAAAAAGAGAAGGCCGCCACTAGTGGCGGCTTTTTTTTGGATTGATTCCTTACTCATTTGTAATTTGCACCAGCGAAACCATCGGACGATTATCAGAACAGAATTACAACCATGAGATCAGGCAATCCAGTTCTTCAGGAATCAACGTTCACCGACGTATCACGGCGCGGTTACTCTCAACCGATGACATTGACCGGAGTGGTGAACCGGTCCGCACTGCTGCTTCTGCTCGTTGCTGCGAGTGCGGCGGCTGTTTGGTCGTACTCCGTCTCTCACCCGACGATCATTTACTCGACGGTTATGATCGGTGCCCTTGGAGGATTTGTTGTGGGTATGGCAACTTCGTTTAAGCAGAGCTGGGCGCCAATCACCGCTCCCATTTACGCGATCCTGGAAGGTTTGTTTATCGGCGGCATCTCTTTGCTGATGGAGCAGCGGTTTCCAGGTCTCGTCATTCAAGCGATTTTACTTACTTTCGGCGTCATGTTCGCGCTTTTAGCAGCCTATCAGTCCCGTATTATTCGACCTTCAGAGACTTTCAAAGCCGTCGTCGTTAGCGCCACGGTCGGGATAGTTGTCGTTTATCTGGTCAGTATGGTGCTCCAATTGTTTTTCCACACTGCTATACCATTGATCTTCGACAACGGTCCGGTCGGCATCACATTCAGCCTCATTGTGGTCGGAATCGCTGCATTAAACCTGGTTCTTGATTTCGACTTTATCGAACACGGGATCGCTTCGGGGGCACCGAAATGGATGGAATGGTACGCCGCCTTTGGGTTAACGGTGACACTCGTTTGGCTCTATATCGAGATACTCCGATTGCTGGCCAAAATGCGTCGAAATTAATCTGAATTGCTGGCGTACTGTCCCGCGTATCAGGGGAGACGACGTGGATTCATACGGGCCGACGCTCGCAGCTCCCCTTTTCTTGGAGATCGAGACAGGTCGCCTCGATGCGGACGCTTAGCTTGAGGGGCTTGAATCCAATGCTGTTCGCCAAGAACCGCTCCCGCAGGGTGATGCATTCATCCTGAACCTGGATCACCTGTTTGCAGTCGACGCAGACGATGTGGAAAGCAGCCGGTGATTGTTCGCGATTCACCTCGTAATAACGATGCTCTCGATTCAGCTCAACCTCACGAATTAGGTGACTATCGAGCATCATCGGCAGGGTCCGGTAAATCGTCGCCAATGAAATGAGCCTATCCAGTTGGCGCGCCTTAGCTAAAAGATCTTCAGCATGAAAAGGATCCGTAAACGAGACGGCCGCGCGCACAATCACCTCGCGCGGCTTGGTCACGCGAAAGCCGCCTTCTTTAAGATAATTCAAGGCCTCCTGAAATAGAGCGTCGGGTTGTTTTTTGGGGCGTTCTCTCAGCTTCACGAGTCCATGGCTCGGTTGTTTCCTGATTGGAAAGCTCCCGGGCGAAATCTTGTGAAGAATACACTCAGTTCGTTCAAAACTCATGCGGACTGCTGGATAATAAGCTTCAAGGCGGCCTGCGTCCAGTCCAAGCCAAAATCCAGTGGCGGTAGCCATCGAGGCAAAGGCTGGAGCCTTCGCTTACTCCCTTTACCTTCGTGCCATCCGAACAAATAACGTGCCCCCGAGTGTCAGGTAAACAAGGTTCGGCAGCCAGACTAGAAATTCGGGATGCAGGTTCGGCTGGTGCTTCACGTTGTCCGTTATCACGATTATGATGAAATATGAGAAAGCGACGGCCAAGCTGAGGGCGATACCGACCGATGTCTCCCGTCGCTGGGCAGTGATCGCAAGCGGGATCCCGACAAGCACAAATGTGAAAACCGCCATCGAGTTAGAAAATCGCTTGCTAACTTCGGTCTTGTACGCGGAATCATCCGAGACGTTCTTGCTTTGGTCCAACGCGTCCCGCAATTCGTCCAGGGTGAGTTCGTTCGGACGCTGACCAATCCGAGCTTTGCGAAGCAATTCTTCCAAAGAAATCGGTAACACCCCTTCGCGCATCGTGATCCCATGCCGCATTTTCTTTAAGTCATCCGGAGCCGCAGGGTCGCGTTCCTCGTAACGGGCATCATAAACGTGCAGTAGAATCTGTTCGTTCTTTTTGTCGACCTCAAGCGTGCCCCTGCGTGCGTAGATGACTCGCATTGGCAAATTCTGTGAGTTCATTTGAAAGATATGCAGATCATAGAGGGTCGATCCCTCCTTCTTACCGACATAAATCTTCCGATTCGGAAACTGGTCGATCACTTCGTCACTGCCAAACAACGCGAGCGGATCACTGGATGCGAGGTCAAATGCCGCGGAGCGAAGCTTCACTTGAGCGATCGGCGCGACATAGAGATTGATCCAGAGACAGAGACCCAGAAACAAGATTGCGATAGCAAATACCGAAGCACAGATTCGCGGCATTCCGATGCCGTTCGCCCGAAGCGCAACCAATTCATTGTCGGAAGACAATTTCCCGAAGACGAGTAATACCGCGACGAGCACACCCCACGGGATCGAGTAGATCAGTGAAAATGGCAGGAGATAACCGATGAAGGTCAAGATGTAGGTTACCGGAACCTGATGGCTGAGCAGCAGACCGAGCAGATCGCGCAAGACGTTACCGAGCACGAGAATCATCGTAAGAAGCCCGACCGCCCAAACTACGGTACCCAGGATCTGTCCGCTAAGGTATCTATCAAGGATCTTCATCTACAGTTCTATGGCTGCCTGAATCTGATGACACGGTTACTTCCAGTTGCCGACGTCTATCCTTGAGCCAGACTCCCTTCATCGACCGGCACACAACTGCAGAAGAGGTTACGGTCGCCGTAGACGTTGTCGATCCGACCGACCACCGGCCAGAACTTGTGCTCTCGAGTCCATGGTGCCGGGTAAGCAGCCGACTCGCGCGAATAGCTTCGATCCCAGTGATCGGCGAGAAGATCCTGTGCCGTGTGCGGCGAACACTTTAGTACGTTATCTTCCCGGTCCGCCTCCCCGGTTTCAATTGCACGAATTTCGCCGTAGATCGATATCATGGCGTCGCAGAAGCGATCCAATTCA
>Ga0185299_10005481_pt1 | contig 14277 bp, 11 predicted proteins | sample PaiPotPPA55metaG_FD_128002 | JGI IMG/M metagenome (GOLD analysis project Ga0185299, IMG submission 128002) | Iron sulfur acid spring bacterial and archeal communities from Banff, Canada, to study Microbial Dark Matter (Phase II) - Paint Pots PPA... ...
CCCTCGCCGGTCAGCTGGAAGCGCACGTTTGGCTGGCCGGTCTGGGAGTCGGTACTGGCTTGCGCGTCGCGCAAGTCTTTGCCGCGAACCGCGGAAACCCGTGATACCAGATACCAGGAGAGTTCCCCCGGAGCAGCCGCTCCGGGAGCCCCATGCCCCGACATAAGAATCGCATCCGGCGGCAAGACTCCTCCCTTCTCCTGTAGCGCGGCTTGCTCGCTCGGATAAGGTCCACCCAGAACCTGCTTGATCTCAAGCATGGCGGTGGACTGCATAATGTCTTTCACCCGGCCGGGATCGTCGACGCCGGGCAACTGCACCAGAATCTGATACTGGCCGAGACCATGCTCCTGGATGGTCGGCTCGCTCACGCCCAGCGCGTCGATGCGGTTGCGGATGGTCTCGATCGCCTGGCTCACCGCCTTGTTTTTCAAGTCGGCGAGCATTTGCGGCTTCATGGTCAGAGACCACGTATTATCTGCTCCCGAACTCAGGTTGTATTCCGGCAGGCGGTCCGAGACGATTTCCAGCAGATCCTTCCGTCCATCCGGGGGAACGCCCTTCAATACCACTCTGTCGGGACTGTTCTGCGCGTCGGGCTGGGAAATGTCAGCGAACGCAATCTTGCGCTTGTTGAGTTGCTCTTTAAGGATTTCGATGGCATTCTGCGCATCCACGTTCACCGCGTCATTCACCTGCACCTGCAGGATCAGGTGAGTTCCGCCCTTCAAATCCAGCCCAAGGTTGATGCGCTTGGTCATGGCCGCGAGCAAGCCCTGGCCGGAAAAGCTCTGCGGAATGCCGAATATCCCGAATAGAAAGATGAGAAGAATTCCGACGACCAGCGCCAATTTCCAGAGAAGATTCTTATTCATAACGAAAACAGCATCCAGATGTAGGTTCGCACTACTTGGCTTTTGCTTCTTCCTCCGTAGTGGTGACTTGTGTTACGGAGGCCTTGGTCACTTCCAGCACTAGATTGTTCGGAGGAACCCGCAGATGAATGGAATCATCTTTGAGTGCCATGATGGTTCCCCGCAAGCCGCCGCTGGTGACCACCTTGTCGCCGGTCTTGAGGGCATCCAGCATGGCCGTCCATTTCTTCTGGCGGCGTTGCTGGGGAAGAATCAGCAAGAAATAAAAGATGGCAAAGATAAAAATGAGAGGGGCAACGCTCAACCACCCCATTCCGCCACCACCCGCCTGCACTGCTAAGAATTGCATGTTCACTTGATTATGTTCACCAGAATTACGTCCGCCAGTCCGCGAACAACCGCCCACGCCTGCAAGCGCCGCTGATATTTCACGACGGGGTGCTGATCGATTCCGGCCGGATCATTTACCGTTCAGGCTTGAACCCGGGGAGGTCTCCCTAGAAAGGTCACGGATACGGCGAGACCAGACGCTAGAGAAAACGGGACTCTTCCCCAAGCCAAATAGAATGACGCACCCGCCGCATAGTGTCAAGGTAGAAACTCAGGTTATGCAGGGTATTTAAGACCTGAGCCAGCACTTCGTTAGAAGCATAAAGATGCCGCAAGTATGCTCGCGAGTAACGCCGGCAAACCCTGCAGCCGCAATTAGGATCGAGCGGCCCCGCATCGTGCGAATACCGCGCCTGCTTGATGGGGACCTTTCCCTCCGAAGTAAATAGCAGCCCATGGCGCGCCGCCCGCGTAGGCAGGACACAATCCATCATATCGACGCCGAGCCTGGCGTACTCAACGATCTCCTCCGGCGTGCCCACGCCCATCAAATAGCGAGGCTTGTCGGCGGGAAGGTGCTCGAGGGTAGCTTCAACAATTTCGCGGGTACGCTCCCGGGGCTCACCGACGCTAAGCCCGCCAATAGCGTAGCCGGGGAACCCGATCTCAACAATCCGCTCGGCAGATTCCTTCCGAAGTTCCAAATCCATGCCGCCCTGAACGATGCCGAAGAGAGACTGCGCAAGGCAGTGGCCGGTGGTCGGTGGCCAGTGGTCAGAGGACCGCGTAGCCGGTCCTTCCTCGTTGTCATTCCGAACGAAGCGAGGAATCTTGGTTTGCTGAGAACTGAGAACTGAGAACTGAGAACTGCCGTCACTGACCACTGACCACTGGCCACTGACCACTGCCTTCCAAGGCACTTCCTGCTTATGCTCCTCAAAATACTTCTTACTCCGCTCCGCCCAGCGCAACGTCAATTCCATCGAAGCTTTCGTGCGCGCTCGATCGGCGGGATACTCCGTGCACTCGTCAAACGCCATGATGATGTCCGCGCCCAGGCCGATCTGCGCCGCGATAGCGCTCTCCGGACTAAAGAAGTGCGATGAGCCGTCGAGATGTGAGCGAAACGTGACGCCTTCTTCGGTGACCTTGCGAAGATCGTTCAGGCTGAAGACTTGAAAACCGCCGGAATCGGTGAGAATCGCCCGCGGCCAAGCCATGAAACCGTGCAACCCGCCAAGGTTACGAACCGTTTCGACTCCCGGACGCAGGTAGAGGTGATAGGTGTTGCCGAGAAGAATCTGCACTCCGAGTTCTTCGAGAACATCCTGCGGCACGCCTTTAACGGACGCAACCGTCCCAACCGGCATGAACACAGGGGTTTCGACCTCCCCGTGCGGCGTGATTAAGCGCCCGGCACGAGCGCGCTGACTACTAGCCTCGATGCGAAACTCGGTGGACATTGTTTGGAAACACTGTTTGGAATTGTAGCGTGAGGTGTCAGGTCTTAGGTCTTGGGCCTGGAGCTTCTGAGTCTCGGAACTAGGTACTAGGTACTAGGTACTGGGTACTCTTCTTTACTTCCCCTGCATCTTTCCGACAAACTTGCCAATGCTCACAATGGCCCGGCCCACAGTACCGCGGCCGATTTCCTGCACGTCGTCGCGCGCAGTCACGCGCAGGGTATAGAAGCGTCCGTCAAACGATTCCAGCACGGCCTCGGCCCGGATGTGTGCGCCGATGCTGCTGGCAGCCCGGTGCTCAATGTTAATCGCAGTCCCGACAGAGATCTCGTCGCCGTCGCAGTAGGGCTGGAGCGCGTGAAAGCCCGCAGTCTCCATCAGCCGAATCATGTCAGGCGTGGAATAAACCGGAGGCAACCTGGCGTCATGCGCGGTCAGCGTGTGCTGAAACTCGACAGTCTCCCGGGCCTCGCCGCGCGTCCCGATGGGGATTGCTCTGGCCATACGTAGGGATCATCTTTGCGAGAAAATCTTAACGAATTACTTCGCAGGAGGCGAGTCGTCAGCCTGACGTTTTGCCAACCCAAGGATCATCCGGTGACTCTTTGACCAATCGGACGCTTTCCGTTTGGCGTGCTCCACCTGCTTGGCAGACATTTCTTGCCGGAGCGCTTGCTCGTCTCGCTCGGCTCCCGGCACTTTGGACTTGTATGCAAGCCAGATCCACATGTAGGCGGAAACAGGGTCAGGCTTTACCCCGTCGCCCTTCCAGTACGCTTCGCCCAACTCGAAGGCCGCTCGCGAGTGTCCGAGGTCGGCTGCGCGGGCAAACCACTGCGCGCTTTCAGACGGATCTTTCGCGACACCAAGGCCGCGTTTGTGAATCAAACCTGCACAGTAAGCGCCCGGCGCATATTTTTGGTTCGCACTGTCTTCGCACCTGCGGCGTGCTTCCGCATATTCATGCTGGGTCAGGGTTCGCCCGGAGCTTAGCAGAAGGTCTGCCACTGTAACGGCAGAGCGCGGATCCCCGGCATCCGCGGCCTTGCGATACCACCTCAGAGCCTTGACGGAATCTTTTGGCAGTTCGTTTCCTGCCTGATACATCTCTGCGATCCTCACAAACGCAGCAAGCAACATGCCGGAGTGTTCAGACCTCGCACGACGCACTGCTTCGTCCGCGGCAGGGTTGCCTGCATCTTGGGCGAGCACGAACCATGCACAAGACGTGTCATCGTCGACTGCTACTCCGTCCCCGTTGTAGTAGGACGCGCCCAGGTTGAACATAGCTTGCGGGTTCCCCTGCTTGGCAGCTTTGCGGTACCAGCGAACCGCTTCTTCTTTGTCCGGGCTGACTCCCTTGCCGAGTCGGTACATGACTCCGAGCCTGTTCTCTGCTTCGGCATTTCCCTGATCGGCTGCTTTCTGATACCACTTCACCGCCGATTCGTCGTTCTGTTGAACTCCGTTGCCGTCCTCGTAGGCTTTTCCAAGACTAAACTGTGCGGAGGCATCGCCTGTTTCGGCTTTGGTTTTGAGGTTGGAAACTTCGGCCTGGCTAAGCGTGGGGCGAACGGACTGCCGCTCGGGGATTTGCGGTTGGGGCGCCTGGGTTGATGTTTGCGCGCCAGAAGCGATGATGCCCCACACGAGATAAAAGACAAATCTGGCCACAGAAGTACTGGCGCCCGGTGTCGAGCGGTCTTGTGAAACAAATCTATCTACGCAGCGTACGTCATGCGCGCCGCTTCGATTCCATCCAAAGCCTTCCACAGCAATCGCGCAGTGTTCTCGGCCGTGTCCAGCGCGGCTTGCGCCGCTTGGGGATTGCCAGCGAGGCGATTCTCCAGTTGCTGCCGCCACGCATTCGCATGAAAGACATCGGCGGTGGCATGCAGCGCGAAGTAGCCGCAAGTTTTGTCGTCGGCGCCATACATCTCGCGCAGGCCGCGTTCTTTCTCCTTGGCGATGCGCGGCACTTGAGATTCATAGACGTAAAACGCGGTGAGAGCCTCTTCCGGCGTGCCTTCACCGGCGGCGCGGTGGAAGTGCCGCATCAGTTCCCCCACTTCGGCGACCGGCAAATGCCAGCGCATGTCCCGCCGCGCTCCCATCCCCTCGGCAAAATCGAGCCAGAGCTCAGAGTGAGGCACGGAGTGAAGCATGGAATCCTTCCCCGATCCGCCAGCTGCGCCTTTCTCGTCGCACATGTTGGCCAGCACGGCGCGCCGCAGGTCGCCTTCCTCCAGCCGAAGAGCGAGTTCGGCCAGATAGCTTGGAAACGCTTCGACGTGATGGTAGTAGTTGCGGGCATACTCGCGCAGATCGTCGCGCGTAAGCTTACCCGTCGCCCATGCCCGGTAGAATGGATGGCAGAGCAGGTCGTACTTGGCGATCGACGCCTCCAGTTGCTCAAAGAACTGAGTGCTATTCATGATGGCCTCCCGGTTGCGGTTTGACAGTCTACTATACGGACGGCCCGGCAGGTCGGCAAGTGATGAGGATCACGGGTGCCGCTAAGTTGTTAGAATGAATGGGAAGATCGCATGGGAATGCCTCAGTTTCCTTTGGTGGCGTCATCCTGAGCGGAGCCGCTTTTCAGGCGGAGCGAAGGATCTCCCGCGCTGCGCAGGCGTTTGCGCGAGGGAGATCCCTCACCCGGCTGAAGTGCGCCGGGTTTCGGGAAGACGCCTTCGAAAAAAACTGAGCCACTAGAACCTGGAGACCGGAAACTAGAACCTGCCTTTATGCAGTTCACAGAACAATTCGATGTCGTCGTCGTCGGCGCCGGCCATGCAGGATGTGAGGCCGCGATGGCCGCGGCGCGCATGGGATTGAAGACCGCCCTCTACACGCTGAACGTCGATTTGATCGCGCAGATGTCGTGCAACCCGGCCATAGGCGGAATCGCCAAGGGACACCTGGTTCGCGAAGTCGATGCCCTGGGCGGCATCATGGGCGAGATCACCGACGCGGTAGGCATCCAGTTCCGTTTGCTGAACACATCGCGCGGGCCGGCAGTGTGGTCGCCGCGGGCGCAGTGCGACAAGCAGGCCTACCGTCTGAAGATGCGCGAAGTGCTGGAGTCGCAGCCGAATCTGAAGATCAAGCAGGCGGAAGTCGCGGATCTGATCGTGGAGCGGGTTTCGGGCTCCGGGCTTCGGGCTTCAGACAGTCAAGAACACGACGGCGGTGATCAAGACGCGTCCGCCGAAGCCCGAGAGCCGAAGCCCGAAGCCCGGGTTCTTGGCGTTCGCCTTCGCGACGGCCGCACGGTCGGCGCGCAAGCCGTCATCATCACCACCGGCACCTTCCTCAACGGCCTCATTCATTGCGGCGAGCAGCAGTATCCCGCAGGCCGCTCCGGGGAACCGAACGCAGTTCTCCTCGGTGAAGCGCTGAAGAATCTCGGCCTGCGCGGCTGCCGGCTCAAGACCGGAACGCCGCCGCGCCTTGATGGACGCACCATCGACTGGTCGCGCTTTCCCCTGCAGCCCGGAGATGCCGACCCCACGCCTTTCAGCTTCCGCACCAGGCGTGTGGCGCACCACGACTCGCAAGTCCCCTGCTACATCGCGTGGACCACGCCCGAAACTCACCGCATTATCCGCGAGAACGTGCACCGCTCGCCGATGTACAGCGGGCAGATTCAATCGATCGGGCCACGCTATTGCCCGTCCATCGAAGACAAGATCGTCAAATTTCCCGACAAAGAGACGCACCAGCTCTACCTCGAGCCCGAAGGCCTGAACACTCACGAAATTTATGTGAACGGCATGAGCACGTCGCTTCCGGTAGACGTCCAGCTTGCGATCCTGAAGTCGATTCCGGGTCTCGAGAGCGCCGAGATGCTGCGCCCCGGCTACGCCATCGAGTACGACTCGATCGATCCCACCGAATTGCAACGCACGTTGGAAACGAAAAAGATTGCCGCCCTCTTTCTGGCCGGCCAGATCAATGGCACGTCCGGCTATGAAGAAGCGGCGTGCCAGGGCCTGATGGCGGGCATTAACGCGGCCTTGCAGGTGAAGGCCCAGCCGCCGCTGATCCTCGACCGCACCGAGGCCTACACTGCGATCCTGATCGACGACCTCATCTCCAAGGGGACGAATGAGCCGTACCGGATGTTTACGTCACGCGCAGAGTTCCGCCTGCACCTGCGCATCGACAACGCCGACCGCCGGCTAACGCCACACGGCCGCCGCGTGGGCTTAATCTCAGATGAAGCCTGGAGTGATTTTCAAGCCAAGCAGCAGCGGCTGGAGAACATGAAGAGTTTGCTGGAACGCACGAGGCTGACCTCTGCGACGCTGGACGAAATCACGCTTGGTCATTCCACCGTCACCCCTTGTCATTCCGAGGAGCGAAGCGACGAGGAACCAGCTGTCGCCAGCAGCAAAACGGAACCAGCCCACGATCTGACCTCGGCCATCGGCCAAACCTGCGCACAATTGCTGAAGCGCCCCGAGATCGTCATCGAGAAGTTGGCGCCAATCCTGCGCGAGCTTGACCCTCGATTTTTCGAAAGAGAAAAAATCCGTGAGAATTCGTGCGAATCCGTGGCCAAGCTTTCGTCCGAAGTCCGCAACGAACTCAAGTCGGTGGAAACCGAGATCAAGTACGAAGGCTACCTGCTGCAGCAGCAGCGCGCCATGGAGCGAATGAAGAAGTCGGAGCAGCGCTCCATTCCCGGCTGGTTCGATTACCGTTCCGTCAGCGGGCTCTCGCGCGAGATGCAGGAAAAGCTGACTCATGTGCAACCCCGCACCCTGGCTCAGGCCTCGCGCATTCCCGGAGTGACTCCGGCAGCGGTGTCGCTGGTCAACGTTTTCATTGAAATCCAGGCGCGACGGCGCGAACAGGCAACGGCTGTTTAGGTCATAGGTCTTGGACGTTAGGTCTTGGGGGAGACTTCAGCCTCGAAAAACTCCTAAACTTACCCTCTGAGACAGGCAAAACACTCTGTGTAAGTGCTTGATTCTTCATGAGCGGCAACTCTTCCCGCGCGCAAACTGTTGTATTTCAATAAGATATACATGGCGCTTCCAAGTTGCTGATTCCGAAGCATCGGCGAGTTAAATCGATTTAACTCGCAGCTACAGCAACGAAAACGCCCGGGACGACCCTTGGGGTCATCCGAGCGTTCCAAGGCGCTCCACGGGCCTGCAAATCGATTTGTGGGGCATTCTGTGGAATGAGGCGGACGTGTTTCCCGAGCCGCAAGGCTCCCGCAACGTTCGCAGCGCAGAATTTGCTGCAAGCTAAAGTTTGGTTCAGCCCTTTTAAGAGATCTACGTATCCATCCGTCTCAACGTCTAAGAATGTCCCAAGGACGCGACATCAGTGGTGAGTGGTCAGTGGTCAGTGGTCGGTGGTCAGCAAAAACACAAGGATGTTACTGACCATAGACCACCGACCACTGACTTCTCCGGAATTAACACTGCGTTCACAATTCAATATTACGCACGAGTTAATATCTCCCCCATGCCACAAGACTCCCTCCACATCGACGATAAGCCTGGAACGCAACCGGGGCAGCGCGTTCTCCGCCTGAACGGCGCGCTGGTTATGACCACGATGTTTGAGTTCCAGGCCACAGTGCGGGCTGACAAGTCACAAGCGCTGATTATCGATTTCACCAACGTCCCCTATGCGGACTCAGCGGGCATCGGGGCGCTGGTAGGAGCCTACGTCACGCGCCAGCATGGCGGGCGAAGCCTGGCGCTGGTGGGAGTGACCGAGCGGGTCCGTAACGCGCTGAAGGTCACTCGAGTCGAGCAATTCTTCCGCTTCTTCGATTCTGTGAGCGCGGCGGAAGACTCGACAGCGGCGTAGGAAGTGATCGGTGATCAGTGGGCAGTGGTCAATAAAACCTGGAGTGCTGACCACCGACCACCGACCACTGATCATTGACCACTGACCACTGGTCCCACTGACCACTGCCTCCTCCGGTTTGACTGCCTTCCGCATCCCTCCTAAGATGAATTCCCGAACAATGTTTCTATGATCGACCAGACCATTTCGCACTACCGCATCACCGGCCAGCTTGGGAGCGGCGGGATGGGGGTTGTTTACGAAGCGCAAGACGTTGACCTGGGGCGCAAGGTTGCATTGAAGTTCCTGCCGCCTCAGCTCTCCCGCGATCAAAATGCGCTGGACCGCTTTCTGCTGGAGGCGCGCACCGCGTCTGCGCTGAACCATCCCAACATCTGCACTATTTATGCGGTCGAAAAGGTGCAGCTTGAAAACGGAGATCAGCAGTTATTCATCGCGATGGAGCTGCTGGAGGGCGAGACCCTGGACCGCCGTCTGGCCAACGGCGCGATGCCGCTGGATCGCCTGCTTGACTGGGGGATCCAATTGGCGGAGGCGCTCGACGCCGCCCACGCCAAAGGAATTATCCATCGCGACATCAAGCCGGCCAACGTATTTCTCACCCAGCGCGGGCAGGTGAAGGTGCTCGACTTCGGCCTGGCCAAGCTGGCTCGTCCTGAAATCGAGATGGAGACCATTGGAGCGACGCAGGACTCGCCGGGACAGTTAAACCTCACCAGTCCGGGATCGACGGTCGGCACCATCGCCTACATGTCGCCGGAGCAGGCGCGCGGCGAGGAACTTGATCCACGCACCGATTTGTTTTCCCTTGGCGTCGTGATCTATCAGATGGCGACCGGACGCTTTCCTTTTTCTGGCGCCACCTCCGCCGTCGTCTTCCACGCTCTTCTGGAACTTGATCCGACTCCGGCGACGCAGCTGAATGCCACGCTGCCGCCGAAGCTCGAGGAGATTATCGGGAAGGCGCTGGAAAAAGACCGCGACCTGCGCTACCAGTCGGCCGCCGACCTGCGCGGCGACCTCAAGCGGCTGAAGCGCGATACGGAGTCCGGGCGCAAGCCAGGGCAATCGGGAACGGTGAGCGCGCCGGCAGTGCCGGTCGGCGTGTCAGCGGCGGCGGTTACGGCTGAAGTAGCGGCGGTCAAGCGGGCGTCCGGCAGTTCGGCGCTGGTCGCCGCGGCGCGCCAAAACAAACTCAGCACGGGACTGACTCTGGGAATCGTGGTGGCGCTGGTGGCCGCGGCGGCCTACGGAATTTACACTTTCCTCGCGCGCACACGTCCGGCGCCGTTCCAGAACTTCACCGTCACCAAGGTGACCGAGGGCGGCAAGTCGGTGCTGGCGGCGATTTCTCCGGACGGCAAATACATTCTCAACATGGTGCGCGAGAACGGGCTGGCCAGTCTTTGGCTGCGCAATGTGCCCACCAACAGCAACACGCAGGTTCAGCCCGCGGCCGACACCTATTACACCGGCCTGCGCTTTTCTCCCGAAGGCAATTATTTTTATTTTGTGCGCAGCGATCCCGGCAATGCGGAGCTGAAGTTCCTGTACCGGGCTCCGCTACTGGGGGGCACGCCGCAGAAGCTGATCGAAGACATGGACTCGAACATTACGTTTTCTCCCGACGGGGGAAGATTCGCGTTCTTGCACTTAGACGATGGCAAGTACCAGTTGATCGTTCGCTCGGTGGAGAGCGGAGAAGAAAAGGTACTGGCGAGCGGCGGGTCCAACGAAACCCCGTTCCAGCCCGCCTGGTCGCCCGACGGAAAGGTTATTGCCGGCCAGACGTTCGATGTGGAGCGTGGGTTGGTTGAGTTGGTGGCGGTGGACGCCAGCAGCGGACAGCGCAAGGCTTTCTTCAGCAGCCACGAACGTCTATTTAACAACCCGTCCTGGCTGCCCGATGGCAGCGGCGTGCTGGTGCTGGAGCGCGAACAGAGCACCAATTTCAACCGCACGCAAATCGGTTTCGTTTCCTATCCCAAAGGGATTTATTCCCCGGTTACGCGCGATACCAACACTTACTCCGATCTCAGCGTCGATAGCAGCGGGCACATTCTGGCCGCGGTGCAGAGCGAGTACCGCTGGAATTTGCAGCTCGTGCCCGCGGAAGCTCGGGCCGATCAACTCCGGCAGGTCGCCTCAACCGATGGCGACACCAACTTCACCTGGACGGCTGAGAACCAGTTGATTTCGGATCAGACGAACAGGCTCAACCTGATCGATCCGGCCACGGGCAGCAAGACGGTGATTTCGGGTCAGATCATCGGCGGAGCGCCCTCGGCCTGCAGGCAAGGCCATGCCGTGGTGTTCGGAAGATTTCAGAACGGCGCACAAAATATCTGGCGCATGGATGCGGGCAGCAATCTCAGGCAGGTAACGAGCGGCAAGCTGGATGTCAATCCCGTTTGTTCCAGCGACGGCAAGTGGGTGTTTTTCATACAGCAGGGCGGCGAACCGAAACTGGCCAAGGCGCCAATCGAGGGCGGAGCCTCGCAGGTGATTTCGGAAGCGGCGAACTCCGGCTTTTTTGATATTTCGCCCGATGGGAAGTTGGCCGCCTTTCCCACGCTGCAACACTCCGGAGAACACAAGGAAAAGCTTGACGTGGTGGAAACGGATGCCGGTAAGGTTGCGAAGCAGGTGGGGTTCGAGCGCCCGCGCTTTGGCCTGCTGCATTTTTCGCGCGACGGCAAAGCGGTAGTGTATCCGACTCGCGTCAATGGCGTCGATAATCTATGGCTGCAGCCGCTGGATGGCTCTAAGGGCAGGCAGATCACCGATTTCACCTCCGAACGCATCTTCGACTTCCACTGGTCGTTCGACGGAAAGCAGTTGGCCCTGGTGCGCGGGCACACCGACGCGGATGTGGTGCTGATACGCCAGAACAATTGAGTGATTGGGTGATCGGGTCATTGGGCAATTGAAAATCAATGAGTGGCAGCGTTTCGATTTTCAATCACCAATGGCCCGATGACCCGATCGCCCAATAAAAAGGCGGCCATCGCTGGCCGCCCTTTCTTACGAATTGTTTAGCTGCGAAGTGGTTTATGCACCCTTCACGTTCTCGGCCTGCCAGCCCTTGGGGCCTTTGACCACGTCAAACTGCACTTGCTGACCTTCCTGGAGGCTGCGGAAGCCGCTCGCCTGAATGGCGGAGAAATGTACGAATACATCCTCACCGTTCTGGCGGCTGATGAAACCGTAACCCTTGGCGTCGTTAAACCACTTCACTGTTCCTGTTTCCATGGTGGTGCTTTGTTCCTTTTTCTTTGATGTAGCGCTGAAACTTTGGAAGGCTTCTTCTGCAGGCAGGTCACGCGCTGGTTGGCGGAGAAACTGGGTACTGCGAAGGAACTCTAAAGATCAAACGCAGCTAAATTGTAAAAGAACTGCGCCAAAATAGCTACAAAATTTCTTTACATAAGAACTCAAGCACCTTCCGCATCAATAACTTAGGAGGCATTGAACGGTTCGGGCGCTGAGCCTGGATTTGCCAGCCAAGCGACAAAAGATACATCATCTAAGACATGTATGTCCGCAAGCTCGCAATTCTGATTGCGCTCGTGACTCCGGCCTGGGCGGGGGTTGTCGAAGAGGTCCGCACGGCGTTGGCGCAAAATAGTTTCTCCGCAGCCGAGGCGCAACTGAACTCTTACCGCGCCCGGAACGGGGTCACGCCCGAGTATGTCGAGGCCTACTCGTGGATGGGACGCGCCGCGCTCAGCGCCCGCGACTACGATCAGGCGGCGGCCTACGCAAAACAAACCAGCGTCCTGGCGCAGGAGCAACTCAAGCGACGTCCGCTCGATGCCGAACCGCACTTGCCCCTCGCCCTGGGAGCGGCCATCGAAGTTGAATCGCAGACGCTGGTGGCTCGGGGGCAGCGAGCGCAAGCCATCGCGGTTCTGCAGAGCGCACTGCACACCTATGGCGGCACCTCGATCCGCGCGCGGCTGCAGAAGAATCTGAACTTACTCTCTTTCGAAGGGAAACCAGCGCCTGCGCTACGAGGGGAACAGTTCCTGGGATCGAAACCGCCCGGGCTTGCCCAGCTCAAAGGCTCGCCCGTGCTGCTTTTCTTCTGGGCGCACTGGTGTGGGGACTGCAAAGCCGAAGCTCCTATCATTACGCAACTGCGGACAGAGTTTGCCTCCAAGGGATTGACTGTCCTCGGCCCCACCCGTCTCTATGGCTATACGGCGCAAGTCGAGAACGCAGCGCCCAGCGACGAACTCGCCTATATCGATGCCGTACGACACCGCTTCTACTCCGGATTGCTGGACATGCCGGTTCCCATCAGCACGCACAACTTCGACGTGTATGGCGCCTCGACCACGCCTACGCTGGTGCTGCTGGACCGCGCGGGCAAGGTTGCCATGTACCATCCGGGGGCGCTGCCCTATGACCAGTTGAAGGCGGAGATTGAGAAGGTGGCGGCGCGCTGATTGTGTGGCACAGTGATTGTCTGGCGCGGGCAGGAGTGCCCGCGCCACACGATCACTTCACCTCGCTCAACTTCCCCGTCTTCACGTCGTAGACAAACCCTCGCACTGGAATGTGTTTGGGAATCCAGGGGTGCGACTTTATTCGGCGAATCTGCTGCCGGACATTCTCTTCCAGATCGTCAAACCCATAGAAGTGCGCAGGCTCGCTTGCGATGGCACCCGTCTTGGCGGTTAGATGCGCTCTCAGTTCGTACTCCCTGACCTTCAGCAGGCCGCAGTCGGTGTGGTTGATGATGATGAACTCCTGCGTGTCCAGCAGGTGATGGGAAACAATCAGCGACCGGAGGGCATCGTCCGTCGCGATGCCGCCTGCATTACGAATCATGTGGGCATCTCCGGGCTTCAATCCCAGACAGCGTTCGAACAGGATTCGGGAATCCATGCAGGCCAGAACGGCCAGCCGGCGGCGGGGCTGGACTGCCAGGTCTCCCAGATCGAAGTTCTTCACGAATTGCTGGTTGGCTTGCAGTAGTTCGTCGGCGACTGACAAGTTCTGGTCCTTTCCTTGAGTGCCTAGGCCGAGTGGAGCACTTTCATTTTCGGCCGCTGGTTGTACTCCCAGTTTAACCGCTACAATCGCCCGGTGAACCTTGACGATACGATCGTCGCTGTTGCGACGCCGCCCGGACGTGGCGGCATAGGTGTGGTGCGGCTGGCCGGAGCGCGGGCGCGCGAGATAGCCGGGCCCATGTTGCGGCTGAAACGTGATCTGGAACCAGGCCGCGCAGTTTTTGGGGAACTCATTGAACCGGGTGGAGCGGGCGCTCATACCCGCTTAACGACGGCTGAAGCCGCTTCTGCTGATGGGGGACGACCACAAGGCCTCGCGAACTTCATTACCGCCGCCGACAAGCGGACAGGAGTGTCCGCTCCATACGAGCATCGCATCGACGAAGTCGTGGTCACTTACTTCGCAAAGCCGCATTCCTACACTACCGACGACATTGTCGAGATCGCCGCGCACGGGTCTCCGGTCGTGCTGCGGCACGTTGTCGAGCTGTGCGTTGGCGCCGGAGCGCGGCTCGCCGAGCCGGGGGAGTTCACCATGCGCGCCTTCCTCAATGGCCGCATCGATCTTACCCAAGCCGAAGCGGTCCGCGACCTGATCGACTCGCAGACGCTCTATCAGGCGAAGGTCGCCGCCCAGCAGCTCGAAGGCGCTCTCTCTAAGCGCTTGCAGCCAGTCAAACGGAAGCTGGTTGAGCTGATCGCGGTGCTTGAAGCCGGCATCGACTTCGCGGAAGACGACGTCTCGATACTGCC
>Ga0185299_10005482_pt1 | contig 14276 bp, 14 predicted proteins | sample PaiPotPPA55metaG_FD_128002 | JGI IMG/M metagenome (GOLD analysis project Ga0185299, IMG submission 128002) | Iron sulfur acid spring bacterial and archeal communities from Banff, Canada, to study Microbial Dark Matter (Phase II) - Paint Pots PPA... ...
ACCAGAACATCCAGTAGCCGCGGTTGTCGTCGTTATAAAAATCGGAAAATTGCTGATTGGCATACTGCAAAGGGACTCGCGCTTTTTGCCAGATGAAGAGAGGCGTGCTCACATATGTCCGATCGTTGACGGTGTAGGGGAAAACGAACGGACTTGCGGACACGCGCCAGTTGTAATACGCGATAAAGGCCGCCGTTAGCGTCAGCAACGCGAAGAGAGGAACGATGACCCGCGGCAGAGTGATTCTCCAAGGTGGGCTGGCTCGTCCGATGAGCCATAAGCCGACGAAGCACGCGACAGTCAAGCAAAGGACGAAACCTTCGAACGGGCGGCTATTCGCCAGAATTGCGGCGCCCAATCCCAACAGCAGGGCGTCGCGGGGACGTTGACGCCTTAGGATGCGGGGAATCGCGCCCATGACGAGCGCTCCGCCGGTTGCCGCTACCGCGCCGCCCCAGTAGCTATCGACCCAGTAGTTGAATAGGCCGAATCGAAATAGAGCGAGCAGCGCGCCGAGCAGCGCCCAACGCGCGGGCAGCCAGCCCTGAAGCATCCAGAGAATTGCTCCGCACATTGCGCCCACGCTGAGCAGGACTCCGATCCATGGATTTCCCAGCCATTCGCCGAGCGCGAGCACGGCACCCTGTGCGGGAGGATATTTCGACATGTAGGTCGGGTGCTGATTGACGTGGAATGTATCGAAGAACACCGACATGGGGTGCGGGGGATTGGTCAAACGCCCGTGCGCGAAGGTGTCGCCGGCAAGCAAATAACTGAACTCATCGTGAACTTGCGGGACGGGGACGGGGTCAATGCCCAGGAAGCTGACGCGGGCCAGAATGGCCAACGCGACAATCGAGAAAATGGCGAGACGCTTCCGGGCTGCGAGGCGCGAACCAAGCAGTTCGGCGCGACGAAACCATCCGTTCCCGACGGTGGGGAAAAAACACGCGGCGATGGAGCAGAGGATCAAGCATTCGATCAGAATTCCGTGTTCCGATGAGAAGAGGCCGGTCATGATTTATGCCGAAGCCGCGAGGACATTGAAATTTTCATTTCCCGGGCGCGTCCGCGCGACACTATGCCTAAGACAATGCGTTGCCGCAAGAGGTGCGGCGGCCTAGCAGCGGGCCAGTTTGGATTCTCACCTCTCGCGCTCTGAGTCTCTTTGTCGGATAGCCCACATATCACAGCGTGAGCGGTATTGAACAGACGGGCTTTGGTGCGTTCTCGTACATTTAGCGCGCCCGGAACCAAGGAGCTTAACCGTGGACTACACTTACGACTTATTCGAAGTGTTTCCTGATGGCTCGCCGCTGTGGCACGATTGCGTAGCTGGACGCGAGATCGCAATAGCCAAATTGAAGGAACTCTCTGCAAAAACTACAAACGAAGTCCGCATAATGGATTTGCGGGCAAATGTAGTCGTCGCCGCCCTGAATACCACTCAAGCCTGAGAAGCCGACCGGCAAATCCCGAAATTTTGTTTTCGCAGGAATTCCTTTGCCAATACGTGAGCCGATTGCGTATTTAGCGGTTCTTAGGATTTCAAATTAGGACAGCACCGGCGGCCTTCAACACTTGTCGCGATTGGACTCAATTTCGACACGCTGACCGGGCGATTCCGTTCTGTTTGCTCGCAAAATCGGGTTGCAGGTTAGAATGGATTTGAGAACGAGGGATGAACGCGACCGTCATACACGGCGAAGGGCTCGGCAAGCGATACCGCCGCGGCGGCCTTCAGCAAAGCGGGCTGCTGCGCGATCGATTGAGCCGCGCGCTGAAGTCGCCTTTGTCGGCGTTTCGGCGGCCCAAAGACGAAATTTTCTGGGCTTTGAAAGACGTTTCCCTGGAAGTCCGGGAAGGAGAAGTGCTCGGCCTTATCGGACGAAACGGAGCGGGCAAGACCACGCTGCTGAAGATCCTGTCGCGCATCACCCGGCCTACTACGGGCTGGGCGGAAATAACGGGCCGCGTCGGCACGCTGCTCGAAGTGGGAACGGGTTTTCATCCGGAGCTTACCGGCAGAGAAAACACGTACCTCAACGGCGCGATCCTGGGAATGGGCAAGCAGGAAATTTCCAGCAAGTTTGATGAAATTGTCGCCTTCGCCGAGCTGGAGAAATTCATCGACACGGCGGTGAAACACTATTCGAGCGGCATGTACGTGCGGTTGGCGTTCGCGGTGGCCGCGCATCTGGAGCCGGAACTTCTCTTCGTCGATGAAGTGCTTGCCGTGGGAGACGCTTCCTTTCAAAAGAAATGCCTGGGGAAAATGGGCGATATTTCCCGGTCGGGCCGCACGATTGTTTTCGTCAGCCACAACATGGGAGCGATAACGCAACTGTGCAGCCGGTGCCTGCTGATCGAAGAGGGCGAGATCACAATGGCGGGTTCACCGACCGGGGTCATCGCCCGGTATCTTTCCGCGAATCAGAGCAACGACGGGCAGGTGTGCCTGAACCCGGAGGCAAATCCAAAGTCATCCGTGGTGATGGCCCGTGTCTGGATTGCCGGCAGAGACGGCATTCCTACGGGAAACGTCGGCGTGAACGACGGATTCCAGATTGGCGTGCAGATTCTGGCTCGGCAGAATGTGAAAGGCGTCGACATCTCATTTCGTGTGGACAATTCGGTGCATCAGCCGGTGTTCACTTCCAATCTCTCCGACTCAGGGGGCGAGGTGATTAGTTTGGAAGCGGGCGAGCATGCATTTCTTATTGAGGTACCGGGCACGTTTTTAGCGCCGGACACATATTCGGTCTCGGTGGGTGCGCACCGGCCGAACGTAGAAGTGCTTGACCTCCACGAGCATGTACTTTCGTTCAGGGTGGAAGAGTCCGGCAGCAAAATGTGGCAGTATGCGGGCGCGCGCTATGGAAGTGTATTGGTGAATCTCGATTGGCGCCAAGTAAAGGCGAACAGCACTAAGTATGCCCTCTCCTAAAATCGCTCGCCGGATGCGATCCAGGTTTATTAGTTGGGTTGCCGGGCAGGTTCGTGCAGATGCGGCCCGTAGACACGAAGCGAACGCCGTCCTGGGTCCGCAAGTGATGATCGCGCCGGAAGGGGAAATCGAGAATTGCTTCTCCGAGCGAGAGAATATACGTGTAGGTGGACACTGCTACATTCGAGGCCGCCTCTTAACGCTTACCCGCGGAGCGAAACTCTCGATAGGAGAGTGGTGCTATGTAGGCAGGCGAAGCGAAGTCTGGTCGATGGAGTCCGTCACGATCGGAAATCGAGTGTTAATCGCGCATGACGTCAACATCCATGACCATACAGCGCATTCACGTGATGCGAGCGAGCGGCACGCTCATTTTCGCCAAATCATCGAAAAGGGACATCCTTCGAACATTGAAGGAGTTCCGGGAGTAAAAACCGCGCCCGTCGTGATTGAGGACGACGTCTGGATCAGCTTTGGAGTCACAATTCTGAAGGGCGTGCGTATCGGGGCGGGAAGCATCGTGGCAGCAAGAGCGCTCGTAACGAAAGATATTCCTCCGGGTGTTTTTTATTACAGTGAAGCAACTTCAGCTATGACTCCACTCCAAGGTCAGCCGCACAAAGACGAAGAGTCGAAGCAAGATTGATGCAGAAATTGAACCTCGGCTGTGGCCAACGATTTCATCCTGATTGGGTAAACCTCGATCTTCATCCTGCCAGTGAGTCCGTTCAGTTGTGGGACCTTCATAACGACCTGCCGTTTCCCGATGGATCGTTCGACGTTGTGTACCACTCGCACGTGCTGGAGCATTTTTCCAAAGCGGACGGCTTGCGTTTGCTGGAGCGTTGCGGACGCGTCCTGCGGACAGACGGCGTTATCCGCATCGCTGTGCCGGATCTGGAAGCGATTGCGCGCCTCTACCTGGAAGCGCTAACGAAATCATTGGAGGGTGACGCGAGCTGGCGGCAGCGGTACGAATGGATTCTGCTGGAAATGTACGACCAGACGGTGCGCGAGGCTTCGGGCGGAGAGATGCTTGCTTATTTGAGGCGCGATCCCGTTCCGGAGCGCGAATTCGTAGCCTCCCGGCTGGGGGGTGAGTTCCGACGGCTGATCGAGGCAACCGTTCCGGTTCCAACCCAGGCACGGGGCGGGGGGATTGGAAACTTTCTGTCTCGCAAACTGGTCCGGTTGGCGCTGGGGAGAAAAGGAATTCGCGCCCATGATGCCAGCGCCTTTCGACAGTCGGGCGAGATCCATCGGTGGATGTACGACCGTTACTCGCTAGCGAGACTTTTGGAATCGGCGGGATTTTACAACGCACAGGCTGTTGGTCCGGCGGAGAGCCGCATTCCCGGCTGGAATGACTTTCTTCTGGACACCGAAGCTGATGGCAGCGTTTACAAGCCGGATTCGCTGTATATGGAGGCAGTCCGGCGGTGAGGATCACGCACATCAACACGTATGATTCAGCCGGAGGTGCTGGCCGCGCCGCGTATCGTCTGCACGCGGGCCTTCTTGCGCTGGGGCAGGAATCGAGGCTCCTCGTTCAGCAAAAGGGCACCGACGACGACACAGTTCTTCTTTTTGGCCCTCCTCTGGATGTTCCAACTCGGCTTCGAAGAATGATTAAGAGGCGTGTACTTCGGGATGGGCGGAAACCTCTCAGTTCGCGCCCAGCTGGATCTACGTTCATGAACGACGACCGCAGCGAACATAATGGGGATGCGCTCGGGCAAGTGCCGTCGAGCGATATTTTGAATCTTCATTGGGTCGCGGGATTCATCGACTATAAAGATTTCTTCCGCCGGCTTCCGCCAAGCCTTCCCATCGTGTGGACCCTGCACGACATGAATCCTTTTACCGGCGGCTGCCATTTTGACGGCGGGTGCGGCCGGTTTAGGGAGCATTGTGGCGCATGCCCGCAGATGGGCTCGTCCAGATTGGACGACTTTTCAGCGCAGGTTTGGAAACGAAAGAAGGATGCGTTCGCGCGCTTCGATGGAAACGCCGGCGCGAACCGGATGCGGATTGTCGCGCCGAGCCGCTGGCTCGCAGCCGAAGCGGAGAAAAGCTCGTTGTTTGGGCATCTTCCCGTGACGGTGATCCCATATGGATTGGAAACCGATCGATTTCAGCCGCGTGACCGCGGGCTGGCTCGTCAACTTTTTGAGATTCCTTCGGACGCCAAGGTTGTCCTTTTCCTGGCGGATTGGGCGAATGAAAAGAGGAAGGGACTGGACTTGCTGCTGGAGGCGCTTCGAGGAATGGGGGATGTTCCCGGCTTATTCGTGTTTGCCGTTGGGCGGAATGTAAGTTCAAGAGTAGTTGGCCTGCGCTGCAAGACGATAAATTACGTTCGCGACGATCTCGCGTTGTCGTTGGTCTACAGCGCGGCCGATGTGTTTGTCGTGCCTTCGCTGGAGGACAATCTGCCGCTGACGGCGCTGGAAGCTCTGGCCTGCGGAATCCCCACGGTAGCGTTTTCGGCCGGCGGTATACCGGATGTGGTCCGCGACGGCGTCACGGGAACTCTCGTCCCCGTTGGCGACGTGCGAGCGCTGCGGAGTGCAATTGCGAGTCTATTAAATGATCCCCAGCGTCGAGCGTCCATGGCGAGAGAAAGCAGGCGTATCGCGGTGCAGGAATATGAGCTAAAAGTTCAGGCGCGCCGCTATGTGACACTCTACGAAAATTTCCTGCAGCAAAGATAATTTCCTCGGGATCGCTGAATCTTTTAGCCCGCAACTTCGGTGGAAACGGCGGCGTGCCTGCGAGCACGACGGCCCGTTGCGGGCGGCTCGGGAGGCAGGGGAGGCGAAGTTGCGAGATAGGCTTGCAGCAAAAACAGCAAAACGTTCGAGGGGATGCGAAGGTTGAAGTCGACCAAACTGTGAAGCAGAAGGCCGCTCAGCGCAGTGATGGCTCCGGCATGCAGCGCGCGAGAGAAGTGGCCCTGTTCCGCGGCGAAATTCCTTTGGGCGTCACGGAACAAAATCCACAAGAACGCCAATCCGCACAATCCGCCCAGAACTCCTGTTTCCGCCAACGTTTCGATATAGTCGTTGTGGACGTGATCCACCACTTTGCCGTCGTATGAGGTATCGAACTGCGGAAAGACCGTGACCAGCGTGCCGACGCCGCTGCCTGCGATGGGATGATCGAAAAACACGCGCGCCGCTCCGCGAAACATGGTGGCCCGCCGCCCTAGCGACACCTCGCCCGGGCGCAGCTTTGAGAATCGTTCGATGGCCTTTCCAGCGCCCATCCACGCGATTAGAGCGATTGCGGCGAGAACCAAAACCGCGACCACCGCCGCGGTGCCTGTGCCTGCACGAGCTTTGCGGCTGCGAACGAGCAGCGCCAGAACGCCCACCTCGAATGCGAAGCAAACGATCCCGCCTCGCGAGCCGGAGAGAATCAGCGCCCCGATGGGAACGATCGTCAGGAGCATGGCCATTGGGTACAAGTCGTTGCGCAATCCCCGGAACACCACCAATGCCAGACCAACCGGCACAACCAATTCGACGAATCCCGCAAAGTGGTTGCGGTTCACGTAGGGGCCGAAAGGATCGCCTCCCAGCGTGAGCCTGCGGAACCAATAGATTTCGCCCGACGAAGTGAAGGCCTGCGTGATGCCGAAAAGCGATACCACAAAACCAAGAAGAATGAGAAACCAGGCCACCTTCATCAAGTCGGCGCGCTCGCGAAACGCCTGGGCCACCAGGAAGAAGACAATAAAGTACGAAGTCATCTTGAGTAATTCCGAGCGCGTGAGAAATGCGTAGGCGGTATGGTGAAACACGAGCTGGCCGAACCCAATTACCAGAAATCCCAATGCCGGCCAATTCAGAGGGTTCCAACGAATCTTCAGTTCCGGATCCTTCAAGAGCAAGACTGCCCAGAGCGCAAGAAGAGCTACGGCTCCCATTTCAAGAAGCGATTCCGACCACACTTCCACAACGCCATGGGCGAGCACGCTGAAAGCGATCAGGGCAAAGGTTCCGCCGCGGAGCGCTCTCATCGGGATGGCGGCTCCGCGGAATTGGAAGGCACCAGTGAGACGCCGGCGAGCCAGACGGTTCCGCTCAAGCGGTTGTCGAACAAACGGCTGGGGGTCCGAAGCAAGCGAACAACAAGAAAATGCGTCTCGGGGCCGGTGTTGACGTCCGCATCGGCGGGAGTCCACGCGTTCGTGCCGGTTAGATTCTCGGTGCGTACGTTTACAGCCGCCGGGTGCCGGGGGTCGTATATGGAAAAACGCATCCCGCTTTCCGTGGTGATTCCTTCCGTATGCAAATAAGCATGGAAATGATAGGTGTGGCTCGGTTCGACCGGAACGTACTGTAGCGGTTGTCCGAGGTCGAGGTTGGCGCCTCCGCCAAAATCCAGGCGGACCGCGCGAGCACCGATGGAGGAAGGGGCTGAGTCAAAATCGATCACTACTCCGATAGGACCGCTCCACCTCCAATCCAGGCCTCCGTTTGCGAAGTTCTCCGCGAAGTCTCCATTCCAGACCAGGGAATTTCCCGCGGGTTCGGCGTGAGGCTTGCCTGCTGCGGCAAGCGCTTCGCGCCACACGCGCCGCGTGTCGTCGGCCCGGCTTTCGGCGATCAAGTCGTCCATGAACGGGAACGAGCGAGCCAACGGGAGGGGCTGGCCCAAGGCCAGCAAACGCTTCCACACTGTGATGGCTGCGTCGGGCTGTTGATTCGACGCGAAAAAATCCAAGGCCTCAAAATAGGCGTTTCGATCCCGGGGTAGGGCTTTGTCCAGCATTTCGTTGACATCGTGATTGGAACGCCAGGCGCGCGAAATTGCGAGCGGCAGAAGACCGGGGTCCGTGCGAACCGCATTCTGGATCTCCGCGTAGCCTTCGGCAAATTCCTGCTGGCGCAGAAGGAAATTTCCGAAGTTCCACGCTACCTCGGCTGATGCAGGATACGCATTTCTGGCCCGTTCAAAAGACTGCCGTGCGAGTGCGGTATCTCCGGCGGATTCGTAGGCGCCCGCAAGATCCATCCAGTAGTGGGCGGAATGCGGGTCGCGCTGGACGGCTTTCAAGTAGTCGGCGACCGCCTGGTTCGGATCGGGATTCGCCAAATCCCATTGCTGGTAGCGCCCTAGACGATCCCATGCATCGGCATTGCCGGGTTCGAGCGCAGCGCCACGCTCCATAATCTCGAGGCGAGAGGAATGAATCCGGCGATCGGCTACCCAGTTTTTGATCGCCTGGAAACTGACGAGGGCAGCTAGGGCTAGAGACGCGATCAGCAGCGCCTGGCGCTGCGCCAGAGTTTGAAGAGGGAATTCCACGCGACGTAATCTGCTACGAGCATCGGCCACTTCGCAAGAGCAAATTCACAATTGCCTGGAAGGCGATGTGGAACAAAAGCTGTGAAAACAGCATATGATAGCGCCGCGCACACTAAAGCGGGAGAAATCTACTTTTTCTGGCCCAAACGGTACGTCATTCCCACGGAAATTCTAAAGTTGCTCCGGCTTACGGGGGGGCCACCGGTGGCGGAGCCAGTCGGGACGGAAAAATACGTTTGCACGAAATCGCCTTCGATGACTCGAACCTCCCAGTGGCGCGACAACCGGTAGTCGATCCCACCACCAGCTCCGTATGCTTTCGCTGCGTCCGACTGAGGGAATGCCCCGAATCCCGAGGTAGCGGGGTGCGAAACATGAACGTATCCACCGCCGACAAGGGCTTGACCATATAAAACAATTTTATGAGCGTGCCCGAACGGATATATTCGCGGTCCCACCATGAAAGTATAGACGCTCGTTGACCCGTTGAGAGTGTTCCCGGTGTTCTTGAAGTCCCCGGCTACATCCGCGGCTACGGCGAGCCAGCGCCTGAACAAATTGTAATCTACCGAGCCGTCAAACCCATTCGTGTTGATCCGCGCAGTGGCCGGAGGATAGTAAGAAAGGAAGGAATACCCGCCGCTAATGTCCCATCTGGGGATTGCGGGTCCCCAATCTTTCTTGGGTGGCGTCTTATTCGCGGGTTTGTCTGGAGAGGTCTCCGGCTTTTCCTGCTCGGGCGGTTGCGCGGGTGCGGGCGCCTCTTGCGCCATCGCGGGTAGGCTAAGCAGTATCAGCAATGCCGGTAAACCCAAGATCTTTTTCATCCGCTCCGTCCTCCGTCGAAATTTCAGACGCAAAGTCCCTGCATTGCGCGATCCAGCCACTCCGCGGGCCGGCGCGCGATCGTTCCGACCAATGCAAGACTGTAAGTGACTAACGCTTGGATGGAGCGGCTAGGATAGGGGATGCCAGCAAAAAAATCAAAGGGCCGTGCGTTTTCGCGCCCGGCCCTTTGTATAGGGGACGGAGTTACCGCTCGCCTAGGCGGAAAACAATCCCGGCTGAGAACTTAAAGTTGTTCTGATTGGGATTCCCGCCGAAGAAGCGTTGCTGTTCGTAATCAACCCCAGCGATTAAACCGACGTGTCTTGTGAGGTACCAGTCGAGACCACCGCCTCCCTCGAACGAGAATGCGTCATCTGTTGGGTTGGCGGCCGGCTGTGGGTTTGGCGGCGGCGTCGCTGGGAGATGCACCTTAACGTACGAAACCCCGAACAGGGCGTGGACGAACGGCGTCAGACTATGGTGACCGACGGGATAGACCTGTGGACCGAACATGAACCCGTAATCGGTGAACGCCCCGAGGGCACCTTGGTCGATGTGGGTACCGTCGATTTCGGCCGCCACACCTAGCCAACGGTTGAGATTCAAATCGGCCGTGAGGAACCCGCCGTTCTCGTTCAGACGCGGGCCAAACGGCTGGTCGAACGATCGGAATTGATAGCCGGTGCCCACTTCTAGTACCGGCGTTCGATCCTGCGCGAGTGTCGGCAGGCTCAAAAACGCAACGAAAGCGAAAAGTGCCAGTAGCTTGTTCATCGGAAGTATCTCTCCTCAGCGGTAAGGGTCTCGGCCTCTTTCATGGCCGGCTGTGTCAACCGATTCCCATCTTGGCACGTCTTAGAAAGTTCATAACTCGAAAGAATTCAGCGTGTGCCGAAGCGAACATCCCCGAGGTAACTCTAAGTGTAGACAGGAGATATATCAGGAGCGGTGAGAGGTTTTGTGAAGACTTACGCTGGCAGCGATGCCCCCTATGACAAACTGTGGAGCGATTCGCAGGCTCTCTCGATTGTTTCACAGAGTTGGTGAAGCTGCGAGGCGTCTTTGTTCGGCCTTAGGTGCCGAATTGGAACTGACGAAAGCACCCGGCCGAAAAGTGAAAACTCGTGCGCTCTCATGTCCTGGTCCAGCAGATTTGTCGCGAACGAGTTTGCCACCATGGATAGAAGGGCTTCCGTATGTGGCAGACTCTCGATAAACGGTCCTCGCGAATCCGAGCTGCGTTCGCCAAGAACGAAAATCGCGCCCAAGGGCAAACTTCGCTGTTCGAACTTGAGCCGATTTGCCGGGAGTGATAAGAGTTGCTTGCCCCAGTCCGAAGACAATGACGGAAGCGCCTTGTCCGGTCCGTAAAGCATCATTACCGAATCCGGCCAAAGCGAGAGATGAGGATAGGCCGGAAGAACCGAGATGCGCCCATCCTGTTCGACGAGGCCCACAACATCGTCAGCGATGACTGCATGGCCGCGCTGGGCCAAAGCCGCCGCAGTAGTTGATTTGCCCGCGCCTTCGGAGCCCAGGAAGGCCACGGCTCGATCGCCGAGCGTGACGGCGCTGGCGTGGAGGCACACCACTCCCCGGAGGCGTAATAATAGCCCTAACACCGGGCCGACGAGGTATGTCGAAGTATTTTCGAGAGTCGAAGTATCGGGCCAGTCCGCCCATACGTTCTTGCCAGTCCGATCCAACCAGAATTGCACGCCGTCGTAATAATCGAGACGTACGTGTCCAGTCTGACCGATTTGCCAGACTCGCAATGCCGGTTCGCCAGACTCATCCGTATAGGCGCTGGTGTAGAGAAGTGACGCTGTCTCTGATGGTTTCTGGCTGCCGCCAAATGGCGAGGAACACAAATGCACTTCGACGTCCGGCGATTCGCAGAGCTCATCTAAAGGCGTCAATCCGGGAATGGGAATGTTGCTGCAAAGACGCAGGGCAAAGGCGAAATACGTGGAATTCATCGTGCTGGATCTAAAGAAAAAGAATCGGATGACGCGAGCAGTACGAATCCGTCACAAACTCGTCCTGACGCGTGGCGCCCTTCCACCGTCTCGGTTCTTGCGCAAGCCAACCTTTTGCGTAAGTTCCTGGACCGTGCCGTAAATAGTCAGGGCAGGGGCTGAGTATGGCTTCTTCGGTGCCCGTTTGACGGGATTACCCATTGCTCGCCTCCGCATGCAAGTTATACCGGACTCGCCGACTCGACTGCAACCAAAAGTTCAAACAAACGGGGCGCATACACGAGAGAGCCTGCTCGGCATTCGCGCGTCGGGCGAGAGGGAGAAGAGCCGACATACTGACATACTGGCTCAGTTCCCCCTCCCAGCATACCTGATCCAGCCATCCTGTGCCCTGCTGATTAAGCCGAGCCGCCAGTGGGTCGAGCTCCAGCGGAGTTTTCGGCCTCAACCGCACCGCTTCGGGAAGCCGCCCCACCATCGCTTGCCGCAGCAGCATCTTCTCGAAAAACCAAGGAAATGGAGGAAGCGAGAGGAGGTATTCCGCGATTCGCAAATCCAGAAAAGGGTTGCGAACTTCGACGGCGCAATGGGTAACACCGGGGTCTTCATGTTCGAACAGGTGCGGCCACTGGGGAATATCGAGCGAAGCGTGTCCCTTAGGGAGAACTGGGTGACTGGGGAGCGTCGGCAGTTTGTTTCGCTCCTTCCAACGCTCGGCGAGATTCGTTCTCCGAACGAAATCGGGAGCGAGCCATCGAGGGAACACGGCTTCACTGGCGTCCCGAGCGAAAACTCCTTTGATCCGCCGCCGAACGCCCGGAACCAAGGACGGACGCATTCGAATGTACATGGGAAACTCGAAAATTGCCCGGCGCCATTGATGCCGCCGGAGCAAATCCCTCGCGTAAGGCAGCATTTGAAAATGCATGAGGTTATCGCTTCCATCGCCCGACAGCACGACGCGACAGTCCTTCGCAATGGTTCCGAATTGATCGAACAATCCCGCCAGGAGTGGATCATCCACGGGTTCGGGCCACGCATGCTCGGGATCGTCCCAGCGGTCGAACAGGCGCAAGTCGTCGAACGCGATACGCTGGATCGGAATTCCAAGAAACTCTGCCGTCGCGCGGGCGTAAGAGCCGTCATGGTCGGGGATCAGCGACTCGTATACGACCGTGTAAGCTCGTAGATTCACAGCACCCGTTGTTTTCGAGGAAAGCTCGCGCGCGGTCGCTGCAATAGCGCCGGAATCAAGCCCGCCGCTCAACAGGATGCCAACGGGGTCCGCGCGCATTCGATCGGCGACGGCTGCCTGCAAAAGAATCTGGAAATGTTCCACGTAGTCGTCGGAGTGGCGATAGCGGATGCGGCCATTAGTCGGCGCCGTCCAATAGCGCTGGACGCGCAGCTCGTCTGCCGAAACGGTCAGGCAGTGTGCGGGAGGGAGCCGCCGAATGGCACGAAATGTGGTGGTGGCCGTGTCACAGTTCAAGCCAAACAAGAGAAAATCCGCAAGCGCCGAATCGTTTAGGCCGTCCGAAACACTCGGATGCAGACGCACGCAATTGAGAGTGTTGCTGAAGAGAAAGAAATCCGGCGTCTCCGCATAATAAAATGGCTTCGCGCCGAAATGGTCTCGCGCGCAAAAAAGAATTTGCCGGCGCGTGTCCCATATCGCGAAAGCAAAATCGCCGCGTAAGTGCCGTACACACTCTTCGCCCCACGCGGCATACGCGTGCAGGATCAGCTCGGAATCGGGCGCGGCGCGCGGAACTTTCCGGGCTTCCTTCTCAAGCTCCTTCTGAAGTTCATCGCGGCAATCCAATCGCACGTCGGCCGTGATCCAGAATTTTCCTTCGAGGTTCGCAGGCTGTCGCTCCATTAGCGATTCGCGTGTTGTCCGCAGCATTGTGTGTCCGAAACCAACGGAGCCGTCCGTCCACACTTCGCGCCCGTCCGGTCCGCGAAAAGCCAGAAATTGCGTGAGAGCGTGGACCAACGCTCGCTCCACGCGAGAGCCTTTCCTCTCGCAGATGCCCACGATGCCGCTCACGGCGTTTGCGTCTCCATTACTGTGCTCTCGCCCTTGAACGGCGCGAAGTGAAGATGCGCTTCGTCGGGATCGTTTAGCACTACGCCCTCCAATTCGATCCAGGCGTGCGCCTCAAAATGCTCCGATTCCTTCCGAGCCCCGATTCGTAGGTCTGTCGCGATCCCGCGGCGGCGAAGGAGCCACTGGAGCGTCAAAGACCGTTCAAGGCAATTCGTGCGGAAAAAAAGATGCCGTGCTGCAAGGTCCAATCCCATAGCTGTATGGGAAGCCAAATCAATGTCGGAAGGATTCAGACGTGATGCGTTGCCCTGGTCTGCATCTGAGCTTTTCCCAAACGTGAAGTGCTCAATCGTAGCGTTCCATCGCTTGAATCCCAAGGCGCGCAGTCCCGCCCAAGTCGTGCCTAGCGCCGCGGCTGCTTCCAGCACAATTCGACGCTCAGCTGGTGCGAGACGCCAAAATCTGCGCCATCTTTCCATTCTCGCCTTCAACCCGACACTCCAGAGAAAGTCGCACGGTTGAGCCGTGAGAGCCAAGAGGGCTGGGAAGGCTGCCATCAGTGGCCAAAAGAGGGCCGCCCGGAAGGAATCTTATTCAAACTGAACGGGTCGCTGCGTCTCGTACTTCGACCAGTCCCTCGACTCGCATTTTCTCAAGCAACTCGAGGAGCTCGTGTTCGCATTTGTCCGCGGCGACTTCATATTCATCGAGAAGCGTGTCCCGCAACTCGCTAACACTTCTTGGTTGCTGCAGAAGGATCCACACCCGCGCACCCACGGGGTTCATACCGTAATAGACGCTGTTCTTTAGATTTAGAATGGCTGACTCTTCGCCCAACGGACAGGAAACCTGCTCAGCCGCTGCCACCACAACCGAACCCAAAGATAGGATAGGATCCATTAAATACCTGCAAGGCTGGGTGGTTTGACGAGGTTCCGGCTCTTTACCGACGGGTTCCGAGAGCCCTCAGGCGACTCACCCAAGCCCAGCGTTAATTGTACAGATACTCTCTCTTCGCGGCAACGTCTGAACGGAACTGGATTCGCGCGGGACAATTCGGTTATAACCACGCTGCATGCCGGAACACGCGATCGCGGTTGAAGCCCTCGAAAAGTATTTTCCCCCAGCGCGGCCGGGCTGGCGTGCGCTCCTG
>Ga0185299_10005484_pt1 | contig 14272 bp, 11 predicted proteins | sample PaiPotPPA55metaG_FD_128002 | JGI IMG/M metagenome (GOLD analysis project Ga0185299, IMG submission 128002) | Iron sulfur acid spring bacterial and archeal communities from Banff, Canada, to study Microbial Dark Matter (Phase II) - Paint Pots PPA... ...
GGCGAGCGCGACTGCTCGACGCAGCGGCGCAACCAGAAGCTCATCGAGGAAACACCGGCGCCCGGACTGTCGGACGCCCTGCGTCAGCGCTTGGTCGACTCGGCCATTCGGCTGGGCAAGGCGGTGAGCTACCAATCAGCGGGCACGGTCGAATTCGTCTTCGATGCCGCCACGGAGCAATTCTATTTCCTGGAGGTCAACACGCGCCTGCAGGTTGAGCACGGAGTGACCGAAGAAGTCACCGGCGTGGACCTGGTCGAGTGGATGATACGTCAGGCCGCGAATGACGAGTTCGAGCTCGCGGCGCCGCCGGCGCGGGGCGCATCGATCCAGGTGCGACTGTACGCCGAGGACCCGGCGCGGCAATTCCAGCCCTCGGCCGGTCTGCTGACCCATGCACGCTTCGCCGCGAATGCGCGCGTCGAGACCTGGGTGGAAGACGGCTCGGTGGTCACGCCGCTCTATGATCCGCTCCTTGCAAAGATCATTACCGTGGGCGCGGATCGTGCCGCCGCCTTGTCCGACATGCGCGAAGCCTTGGCCGTCACGGTGATCGGCGGGATCGAGAGCAACCTCGACTATTTGCGCCAACTCGTCGCGGATCCGCTGTTCGCTGCCGGCGGCATGACCACCCGCGCACTGGACGCCTTCGCCTACGCACCGCGCAGCCTCGAGGTGTTGGCCGCCGGAACGCAAACGACGGTTCAAGACTACCCGGGGAGACTCAAGTTTTGGAACGTGGGCGTGCCGCCCTCGGGACCGATGGATAGCCTGTCGTTTCGTCTCGCCAATCGGGCGCTTGGCAATCCCGCGACGGCGGCGGCACTGGAAATCACGGTCTTGGGGCCCACCCTGAAATTCAATACCGACGCCACGATCTGCCTTGCCGGCGCCGAGATGGCGGTGGATATCGATGGCCGGCCGGCCGCGTGGGGGGTGCCGCTCGCCGTGCGCCGCGGTGAGACTCTGCGTATGGGCGCACTCACGGGCGCGGGGTGCCGCGCCTATTTGGCGATTCGCGGAGGGATCGATGTGCCGCTCTATTTGGGCAGCCGATCGACCTTTACGCTGGGCAAGTTCGGCGGCCACGGGGGTCGTGCGTTGATGGCGGGTGATGTACTGCACTTGGGATCCATGGGCGCCGATTCTGCCGCCGACGCATCCGAGCCGCGCGCTATTCCGGACGAGTTGGTGCCGGTGATCGGCGACGACTGGGAGTTGGGCGTTCTGTACGGTCCGCATGGCGCGCCCGATTTCTTTACCGACGGCGACATTGCCGAATTTTTTGCCGCTACTTGGGTGGTTCACTACAACTCCAGCCGCACGGGTGTGCGGCTGCTGGGATCCAAGCCCAAATGGGCGCGCAGCGACGGCGGCGAGGCGGGACTGCATCCGTCGAATATTCACGACAACGCCTATGCCATCGGTACGGTGGATTTCACGGGCGATATGCCGGTCATTTTGGGGCCTGATGGACCTTCATTGGGCGGCTTCGTCTGCCCGGTGACACTGGTGAAGTCCGAGCTCTGGAAGCTGGGTCAATTACGGGCGAACAATCGCATTCGATTCAAGCATCTGTCGGCGCACGAAGCGCTGCAGGCCGAACTGGCGCAAGAAGAGATGCTCGCCACGCTGGGCACACCGGCCGAGTCCTCCGAGCGCGGCCGCCCGGCGCGCGGGCGGACTTTACACGCGATGCCGCCCGTGCGGGACGTGGACGCTGGCACGCCGATCCTCGCGAGTTCGCCGGCGCGGGACGGGCGGCCGGCCGTCGTCTATCGGCGCGCCGGCGACAAGAATCTGTTGGTGGAATACGGACCGCTGATTCTCGACCTGGAATTACGCCTGCGGGTGCACGCGCTCATGTCGTGGCTGCAAGCGGCCGCACCTCCGGGTATCGTCGATTTGACCCCCGGGATTCGCTCCCTGCAGGTTCACTACGACAGCCGGCTGCTGCCGCTCGAACGGCTGCTCGATATTTTGAGCACGGGCGAGCAGTCGCTCGCGGCGATCGACGAGATGCAGATTGCCACGCGCATCGTCAAGTTGCCGCTGTCCTGGGACGATGAGTCCACCCAGCTCGCCATCGCCAAATACATGCAATCCGTGCGCGCCGACGCGCCGTGGTGCCCCAGTAATATCGAGTTCATCCGGCGTGTCAACGGCCTCGACGGCGTGGAGGACGTCAAGCGCATCGTATTCGATGCAAATTACCTGGTGCTCGGGCTGGGCGACGTGTATCTGGGCGCGCCGGTGACGACGCCGCTCGATCCGCGACATCGCTTGGTCACGACCAAGTACAACCCGGCACGCACCTGGACACCCGAGAACGCGGTGGGCATCGGCGGCGCCTATCTATGTGTCTATGGCATGGAAGGGCCGGGCGGTTATCAGTTCGTCGGCCGTACTTGCCAGGTGTGGAACACCTACAAAGTCACCCCCGAGTTCACGGAGGACAAACCCTGGCTGCTGAGATTCTTCGATCAGATCCGCTTTTATCCGGTCAGCGGCGCGGAATTGCGTGAATTCCGCGAGGATTTTCTGCATGGCCGGGCGCGGCTCGACATTGCCGATGACGCGTTCCGGCTGAAGGAGTATCGGCGGTTCCTGGCGGAGAATGCGCCGAGCATCGCGTTGCAAAAAGCACGGCAACAGGCGGCATTTGAGTCCGAGCGCAGGCGCTGGGAAGCCACCGGTCAGATCGGCTACGCGGCGGATCTTCCCGAGGCCCATGACGATGAAAGCCCGGAGGAATTGGAGCCCGGCAGTGTGGCGGTGGTGAGCCCCGTGTCGGGCAGCGTCTGGAAGGTTTCGTCGGCGCCGGGTCAAGCCGTCAAGGCCGGGGATACGCTGGTGTTGGTCGAATCCATGAAGATGGAATTGCCGGTGACGGCGCCGATGGACGGAATCGTGACTCAATTGCGCTGCGCGGAAGGCCGCGCCGTGCTGGTTGCGCAAACCTTGGTCGTCATGCGGCCTCACGAAACGCGCGCCGTCGCTTAACGGTCAAAACAGAACACGTGGAGATGCCATGATTTTTCGTCTCAAGACTCTACGCGCGGGATCGCTGCTGCTCGCGATCCTCGCGGCGGGCGCGGCGCTGCCGTCGTCTGCCGCCGAACGGACCTCCTTCAACGTCGCGTGGAGCATTTACGTCGGCTGGATGCCCTGGGACTATGCGGATCGCAGCGGGATCTTGAAGAAGTGGGCCGATAGATATGGGATCAAGGTCAAACTGACCCAGGTCAATGAATACGTGGAATCGATCAACCAGTACACCGCCGGGACTTTCGATGCCTGTGCCATGACCAATATGGATACGTTGACGATTCCGGCGGCGGGCGGGGTGGACTCGACGGCCCTGATCGTCGGCGATTTTTCCAACGGCAATGATGGAGTGGTGCTCAAAGGCAAGGGCAAGACGCTTACCGATATCAAGGGCCAGAAAGTCAATCTGGTGGAGCTATCGGTGTCGCATTACCTGCTGGCGCGGGCCCTCGAGTCGGTGGGAATGCGCGAGCGCGACTTGAAGGTCATCAATACCTCCGATGCCGACATCGTCGCGGCATTCAGCGCGCCGGCGACCACGGCAGTCGTCACCTGGAAGCCGCAATTGAGCGCCGTGCAGTCGGCGCCGAATGCTCAGCTGGTGTTCGATTCCAGCAAGATACCGGGAGAAATCCTCGATCTGATGGTGGTCAAGACCGATGTCCTGAATGCCAATCCGAAGCTGGGTAAGGCGTTGATCGGTGCCTGGTACGAAACGCTGGCGGTGATGTTCAAGAATGATGCCGCCGGTCAGGCGGCGCAGACGGCGATGGCCAAGGCGTCCGGAACGGATCTCGCCGGTTTCGGCCGCCAATTGGCGACCACTCACTTATTCACGACACCCGCCGATGCCTATGCCTTCGTCACCGCCGATGGCGTCATCAAAAGCATGGATTCGGTACGCAAGTTTTCATTCGAGCACGGGATTCTGGGGCAGGGCGCGAGTTCCGTGGACGCCGTCGGCATTCAATTTCCAGCCGGGAAGGTTCTTGGCGATTCTCACAATCTCAAAATGCGCTTCGATTCCGGCTTCTCGAAGCTGGCCATGGACGGGAAACTGTGAGCTCCGGCTGATCCATGCGCCGGCTCATCAACCAGCAACCGGGACGGGCGGGTGCGCTCATGTTGAGCGCGCTGCCCTTCATTCTGGTGGTGGCCGCGTACCTTTACTACTCTAATGCGCGCCTGGCGGAGAATCCGGGGGACAAATTACTGCCGTCGCCGGCGACCATTGCCGCGACCATCCATCAATTCGCTCTCGAGGAGGACGAACGCAGCGGCGAATATCTGCTGTGGAACGATACCCGGGCCAGTCTCGAACGGCTGTTGACGGCACTCGCCATCAGCGCGTTCATCGGCGTGACGCTGGGAGTGGCGATCGGGGTGTTGCCTTATCTGAGCCACGCCTTGGGGCCGTTTGTCGCTGCCCTGTCCCTGATACCGCCGTTGGCCGTTCTGCCCATCTTGTTCATCGTCGTGGGTTTGGGAGAAGTCGCAAAGATCACTCTGATCATCATCGGTGTCGCACCTTGCATCGTTCGCGATTTGGCGATGCGCACGGGCGAGCTGCCCGGCGAACAGATGATCAAGGCTCAAACCCTGGGAGCGTCCACATGGCAGCTGGTACTGCGCGTGGTGTTGCCGCAGATGTGGCCACGCTTGATCGATGCCCTGCGTCTCACCCTGGGCTCGGCATGGCTATTTCTGATCGCCGCAGAGGCCATCGCCTCCACCGAAGGATTGGGGTATCGGATTTTCCTCGTGCGCCGCTACCTGGCCATGGACGTCATCCTGCCGTACGTCGCGTGGATCACCGTGCTGGCGTTTTCGATGGATTGGCTGCTGCGGCTGCTGCGCACCAAGGCATTTGCCTGGGCCAAGGCGGGCACGTAGCGCATGACTCAGGTGACGGTAAAACGCTTGTGGAAGGAATTCGGCGCCCAGGTCGTGCTGGAGAATATCAATTTGCACATCGGCGATCACGAATTCGTGACCATCGTGGGCGCTTCCGGCTGCGGCAAGACGACGTTTCTTCGAATGCTGTTGGGAGTGGAGACGCCCAGCCGAGGCGAATTTCTCATCGATGGCAGTCCGTTGCCCTCCGAGCCGGGAGCGGATCGCGGCATCGTGTTTCAGCGCTATTCACTGTTTCCGCATCTGACCGTCATCGACAACCTGCTGTTGGGTCTGGAGCTGCGCGGCTCGCCGATGCTCGGCCGGCTATTCGGCGCGAGGCGCCGCCGCGCAATGGACCACGCCGATCAGTTGCTGGATGCGGTGGGCTTGCAGGGCGCAGCCGATAAATATCCGCAAGCGTTGTCGGGAGGCATGCAGCAGCGCTTATCGATCGCTCAATCGGTCATCTGTGAGCCCAAGATATTGCTGTTGGACGAACCCTTCGGTGCGCTCGATCCGGGCATTACTTCGGATATGCACACGCTCATTCTCAAGCTGTGGAACATGAATAAAATGACCGTGTTCATGGTGACTCATGATTTGCAGGAGAGCTTCGCGCTCGGCACTCGATTGCTGGTATTCGATAAGGTGCGCGTCGACCCGCAAGCGCCGGATGCGTTTGGCGCGACGATTACTTTCAATATTCCCCTTAAGGGTCGTCGGACGTTGGATAACATAACAAATACAGTTAGTTAGAGAACATTCTTCAAGGGAAGACAAAGCGCGGCACCTGGCGCTTGCGCGCTTGGTGCCCTCCGTGCACACGGTACCCGCGGGTACTTGACTCGCGCGGGTGTACTACGCGGCACCCGACGCGAAGACTTGCCTCGCCGAAGTATTTCAGATGACTTGCCGTGTCGATCGGGCCTTTCAATCGCCGAGGTTGGTCGTCCTTGAGAGCGTGCAGTCGCTGCTCGTCGTCAATGAACGGCGGCGCACCCGCATTTGCGCTGAATGAGCGCGCACTGCGCGGCGCACTGTTTCCACCGCATCCGCTATTTCACCGCGCACTTGCCGACGACGCGATGCTTGATCCAGTTGAAGCATGCTGCGCAGGCGCTTGGCTATGCGTTGCGCTAGACGTCATGGCGGTCAATAGGAATGCTAGAATCGCTTGCACTTCAGTCAATCAGAGACATGACGCGCGACGCGACGCTGCGTCTGGCGACACGTTGAACATGCTCCGGCTGGGCGTTCCGTTGGTATTTGTGTTGATTTGGTCGACCGGCTTCATTGTCGCGAAAGCCGTCGTGCCGCACGCGGATTTGCAATGGTTTCTGGTTGCGCGCTTTTCTTTGACGGCCCTTGTGATGGGGTGTGCCGCACTCATCAAGGGAGCGCAGTGGCCGGGAGTGCGCCCGGCGGCGCCGCATGTGTTGGCGGGTGCATTGATGCAAGGCATATACCTGTGCGCGAGCTATTGGGCTATCTCGCGCGGCTTGGCGGCGGGTGTAATGTCGCTGCTCGGCGCTTTGCAGCCGTTGTTCACTGCCTTGTTGGCCGTTTCCGTCATGGGCAGAACGCTGCAAGCCCGGGCGTGGGTGGGACTGCTCATTGGGTTCGCGGGGGTGGGGCTGGTACTCGCCCCGAAGCTGGCAAGTCACGGTATGGGCTCGCTGACTCCTCTGCCCGTGGCGGCGGCATTGGTCAGCGTGTTTGCCGTCACCGCCGGCACCATGGTGCAAAAGCGGCTCGCCACGACGGACTTGCGCACCACGGCGAGCATACAAAGTCTCGGCGCGGCGATCTTCGCCGCTCTTGCCGTGCTGTTCATAGGGACGCCTCGATGGGACGGGGCGCCGATTCTGTGGGGTGCGCTTGCGTGGGCGGTCTTGGTGCCTTCCGTAGTGGGCACGACCTTGCTCATGTGGATGATGCGTCATGGGGAGGCGACGAAAGTGACGGCGCTGCTGCTGCTGGTTCCTCCGCTGGCGGCAGTGCAGGCGTATCTGTTTTTCGGTGAGACGTTGGTGCCGGTGCAGTTCCTCGGGTTCGCGCTGGCGTTAGGCGGGGTGCTGATGACCCGGACAGCGGGTGCTCCGAGTTGACTTTCTTGATCCCGCATCCGGGCGCCGGACGCGGGATCGCTAACTTTCAAGGATCTGTATGTTTCTGCTTCGGCATGGGCAAAGCTACTTTAATCTGCACTTCAACAAGACTCGCGTCGATCCGGGGATCGAAGATCCGGAATTGACGGCGCTGGGGGCCGAGCAGGCGGCCGAGGCTGCCGCGCAATTGGCGGAAGTCGCGCTGACGCGGATCATCATTTCGCCCTACACGCGCGCATTGCAAACCGCGGAGCCCATCCTCGCCGTTCATCAGGTTCCGGTGCATATCATGCATGAGGTTCGCGAACGGACCGCGTTTGTGTGCGATGTCGGAAGCCACCCTACAGTGCTTGCAAATCGATTTCCGCATCACGAGTTTGCTCATCTGCCGCAGCAGTGGTGGGCGAAAACCACTGAAACATTGGAAGAGACCATTGCGCGCGCGAATGCGTTTCGGACGCTGATGGCGGCGCGCAAAGACCGCACCACCACGTTGGTCGTCAGCCACTGGGCGTTCATTCTGGCGCTGACGGGGATTTCGGCCAGGAATGGGGAAATTCTTGAATATGATCCAATGAGCCCCGCGCCGGAAAACATCGACTGGCACGTGTGATGAGGACTGGCACCTGGGATTGAGGTGAAATGCTTTTTGGTCGGCAGGGATGTTGCGGCGCAACGCGCCGCCGCCCCCGGCACGGCGTCTCGTTAAGACATGCCCAATTCCCCGGCGCTGTATGCGCACGACTGCATAAGCTGAGACCCAAAACTTCGTTGGCGGATCAGGACGAATCCGATATTTTTCGGTTATGGCGAGCGGGACTGGTTCGAATGAACGATCGCCGGCCACCGCTGGGGCGCCGGGCGTCGCGTGGATCGTAGGCGTTGGTGCTTCCGCCGGGCTGGGTGCGGCAGTGGCGCGGCGCTTTGCAAAAGGAGGCTTGATCGTCGCGTTGACCGGTCGGAATGCCGAGCGTGTCCGCACCATCGTTGACGAAATCACCGCGGCCGGCGGCCAGGCTCGAGCACTCGCGGGCGATGTCAGTTCGGCGGACGACATCCATCGCCTGGCGGCCGAAATTCAAGGGTTCGGGCAACTGCGGGCCGCCGTGTTCAATGTCGGCAATGCCGTTCGGGGCGGTCCGCTCGAATTGACTCCGGAACAGTTCGAATCCACTTGGCGAGGCAGCACCTACGCCGGGTTTCTGTTTGCCCGCGAAGTGCTTCCTCAGCTGCTCGCGGGCGCCGGCGGCAGTCTACTGTTCACCGGTGCCACCGCTTCAATTCGCGGCCGCGGGCCCTTCATCGCGTTCGCCGCGGCGAAGGCGGGCTTGCGCTCCCTCGCGCAAAGCGTTGCGCGAGAGTACGGCCCGAAAGGGATTCACGTCGCGCATGTGGTGATCGATGGCGGCATCGACGGCGAGCGCCTGAGAACCGCTGCTCCGGAATACTCTGCGCGGGCGGGTGCCGACGAACTACTGGATCCCGACGCCATCGCAGAAACCTATTGGCAATTGCATCAACAACATCGCAGTGCGTGGACTCACGAGCTCGACCTGCGTCCTTATAAGGAGGCGTTCTGATGAGTGCCGTGATCCTCCGACGTCACTCATTGCGCCAGCGATTGATGATGGCCCAACCCTCCGGCCACTCGATACCCTCACCACCCACGGCAGCATCACGACTGCACTCGTGCTCTCGCATCCGGTATCGAAGATCACCACTCTAGCTTGATATATCTTAGGGTCGGTGCACGACTGCGTCATAAAGTAATTGACAGATCTGAAAGACTCTCTATCCTTCGCGACGGGCCATCCGCTCCCAACGGCGGACGCTCATCTGTAAGGATGGGAGTAGAACTTGATGACACACAGACCGCCGCCGGGCATCCGTCCGGCTGATGCCCGATTTTCATCGGGTCCGACCAAGAAACGTCCCGGGTGGAATCTCAAAGCCCTTGAAGGAGCGTTGCTCGGCCGCTCGCACCGTTCCAAACCCGGGAAAGCCAAGCTCAAAGAGGCGATCGACCGCACGCGCGCGATATTAGGCGTGCCCGCCGATTTCAAAATCGCGATCGTTCCGGCTTCCGACACCGGCGCAGTGGAAATGGCACTGTGGTCGATGCTGGGCGCACGTCCGGTGGATGTGTTCGCCTGGGAAAGCTTCGGCGAAGAATGGGTGACCGATGCCGCCGAGCAATTAAAGCTCATCGATTGCCGTATTCATGTGGGCCGGCCCTACGGCGTGCTGCCGGATCTGTCTCTTGCGCGTGGCGCGGCGGACATCGTCTTCACGCAGAACGGAACGACCTCGGGCGCCAAGATCCCCAATTTCGACTGGATCCCGGCGGATCGCGAAGGCCTTAGCTTCAATGATGCGACCAGCGCCGCCTTCGCACAGCCCATCGAGTGGTCCCAATGCGATGTGGTGACCTTTTCCTGGCAGAAAGTGCTGGGCGGGGAGGCGGCTCACGGCATGTTGGTCCTGTCGCCCCGTGCGGTAGCTCGATTGGAAAGCTATGTACCCCCTCGACCGCTCCCCAAGATCTTTCGAATGACCAAGAAGGGGAGACTCGATCAAGAGTTGTTCGAGGGCGCGACCATCAACACGCCTTCGTTGCTGGCTACCGAGGACTATATCGACGCCCTCAAATGGGCGGAAAGCATCGGCGGTCTGGCAGCCCTGCACGCTCGCGCGAATGCCAACACCCACGTGCTGACGGAATGGGTGGCGCGGACACCGTGGGTGGACTTCCTCGTATCGGATACCGCGATTCGCAGCAATACCAGCGTGTGCCTCAAGGTAGTCGACGAGCGCGTGAGTTCACTCTCGGAGACCGGCCAGGCGGAGTTTGCCAAGAATCTAGCCGCGATCCTGGAGAAGGAGGGCGTGGCGCTCGATGCGGCATCGTACCGGTCCGCGCCGCCCGGTTTGCGCATCTGGTGCGGCGCCACCATCGAGCAAAGCGATCTCCAATCGCTGACTCCGTGGCTCGACTGGGCATTCAACAGCTGCCTCACGCTATTCAAGGGATAAGGACGCACTGTGACCAAGGTTCTCATTGCCGATGAGTTGAGCCCCAAGGCTCTCGACATCTTTCGCAGCCGCGGCGTGGAGGTGGATGTGCGCATCGGTCTCAAAAAGCCCGACCTTCTGAGCATCATCGGCGGCTACGACGGCCTCGCGGTGCGTTCCGCGACCAAGGCGGACAAGGACGTCATTGCCGCTGCCAAGAATCTTAAGGTGATCGGGCGCGCCGGAATCGGTGTCGACAATATCGACATCCCATCGGCCACTGCTCGCGGCATCGTGGTCATGAACACGCCGTTCGGCAACTCGATCACGACGGCCGAGCACGCCATTGCGCTGCTCTTTGCCGCGGCTCGGCACATCGCCGCAGCGGATGTCTCCACTCAGGCGGGGAAATGGGAAAAGACCCGGTTCATGGGCATCGAACTCTATGCCAAGACCTTGGGACTGATAGGCTGCGGCAATATCGGCGCGCTGGTGGCGGAACGGGCGCTGGCCCTCAAGATGAAAGTGATCGCCTACGATCCCTTCCTCTCGCCGGAGCGCGCGGTCAAGCTCGGCGTCGAGAAAGTCGAGCTGGACGACTTGCTGTCGCGCGCGGATGTGATTTCGCTGCACACGCCTTTGACGGACAAGACTAAAAATATCCTGTCGGCGGAGGCGCTGGCCAGGACCAAGGGAGGCGTCATCATCGTGAACGCGGCCCGGGGCGGGCTCGTCGATGAGGCGGCCTTGCGCGCGGCGCTCGAGCGCGGGCACGTCGCCGCCGCTGGTTTCGATGTATTTGTTACCGAGCCGGCTAAAGACAGCGTGCTGTTCGGCGCCCCGAATTTCGTCGCCACGCCTCATCTCGGCGCGAGCACCAATGAGGCGCAGGAAAACGTCGCCCTGCAAATCGCTGAGCAGATGTCGGACTACCTGCTGGCGGGTGCTGTGACCAACGCGCTCAACATGGCTTCAATCAGCGCGGAGGAGGCGTCGCGTCTGAAGCCCTTCATCGGGCTCATCGACAAGCTCGGTGCGTTTGCGGGTCAGATTGCCGACGATGGCCTGGAGGCGATCGAGATCGAGTACGAAGGGGACGTCGCGCATCTCAACACTCAACCCTTGACCGCGATTGCCTTGGCTTCCCTGATGCGACCGCTTATGCCGGACGTGAACATGGTGTCTGCGCCCGCCATACTGAAGCAGAAAGGGACTCCGCTCACCGAATCCAAACGCGAAACGTCGCCCATCTACGGCTCGCTGATCCGCATCAAAGTGCTTACCGGCGGGCGCTGGCGGACGCTTGCCGGGGTAGTCAACGCGGGTACCGCGAAGATCGTCGAAGTGAAAGGCATGGCTCTGGAGGCGGACTTCCATCCGGTGATGCTGTTGATCAACAATTTGGACAAGCCGGGGTTCATCGGTGCCCTAGGCACGATATTGGCAGAAGCCAATATCAATATCGCGACTTTCCATCTGGGCCGCCAGGACGCAGGGCAGGATGCCATTGCCATCGTGGGCGTGGATCAGTTCGTGCCCGAGGACATTCAGCACAAGCTGCGTGCGTTGCCCCATGTGCGGTACGTGAAGGTGCTCAAATTCTAGAAGCGCACGTCGGCTTTCCGCCATGCGGACATGATTCGAGTGTAGGCCCCCTGCCGGCGGCAGGGTTGCTACACTTCGACCGACTGACTGAACACTGGCGCCGTGAGCCTCTGCCGTTGCATGCTCACACGAGGGTGTCGCGATCATCGACGCAGTTTCACGATTAGGCGGGCACCCCTTTCGGGCGGGCTGGATGGCGTTGCTCGTCGCACTCTCGGCGGCGCCGGGGCAGTATACGCATGCCCAGAGCGCCTCCACCGGCAAGTACGAAAGCGCCATCACCGTCTATGGCGGGGACCGCTTCGGCGGCAGTGTGACGGATGCCACTACCAACTCGACCAGCAATCTCGACAACGGTTCGAGCTTCGCGCTGGCGGTGGACATCGGGCTGGACAGCAACAGGCAGGTCGAGCTTTTCTACGGTCGGCAGAAAACGGCGCTCACGTCCGGCGTGTTCTCGCCGCGGTCGAGCAACATCGGCCTCACCCTTCACAATTACCAGATAGGCGGGACCAACTTCATCGACGAAATGGGGCGCGGCCTGTACGTCATGGGAGGCATTGGGGCCACGACCGCAAAACCTGACCGGGGCGGCCTGAATTCCGAGACTTTCTTCTCGGGCAATCTCGGCATAGGCTGGATGGTCCCTCTCGGTGCGCATGTCGGACTTCGCTTCGAAGGACGGGGCTACGGCATCCTGCTCAACAATCACAGTGCGATTTTCTGCGGCGGTACCGTCGGCTGCACCGTCGCAATCAAGGGCACCGGCTTATTTGAGGGTGAAGTGCTCGCGGGCCTCTCGATGCGGTTCTGATTTACAGAGACTTTCCGGAAATACGTTCGAACGCACGGGCGGCGGGGCCAAAAACGTGCTACATGTGGCGTGACTCCTTAAGCCTGTTGATCAGTCCCCGCACTGCAACGGGATTCCCCACCCGTTCGAGAAAGACAACCTTCCATGCTGAACCGCCTCCGCGGCCATTTTTCCAATGACCTCTCGATCGACCTTGGCACCGCCAATACCTTGATCTACATCAAATCGCGGGGAATCGTACTTAACGAGCCTTCAGTCGTCGCGGTGCAAAACGAACCCGGGCGCAGCGGCAAGGTCGTGGTGGCCGTGGGTGTCGAGGCAAAGAAAATGCTCGGACGAACGCCGGGGCACATCACGACGGTGCGGCCCATGAAGGATGGCGTCATCGCCGATTTCACCTATACCGAAAAGATGCTTCAGTACTTCATCAACAAAGTTCACGGTAATCGCTTCTTTAGTCCGAGTCCGCGCGTACTCGTCTGCGTGCCGTTCGGCTCAACCCAAGTGGAACGCCGAGCCATCAAGGAGTCCGCAGAGGGTGCAGGCGCGCGCACGGTCGATATCGTGCCTGAGCCTATGGCCGCCGCCGTGGGTGCAGGCCTGCCGGTGCATGAGGCACGCGGCTCGATGGTTCTCGACATCGGTGGCGGCACTTCCGAAGTCGCCGTGGTTTCGTTGAACGGGATCGTGTACGCGGCGAGCTTGCGCATGGGCGGAGATAAGTTCGACGAAGCGATCACGCTGTACGTCCGCCGCAATTACGGCATCTTGATCGGAGAGGCGACCGCAGAGCGCATCAAGATTGAAATCGGTTCGGCCTATCCCGGCGCAGAGGTGCGAGAAATCACCGTCAGGGGAAGAAACCTCTCGGAAGGGGTTCCACGTGCCTTCACGTTGAACTCGAACGAAATACTGCAGGCGCTCGAAGAGCCGTTGCAAGGGATCGTGGGCGCGGTGAGGCAGGCGCTCGAGCAAACGCCGCCGGATCTCGGCAGCGATGTGGCGGAGCGCGGCATCGTGCTCACCGGCGGAGGCGCATTGCTGCGCAATATCGATAAATTGATCATGGAAGAGACCGGGCTGCCGGTGGTCATTGCCGATGATCCGCTGACTTGCGTGGCTCGCGGAGGGGGACGAATCCTCGAGCTCACGGAAGAGCATGGACGAGGAGTCTTTGACCTGCACTGAGTTAGAGCGTGGCTAATTGTGTGGCACGCAGGTCCGGTCCGACCATGGGATCGCGTTGACGATTTCGTGACGGAATCCACACTTTCAATCTCGCTTACACGAGCGGCGCACGCCTAATGGCTACCCATCCCGACGTAGAGTAGGCCCGCGACAGTTCATCGGTTTTCTGCGGAGGACTACGCATGCGCAGTAATATTGTTTGCTCTTTTGCGGCGATTTTTGCCGCATTTGCTCAATTTGCAGCCGTTTTTGTCGCGTTTGCACTGCCGGTACCGGCGACTGCCGATCAACCCGCGGGCGCAATGGCGACGATTTCGGTGACCCAAGAACAAGGCGTTCGCGAGGTCGCGGAGGTAATCGTCGAAGTCCGGCGCGCCATATAGACGCCGGTCATCGTCCGATCGCGAGTTCCCGCGCTTCCTTCGCGAGCGGCACCCAAAACTTGTGGTCGGCGGTGACCACTAGCCACTCTTTCATGAGCCGCCCGTGCCCCGGGTCGAAGTGGCTGCCGCTGCCGGCGGCGATGAGCGCGTTGACTCGTTCCGCCGAAAGCTTTACGACGAAATGGCCCTTCGAGGACATCATAGCGAATATTTTCCCG
>Ga0185299_10005486_pt1 | contig 14272 bp, 11 predicted proteins | sample PaiPotPPA55metaG_FD_128002 | JGI IMG/M metagenome (GOLD analysis project Ga0185299, IMG submission 128002) | Iron sulfur acid spring bacterial and archeal communities from Banff, Canada, to study Microbial Dark Matter (Phase II) - Paint Pots PPA... ...
AAAGTGGATAAACATATCGAACACCGTACGACGTCGCGTTACCCGCGCTGTGGGCTAGATCTTTGTATTGACCGAAGCTAAAAAGCAAATTCGATACATTAATTGGAACATTGACGGCGATCTCGTAAAAATTATTGTTCACGTTGGCGTCGTTCGTGAAATTCAACGCCCCAGCTCCGCCTCGATACATTTGAAATACGCCACCCACGGCAAGGAAATGAAAATCGTATTTCACAGCAAATAATGAATAATTTCCCGTAGACGTACTGGACCCTGCGGTTAGGGTTTTTGCCGGACTGTAGACTTGGGTCATGAAGTCAGCGTCGGCAGAGAAATTTTTTGTGGAGTATCGCAGCCCTACAGATGCTGTATTGCCGAATGTACGAGGAAGAGTGGCGCTACCGTTCGAACCCAATGCGTATGTTGCAATTATGCTGAAACCATAAATTTGCGGTGAATCATACCTCACCGAATTATTTGTTCGCAACGTCGGAGTAAAAATGAAATTACTCGAAGCATTTCCCCACCCGAAGCCCATTGTGTAATAAAGTAGAGTGACATCTACAACCGTATAGTTGACGCCGATCTGCAGCTTTCCTAAATCGGATTTGACTCCGACCCAAGCCTCGCGACCGAAAAGAGCGCCGTTCTGAAGTGAAGTGCCAGTGCCACTGTTGAACCCATCTTCAAGCTTGAAGACAACAGATGTGCCCCCCCATAATGGCTCCTGCCCCGTAAGACCCCATCGTGATGGTATTACGTTACTGCTGTCAGTGCGTACGGTCGTTACCCCACCAACGTTAGCGTATTCAATTCCAGTATCGACGGTGCCGTATAAGGTGACACTGCCTTGCGCTTGCGCCACACTCGCAAAGCATCCGGCCGCTACTAATATGCCACAGACAATTTCTCCTCTCATGCTGTCTCCTAATATATCTAGTTTTAATTGTGCTTTTTATCGGATAAATGGTGATTAACTTTTCACCAGCGCTCTCGTACACCTGATCTCTCAGGTTTCAAACATACGGTTACTATTGTCGCAACTATTGCACCGTCTCCCTCAATCTTCCGGGCTAACCGTAACTCTCATGCCGGCAAGAGATTCACTTAGAATGACTTGGCAAGAAAGACGCGACGAATTTCGACGGTGTGTCGACGAATCGAGCAAATCGGTTTCGTCCGGTGACAGTTCCGGCAATCTATCGAGAAATGCTTCATCGATGTAGACGTGGCAAGTTGCGCAGGAGCAACACCCGTTGCAAATAGCAGTTAACTCATCAATTCCTCCCTCCCGAATGTTCTGCATAAGAGAGATTCCGGGCTTACCATCGATTTGATGTTCAATTCCCTCTCTCGTTGTTATAAATAGTTTTGGCATATTTCTATCTGCTTTAACAAAACATTGTGTATTAATGCACGTCAACCGTCATCAGGGCCGCACAACAAAGGAAGAAGATGGTCTTGACTGGCCATACGCCTATCGCACGCCTGTCTACCGGATCGCTTCAAGGGCATGCATGTTGAAGGCAAAGTCCTGCGGGCGATACCACTGCTTAAGTGGCTCTCCGTTGCTGACCGCCTTCATCTCACGTGCCCAAACACGCCGCAACATGACCACACCGATATCAGACTGGCCAAGGTTCTCGTGTTCGCGATCGGCGATGATGCCCTGCCCACCGATGCTTACGGTATCTTGAATGACCGGAAGCAGCGGGTGCGAAGGATCGACGTCGTCGAGCGTGATCTCGCCGCTCGTCACACGGCGTGTCAGTTCAACGTAGTCATCCGAAGCGACGACGCGGGCCGCCTCCTTGTCATAGGAACTGATGCGGTTGACCGTGAAACTCAGCGTCGAGACGTCGTCGATCGGCACCCGATAGGCCAGATGGATCGCCATTTTTGTCGTGTCTTGTGGGATCGGCACCTCCCGATACAGGATGTTAGGCATAAAGCAATGCGCTTCAAAACGGCTCCCGTCGGCACGCGTGGCTACACTCAGCATTCCGTATTCGGTTTCCCGCGCGCTAATCCTGGGCAACTGCGAAATCCCAAAGCTCGACATGAACTTGTGCGTGTAGTGCGCGTGCACTTCATCGTGGTCATTCTCGATGCGCTGGAAATAGTTGTAGGGCAGTTGGACTTCCAGCGCGAACAACTCGCCGCGCGACTCATCCTCAAGCTCCGGGAACTCCCAGAACACTGGTGGCTCACCTTCGCCGAAATACCCGAACACGAGTCCGAGATATTCACGCGTCGGAAAGGTCTTGATACACACCTTCGTGGCATAGGTCGCGGTCTCGGCCGGAAACTCCTCGCCTTTACCAGCGCAATCGAACTTCCAACCATGGTAGCGGCAGCGGATACTGTCACCTTCGACCCAACCGTACGCGAGACTTGTGCCTCGATGCGGGCAGCGATCCTGCGTCAAATGCATCTCGCCGCCCTCCGCCCGATACAGGGTGAAATGCGTGCCTAGAATCTTGATGCGCTGGGCCTTCCCGGGATCGTAGTCCCGGCTCAGCGCAATGGGCTGCCAGAACCTCGCGAGCAGTTTGCCGGCAAGGGCGCCGTTCTCAACACGGGCAAAGTCGACGGGGGCCGTAGACATTCTCTGTCTCCTTGTGGTTTATGTTTGATCCATAATAACTTCCTACAAACCTCGCAAAATTAGATCTTCAAGACGACCATAAGTGAAACTAATCAGCCGTCAGCTTGCGCAACCTTCGTCCGCGCTCACAGCGCGGTCTCGCGCTTGAGAGATGATGATGGCGACGACTTACTTCGTGCCGGCAACGAGTCAAGTTATCCGATCTCTCTGAATAACGTCATTGAGCAGAGGCATCGAAACATGAAGTCTCCAATGAAGGGCAAGCGCGGTGGGAAGCGATTGGTACAGGGGAGTATTCGAGGGGCGCGTGCTTTCTTTCCTGCCTCAAAAGATCGAGCGGCGGATCGACCGAGCGTATGTAAGATTCGTTCAACTGGCCTAGCGAAAAATTCTCGAACAGCAGTGATGCAGTTGGAAGCGAAACACCGGCCTTTGCGAGCCACGCAATTGCCGCAAGCGCTGCAATTTATGAGCTCTGCGCAGACCGGCTTACGTTCAGTGTCCCAATCTTCGATACGATTCTTCGCAGCCGAACCCGCGAATTTGCAACCGACTTGATCTAAAAACTGTGCCGATTCCAGAGGGCCTTCTATGATCGCCGTGAAGAGCGGGTCGCGGCACGTGCCGTCCGCGGAGCAGTGCACTGAGTCAGGAGTGTTCACCGAGAAACGTGAGTGTGCGGCCATACGCCAAGGCTGACGCCAATTGGCTGTACGATGCACGGTCCTCGCAGTTGAAGCCGTGATCAGCGTTTGGGTACACGTAAAGTTGCGCGTCCTTGTCCGCGAAGCGTTGCTTGACCAGGTGGACAGCCGCGGACGGAATATGAGCATCGAGCGCACCATAGTGGAACTGCATCGGCACCTTGATCTTGTCGGCCAGCTCAAGCTCGTTCTGAATGCCACCACCGTAGTAGGCCACAGCGATATCGAACGCTCCTTGCGCCGCTGAAAGATACGCCAACCGGCCCCCGAGACAATAACCGACAGCTGCGACCTTGCCCGTGACTTCCGGCAGCGCACGCAGCGCGACAGCAGTTGCGGTGACGTCGGAGACTGCGTGCGTCACGTCGAGTTTGCCGTAAATTTCCATTGCCTTTTCCCGGTCCGCGCCGTCATAACCGAGTTCCACACGCGGCTCGACTCGCCAGAAGATGTCCGGTGCGAGTGCGACGTAACCAGCGGCCGCGTACCGGTCTGCCACACTGCGGATATGCGCGTTCACGCCGAAAATTTCCTGGATAATGACGACGCCAGGGCCTTTGCCCCCTTTGGGCAACGAGAGATAGCCCGGGAAGCTATTGCCGTTCGCAGGAATGTCGATCCATTGGGATTGCACGTTCATGATGAAGCTCCTGGTTGATGCCTGAATAGAAGAGGACGCGTTTCAGAAGAAGAGGGTGTCCCGCTGCGGATGCAACTGGTTTTCTTAACGGAACCGGGAAGGAATTGAATGGTATATATTGATGGTACCGGGGATGGCTACATCCCTTACGCGACCCGGATTCTCTCTGCAACGCTTTTTGAGCCATTGCACCGCTTGATGCGCAAGATGTGCACCTCAACTAGAGCTCGGCTACTCCGCTGCCGCGCTTGTTCGCGGATCGGATAAATTGTGTGCTTATACAAACGCATTGCACTGCCTAGTGGTGGAATTCAGTGTTTTCGCCATCCCCGATCGCTAAGCGGGGCGTGCATCGTGCACCACGATGCACGCCCCCTTTGCTATTGTGTCACTACGTCTGTCGCCCGATGCGTCGGCCGTTGAGTTGGGGACGTTCCCGAAGCATTCCTTAGTATTGAGAAGCAGCTCGTCACATTCGTCATATTTGGGCCCCGCTCTTGGAATTTCATCCCTACGCCGAGCGATAAGCTGCCATCAAGTCGTAGCAAGATTGCTCGCACGGTTGCTGTCTCAACATAAGGCCGGAAGGTGCAGTGATCATGTGATGCACGGCCCTCCTAGGCTAGACTGACGAAATCATAGCGTGATACGAACTGTCCTCGAATTAGATTTTCAGATCGATCATAAGCGGATCTTAACGCCCTTCAGCTTGCACATGTTCCGCGTCGAATTACCGGTTGGCTTGAGTGCATTCCGCAGATGAAAGAACCGCGCGGCAGTCATTAGGCATTAGGCCAGACACGCGGAAAGCGGCAATTTCGAAGCATGGGCAAAGGAGCGATCTCTTCAGAACACTGCCCTCCCGTTTGATCGCCATTAGTGGCTACGTTGCATTTCGTCTGTGACAGGGGCGACGGGTTCCAACTAAGGCAACACTGATTAAGTCCGCCACTACTGCACTTCAAACGTTGTAGAGATCGGAGTGAACGAGGAAGGTGAAACAGGATGAAGCAGCAGACGCTGGCGATGGAGGCCGATCAAGGAGCAGGTTTTGAGACCCCCCGCAAACGCTTGGCGCGATGCGTTTCTTGACACGATGAATGCGACCATGCCATGGGCGCAGCCATGCGCGGTGATCGAACCAGATTATCCGAAGCGCGGCAATAGGCTCCCGTCAACTGGTTTGAAGCGCACAATTGGGTTCACTTCGTACCTGCGAAGCCACGCCGGACGCCATGACACCGCTCACGTTCCGGCGCCTGCCGAAGACTCACAAACTGGGCGAGCAATTGTTTGCCGAGGTCGGCCGGGTGCTTCAGGCCAGCGGCGCGAAGCTCGCGAGCGGCACCATCGTGGGCGCCACAATTAGCGGCGCGCCGAGCCGGACGAAGAATGAGCAGAACGCGCGCGACCCCGAGATGCACCAGCCCGCAAAGGCAAGCAATGGTACTTGGGAGCAAAGGTGCATATCGGTGTGGACCGTCGGAGCGCCTCTGGCGCATAGCACGGTGCTCACGCCAACCCAGGTACCCATTGTCGCAATTGCTGCACGGCCACGAACGGCGCTTCTACGGCGAGGGCCCCTATGCGAACCAGAATGCGCTCAGAGACACGCGCCATGCGGGTGGCGACATCGACGAGGTTCAACGCGGCAAGAACAGCAACAAGTCGAATATCCAGGCCCAGGTCGAGGTTGTCTTCGCGCTCGTAAACGGACTGTGAGGATTTGCCAAGGCGCGCTGTCGCAGTCTGGCAAGCAATGCCGACAAGCCGTTCGTCGCGCTCGCACTAGTGAATGTCAACCTATCGCGTAACAAACTGACGGCACCGGCACGTCGATAGCGGGCGGAAAAACGGGCGAAATACGCGCCCGATGGGCCTGAGAAGGCCGAGACGCAAGACCTTATCCTTGCCTCATGACTTAGCGCCGTGCAAATCGCTGACACGTCGCCGATTTAGTGGCCTGTTCAGCCTTAGCCCTAAGCTAATGACAGCGCGTGGTGGGTTCGCCAGAGAATAAATATGGCGGGCCAGCCCCTGCCTCACGCAAAGTCATACTGCCTTCCACCGGTTTGCAGGATCAAAAAGAGCACCAGAGTAATTCGTTCCATCGCAAAGGCCACATTTCCGGCCCATACGCTCGACGAGAACGATGCAGACCCACGCCACCGTAGACGCCGCTGCGGTTGCCCCCGCTGCCCGCTACCGGCCTGTCGCTGACTCCGTGGTTAGTACCGCTGGCAGTTCGCCCCCGGGCGGCAATCGTGCGCTGCCAGGCGCACGGCGGGAGCACCTAACGTGTCCGCGTCCGATCTCATTGGTGGCATCTCACTACAGCTCGAATTGCAAATGAGCGCCAACGATCCAACATGACTGATCACCTTGTGTTGCACGGCAAATGTACGGATTTCGGGTCGATATCGGGTCACACGTGCGATCAAATCCCGCAACCGGATCCCTGCTGCAGTGCCAGATCAGCGACTTCTCGGCTTCTGGGCAGCGCCCACTGCAGCACGCGCACTGCACGTGAGTGCGAGTGAGATGCTTGCCGTCCGCAAGTTTTGGGCATCGCGCCAACGCGGCTGGATGCCGCACGGTGCCTAGCTTACCGGTGTCGCGGACGGCAGGTCGAGACGTTGATTCCCGCCCATCCGAAACCACTCGAGGTGGCCCGGGAATGTAAGAGATCTGTCGGCTGCGACCCCAAATATTGACGGGCACTTATTGACGGGCACTTGTAAACGTCCTATTCTTCGTATTCTATGTGCTGCTAGGAGACCCATCCGGATTCCGCTTTGGCGCCTGCTAGAAGCGGGATGACGGACGGAGTGCATCGTAGACCTGAAGCGTGACCTTGGAGGAAAGATTGCAACAGCTTTTGATCACGCTTGAATCAACTTTCGATGGAATGCTAACCTTTTCAGCCCCCCCCGATGACCACTGCATTGTAGGCTGAAATGCGGATCGATCCTCAACGCCTTCTTCGACTCCACGAACTGATAAAACAGCGAAGTTTTAGGAAAGCGGCCGAAAGATTGTGCATCACGCAGTCGGCCCTCTCGCAAAGCATCACACAGATGGAATCAGAGGTGGGTGTTCGCTTGATCGATCGCACGTCGCATGGTGTCGTGCCCACGATCTACGGCGAGGCGCTTATGAGCCATGCGACTGAGATCGAATGGCAGCTTTCCACAGCAGCAAAGAGGATTTCAGAACTCGCCTTCGGACAACAGGGCCTCATCTCCGTTGGCGGAACCTCCGGCACGATATCCGTCTTGACGTTGGCAATACGTCGATTCCGAGAGCGAAATCGCGAGTGTGACGTACGACTCATCGAGGAGAGTTGGACTCGAGAGTTGATGCATCGGGTCGAAGATCGTTCGCTGGACGCCGCGATCTGCAGTCAGCCCGACGATCTCGACATGGAAGAAAAGATTGCCCTTCCTCTGTTTCAGGGGCGACGCGTCCTGTGCGTCCGCGCCAATCATCCCGAGGCTGGTAATTTGACACTAAAAGCTGTCGAAAAATATCCTTTTGTATGTCAAGGTGGCGAGGCAAGCGCTTCGCGTGACATCAAACGTATTTTTAATGCATTCCATGTCGACTTTCCGTCTCAGCAGTTGATTGTCTCCAACTCGCTCTCCGCCGGCAAAGATATTGTGCTGAACTCCGATGCGTTCGGCATTTTCACTGATCTATCAGTGCTTAATGAGAACAAGTTCGGTACCGTGAAGTGCGCCGAGTTGGAAGAGACCGCTACAGCTTATTGGCATTTTCTGGTTGCCCGTAAGGATCTTAGGGTTACGGAGCTGCTCGCGGATTTTGTATCTATCCTTTGTGCCGCGTGCCGGGACCTCGGTGTCGAGGTTCATCCCGGAATCGGCCGCATCAAAGCTGGCCGGATGTTGGGATCCTAAAGATAGGTTGGCCGTGAGGCGAGGTTCTTCCCTAAAGAGAAGTCGAGCCTGTGCCTATGGTAGAGACTATTAATCTGTCGATCTAGTACTCCCAGCCGTAACCGTCCGACCACGCTTGTAATTACCCACAATTCTAGTTATCAGTTTGTTATCTTATAAACATTGGGATTCCTATGTTAATGCCATGCACAAAGCAAATCCGGTAGTACGCTCAGGCCAGTCTGCAGACCAGATGAATAAAGACGGGAAAACGTGGTTAGATTCCGAGGTTGCCGGGTGCGACTTTCAGGATACCTGGCTCGGCAAGCGGTTCAAGACATTGCTTGAGAATCTGTGGAGGGATATGGGCGAGAGTATTCCGTTTGCTTGTCGGGACTGGGCTAGCACCAACCAAGGCGGCCTACCGGTTTTTCTCAAATGTTCGGGTCAGTGAGCAGGACATCCTGAGCTGCCATTTCGACGCAACACGTACGCGCGTTGCAGCGACGAAGGGCCTGTGTTGGTGCTCCATGACACCACCGAATTTACATGCAAGCGCGAGCAGCCCGATTTAGTCGGCATGATCGGCAAACTCGCATCCCGACAGGTATGTGGCATTCCCATGCACTCGAGCCTTGCGTGACCACGGAAGGGCTTCCGTTAGGTTTGGTGGCTATAAAATTCTGGACGCGCAGCAAATTCAGGGGCTGCAATGCCCTAAAAATGTCAGTCAATCCGACGCGCGTGCCAATTGAGAAGAAGGAGAGCTTTCATTGGCTTCAGAGTTTGCGCCAGTCGACCGAGCTTTTCGATGACCCTGAACGGTGCGTTCATATTGGCGATCGCGAGAGCGATATCTATGAACTGTTTTGTACGGCCCATGAGCTAGGCACGAATTTCCTGCTGCGGACCTGCGTTGACCGGCTGGCTGGCGATGGTGGGCAAACCATTGCCAGCGAGATGGATGAAGTTCGCGTCAAAGGACTGCATCGTGGCGAAGTGAGAGACCCGAAAGGGAACGTCTCTTGAGCTGGCGAGTCTTCTGGACGACAACGAACAATCGCACCATGCCGGAGGAGTCAGCGCAGATGGCGCTCACGCAAACCGAGATCGAGGTGCTGGACCAGTTGATCAAAGATCGCGAGAAAGCGGAGTCGGCCTCGCCGCTGACGCGCTACCTCGTCAAACTCGCACAGCTCGCTGGCTACCTCGCCCGGGTCAGTGATCCGCCGCCGGGAAATGCTGTTATGTGGCGTGGCCTACGTCGCCTGACAGACATCCAACTTGGCTTTGAGTTGTGCATCAAAGCGCTATCGCTGCAAATTGCACTGAAATCAATGGAACACCTTGAAGTGCGAATCCGGCAAACGAATTTGTCTTATGATTTGACGTTTGTTTCCGCGATCACGTGTATGGGTCTGGAGACGCAAGTCTTTGCACCGGATAATTAATTCGTTATACATAGTATTTACATAAGCAAGGCTACAGAAACCTCCCGGACTACAGACAGCCCTGCTACAACTACCCTTTCCAGGGTCCGGTGCTATCTCGGCGGATCAATTGAATCGGCAAGACGTCATGAGACGGCGCGGTAACGCCTCCCGTGCGAATACGTTCGACAAGCCGCCGTGCCGCTGTGCGTGCCATGGCCTCGACGGGCTGCCGGATCGACGTCAGTCCTACGAGTGGGGAACCGGCAAGCGGCATGTCGTCGAAGCCGATGATCGACAATTGGGCGGGTACGTCGATGTCGCTTCGTTTCGCGGCCTCCAGGACGCCAAGCGCGATGGTGTCATTGCCCGCGATGATGGCCGTCACAGGATTGGCGTCCCGGAGCATCGCGATCGCGCTCGAATAGCCTGACTCTGTTGTGTAATCCCCCCAGACCAGTGATACGGACTCCGGACCGAGTCCAAGCTCTGCAAGCCCCTTTCGCGCACCCCGCACACGATCGCGGCTGGTCGACGTATTTTGTGGTCCCATCACCAGGCCGATCCGCCTGTGACCCAATTGGTACAGATGCTCAACGGCCACCACGCCGGCGTGCACATTATCGATCTCGACCGTGTCGACCTTCACGTCATCGACCGAGCGCACAACGAGCACAAGAGGAATGCCGCGCCGCTGCATCTCGGCCACGATGGGTGAATCGAGCGTCGCCGTAGCGAAGATCAAGCCATCCAGATAGCCGTCTATCAACGGCCGGAACGCGAGAAGATTCGACGAATCAGTCATGGGATCGATCATCAGCGTGATCTGGTATCCGTGTGCCTGCAGCGCGTCGTGCAGATGCGTTAGCAGCAGGGTCATGAAGCGGTTATGCAACGCGCCGACGACGACACCGATTAGCCTCGTTGCCGCCCTGCCCGTTTTACGGCCTTGCGCGGGAAATCGATATCCCAACGCCGCAGCCGTAGCCTGCACCGCATCCCGAGTTTCGCTGCTGATCGCGGGATGACCCGCGAGCGAACGCGACACCGTGGACACCGATATCCCCAGTTGAGCCGCTATGTCCTCCAGCCGGACCTTGGAAGCGGGCACGCGATCTGAACTTTTTGCATATATTTGCATAAACCATCCTAATTCCTTGGCGCGACGAATGTAGCTTAAATCAGGCTATCTAAAGATGACTTCAAAGGGTAAGTGTCTAGCATTTGCACCACGTTTGCATAATTTTTTGCGTTACATTTTGCAGGTGCTTATTGCTGTATCGGCTGCATCGCTGTCTTTCGCCACGCGGCGAACTCCCTTTGACCCTACGATGGAACTCTCATGTCTGTTCAAATCCTCAAGCACGGCCGCAGCGCTGAAGCAGCCTCCGAAGACGCTGTAAAGGTCCGCCAGACAGTCGTCGGTATCCTAGACGACGTGGCGGCGCGCGGCGATGCCGCAGTGAGGGAAATGTCGAAGAAATTCGATGACTGGTCGCCTGAAAGCTTCCGCCTGTCGCCAGAGGAAATTGCATCCTGCGTCGCAGCGTTGTCGCCGGGGCAGTTGGACGACATCAAATTCGCCCAGGCCCAGGTGAGCAATTTTGCGCAGGCGCAGCGTGCGGCGATCCTGGACATAGAAGTCGAAACGCTTCCCGGCGTGATCCTGGGCCACAAGAACATGCCGGTGGAAAGCGTGGCGTGCTACGTGCCGGGCGGGAAGTTTCCTTTGGTTGCCTCCGCTCACATGGGCGTCGTCACAGCGAAGGTCGCGGGTGTCTCGCGGATCCTGGCGGCGTCGCCTCCCGTGCAAGGCCGGCCAAATCCCGCAGTGATCGCGGCGATGCATCTTGGCGGCGCGGACGAGATCTACACATTCGGCGGCGTCCAGGCTATTGGCGCAATGGCGCTGGGCACCCAGAGCATCGGCTCGGTCGCGATGGTGGTCGGGCCGGGCAACGTGTATGTGGCGGAAGCCAAGCGCCAACTGTTCGGGCGCATTGGTATCGATCTGATTGCGGGGCCTTCGGAAACCCTGATCATTGCCGATGATAGTGTGGATGCCGAACTGTGTGCGACCGATTTGCTGGGACAAGCGGAGCACGGATATAACACGCCCTCCATCCTCCTGACGACGTCGCTCAAGCTCGCGAACGAGACCATCGCCGAAATCGAGCGCATCCTGAAGATCCTGCCGACCGCGAATACGGCAGGCGTATCCTGGCGCGACTTCGGCCAGGTCATCGTGGTGGACACCGCTGATGAAATGGTGGCCGAAGCGGACCGCATAGCGTCCGAACACGTTCAGGTGATGACCCGCGACCCGGACTATTTCCTGAAGAACATGAAGAACTACGGCGCGTTGTTCCTTGGTGCGCGCACGAACGTGGCGTACGGCGACAAAGTGATTGGAACCAATCACACGCTGCCGACGGGCAAGGCTGCCCGCTACACCGGTGGTCTCTGGGTCGGCAAATTCATCAAGACCTGCACTTACCAGAAAGTGATGACCGATGAAGCGAGCGCAATAATCGGCGCCTATTGTTCGCGGCTTTGCGCGATCGAAGGAATGATCGCGCACGGCGAGCAGGCGAATATCCGGGTGCGGCGCTACGGCCACCAGGACGTGCCCTACGGCAGCGCGGTCCCCGCCGGGAGCGCGCATGCTACCTAAAACGCCGAGTTTTTCGCTGAGCGGCAAGACCGCACTGGTGATCGGGGCGGGCCGCGGTATCGGCTTGGCCGCCGCAGCCGCGCTGGCCCAGGGCGGCGCCGTCGTAACGCTAGTTGCGCGGTCGCAGGACGAGCTCGAGGAGACGTCGAAGCTAATCAACGCTGAAGGCGGCCAGAGCAACTACATAGCGCTGGACGTCACGGACTCGGGTGCTGTCAGCCATGCGATTGCCGAAAGCGGACCGTTCGACATCCTGGTGAACAGTGCCGGGATCAATCGCCCGAAACCCCTTGTGGACATGGCAGACGAAGACATCGACGCCGTATTCGATCTCAACGTGAAGGCTGCCTTCCATCTGTGCCGCGCCGTCGCGAAGGGCATGCTGCGAGCGGGCATTCCCGGCTCGCTAATCAACATCTCTTCGCAGATGGGGCATGTCGGCAGCCCTGGACGGACGGTGTATTGCGCATCGAAACACGCGCTGGAAGGCATGACCAAAGCACTCGCATGGGAACTGGGACCGCATCAGATCCGCGTCAACACACTCTGCCCGACTTTCATCGAAACCGCCTTGACTGCCGACATGTTCGAGGCACCCGGGTTTCGCGAATGGGTGACGGGCAAGATTGCGCTCGGCCGGGTGGGCCGCGTGGAAGAGGTCATGGGCGCCATCGTGTTCCTCGCGAGCGATGCATCGACACTGATGACCGGGAGCGCCCTGATGCTCGACGGCGGCTGGACCGCTGCCTGACTCGTCAGCACTCAACACGATCTCTACCGTGGGCAGCAGTCGGCATCGACGATACCTTTCGGCATGAGCTTGTTCCGCCCGTGCGTTGTGTTCCTCTCGACTGCGTATATCGCTCTACGGCGTCGCGTATCGGCGTCGCAACACAAACAATTGCGGTCGAAAGCGTACGGAGTAGACGACTTATTTGGAGACCGCGCCAAAGCGGGGGCTCTACGCTGCGATATGGCGAGCATGATCGTTGCCCGCGAGCGCTGAATACCATCGCTCGAAGCATGTTCGAAGTTGCTCATTCAGGACGACAGTCCTCACCTGCAGAAGGCCATGTGCATGAGCCGGTCGCCACGCCATTTGCTGCCGCCTCACAAAGCGCTTGCTGACCACCTGGTTGACCGCCGACTCGACGAAGCTCGACGTGATCGGCTCGCCATGACGGTAGCGGTCCCCGAAGTTCACGATAAAGCGCTGGTTGTTCTCGATATAGCCGATGAACTCCTCCAGTCTGGCCAGTAGCCTGGCCTCCTCGGGACTGCCATCCGTGGCGAGTTCCCAACCCAGGCTTTCAAGCCTCCGCAGCGCGGGGTAGGCGCAGCCGTGCCAGAGGTGCCATTTGGCCCTGCGCAACCCATCGATCAGTACGTCGACACTTGGCCGTTCGTCGCGGTCCGGCAGCCCCTTGATCATCTGTTCGAGATTTTGTACCCGCATGGCGACGTGAAACCAGTCGAGTACACTCTCGCCATAATCGCCAAAGTCGAGCTGGGCGCGGCGCACGGTGTCACCGCCATCGGACAGGAAAGTCACCGGCTGATCCGCGGCGACGCCCTCCTCCGCGAGAAACGCCAGCATACGATCGACGGGCGCGTGCTCGAGTGTATGAACGTACGCGAAGCTGTTTTCGCTACCGTCGTCGCGCAGTGATTTCCCGACGATGACTTCGAACCAGCCGTCCTGTCGACTACTGTGCCCGGCGAGCCGGATATAGCCGCCGTCAATGCCGACTGCGCGCACTGAACTGTGTTGAGGAATGTTGCATCGGCCAGCAGGCAGATCTGTGCATCGCTGTTGCTCGACGGCGACCGCTGCCCTCGAGCTATCAAGGCGACGGCCCAGTGTGGCAACACGTCTCCGGATCGTGGTGGCCGCCAACACATGCTCAAGCGGTAACACCTCCCCCAGTACCCGGACGGTCAGCCCGTAGGACATCAATGCGGCAAATTTGGCTTGCAAATACTGCAGCTCCGGACTCGTCCGCTCACGCAGGCAACTGGCCAGTGGACTGGTGGACCGTCGCCTGCTTCCGGAACAACGGCACTGGTACAACCGCGGGCTGTCGATCGATAGCCGACCAAAGACGGAGCGGTAGACCAGACGATGGTGGCCTTTGACGGTCAGACGGGAACCGCACTCCGGACACACGCTCGTTCGAGCAATGGCCTCAGCGGTCTGGGCATCGATCATCGAACGCTGCAGCCGGCCCAGCAGCGCCTTTGCCTCATCAAGATGCAAGCCGAGAGAGCCGGCATCGAAGCCTTCTCGTTCGAAGTGGGCGATCTCCGTGACGCTTGCCTG
>Ga0185299_10005491_pt1 | contig 14264 bp, 21 predicted proteins | sample PaiPotPPA55metaG_FD_128002 | JGI IMG/M metagenome (GOLD analysis project Ga0185299, IMG submission 128002) | Iron sulfur acid spring bacterial and archeal communities from Banff, Canada, to study Microbial Dark Matter (Phase II) - Paint Pots PPA... ...
CACTGTGTTCGAGAAAACAAGCACACTGGAGCGAAAATCTGATCCTGACTTACTCGCGTCTTGGGTTACCTTTTTAGATGACCCATCCAGCGGCCGTTTCGGTTACCTAGTTAAATGACTTGACAGGCACCCACGAAGATGCTATTTTTCCATTGCGGAAATAAATTGCCGGTGTAGATGGCCAGGCCTGACGGAGCGATTACCGGGTCCCAATAATAGTGGGGCTGCTCCATGCCCGCGTGCTCTGTGATTCCTTCTCCGATCGTGTCGCCGGGATAATCGATACCGTGTACGATGACTGGCCAGCCATAATTCTTGCCAGCTTCCGGCGTATTGAGCTCACCACCTCCGCGAGGCCCGTGCTCGGTTTCCCACCACTCGCCCGTCTCCGGATTTATCGTAGGGCCTTCCTCGCTCCGGTGACCATAGGACCAGATTTCGGACAGAGCACCCGGTTTGCCAATGAATGGATTGCCGGGCGCAGGCGCGCCATCTGGGGTGATGTGAAATCATCTTGCCCAGATCATTGTCGAGTTTCTGCGCCATGTCCCACGGTGGGGATTCGGAACGGTCGCCAATCGTCACGAACAGATTGCCGTCTCGCCCGATCGCGATGCGCCCGCCTTCGTTCGCTTTGTGTGCGTGGCAGGTCAGGCTTGGCGCGGAATATGACCATCACGTCTTTCAGTGCTCCAGCGGATTCATCCAGCCGCGCTCGGGCGACAACGATGTTGCTGTTTGCCTCACCCACTGGCTCGCTGTACGTGAAAAAGATTCGGCTGTTTGATCCGAATTTGGGATCGAGCACCACGTCCAGAAGACCAACCTGACCGATATAGTCTACGGGAGGAACGCCGGTGAGCGGCGGCGAAAGTATCCCGGCTTTTTCGAGCAGGCGCAGCGTTCCAGGCTTTTCGGTTATCAGGATCTTGCCGTCTGGAAGAAAAGCCAAGCTCCAAGGCTGCTTGAGCTGGTCGGCCAGCGTCGTAACCACTGGCGGATCGGTCGCTTCATAGGGCGCCCGCGTCTGGCCCACGAAGACTGGCTTGTCGTCGGCTTTTTCCGGTACGCGCGTTTCGATTGGCTGCCCTTTGACCAAGTTGGCCGGCGGAAAACTCCTGAACGCGTTACTTCTACGAGGCGGCGGAGCTGGCGCATCTGCTGCCGGAATGGTTGACTGTGCTGTCAGCGCCATTGGAATCAGTACCGCGAAGAAAGCGCTAATTAATTGCCGTCTCATGGAAGGTCCTCCTGGGATGCATGTCCTTTCGCGATGTACCTGCCACCGGCCTAGCCCAATTATAGGAGATGAACGTATGTGGCTCGCGGGCTGCGCGTAACTCTAGTGGCGGCTTTTATTCGTTGAACTTTAATCTGATTGTCGCCGCAAGGAACACGGCTTGCGCTGCATTGTGAAATAGCATCCCCACAAATCTTCCCCCACTCGGCAGTGGAAGTAGCGTATTCGCAGAAATGGAGGCGTCCAACAATCTGTCTGTCACCCATGTATCCGGGTCGGACATGAAAAGTTTGGCTCCTCAGGTAGGACTCGAACCTACAACCCTTCGGTTAACAGCCGACTAATCTCTAGGCGACAAGAACGCCAGAATCAGAATCACCGCGCCCAGCCCATTGAGCCGTAGTAACTCGACCGTGGCGGCGGAGCCGGCTTGGGTAGAGTACTCATCCTTGAAATGCCGTTCACCAAACACCTCGCGGCGTCCTGTAAGTTGTCGTTAAGGTGGATGATTTGTTCTCTTTCATCTCTTCGGTAGAGCCTGCGTTGCTCCAAGTATCTCGATAGGGAGGGGAACACTCTCAGGCGCCCGGACTCCATTCGTTGCCACACGCCCAAGATTCCAGACTCTGTAGCGTTTGGAGTAACCTGCAAGTTGAGGCCGAGCTTGCCGTACACCTGCATCAGTCGCACCCCGTCGGCTCGATTCCGACCGTTTGCTGTCGGATCGAAAAGTCCAGCAATCCAAGCTCCGCGCGAGCCGATCGCGGCCGCGTGGATCGCCGCATCGGCTTCGGCGTAATATTCACTGAAAAGGTACAGCACATCCGTTTGCGGATCGCGAGCGCCCCAGATCACTGCTATAGTATTCCATCGAATATCCAGTCCATAGGCGCGCGGCCATTGATCGGGTATCGTGAATTCTTTGTCTACTATTCGCGTGTCGGAAATCGGGTAAATCAGACGATCTTGCATCGAGACCGCGCTCCAGGCCACGGCCAAGGCCATCACCGTGTCGTCATGTTGTCCACTCGGAGCTCCATAGCGCAGTAAGCCCGATGGCAGCTTTTCCGCTTGATACGCTGCGAGTTCCCCAATCAGCACGGCATCGTTCAAGATGCGGATGTCACCGCGTTCAAACGCCAGGGCAAGAGCTTCGATTACATGCGCTTTGCTCGCATTGGTGGTGGTGAACGGCTGAATTGACAGCCCTTCTCGGCTGAGTTGCTCAATGATCGGCTGCCCGATGCTGTTCTGCTCAGCGATGATTTGGATGTGATATGGTTTCCCAATCGCATTTACTGGCTGTCAGCCCCAATTCGCTTGTGGCCCTGCAGGGGAGCTGCCCGTCGCAATCATTGGTCATGCAGAACGGTACTCGCGGCCATGGGCGCGCCGAGCGGCGCGTCTTACGATGCCTGGATGATCTTTCGTTTCAATTGGAGCTCGCAGAGGAGCAACAACAATGGGCACACCCCGAGAATCACTGACGCATGCTACTTGGGCTGGGATGGCGTGCAGGAAGCCTATTCAGCAAGTTGGCAAAATCCCGCGCATCCGTCAGGACTACAGGCACCTCGTCCGCGATGCGAATAAAGTAGTTTTCATAGTCGGCGCGTTCCCGCTTCTCCTTCAACCGTCCGGCGATTACCGCTAACCTTTGGCAATCAGGTTCAGGGCTTCCGCTGAAGACCCGCCATAGCTGTATGTGCTTTCCTTCGCCGGGTAGTGGTTTGTAAGCGTTGGCTTCGGCTCTCGACAACGCGAGATGGTAAACGTAATAATACGCGCGACTAATGGCGCTACGGAGCGACGCCTCATCTGTGCGTCCTCCCAACTCGTCGGCCAGTCTCAAATACTCGGACCAGTCAAAGGGAACCGCAGGCATCACACCAACTCATAGGTGAAAGCGAGATAACCGGATGCTCGGCGAGAATTCGCAATCCACCAGGCATCATCAAACCTAGCCAGCGCCTGCCTCACGTCTCGCACGTTGCCAGGCCACATGACGACGGCATAGAGGGTTTGCGAACCGGATTCGTCAATCGGGGCGCGCAAATTAAAGACTGCACGCGCGCCGAAATAATTCCTCAAATGGGGGGCTGCTTGCAAGAGCATTTGCGGGATGATCCGGTGCCCGGATAGGAAGTTCAAGACGGATAAGTCTGCTGGCAGAACGAAATGCTTGCGCAAATCGTTCAGACCAGCAACATGCTCGGCTGCGAATTCGGCCATCTGCTTTTCAAGGCCCTCAAAGATCGCAGTGCTCTGGCGGGGCTCCGCCCACCGCCCTGGCACCTCAACAGTCTCAACCCCGTAACCGGAAAAATCCGGCGGCGTTCCTTGGAGTCTGCTCCCCCAATTGCCTGACTCTTCGCCACCATGGAATGCGAACCAGGGGTCGGCCGGTCGCAAGTTCTGCCCCAGAGTGTGTGCCGGTGTCAGGGCAGAAGCCCGAGAACTCTGCCATGCAGATGTCCAGTCTGTCCAATTAGCGGTTGGTGTTTGTTGCTGATACGCGTTCACGCTCGCTCCTCTTCCACGCCCAAGGTTCGAAGCAAATCTTCCTCATCTTTTCTGAGCTGCCCGGCTATATCCTCATATGTAGCCATGCTTGGGAATTCCCTTTCAAAGCGAAGGAAAATAGCGTTCGCGAGTGCTGCTGATCCGTCGATCGTCACTTTGCGGTGAGCCCATCTGACAACCGCTGCCATGGTCGTCACAGGTGACGAATCCAATGTCAGCAACTGAGGACTAATGAATGGTGTGAGGAGAGCGGTGAAAGGAAGGGACTTCGGCTGAAGATGCACGGAAATGGCGGTGTTCTTCGGGCCCATTGCGACACCGCTGCACCGGATTAGTGCTGAAACGGCGGCATCGAGAATTGCTATAGTCTCCTTGGCTGATTGCCAGTCCACATTTTCCCGCGTAAATTTGCAAGAAACGGGTCCAAAGAAGAACGTAACGCGTTTAAGCGGAAGTTTGATCGTAAAACCCTGCTCAGAGGCCTTTCCGGTGATGATAGGCTCCACATCGTCTATCCGCGGTTCCCATGGTTTCAATGCTTCGAAGACCCCCTGAACTATGGCTGCCCGATCCATCCAGAGTTTGAAGTCCGGGCGCTCATAGTCAACCGCGTATTCGAAAATGGAAATCGGTATTGTGACTAGCTCTGGCATTCGCTCTCCGCATGAATACTACCATTTCATTATCGGCTGAAAGTGGCGGTGGCCGTATCCGTCGCGAAACGGGGAATGGACGACAGGAAAGAAGTTTGGCCGTCGAACATTAGGTGACACGCGCGGTATCGGTCAGTCTACCCCTGACTCGATGCCCCATCAAATGTTTGCGGGGATAGGAGATATGAGGTTTCGAAACCGGTCCCCCAACGCCATCGTTGCCTTGCTTTTGATTTTTTGGCGGGCGGGCGCTACCCTTAAGCAGTCAACTTTCACCGCGCGGATCGTCCAGGTCCTGGACCTAGAGCTGATCGAAAATCTTTTTTACTTCGTCCTCTTTTTCGCGTTCGGCAGCGGTCAATCCCAAACCCCCTGAGCCAGAAACAGGGGGCTTGGCCGTTGTTTTTTCTCCAGCTACAGGGCGCAGAGCTGTTGTTTTTTCTAATGATGACAATGGTCCACTTCCTGACCTAGTCTGCAGGAGCCGGTTGGTTTCTCGCGTATTCTCTTCAATGTCGACGAAGCATTGAATTGACTGGCCGTAGCACGCTATCAGAATGCCGAGCAGTATTGCGCCGCCGGTGGGCAGAAGTGAAGCGGCCGCAATGAGGGCCCCGGGGGCATCTCTACTAACCAGCGCGTTCATCACGGTCGCCAGAAGAAATACGCCCGCCCCAAAAACCATGATCCAGCCCAAAGCTGCGACAAATTTTGGCGATAAGATACTTGACAAAATGGCCGATCTAGCCCATACTAAATCATGGCCAGAGAACCGAAGACGCTTCAGGAAGCAATACTCTACTTCGCCGATCCGAAGAACTGCCGTGAGTATCTGGTAGCGCGGCGCTGGCCGGATGGCGTCACCTGCCCGCGCTGCGGGAGCAAGGATGTCCTATTCCTGGAGAAATACAACCGCTGGCACTGCCGTGCGAAGCATGCTGCACCACAGTTCACGTTGAAGACGGGAAGTATCATGGAGGATTCACCCGTCGGTCTGGACAAGTGGCTTACCGCAACGTGGCTGATTGTGAACTGCAAGAATGGCATCAGCAGCTATGAGGTCCATCGGGCGCTCGGGATCACCCAGAAAACCGCATGGTTTTTAGATCATCGGATTCGCCTAGCCATGCAGGACGATCTCACAGGCGGAATGCTCGGCGGTGAAGTCGAAGTCGATGAAACCTTCATCGGCGGCAAAGCTCGCAATATGCACAAGCGCGACAAACGCCGCAAGGGTCTTAAGGGCGGCGGCGCAGCAGGCAAAGCAATTGTGCTTGGAATCTTAGAACGCGAGGGCAAGGTCCGCGCAACAGTGATTCCTGACCGCACCAAGTCTGTAATGCAAGAGAACGTTCGGCCCCACGTTGAAGCGGGATCACAAATCTATTCCGACGAAGCGGGAAGCTACTGGCGGATGGACGATGAGTACACTCATGAAATCGTGAACCATGCGGAAGCTTATGTGCGGGGCAACGTCCATACCAACGGCCTGGAGAACTTCTGGAGTTTGCTAAAGAGATCCATCGGCGGATCGTATGTGAGCGTCGAACCATTTCATCTGTTCCGCTATATCGATGAGCAGGCTTATCGATACAACAATCGGAAAATGACGGATGCGGAACGCTTTGACATCGCAGTAAAAGGGATTGTCGGCAAGCGGCTGACCTTCAATCAGCTAACTGGCAAAGAAACGGAGTCTCGGCCGCAAATTAACTGAGAAGGAACGGCAGCGACAAAGACGCGGGCGACGTAAACAATTATGATTCTTCAAGTCGCTTTGCTCTGCGAATTGCCTCCCCTCTTCTCTTTTCGGAGCGCTGAGATTTTCCGAAAGTACTCCGATCCACGTTCGGCAGTCTTGCGACCTCCCCGACGTCCGAGCACAACAGCGGCTGGATGTTTTTTCATAAGCTCAGATCCGCGGCCTTCGAGACAGTCAGTTCGTTCATGAGCTTCGGAATGCGCGCCTCAACCTCGGCTTTGCCATCGTTGCGCACCTCGATTGTTTGGTCGGCAAACCGCCTGACGATTCGAAGGGCGGGTTCACTCCAGGTCTCCGCTCCGAGGATTACTGCTAAATTGGCCCAATCCTTGTACTCGGAATTGGTCTTCATCTCATGTCGCATGAAGCCGTATCTCTCAGCTCGGCCTTTGGGATTACTGGGCGGAAGAATCTTTATAGTAGCGCTTCGACGCGCAGAGGCTTCGGCTCTGGCGACAAAATCGACCCTGGTATCCAGAAAGGCGCTCTCTATCTTCACATTCTCCTCTATCATCATGTCCTCAGGTTTCCAAAGAAGGAGGGTATCGAAAACTCTGCTGTGAACTTCTTCTGCATCTTTTTCGATGAGTTGAGAAGAGACAAGCTGTGCGGTCATGACAATGGCTGATTCAGCTACCGCCAAGATCGTTTCACATAATCCTTCTCTTCGACAAGCTTTCTGGATCATGCCGTGTTCGATCTTTACGCCATACTTGCTAGCGATAGCAGCATTGAATTGCTCATCGGAATCGGACATCTTGATACCCTGAGAAAATAACGCTGACTCCGTCTTCCCCCCGTCGTGCACGATGTAATAGTCGTATTTGCTCTCCACAATAACGAACACCCAGCGATCGTCCAGGGATTTCAGAGGTAGCGTAATAGTACACCCTTGTTCCCTGGTGGAAAGGGATGCGCGCAGATTCTGCGTCAGGTATTCCGCGACCAAGTCCTTGATCTCAGAGCAACCTTGGATTAGCATAATCGTCATCCTTCGGATAAGAGATCTTCATTTCTTTGAGCGTTCGTATGAGGAAATCCCGAAAACTGATTTTGCCTTTATCGAGCATTGATGCCAGAACTTTGTCTGCCGCCCCCTGCGACTTGTGATTCCAGATGTGCCTGTGCCAGCCAGTCTGTTCGACACCATGGATATCACAAAACCGCGCTTCATAGCCAAAGCCGTCGATTGGTCTATTGTAAAGCAAGAGCATAATGTGCCAACCCTCTTCGGATGATGATGTTCCAGATACCCTCAGACGCAACGGGAGCTTACTCTGTTCACCGCTTGTCTCGTCTAGCGTCTGATGCACCGTCTGCAAATCAACACGTTTCCCATCGTCGATATCTCGCAGAATAGTGTCCAACGAGACATCAAACCACTTTCGTTCTTTGAGAAGTTTCGGAACGCAATCAAAAATGCCCGCTATTGGCACAGGATCATCTTCGGGCATCGACCGCTAACGATAGCAGCAAGCGCTTGGTGCTAGCAACCCCGTGCTATGGCATGATGAAACGAGATGAAACCGCACCCGGCCCCGCATGTTCCCGGTAATACTGAAGCCGACAAATTCGACAACGCCGTTCGCACAATGTTCAGCGTCTCAAAAGAGGAGTTGCAAAAACGTGAGGCGCAATGGAAGCGATCACAGGCTAAAAAGAAACGGGCGAAAAAAGAGGCCTGACCTTGTGGTGGCCCGCAGACATTGTGTACTAATCCTTGGTCTTTGAGGTCCGGCCTCGATCAAGCGCTGTGGCGTATTTCCATCCGGTCCATAGCCAGTAGATCATAACCAGAACGAAGACCCACCCGGCAAGCCATTTGATCCACAAACTGACGAGCCAAGCAATTCCCAAGGCGATGGCCGATCCCAAGACATTTACTAGCAAGAACACGATGGTGAGGCGCAGAATCCGCAAGCAGGCTCCTCACTCCCCCGGATCGATATCGGGCGGCAACCGCTCACCCCAACGCCACCCAATAGAGAAAGCAAACACAAAGATGTACACCAGGAAGGCCCATCCTGTATAGCCCATGTGAATCAAATCGTGAAGATCGTGGCTGGTGATCATCGACGTCTCCACCGGGTCCCAGCCATTCGGCCAGAGGCAAAGCCGAGGGCGGCGGCCAGAACCACCATCAGAAAGTAGAGCATCTCCCTTTCGTTGTAAAGGGCAAAGCTGATCCTATTTCGAGTGCCGCGATAATTATGCCTACGCCCATCGGCGCGATGATATCACGGCTGTGATCTGCGAGCAGGACACGATGGCTTATCCTGTTGGTTAGGGAAGTTTCTAACTCCGCATAGCGCGTGCCTTTGTGATGGTGACGCACCGCAAAGGCCTTTCTTCTATGCTCGGCTATCAGTGTACCTGAAATATTGGCCGAGCGGGGAGAGCGCAAAACGCGATGCGTTGGGAGTGTGAGCCGATTAGCCATCCATGGTTAGCTGAAATGCCAACCTCCATCGTTCAGATCTACACACCCGAAGGATTTGTGGTAGCCGCCGATGGTCGGGAGTACGACATTACGAGCGGCGAAACGCTCGCCGATAATATTCGGAAGATCTTCCCGGTGAGCGGGAAAGGGAGAGCACTCCTGTACTCCATATCCGGAACGAACAAACTTACCTCACTTGGCGGCGTCAAAGATGACCTTAATCTTCTCTGCTTACTTCACGATTCGGTCTCTAAACGTTCTGACAGCCGATGCAAGAGCCTCTGGCACTATGCCGAGGCGCTGATCGATGCTATTGATTTGCCCGAGCACGAAGTAGATGATGAGCCCACAGTGATTTATCTGGACGGCTATTATGACCGACGATCCAAGCGCGGAACAATAAAGCTTTTTCACAACGGAGAGAAATCCCCCCAAATTTCGGTGGATGATCCGACACAGGGCAAAATCGAAGGTTGCGGCTCAAACGTCGTGCTAAACGCGCTGAGAGACAATTTGGAGATCACAGCCAAATACCGGACACCTTCATGGAGATTACAGCGTTCCGAAATAACGCTAGTGACGGCGCTTGATCTTGCCAGGAGTTATATCGGAGCGCAATGCGATGATGAGGTGCGGCAGCTGGACCCCAAATGGTTCAAATCGATCGGTGGTGTTGGCCATCTCTGTGTTCTTAGAGCAAGTGGGGAATTTGAGTGGATGTTCAGAAACGTTCAGACTGGGGATTGGATTGCGTGCGACCCACCAACAGGCCCCACCGTTCCTTAAACCGGTTTAGTCGCGCTTGGCCTGTCACGCCGCTGTCAGCGTAGCGCGGCTCACTCTATTTTGTCAACTATATTATTGCCCAAATTTTCCCAATCCTTTCAACGTCTTGTACATAGAGAATGATCTCCTGATTGAGTGGCCACGCTCGGCACTAGGGCTGCTCTGTCCAGAGCGCTCTTGAATTGCAGATGATAACTCGGAGCTATTGTCACTAGTGGCTGTCGGAGTCGAACGAACCGAAACATCCATCCGCTTGCGAAGAAAATCATACCCACAATCACATCGGTCAGCAATGGGAGAATTTTCCAGTTTACACTTCGGGCATTGCATGGTTTTCGCTTGTGCAGGCCCAGCATGCTCCAAGCTGCCTCTAGGATGTCCTGTCTCTTTTGGGCTAGGGCAATATCGATCTGGTTCGGGTTGACGCGCCGTTCCATGTCCCTCTGGCAGGCCTGTTTCAGAACGCGGCGGCAAGGTTGCAGCACACGCAACGCAGTACGTTGCTCCGTCTGCGTCCCTGTAAACGACGTCAAAGGTGGCCTTACCGCATTTCGTGCACCGCATTTGTCCTTCTACTTTCCCGCCTGATCGGTGGGCAGTTCTAGAAATCCGTCTAAGGCGGAATTCCAACCTGGACTCTCAGATCGTGTTCAGTACACACTCAGCAGCCATCCATCCTATGCCGAGTTGCCATGCAAGTAAATGGGCCTAAAGGGCAAGGCAGATGCCTCGTGTAATCAATTCTCTTGCGCAACGAGCTTTTCGAGCTTCTCAATTTCACGTGAAACCGCCTCGCTTCTATGGCTATCTTGACTTGTGAGACGGGAGAAATGGTTGGATGGCGTTCTCCTACCATTTATCAAGGAACTCTCTGATCACATGCTCCGGGCTGAGGTTTAGGTAGATTTCCGTCGTGGCCAGATGATCGTGCCCGAGAAGCCGCTGTAATGCCGGCAGTGAGATCCCCTTCTGAACGGCCGTCACGCTGAACGTGTGCCGGAGAACATGCGGTGAAACTTTCCGGCTGATGCTCGCTCGGTTCGCGATCATGCGGACAATCCGCTGGACAGTCCTCACGCTCATGCCCAACGTGTCGTGGAGTGCGAAGTGTCCCTCGAGCAATGGCTGCACCCGAGCAGTAAGCGGAATCACCCGCCGTTTGGATTTCATGCCGTACGGTCCCCCTTTCCCGTAGATCATGAGACGGTGGCTCTGCCAATCGAGGTTGTCTTTCGTGAGGCTCGCGAGCTCGGCCACGCGGAGGCCGGTGTCGAGGAGCGTCCACACGATCAGTTTTTCTTCGTAGGTGTTGCACACTGATGCCAGGCGGTTCGCCTCGTCCGCGGTCAACGGTTCCCGTTTGAATTGGTAGGCCATGGTGTATCAGTGTGACTCCCCTATTTTCTTTGAAATCCGTTTTGCTTCCATACGCATCTCGATCGCAAACTCCGCTGTTCTAATCTGTTCTTAGCGGGAGATTCGTGGACAGTTGGCGGCATCGCGAACGCCGGTCAAGATCGCAGGTGCGCTTGTTAAACGTGAGAGTTTCTCGTCGGTTTGGCTCCCCAGACTAAGTTCGAACTCCGTTTAACAGCTTCGAGCGCCCAAAACAAATTTCACTCATTCTGCTTGACTCTTTACCGAACAAGAGATGGGATGAGAAGGCCAGTCTATGACTGGATAGTGCGGCCGAAGCCGTCCATAGCGGTTTGCACCCAGTGCGTGTTCGTCGTGGCGGTTTTGTTGGGCGGCGAGGCGCTGTCCGCATAAGTGTAATTGGTGACCGCGCCCGTGGGCGAAGTGGTCGAAGTGGGCCGACCGTTCGTATCGAACGCGAACGACGCGGTGTCGCCATTGGCGCTCTATAAGTTGTGATTCGGCTTCATGCCCGATGTCATATCATCGTAGTAGAAGATCGCTACTAACCCAACCTGCGGTCGCTTGGTTGATCTGACACTTTGAGCTCTCAACAGCCAGCCGATCGCCCGTCTCGACGTCGATCATCTCGAGAGTTCCGTAATCGGAATCACAAGACTTTACGCCCAACAAGTAACGGGAATCCGGCGACCAGCGCAGCTCGGATGGACCCAGTGTCCGCCTTCGCTGAAGGGTCGCTGCATCCATGAGTATCGTACCGCCGTTTTCACCGTTTTCAAGTGCGGCAAGCCATTTGCCGTCGGGCGACCAAGCCGCTATGTAGAACCCGGCGTCAAGCAATTTGACCTGACTCTGGACCAGGTCGATGACTTCCAGCCGACCATTGTGACTTGCGGCAGCTCGCTTCGCGTCGGGACCTATGCTTAAGTGGCTCCAGGCGGATCGGATCGACGGTTCACTCTGAAGCAAAATTACTCTGATTTTTCCAGTTGTAAGGGTTAACTCGAACAAACCTCGAATGTCCTTGTCCCGCCGGAGGAGACCCGAGACGAGGATGCGATCCTCATAAGGCGAAATCGCGAGATTAAGGGCATAGAGCCCGATCGAATCGGGTAGGGGAGTGGCGATGCCTGTCTTTAGCTCGATCCGACACAATGCAACCTTGGTGTTGTCATCGGGGTCGGGCGTGCACTCGCCGTACAGCGCCTTGCCGTCTGGGCTATAAGCGAAAGGAGCGCTGGCGGTTCGAACAGGAATTATCGACGATTCTCCCCGCAATGGAAATACAAATAATCGCGTGTGGCCGGGAGAATTGGTCGTGGAAATGAAGGCGGGGACATAGGGATAGTCAGGGCGAACAATAACTTGGCGCTGCTGACCGCTCGCCACATCGGTAAGGCCTGTTACAGCTATTATGCACCACAGGCATTTGTTCTTCATGGTGCTGGAACCGTTAGACCCGGCACGTGTTGGCCCCAACCTGGTGTGAAGCCAGGAGGATGTCCGAAGAAGCTCCCGCCGACGGGATAAGGATAGCCAGCCAAGCCGATGTCGTATAGCAGTGTGTAGGTAAAAGCATTGCTATTGTAGGAGAAACCGGATAGGAGCGTATAGGCGACTTTCGGGCCGCTGTTATAGTTGTTTACAGCGTTGAGGAGATCAATGGTTTTCTTGCAGCCAGGGTCATCAAGTGGGGATCCAATCTCGTGATTGTATTGATCAGTGGGATCTGATGGGTACTTGGTGTTCATTCCCAGCCCAAACCCCGGCGCATTTATCTGGCCCGTAAGTTTCCCGTTCACCGGGCCGGCCTCTATCATGGCGCCTGTTGGAAAAAGGGTGCCAGTAATGTAGATGTAGGTGTGGTTTCCCTGCCCGTCAGCAGGTCCTTTGCCGCTGGGTGTTGGCCGTGAGAACAGTTCAAGCGTGCAGTCCTGGTCTGGCGTCTTTGGGTCCGATGGCAGCAGTCCACCGCCATCCGGTTCACAGTCCCCCGCCGCGGGATCGAAGTAAAAGCCAAACCCGCAAAAGCCTCCGCCACCACCTCCGCCCCCTTCATCGTCGCCGCAGTCCTCGAAATCTTCGTCGTCACCACATTCAAAGCGACCAGTAGGGTCTTTAAAATTAATCGGATCGCCCAGGACATACGTGTAGCGGTTCCAGCTCTGCGGAGCGTTGGCACCGGCGCTGGCCACGTATTGGTCAGCCGTCATGAACCTCCCGAACTGGTTCGAGTAGTAGCGCTGATCCGCGTAATCATTACCCGTCGCCGAATCCCTGGTGTACGTCGCGAACTTCACCTGATCGTTGGCGATCGGTGTGCCGCGGTCTTCGCCGTAGGGGAAGAATTTGCCTGCAGCGTTCGACCCTAGTCGGTCCTGGCCAAATGCCACACCATTGACCGCTACCCGCTTGCCGCCAAAGAAGACCGCCGTCTGGGTTGTGGTGGCGGTGAGCTGACTGCCGTTCAGCGTCAGCGAATAGGTGCCTAGCTTCTTGCCGTCGACGCCATAGAAGTACGCCTCTTGCGCGGTAAGCGTGCTGCCAGAAAATGTTCCTTTCCAAACGCGCTTATTCCGGGAGTCGTACGCGTATTGCACGCCAGGTGCGCTGAGCAGGCGATTCTCGCCATCATAGGCCACGCCACCGTAGAGTTCGTTGCCGTTGAAATCGTAGCTCAGTCCGCTGACCCCCTGGATCTGATTCGTAGTTGCACTCACCAAGATCGATAGCTGAGGCGCTCCACCCGTCGGAGTCTTCGTGGTCAGATTCCCAAATCCATCATACGCGTAAGTTTCAGTCCAGCCGCTGCCCGAAGCCGACAGCAGCCGGTTCAGCGAATCGTACGCGTAGGTCACCGTCTCGCCGCTGATGGCGTCGTATTGGGATGAGATCTTGCCGTTGTTCGTGCCGGTCGGATAGTTGTAGGTGAGGTTGAGCTGGCCGGGGATGGTGATGTTGGTGAGCTGCATCAGCGTGTTGTATGTCCGGCTTTCGCTCACGCCGAAGTAGTTCAGCGAGAGCATTTGGTTGGATGGTGCATATTGCACGCTGCTGACCGCGGCGTAGTTGTTCTGATCGGTGAGACCGGTGGGCCGCGACATGCTGTCGAACGAATAGGTGTAGGTCGGGCCGGCGTTAGGATAACTCACCGAAGTCATCTTTCCAACAGCCCGCCGTTCCAAATCATGTCATCCGTGTCCGTCTCCGCGAGGAGACATTCCGAACCTGAATGTCTGGCTCCCCGGACGCGATTCGAACTCCGATTAACAGCTTCTACACCCCAAAACAAATCCTTCTGATTCTGATTGACTCTTGCCAAACGAGAGCGAGTGAAAAGACGGAAACGCCACCGAGCTTCACAAAAGCGCGGCGGCGTTTAGCGACTACCGATATGGGACTACTTTGTTACGCGATAGGTTCGTTCCCCGTCGTCACGTTTGGTTGAATCAACGCACAGGCCCATCTTTTTCTTCAGCGCTC